>Ga0208103_1000279_pt1 | contig 22154 bp, 26 predicted proteins | sample CryBogmetaGMA75M_FD_184550 | JGI IMG/M metagenome (GOLD analysis project Ga0208103, IMG submission 184550) | Freshwater microbial communities from Crystal Bog, Wisconsin, USA - MA7.5M (SPAdes) | ecosystem: Environmental > Aquatic > Freshwater > Lake | place: Crystal Bog, Wisconsin, USA... | reverse complement strand
CCCATTATGCATAGAGGGGGGGGCAACATGAAGTACGGCACCAAGGACATCAACTGGGGCGAGGTCGGGGCCATGCTGGCGAACGAAGGTGACGTGGAGCAAGCCGAGTTTCTCACCTCGTTCTGCAAGGAGCTGCGCAAGGCCTGCGCTACGCACTTCCATCTGGAAACGCAGCTGATCTGCGTCCAGAAGAGGCTGCCCAAGGATGACCAGGAACTCCTCGCCGTGTGCTGCACCAACGAAGTCAACTGACATGAATCTATCCGCGAAGGAGACACGCCATGACTCTTGAAATCCCTGTCGAAATCATCTGCGCAGAGTGCGGCCGGGTGCTGCACGCCAGCATCGACCCGCTGTCGTACAAGACGCAAATCCGCGTGGAGCCGTGCATGGTGGATCACATGCACCTGATTGAGGAGGAGGAGAAAGCCCTGGAAGAAGAGCTCGCAGGGGAAGAAGCTCTGGACTTCCTGGGCTGACGCATGGACACACTCATCCAAGAGGCTGTCTCGTTCATCCGCCAGCACGCACCCCTGGAGGGGTATTTCGTGGGCGACTCTGGCGGGAAAGACAGCATCGTTCTCCTGGAGCTTGTCCGCATGGCGGGCGTCAAGTTCGAGGCCTGGCACTCATGCACGCGCATAGATCCCCCGGAGGTGTACACCTTCCTGCGCGAACATCACCCGGAGACGAAATGGGCATTCCCGAAGATCACCTTCTGGGAGGGGATCAAGCGGAAGCTCCCCCCGCTGCGTCTGTGCCGCTGGTGCTGTGACCACCTCAAGAAGAACCCCACGAAGGACAACCCGTTGAAGCACAGGCTCATGGGAATCCGTGCGGAGGAGTCCTCGCGCCGAGCCGCCCGAGGACGTGTTGAGATGACCCACTCCTTCGGGTATGCGCCGTACAAGCCCATATTCGACTGGACCGAGGCGGATATCTGGGGTTTCATCGAAGCCCGCGATCTCCCTTACCCCACGCTCTACGATGAGGGTTTTGACCGCATCGGTTGCGTCATCTGCCCTTTCATTATGCGGAGTTCCCAGGGCAAGCTGTATCAGGCGATGATCCGCTGGCCCAAGATGTTCAAGTGTTTCGAGAGCGCCGTCAAGACATGGGTGGAAACCGCCGGGCGCGCCGAAGGAGACAACCGGAAAGGCACTGAGTTTTCTTATCCCGCTTTTATAGCTCAATACTACAAGGGCTTCTCCCCCGACCCGAAATCCTACACCCCGCCAATCCGGTGCCTCGCTGATGCGTTGCACATGCAGCAGGAAGTAGGCCACTATGACAAGCACTTCCCGTCGCAGACAGAAACCGGCTTAGAGTTCTTGGAGTAGCCCATGAAGCTGACAATCGACTTCGAGACCCGGTCCCGGGCAGACCTCAAGGAAGTAGGGGTGTGGGCCTATGGTGAGCACAAGTCCACCGAGATCCTGTGCTTGGCTGCCAAGCTCGGAGACGGCGTGCCTGTTATCTGGGCTCCCGACGAATTTCTGGCACTGCTGCCCGAGGACCACGGGCTGCCCCTGGCGGCCTTTGATGAGATCTTCACCGATCAGGTCACAGAGATTGAGGCGCACAACGCTGGCTTCGAGTTCGCCATTTGGAACACAGTGGGAGTACAGCGCCACGGCTGGCCGCCACTGGGCCCGGACAAGGTCTCTTGCAGCATGGCTCTGGCTTCCACTTTTGCTCTGCCTCGCGCTCTTGGCAAGGCGTGCGAGGCGCTGCGCCTCCCCATCCAGAAGGACGCCGCCGGCCAGCGACTGATGCTCAAGATGTGCAAGCCGAATATCAAGGGCAAATGGCACGAGACGCCCAAAGACCTCCAGAGGCTCTTCGAGTATTGCATCCAGGACGTCGAGGCCGAGCACGCCCTCTCCCAGGCCCTGGGGGGCGGTCTGAGCGCGAAGGAGCAGGAGATCTGGCACCTGACCCTGGCGATGAATGCCCGGGGGGTCCAGGTGGACGTGCCGCTGGTCAAGAAGATCCATGCCATGCTGGCCGAGCACGAGGCGGAACTGCTCGAGCAGATGCGATCGTACACCGCAGGCGCGGTGGACTCCCCGCGGCAGGTCGCGGCCCTGGGCAAGTGGGTCAACACGCGCTGCGGCCACGCGCTGCTCTCCTCCGTGGACAAGGGCGCCGTGTCTGTGGCCCTGGAGCAGGACAAACTGCCGGACGACGTGCGCCGCGTGCTCGAGATCCGGCAGAGCCTGGGCAAGTCGTCCACGGCCAAGTACGGCTCCCTGCTGGCGACGGTGAGCCGTGACGGCCGCCTGCGCGACAATGTGGTGTACCATGGGGCGTCCACGGGCCGGTACGCCGGCAAGGGCGTGCAGCTGCAAAACCTCCCCCGGCCGCATAAGGGCTTCGACCAGGAGAAAGACCTGAACGTCCTGCGCTGGGGTTCGCTCTTTATGACCCGCTGTTTCTACGACGACCCCATGCTGGTCGCCTCATCCGCGCTTCGCTCCATGCTGATCGCCAAGCCGAAGCACGATCTGATCGTGGCTGACTACATGGGGATCGAAGCCCGCAACGTCATGTGGGCCGCGGGCGAGATCGAGGCGGCCCAGATGTTCCGGGACGGCGGCGATATCTACTGTGAGATGGCCGCGACCATCTATGGCAGGCCGATCAACAAGAAGGACAATCCTTTTGAGCGGCAACTCGGGAAAACAGCCATATTGGGGTGCGGATATCAGATGTCCGGCGCAAAGTTCCAGATGACCTGCGCCAATCAGGGCATCAAGATCGACGAGGATCTGGCAGCCAAGGCGGTCAAAGCCTACCGCACGAAGTACGCCAAGGTGCCCGAGTTCTGGTACGCGCAGGAGAATGCCGCCAAGATGGCCCTGCGCACGCCCGAGGCGTGGATCCCGGCCAAGCTAGTCAGGTGGATGTTCCGCAACCGCTTCCTGCGCTGTGAACTGCCTTCCGGAAGGATGCTCTGGTACTACGAGCCCCACATCGTTACGGACGGCAACACCGGCCGGGAGCAACTGGGGTTCATGGGCATCGACACGTACACCAAGCAGTGGTCCCGGCAGACGACGTTCGGCGGCAAGCTGACGGAAAACATCATCAGCGCGATCAGCCGGGATATCATGTGTGAGGCCATGCTCCGGCTCGAGGACGTGGGGTATCCGGTGGTGATGACCGTGCATGACGAGATCATCTCCGAGGTGCCGGTCGGCTTCGGCAGCGTTGACGAGTACATTTCAATCATGTGTGAGGAGCCGTCCTGGGCGCCCGGTTGCCCAATCGGGGCAGAGGGTTGGCGCGCGGAAAGGTATAAAAAATGACGAACTACGCGATCCACAAGAAGTGCTCGCGCTGTCAGATCCTGGCACCGCTGGCCGAGTATCACAACCCGAAGGGCCGGGACTTCCGTCACTGCCGGGATTGCCGCGGCCGCACTGCGGGCGGGACGATCCGGACTTGCGCCGGCTACCCAGGGTACAAATGTGAGAAGCAGATCACGGACTACCGCTGCCCCAAGTGTTGGGCCAAGGTCCGAAACGGGACCAATCCCGATGCGCATTACACAGAGGCCGATTTGGGATGCACCATCAACACGGGAAGGAGATGACCATGCAGAGAGAAGAGTTCGACAAGATCCTGGAAGGGCTGCTGGCGCACTGCACCAAGACCCTCAAGAGCAAGGCCAAGGAGTACGCCCCTTCGCCTGACCGGCTGCACAACTTCAAGGTGGCCGCGCAGATGAACCATGAGACCGCGCCCCAGGCGTGCTGGGGCATGGCGACGAAACACATCGTCTCCATCGCGGACATGGTGCGCGAGAACCACGAGTTCCAGCATCCGATGCCGGTGTGGGATGAGAAGATCGGAGACGCGCTGAACTACCTGATCCTGCTTTACGCCTGTGTCAAGGAGCAGGAGATCTAGGACGCAGGAAGGCCCGGGGTAGACTGCGCAGTTTCCCCCGGGCCTCTTAGCTGCTTCGGACTCCAAGTCCGGAGCCGCCGTCCCAGAAATCAGTGCATACGCCGAGAGGCACGAAAAGTCAAGAACTAAAGAACCCGCGCGACAGGCGCCCCGATTTTCGGCTGGTATTCATGGACTTCCCAGGTCGGTCTGCCCTCCGGGGTGACGTCGAACACCACAAAGCCGAAATCTACTTCCCCGCTGCACTGCTCCACCCCATAAAAACTCCCGGGGCCTTGCAAAGCCGGGAGAGTCATGGCTCGCCAGCCGATGCCTCCGCAGTCAAGGTGGTAATGAACGTGGCCCCGGAGGATCACATTCGCCTTCGGGGCCATCTTGCGCAGGGACCAAAGAGTGTTCCACAGCTTCTCCTTGGCGACGGCAGTGTGTCTACCATGTGAGATGGTCGAGCCGCCCACCTTGTGCTTCAGGTCGAACACGCACCCATTCACGTCGATCCAGTCGTGGCCGGATATTGGCGCCCCCAGGTTGCGAGCCACGATACGCTCGTAGTGCTCCCCGTCCGGCCCAACATGGTACGGAGTGCCATGGACCAGGACATACTCCTTGGCGCGGGCCACTTTGAGGCAGGTGGTCGCCATGTCGGTCTGGGCCAGCATGTCTGAAGTCAGTTGCTCGACGCCCCCGGAGCGTTTCCCTTTCCCATCCACGCAATCTCCTGCCACTAGGCAAATGTCAATTTCCCCAAGGGTCTGGATCTCGCGCTCATACCAGCACCACATTTCTTGTTGGAGTTCACGCTGCTCCCCTGCCCACCAGCCTGGGGGTGTGAGGCCGATCACATGCCCGCAGTGGAGATCCGCGAGGACTAAGACACGTTTATGACGGCGGGTGGCGGACTGGACACGGCGAGAACGGGGCTGTTTGCCGTTTTGGAGGGCGGAAAGCCAGCGGCGGAAGGTGTCTCGGGGTACGCCGAGGGCTTTTGCGGCAGCGCGTTTGGATCCGTGTTGGGCGTAAGCCTCTGTGATTGCTTCGGCAGTATGGATCATTTGACTCCCGGCGCTCAGCTGCGCAGAATTTTGCGGGCGACACTTCCAAAAAGCCGGCCCAGCCACAAAGCAGGGCGCATGGGAATCCCTAAATCACGAAGACGGCAGTAGACGTGGAGCGGATTAGTGTAGTGCTCACGCCACATCGTACTGGTGCAGGTCGTGCGACCGCATGATCGAAAGGATCTTGTTGGCGTAGGCCGGATCGGTCGCGTACCCCGCCTGGGCCACGGCCAGAGCGAAAGCCTCGCCGTCGGTCGTATGCTGGAAGGCGTCCTTGTACCGGGGGTTGTCGAGCAGGAAGCGCGCGTGATCCTCGATGCAGTCAAGCCAGTCGTCGTACTTGCGCCAGAGGGCTGGGACGATCACCCATTCTCCGTGCAGGAACTCGCTGGTCTGCATGGTCAGCGTGTCACCATGCCAGGACTTGTCGGCCTTCACACCGAAGATGTTCTTGCCCTGGGCAACCAGCTGGGAGGAGCCCCATCCGGATTCCAGAGCACCCTCCGCTATGGTGAACGATGCAGGAATGCCGGTGCTCGCCATGGACTGCTGGGCCGCCGGCGCGACCGCCGCAATGAAGTCGTCGGGTTTCACGGACGCCCCTCCTCAAGTTCGATCAGCTTCACAAGTTGGGCTTCGATCTTCTGGCAGCGGGAGCCATTGTCCCGCAGGTTCGCCAGGAGGTCGGCGGGAGTCACGATGCCTGTCTGTACCCCGGAGCCAGCGGTGCCGGGGGTGCCGGGCGCAGCAGAAGTTCCGCCGGGGCCTCGTAGCGCGGGCATACCGGGGGCGGCTGCACCGAAGGCGTCGTTCCAGTACAGCACGAAGTCAGGGCCAAACACACAGGCAGCAGGAACAGCAGACGCGACATGGTCGATCCTCCCGGAGAGATCAGCGCGGGCCTTGTCCAGGTCAGCGCGGGTTTTGACAAGCTGAGTCGCCAAGGCGTTGCCCCGGTGAGTCTCGACCTGGAGCTTCTGCTCGGCCTCGGTCGTGGCGTTCTGGACGGCCTTGGCGTAGCCCTCCTCCAGTTGCGACTTCTCCAGCCGAGCCTTGGCGACTAGGGTCTCCTGATGCTGCACATCGACGTACAGGAAACCGATCACCACGCAGAGCGCGGCCATGGCTATCCACTTCCAATTGGCGAGCAGCAGAGAGATCACTGCTTGTCCTCCGGTGGGGTGCTGCCGCTGTCCTCCAGGAACTTACGTCCTCCGAGAATACCGGCGAGCCCCAGGATCAGTGTCACTAGGGTCGCATCCAGGGAGACCCACTTGCCCTCGTAGATGCAGAAGGCCAGCCAGCCCACGACGGGCACGACCACGGCGAAGGCGCATAGATGTCGGAGCGCGCTCGGATTTCCCGCGTCATCGGACAAGGTACGCTTGATCCAGTCCAGGAGAGGCTGCATGGAGAAGTCCTCCCCTACTGAACCCGGAGTGCCCCAAGCTTGCCGAGAATCCACCAGCCGAGTTTCGGGCCGAAATAGCCCGCAGCAATGCCGCCAGCGAAGAAGAAAAGGTCGTTCAGTGTCATCAACATGGCGAATCTCCTAGTTTTGAGAGGTTTTACGGCGGTCCTTCCCTTCAGCCGCAAACACACAACCGCGGTAATGCTTGAGGCGCTCAATCCAACTCTTAGGCAACGGGACATTGAAAAATATGAGGTGTTCGAGGCAGCTAATCGCCTCATTGAGCACCAGGTACGCGATGACCCAGTCGCGGATGGCGAAGCTCATCCTGAAGCCCATGAGGGTCGGGTCAAAGGCTCGCAGCATCTGCTGCACCAGGACAGCGACCCACACGGTCAGGCCGTAGAGGATGAACTTAACCGCGCCATGCTTCATCTTGTCGCCCGAGATGCGCAGTTCCTTCCATGCCCGCGCGAAGCCCAGGGAGAAGTCAACGACCATGAGCAGAAACAGGCTCGACACAAGCTGGTCTATGCCCCCGCAAAACCATGAGATGATCGAGACAAGGCACGTGCAGATGATCTTGCCCGGCCATTCCGCCGAAAGCATGTCGAAGTAGTAAGCGACGGAGTTTGTGGCAGTCATCGGCATGGCAAGTCTCCCGGTGAGGTTGGGGTTCAGGGTTTGGCGGCGTCTTTCTCGGCCTCAATGGTCGCGTCCCGCGCCTCAAGTTCCGCGATTTCCTCCGGGGTCAGCTCAATTAGCACCCCGTCCACTTCCTTGTATTTGTAGATGCTCTCAGCCATTACTGCCTCGCCCTCCTCCAGCACTCAATGGTGCCGCTGATGTTCCCGCTGCTGGCTAAAAACTTCATCGCTGTCAGGCCATTGGTGTAGTTTGCAACGCGCCCATAAAAAGAGACAACAGTTGGGTTTGTGTTGGCGATAGTCTGGCTACCGCGCAAGTCCATTGTTACGTAATAGAGTGAGGCGTTCCACGTCATTACAAGTTCCATATCCATGCCGGGGTTGGAATCGGAAGCCAACGCGGGAGAAATTTGCGCGGCTGCTGCTCCTGCCGCCTGGTTAACAATGGTTGATGCCGTGCCCGCGCTATTAAGGACATTTATGGCCCAGCCATAGTCCTGCGCGCGATACGTTGGGCCAGCGCCGTACCCGGTTACAACGGTCAGGTATGCGTTATCGGTGGCAGGGTCCATGCCGCGCAGGATGAACTTGTGGTCGTACGCCTCATCCAGGCCAGTAAAAATCTTGCTCGCAACCCCAGACGACGTATTTTTGGAGACGTAGGCCCACTCGCCGGATGCAGCCGGAGCGGCCCAGGAAGGCAGCCCCGACGCCAGCGTGAGCACGTTGGTGTCTGCGCCCTTGGCAAGCCTCGCCCAATTCGACGCACCACGATAGAGGATATCGCCACCCGCCGCGCTCCCGATGAAGTCGAGGAGTTGTGAAAGCGTGACTTCTTCGCCGGTTCCCGCGCCCGCGGTATTACGCCCAAGGACGCGAGCCGTAGCAGCGAATGAGACATCGCCAGCCGATGCCGTGGACTTCACTGCCAGCGCGCCGAGGCCCAGGGCCGAACGAGATGCGGAGGAGGAGGCAAAGGTGTTGTTGCACTGACGAGCATTCGTCAGACGCGCATCGTCGCCAGCGCAGACCGTGCCCGCCGAAGAGCCGACAGAGCAGGTTGCCGCGCCCTTGAGCCCGAGATTCGTCCTGGCCGTCGCCGCCGTGTCGAACGTGTTGTCGCACTTGCGGGAGTTGGTGAGGCGCGCGTCGTCGCCGGCGCAGACCGTGCCGGCAGAAGATCCCACAGATGCGGTAGCGCCGCCCTTGAGCCCGAGATTCATCCTGGCCGTGGGGTAGCTGGCAAGCCCGGAGAGGTTGTCGGCCTTTAGCATATCACCGGAGCCAGGACCGGTTGCGCCAACAGGGCCAGCACCCGCCGCGTGAATCGTCCAGTCGGTGTGGGTGCCAGAGCCAAGGATATTCGTGACATTCACGGTCAGAGACGTGCCGGAATACCCGGTTACTTGACCATACATCGCATTGGTCGTCGGGCTAGCGTCGCTCGTGATGTTCAGGAAAGTCCCAACATCGAAGAACTTCCCCGCCTGGGTGGTGAAGGATTTGCTCGCAATCGAGATGGCGAGAGAAGTCACACTCGTCCCGGTCATCCTGGCAGCTTGCGCGGCAGCCGTGACTGCGGAAGCCGCGGCATTGGTTTCGGACGTAGCCGCCAGCCCCGCCTGGGTCGTGGCGATCCCGGCTTGGGTGGTCGCAGTACCCGCTTGGGTCGTAGCCGTTCCCGCAGCGCTTGTCGCAGTACCCGCTTGGGTCGTAGCCGTTCCCGCGGCGCTTGTCGCGGTGTTTGCGGAGGACAGCGCGGAAGCGGCGCTGGCTGAGGAGGCCTGCTTGTAGGACAACGCCGCCGTAGCACTCACGGACGCCGCGTGCTGGGACACAAGAGCCGCAGCCGCGCTCACGGAGGCTCGACCAGCCGAAACGGCGGCGTCGGCCGGGATCACGTCCTGGAGATTCGCCATGAAGATGTAGTCCATGGTCCAGAGCGTGTTGTCGCTCGCGTCCTTGAGCACGAACTTGTACGACCCGACGCCGCGGACGATGGCCCCGCCATAGGAGTCGAGCACGACAGGGTTCGTATTCGCCACGGTGCCCTGCGGGTCCGAGTAGGTCGGAGCCGCGAGGCTCGTGCCGGCCGTATAGGTGTAGAGTTTGCCGCCGGCCAGAGGAAGGCCATTGGTGTCCGTGGCCTGGAAGCGGGGGTTCCCGAGGGATGTCGCGATGATCGCCATTATTGGCCTCCCGGCACGATGATGCTGTTCGGGTCATTATACTGTTGCGATGTGCTTGACAATACCGCAGACCCGGTCGCGTACGTAATGAACTGCCCCATGAGCCGGAGCTTCGTGGGGTCTGTCTTGCCGAGCGCGGCCATCCGCTGGACCATGGCAGCGTTGCCCGGATCGAGAAATGCCTTCACGATGGCCGGGGCATTCTGTTTCATCTCGCGCAGAACGGCCCGGTACTGCTGCTCGCGGGGGGAGGTGCCCAGGCGCACGACGTTCGCCATGCGGCTCAGGACGCCCCCGGCCATCTGCTGACCTTCGGTAGCAGCGGCCAAGCCGGGCTTGAGCGTCGAGGCGCTGGAAAGGCGCTCCAGCGTGCCAGCCACCTCATCGAAGGCCAGGATGCCCTGGCGGGCGACCTTGTACTGCTGCGGGCCAAGGATGGCCTGCCAGCGGGCCGCCTGATCGGGCGAGCCGAAGAACTTCTTCGCCAGGGCGCCGCCCTCGGCTTGCTGCCTGCTCGTCAGCTGGTCTACGAGATGCGCCTGGACGTTCTGCCAGGAGCCGGGCTGCGCGTGCTCCGCGAGATCCTTGGCCGCCTTGATCTTGGCAACTTGGGCTGTGATGTCTTCCGAGCCAGCGATCTTGCCCGAGAGGATCCCGCCCATTGTCACGTTCACTTCGGCGGCCTTGGCTTCAGCCGCGCTGAGTGCCGACAGATGCTCGGCCAAGGCTGGATTCGCCGTGGTCAGGTGCTGGTCGAGCAGATCCACGAACTCCTTGGCGGTGTCGCGCTTGAGGACGTTCTTCTCCGTGGTCGCCAGCTGGGCAGCCGGATTGCGGAGGTCTGCGATCAGCTGCCCAGCGGTCATAGGCTTCGGGACTTCCGCGGCCCCCTGGAGGGCTCCAGCGACGTGCTGGTAGTCGTCGCCCAGGGCAGCCTGCATGGTGCCGCGGGAGTTCTCGGATCCCATGAGCTTGTTGTATAGCCGGGCGGCGTAGGTCTTAGCGTTGGTGTCGCTCATGCCCGAGGCGGCGTTGTTGATATAGTCGCGGACCAAAGCACCGCCCTCGTCCGGCATGGCGTTGACGACCCGGGCGAACTCATCCGGGGACAGCTTGAAGAGCGCCGTACGGAAGGAGTCCGGATTCTCGATTCCGGCCAGCCTGCCCAGGGTGCTCTTGTCCAGGGTGTCGAGTTTGCCGTACCCGGCGCGCGCCACGTCCAGGCCCTCCTGCATCTGGCCCGGGAGGTAGGACTTCAGGAGATCGTAGCCCTCCTTGAAATCACTGCCCGCGGAGGATGGGGCCTTCTTGCGCAGGCTCCAGAAGGTCGCACGCAGCTGGTTCAGGCCGTTTGCGGTGAGCGACACACTGCCGTCGCCGCTCTCGTTCACCGCACCCTCGATGTGGCGGATGAGCTTGTCGTATGCCTCGCGGGTGCTGCCCGCAGTCTTGTCCCGGAGTTCCTTGAACCCGGTGAGCATTTCCTCGTAATCGTTCAGCGGGATCTTCTGTCCCTTGAGGGCCGGGGTGAAGTACGCGTCGGCTTCCGCACGGATGCCCTCGGCCTCGGCCTTCACGCGCGCCTGGATGCCGTCCAGGGCCACGGAGGAGGATTCCGTGAGATTCCCGGTGCCCGGGGCCACCTTCGCCAGGGTGTCACGGAGGATCTGCGGATCCGTGCTCTGGGTCAACATCTCCTTGGCCTGCTGGAGGTACTTCTGCGCGTCGGCCGGGAGCTTGCCGTTGACCTGCTGCGCGTTGATCCACTCGAGCAGGGGCTGCGTGTCCACGGGGGTCTGATCCTGGCCCAGCTGGCGCGTCAGGCCCTCCACGGCGCCATTGGCATCTGTGATGGTCTTCTGCGCGGCGTCGAGCGCCGCTTTGCCATACCCGGGCTTGGCCCCGGTGATAAGCGACGGCATGTCACCCAGGGCGCCGAAGAGCATGCGGTGCTCGGGGTCCATCAGCCGGATCTGTTCCGCGATGAAATTTCTGGCCGGCTGGCTCTGCTGGGCAGCGTCATTCAGGAGTGCGCGCACGTTGGGACTCGTAAAGACGGGCGCATCTGCACCGCCCTTGAAGACGTCCGAGAGGCCGGCGCGGATCTCCGGGCTCAGTGTGGTGTCCGACGCAGCCATGCGCAGAGCCTTCTCCGACGCAGTGAGCGGTCGGAGCAGCGACCCGGCGCCGAACATATTCGCCCGGTCGAGAGCCGCGGACCCCGCCTTTCCGATGGCCCGGCCACCGACTTCCGCTAGGGCACCGCCAGCGAAATCCCCGAAGCTCGCAGGGCGCTCGCCGGAGCCTGGGGCCACGAGGCCACCCCAGCCCTGCTTGAGGGATTCTGCGGCGAAGTTGCCCGCGCCAGCGCCCAGGGCTCCCGTGACCACGGCCCCAGGGCCAGTCCAGGCACCGCCAGCCGTGCCCGCGGCCGCGCCGCCCATCACCCCGAGGACATTCGGCACTTCCGCCGCGGCGCCCAGGGCACCCTGGAACCCTACATTTCTCGAGACCTGCTGCGGGGGTGTGACGCCTTCCAGGCCGGGCTCCGAGTAGGACGGAGCCCACTCGAAGGTGCGCGCCGGGAACAGCGGCTTGCGCTCGCCGGTCGGGTGCAGGATGTGCCAGTTCGCGGTCTCGGGGTCGTAGGTGACTTGGCCTTCGTTGATCCCCAACTGCTTTGCGATGTACGGCCGCACGTCACGATTCAGCGCGTGGGCCGCGCGGACACGAAACTCCGAGACGTCGCCGGTCGGGGTCTTCAGATCCGTCAGCGGCTTGACTGCTTTCGGCTCTTTTCCGGAGAGATAACTCACATCCACCGGGCCAAGCCCGGCGTCGGTATCCGAGGGGGCATCGAGATAATCTGTCAGGCCCACGGTATTCTCCTACTGCCCCCCGAGAAGCGACGGCACATTGTATTTTTTCGCCCAGGCGGTGTGATGCGCGTTGACGACATCATTCGTGGCCTTCACGACTGCCAGGGAGCTAGGCATACCCGGGTTGACCCGGATATAAGCCCGCGCTCGGGCGTCGATGGATTTGGACATGCCCGAAGCAATCTGCGCCCATCCCTGCTGGTCATCTTTACCAGAGGTCGAGTACTTCGAGGCCAGGGCCAAGGAGCCGTTCAGCGCGCTAAGAATCTGCGAGCTTTTGAACTTCGCGGCAGCGGCGTCCGGGCCATTACTCGTCTTCCACCAACTATCAAAGGAGCCAACATCGTGCGGCAAAGTCGGGTCCACCACATTCTTCACCGACTCTGTGACTCGGGAACCACCAACATCATGTACGACAAGACCATAATGTTTCCCCATCGCGGACTCCAACGCGCCGAAGCGTTGGATAAGGGCGCTCTCTTCCGGAGTCAAAGTCGCGTTGGCGTACTTTTGCTTGGCCTTTAGCGCGGCGACCTCTGCTTGCCCAATAGTCGTGAAGAACCGGGGATCCCAGTTGTCAGCCATCAGTTTTCCGGTGGCATGGATCTGCTCTGAATTCCCGAGAGCGTCATCCGCCTCTTTGGTGTCCGCAGGGCTGGGCGCGAACGTAGAACTCGCGTTTCCCGGGCCGGGAAATTTCACCGTCTTCAACCCCGACGCGCCGGGAGTCACCCCAATGTTCCCCACGCTGGCAGCAGGGCGTTGCCCCGTCGCCTTGACCCCCGTTGGTGTGGCCGGGGTGGAAGGCGTGGCCCCGCCGGGAAGAGCCCCCGGCTCTTGCGGCACTCCTGCGGGAGAAGCAGAGGCATTCATCACGCTCTTTTGCAGAACCGTGTGAATGCGCGACAGGACATCCCCCGTATTCTTCGTGTACCGATTTACGACGCCATTCGTGGTATTCCCGTTGTCAGCATCCCTCATCACCTTTTCCATGTATTGCGAAAGCGCGCCACGCATTGCCGGGGTCACTTTGCCCCCCGCCGCTACGGATTCCTCCGCGATTCCGAGTACCTTGTCCTGGTCAATGGGGGCATAGACGATGTTTCCTTTCGCGTCTCTCTGCTCCTGCATCGCAGGCAGCCCGAGGGCTTTCGGAAATAGGGTCCGTTTTCCAGAAGCATCGGTGAACGCCTCCCAGCTGGCCGGGTTGTTCGCGCGATCCACCTTGAGGCCATACATATTGCCCGTGGTCATGTTCAGCAAGTCCTGCGCGCGCGCAGGATCCGTTTCATTGAGAGACTTGATCTGTGCGTTCACGCGGGAGGTAAGCCTCTCGGCCTGCTCCGGCGTAGCCGCGTTCATCCAATCCCGCACACCCGGATTCTGGCTGTAGTACAGCGCGTCCATGCCGGTTAGGCCCGGGGCAGCTCCGACATTCGACGCGCCTCGGAGCTGATTCTGCATCGCGTCAAAAGCATGTTTACGGAAGGCCATATCCTGATCCATCGCGGTCGCCTGCTGCATGGCCTGCCGAGCTTGATATGCTCTCATCTGCGCGGAGATGGGGTCCGCACGAGGGTCGAGTGGGGTGATCGGAAACATGCTGTTCCCCGCAGCCCCTCCCGACATATTGGCCCCAGAAACAGCCCCGCCGTTCACACCGGCACCAGAAACGTCGAAGATTCCAGCCATGATTATCCCCCTACAGCCCCGCGTTTGTCCAGTATCCGTTTGAAGTGTTGTTGACGCCCATGGCGTTCCCCAATCCGTTGGATGCTGCGTTCGCGGTATTCTGGTACATGCTGTTTGTGGCCGCTCCTGCGTAGTTTGTCGCATTCGCGGTGCCGGTTCCAAGCCCGCTGTACACGCTGGCGAGCGTGTTGCCAGTGCCCACGGCCGACTGCGCGCCGGTTGCGGCCGCGCCATTGCCGAGGTTCATGGCGTCGGAGAGACGCTGGTAGTCGCTGTTTTCCAGTTGCGTGTCGCGGCTCCAGATCTGGTTCGCCTGATTGGCAGCGTTGGCTCTGTAGGCATCGGCCAGGGTGCGCAGGCCCGCCCCTGAGTTCACCATGCCGCGGGCGGAAAGCTGGTTGTTCAGGTTGCGCGTGAGCTCGTCGTTCGTCCATTGGTAGAGGCCCTGATCCCCGGCCAGCTGGCCCAGAGTTGCGCGGCCCGGGTCGGCAGCCGAAGCGAATGTCGTGTACGTCGGGGCGAGGCCCGCGCCGATCTGCCGGTAGGGGGCCTGAAGGTTCAGGGCTGTCTGGAACTGGCTCTGCGAGCCGGAAGCGGCCTGCGCATAGGCGTTCTGGAGCCCGGACAGGGCGTTGTTTGCCGCGGTACGCTGCGCGGAGCCGCCCAGGTAGTTCCCGAGCATCCCCAAGGCACCCTGCGTTCCGGCAACCCTCATCGCAGCATCTTTGCCCGTCCCGTAGATGGAGTTGAAGATGCTGGCAGGGCCGTTCATAGAGGCGTCTTTTCCGCCAGTCGGGGGGTTCTGCTGGGTCATGGACCACAAAGAATCCCCGTAGGGGGAGCCAGGGTAGTACGGATCCCCATTGGTCATGCCGTAACTGGGCTCCTGCACCGAAGTGCCCCCGGTATACGGCTCGCCATTTTGATCGACGTACCCGCCATTTCCGTCGTCGTACCATATGGTCTCATCACCCATCTTCTACCTCGCTTTCTGGGTCAAGAACATGCCCAGAGATCCGTTGGAATCATCGTAGTACTGACCCAGATCTTGGGCGTAGAGTTGCTGGAGGAAGCCCGGGGCCGACTGGAACCAGGGCTGTCCGGTATTTGGGCCCGCGGCCAGATTCGGTGCGCGCAGGGTGCCGCCCAGACCGAACTGCATCGGCGCCACAGAGCGTGAGGGCACGCCGCCGCCGCCCATGATAGAGGGCTGGCCGACCGCCCCGCCATTGACCTGAGCCACGGAGAGGATCGGCTGCGCGGACTGTACCCCGCCATCCCCGCTCTGCGCGCCGGAGGAGACCTGCGAGATGGGCGACGTGATGCCCGGGATGTTCACACTGGCCGTGGGGCTCACGGCCCCGGGTGCGATGTACCCGGCAGTCCCGTTTTGCTGCTGCGCGGGAGTCAGGACAGCCTTGACGCCGGCCATGCCGAGCTTTGTGAGATTGGCCTTGGTCGTCGCTTCATCTACGGCCTTGTTCCAGAACGACCCGAGTCCACCCTGGTCAAGGGCAGCGTCGTTTAGTGCCGCAGGGTTTAGCCCATTTTTTACCGCCTGCCCGGCCTGCTCAAAGGTGAGACCCTTGCCCGTAAAATCCATTACGGTAAGTGGCCGATCTCCGGTATACGCACTGCCGACGATATCCGAGCGGAAAACGCCTTTCTCCGTCGCAGCTTTCATCGCCGCATCCGTGGCCTGATCGTAGGTCATGCCATAGTTGTCCATGTAAAATTTGGGTGTGGTCTGAGCGGACATGACTTCTGCGCTTGAGGCGAGTTCCCCGCCAAGGCCCCCGGCTTCAGCACCGAGAGACGCGCCAGTCGTGCCAAGCACATCCTGGGAGGCCATGTTGCTCGCCCACCCACTGGAACCCAGATTCACGTCGCCGGTACTCACGGTCGGATTGAGATTCACCTCGCCTGCCGCATCTCCGAAAGCCCCACCTACTCCAGCTCCGATGGCGCTCCCAGCGAGACTCATGGCCCCGGCCATGCCGACCTGCCCCCAATCCACCCCGCCAGTCGTGATTTCTTGCCCTGCGGCGTTGCCGAGAGCAGATCCCGCGGCTGCGGAAAGCGCGAGAGATACGCCCCCGGTAAACGGAGACAACGCAACACCAAGGACGCCACCGACAATGGCCCCAATGCCTCCACCGCCGCCCATCAGGCGCTCCTCACGATGGAGGCGAGGTAGTAATCCTTCCACACGCCGTCGTGCGGGAGGAAACTGCGCAAGCGCCCTTCAGGCTGGAATCCGAGTTTGGTTGCCACCATGCGCGCCATCCTGTTGTCCCATCGTCCTACCGTGTCCAGGCGTACCAGATTGTGGGCCTGGAAGAAGTACTCGATGGCTAGGGTCGCAGCGGGCAGCGTAATGAGAGGGGTTCGGTAAGGCGGCCCGCTGAAAGCATGAAATGTGAGGCTTCTTGGTGTCTGTCTTGTGGTGTACGCCACACAACAAATCTCGCCCCGGGAATTTCTTGCTACGCAGGCGTCGTAGATGTTCAGGTCACAGAATCTCTTCCAGGCCGTCATGTTCGAGACGGGGTGGAGATCCGAGAAAAACTTGGCGGCCACATCTTGCAGATATCGCCAGGAGGTGAACAAATCCTCCGGCTTTCCGCCGAAGACCCGCAGGCCCTGTTCCGCCAATACCCTTCTGTGTTCGCTCATCAGAAGAGCGGGATAAAGAAGGGATTACCCGCATTATCTTTAACAGTCAACCATTTCTGAACCGTCGTGCGAGCCCCGGAAGGGCCGATGGATCCGAGCACCGTGGCGACGGAGCCGTTCGCGGCGAAGCTCCCTGAGTTGTTCACCCGGGGAGCCCCCGCGCCCTTCGGTGTCAGGATCAAGTCGAGATCTGTTCCAGAGCCTTGCGCGGAAATCTCTGGAGAATTGCCCGAAGCGCCGCCCACGATGTGCAGAATGTTCACTGCACCCGCCACATGGTCCACGGATAGCTGGCTCGTGCCGTTGGTCAGCACCAGGACTGCCGAGGTGTCGCCGGAGTCCAGGTGATGCCCGAGGAACTTGCTGCTGGCCGAGACCGTGGCCGCGGCCGCCTTCCCGGTGATCGTGGCCGAGTCCGCGTCGAGAGATGTGAACTTCCCGGCAGCGGCCACGGACTGCCCGACCGGCGTGGAGTTCATCGTGCTCGCCGTAACCGTGGCCCCGGTGATCGTCGGGCTCGTCGCGGGCAGGAAGGACGACGCGGAGTACCCGCTGTCCTCGATCTGCCCAGTCGCGGTGAACGACGCAAAGTGGTGGTGGGAGGCGGTCGTGATCTCGGTGAGCACGATCTGAGCCAGATTGTACAGGTTCTGGAAGAACAGCACCCAGGGGCGACTGGGCCGGCTTTCCGGATCCAGGAATGCTGCGTTCTGAGGAGGGGGGAGGAGATTTGGCATCAGGTGGCCGATGGGGCGAGATCCACATACGCCCCGACGATGACGACGTTGACCGGATCTGTGACCGTCACCTCGTAAATCCGGTCACGAGAGTAGCCCAGACAGCGCCAGCGGGCACGGCCCTTGTACTGACCCTGCTGCCCGAGAGGTGCCCAGAGTTCCGAACTCCAGGTGTGGCCGCCGTCATCCGAGTAGCGCATCATGGCCTGGGGGTTGATCCCGTCTCCGGAAGAGGTGCCCACACCGAACTCGAAGTCCACTTCGAATGCGCGGTGGAAGAGACGCTTGCGCTCGTTGTGCATATGGCGGCCGGCGCGCACTCGGCGGATCGTCTGCCCGGCGTCGGTGTACGTGTCGGGGCTCAGTTCGTAGATACGGCCAGTCTTAGAATCGCCCACAAGCTGCTTCCCGAAGCAGAAGCAGGAGCAGTTGGCCCGATGACGCGCAGGGCCACTATCAGGATCAAAGTACTCCCATTGGGTCCACTGCTGAGTGCTTGCGTCATAGAGCCACGACTCGTTTCCGGTTGGGAAGATGAGGGCATAGAACTGATGACCGAACATCTGGAAGGTGAAGGCGAAGGCATCACTGATGTCGGTGTACGACGCAAAGCGCGCCTCGAGCGCCCGAGTCGAGATGACCTGGGGAGTGTAGGCGTTGGTCCGGAAGACCAGCCCCTGGCCGCGCTGATCCTTGCCCAGCCAGAAGACGGCGCTGTCCATCTTGGCCGCAGACCAGGGCGCCGCGCAGCCGGTCTCCAGGAAGGCTCCCTGAATGCGGTCGAAGGGGAAGTAGTTGCCGCCGGAGTTGTAGTATACCTCCACGGACTGCTCGCCCAAGGCCCAGATCTCGCGGTGGTTGACGATGAGCCGCACCAGATTGTCTGGTGCGCCCTCGGCCGAGGTGTAGTTCACCGGGTTCCAGTCGAAGCCCTGCTGAATGCCGGAGATCTGCCACTGGGATGTCCCAGCGATATTCGTCAGAAAGAAGCCGTCCGAGTAGTCCGTGATGGGGCCGTGCGAGTAACCCGCAGTCGTGATGCGGGCGAAGGAAGCCGTCTGCGGGCCGCCAGCACTCGTGACCCAGGAGGGCATGGCCGGCTCCCAGATGAATCCGGCCTTCCCGTTGGTCAGGAGCAGCTGATGGTCGTTATGGGCCATGGAGATCCGACTGGCGCTGCTGGCGACGGAAGAAGGAATGGTTCCTCTTACCGAGATGGATCCGTTCGAGAATATCTCCACCAGATCGCGGCCCACAAAGGCGAAGCACATGCCGTTGAACTCGTGGAGGCCCGTCACCGGCCCACTGGCCCCAGCCGAGGCGAAGAACTTCATACCAGGGGTGGGGTAGAGAGCAGCCAGATACGACTGCCCAGGAATGGCTTCCGAGTTCTTCCCCATCATGTCTTCTTCGCAGTACAGGTTGATGCACCGCTGCGCGTCGGCGTTGGGGGATCTGGTGCTCCCGAAGCCTCCGATGAAGGGGATCTTCGCCATCCTAGACTCCGTGCGTGCGGATCGCTGGCTGGATGTACACGGCAATGTCGGTGTCGAAGCCGCTCAGGTCGTTGAACGACTGCACCGCCTCCAGCTGAATGTCGCGCTTCAGGTCTCCGGTGATGCCGTAGGGCGCGCAGAGATCATTCGCCAGCCCGTAAGTCAGCGCGCGATACCACTCCTGGGGGTAGTCGGGGTTGTCCGTGGTCCCGATGAAATCCTGGATGGAGCGGTTGTAGGAGAAGACGATGGTATTGCGGACGTCGCTGTTCGTCGGCCACACGTTGAGCCGGCCCTGGCCGATCTGCGGGTCGTAAAAGATCTGATTCGGCAGGCCGAGCGAAGTCTTGAGCGGCAGGCTCATGTAGTCCGCGCGGGTGCTGACCATGAGCGGCGTGTCCACGGAACTGATGCGCCGCCGGGCCTCACTGATGCGTACGGGGCGCGTGATGGGGCTCGCGTAGGCGTAGACCGTGGCCCCGGCGTCCAGCTGGTAGGGGGCGGCGTCCAGCAAGAGCACGTCGTAGCCGATGGGCGCGCCGTTCACTGTCGTCCAGAAGATCTGCGTGGCTGACTGGGGGATGCCGATGTGCATACCACTCGTGATGCCGACTGCCGAGGCGACGTGCAGGACGTTTCCCCCGATGGACGTGGCCGAGGCCAGGGTAGTGGTGACGAGAGAGGCCGTGTTCGTGCAGTGCGTACTCGAGCCCGCGCCCAGGAGGAACTGCGCCACGCCGTAGTCCGGGAACAGGATGGCCTCGGTGTCCGTCCAGCGGTTCATGCCTTTCGACTGCCAGTACTTGACCAGCATGTTCAGCTGGAAGGCTGCCCGGCTCATTTCCTCCGCGGAGGGCTGCTCGCCCAGGCCGATAGCACCCAGGATGTGGAAGGCCCCGCGGAGGATGTCGTCTCTGGTGACGGAGAAGGATGTGGACCCTGAAGTGGTCATAGGTCAGTTCCTTTGACGGGGTTCGCCGGGTCGGTGAAGCGGTCGGGCGGCTCCGAGCGGCCGTCCACGATGCGCTGGTTGTCCGCGCGCCCACGCACGAAGTCCTGCGGGTGTCGCTCCTCGAAGTCCTTGGCGCAGACCATCCGGCCATCCCAGCGAACATGCATCTCCGAGCGGTAGTACGTGTACCCGCAGACATCGCAGATGACGAGATGATCGCCAGGGCGGTAGATCGGATGCGGCCCCTTACCCACGGCCGAGCCCTACTGCTTGCGGCCGTGGATGACGATGGTGGCTGACTTGCCCGCGGAAAGCCCGGATGTGGTGTACGTCACATCGCCGGTCGGAGCCGTGGCCTGATTGTGCAAGCCGCCGATCTTGGCGAAGTTGAAGTCATCCACGTTCTCCGGGAACTGCCATGCCACGACGGAGGTGGATCCATCCCAGATGATCTTGGAGGTCATGCCCGGGGCGTGGCTCCAATAGACCCGGTCGATGCGGAATTTGATCGTCCCGACGTCGGTGTGGTCGATGACCTTGAGCCCCGTCACTTCACCACTGCCGTCTCCGGTCACAGTGACATACGTGGTGAAGAACCTCGGGCCGTTCTCCATGATGGAAACTTTGGTTGCATTCGCCATGGTGTGCTCCTACGCCAAGTGATTTTCGAGGGTGTCGCAAGTCATCCAGGGAACGGGCCTGAGCCCGTCAGGAGCGAAAAGATCATGCCCGACAAGGGGTATCTTCGAGCAGTTGACGATCTCGACTCCGGTGCGCTTGAAGGCGAAGAACCCGAAGATGGTGTTCGCCATGGCTATCTGAGCGTAGTACGTGTGCGACTCGACAATGTCTCCGGACGGCAGAGGAATCCCAAGGATGCTGTCCGCGGGCTCCTTATCCGGCTGGCGGGCATTGTCTTGCCCGACAAGAACGATCTTCTTGGCCCCACTCATGGCTGCCAGATGGAAAGCCGAGCAGGAGATGCCCAGGCACTCGACAAGCTCCGGGAGCCCCGGGTGGAGCTTCCGCATGAAGGAGTTGAGTGGGGCATTGTTCCACAGAGTGAAGGAGAAAATCTCGTGCCAGTTCCACGCGAACACTTCCGGCGCCATGATGGGCGCGGTGATGAAATTCATCCCGAAGCACTTCTCGCGCATGGCCTCGTCCACGGCCACGGCGGCGTCGAAGGCCATGGCGAAGTCCTGCGGCTTGGGCTCAATCGCCGGGTGTGCGAAGGCGGCATTGAGGAAAATCGCCCGGCCGGTGCGCGCCGGGGAGTTGAGGGCCGGGGCGGAATCCTCGAGACTCACGCCCCGGCCCACGATGTACACTGTCTCGCCAGTCCAGTCGAACACGGCGGGGGTATGACAATTCCTCTGCTGCCAGTTGTCGAAGATCCTTTCGGCCCAGGCAGTGTGCTCGTGCTGGTGGATGTTGATGGCCTGCTCACGAGACGCCCAGGGGTCGAACATCCAGTGGTCTTCATCACACCAATACTGCGCAGGAATTGTCACGTCTGTCGGGAGGAGATCCTGCTCCATCCAGGCAGCATGCCCGTCGCAATTCGACATCTATGCCTCCTTGGCAGCCAGGATGGCATCCAGGGTGGCGCTGGTGGCCGCCGAGGTGCCGCTCTTGAAGGAGAACAGCGGGGCGAGGTTGGAAGTCGTCAGGTTGGTAGACGCCAGGGTCGCCATCTGCTGCCCGTCGATGTAGAAGCGAACCTTGTCCTTGCCGTTGTAGTAGAACCCGACATGGACGTTCGTGGCGTTGGTGCAAGTTCCGTAGCCGGTCACAGTGGTCGCGGTGCTGCCCGTGACAACAGTGAAGGCGAAGGTCTTGGCACCACCAGCCTTCCGGATGTAGATGCCTTCCGCGATGGCCGAGTACGGCGTGGTGTTGGCCGAGATCAGCCCGAAGATGGCGTGGGAGTTGGTCGCATCCGCGAGGCGGAAGACAGCCTTGGCCCAGAGCTTCTTGCCCGCGGCCGGGGTGAAGCTCGCCACGGCCAGCTGCATCGTCTGGATGAAGTTGATGTTGGCGGGGTTGCTCAAGAGGAGCAGACCGCCGTCGCCTGCCGTCAGGGCCTGGGTCGAGGCCGCGGAGGTCTCGGTGATGGTCCAGTCGGCTGCGGTGTACGTGTCAAAGTCGGTCTTGAACTCGTGCATTCTCGTGATGGTGTCAGGCAGCAGGTAGCTGTAGGTCGGACCGTGCTTGACATCCATGTTCGAGAGGCCATTGGTGAAGCGGGTGGGGCCGTGCTTGCCGGCGAGGGGGGTTGCCATACTGTCCTCCGATTATCCGGGGTTTGGGTTTGGCCGGCAGCCAGGAGGCGTGACTGGCTGCCGGCCGGGAGGTGTCACGAAGCGGGGAGAAGTGCCGCTCGCAACGGGGGGTCTTTACGCGCCAGCGGAGCCGAAGAGCCCGCGCCAGTCGGTGCAGCCGAAGCTGTACCGCTCGTAGGCCTTGGCCTTGGCGTTCATAGTGTCGAAGTCGTTGTCCATC
>Ga0208103_1000265_pt1 | contig 22887 bp, 23 predicted proteins | sample CryBogmetaGMA75M_FD_184550 | JGI IMG/M metagenome (GOLD analysis project Ga0208103, IMG submission 184550) | Freshwater microbial communities from Crystal Bog, Wisconsin, USA - MA7.5M (SPAdes) | ecosystem: Environmental > Aquatic > Freshwater > Lake | place: Crystal Bog, Wisconsin, USA... | reverse complement strand
TTGAGTGCACCTCCCGCATGAGCTCGATCAGGGCTTCCCCGGAAAGGGACAGATCATTTTTCATCACGTCAGGGTGCTGGTATTCACGTAACGGTTGCTTCGACAATCATTCTCCTTTTCAGCAATTCCTCAACAATGCCGGTTACATCCCGTTCGATTTCTCCCGATTCGGCCTGGTATTCTCCCGACAGTGCCGTGACCACCTCCGTCACGGTTTTTTTGCCGTCGAGCATTTTCCAGATTTTTGTGCCGGTTTCATTCATGGAAAAGAGGTCGTCCTCCATGTCACCCACCCCGGAAGTGAGGGGAACGATAATCAGGGCCCCGTCAATTTCTCTTGCCACCACGTCGTTGGAGTGGGCGTAAATCAGGTCTATCCTTATATTATTCATGATGCGGTCATTCTCCTTTTCGGGTTGTGTATTCTTTCCTCGCTGTCCCGGACGTCCCAGGCGCATTCCTCCTCCTTGAGGAGTCCCAGAAAGCGTGCCTGGGCATGGGCCATCTGACAGAGGTACTCGACCGGCGTGTCCAACGTGCCATGCTCGGACCATGACCGGGCCGGACATTGTTCGCACAGACCCCTCAGAAAACAGCGGGCGCAGCGTTCAAGATAAAGCGGGTTGGTTGCGCTCATTTCTCTCAGACGGGGATATACGGACGCCATGGCCTCCTTCAGTTCGCCGTTTTTCAGGTCGAACGTCACATCGGGGTGACGAAGCGACAAGCAGGGCTGGAAAACACCGTAGGCATCAACGCATCCGGGTCCGATTCCGCATGTAAACAGCCGGGTTCCCAGGGGTGATGTAAATCTTTCAAAAAAGTCAGCCATTTCCCTGCGGTAATGTTCAGGCTGTTGTGTCATTATGGCCAGGCCTTCCTCGGGTGAGACGCGCAGGCTTCTGATCCTGCTGTTTTTGGCATCGGAATCTCTCCGGCCCCGCAATTCAAAGAACATGGAGTAAGAGGGGGAAGCATCCATCCGGGGGTTGGTTGCAGCCCATGCGGCGAACGCCTCCGCCTCGTTTCTGTTGGGCGGCAACAGGGCTCCTTTTACCACGAATGGCACTTTTCTGTCGAGAAGACATTTGATGCCATTCCAGTATCCGGTATAAGAACCGGGGACGCCTGTGACCGCTTCATAGGATTCTCTTTTCATGCCGTAAACGGAAATCTCAATCTCTTCGAGAGGAGGAATAGCGGCCAGAAGATCGGCGATTTGCGGTGTGATCAGCGTCGCGTTGGTAAACAGCAGGACCTTGAGCCCCAGACGGCGCGCAAAAAGATATAGGTCGGAAAAATCCTCCCGCAGAAGCGGTTCACCCCCTGTAAACCGGACGGTCATCACACCCAGTTCTGCGGCCTGTTGGAAAATATGCTTCCATGCGCCCGTATCGAGTTCGCGGGAGCGGACCTGCTTGTCCCCGGCGGGCATGTTGATGCAGCAGTGGATGCAGGCGTTGTTGCAGCGTTCCGTCAACTCGATGTCGAGCTGCGCCTGATGTTCCCCCTCTCCTTTCCAGAGTTGATGGCTGTCCAGGTCCTTTCTTACGATGTATGCGTTCTCGTTCATGCACCCATTTCGCTTGTTAGGATCAAGCTTAAAGGAGTTTCGCTATGGTGTCTTTCATATGACCGCTTCTGTCGAACTGAAGTCGGTAGGCGGGAACATCCTGAGCCATATTTTCTATCAGTGCCAGAATCTTTTCCCACCAGTCGGCCGTGACCAGGGACTTCACCAGATACTGGGCAAGAAGCCGCGCTGTCTCGATACCCCTCGTCATCGGGATGAGACGGTTTGCATTCGCCTTTTCGAGGAAGAGGATGGCGGAGAGCGGGGCGGAGGCAGCGGAGATGTCAGCCAGATCGCCGGGGCTCCAAGTGCCGTGGATGCGCAATCCGTCCGGCCAGCGGCGCACGATGATGCGGTCGTCGCAGAGCACTTCCCCTTCGTTGCGCAGCATCGTTGCAGCCGTGGTTTTTCCGGCCCCGGAGTGTCCCACGAACAGAAGCCCTTTGCCGCTGATGTCCATCCCCGCGGCATGGATGAAACAGGCCTGACGGTCGGCAAGCGCCCGCGCCAAGAGGATCTGATCGGATGGAAACAGGGTCAGCGAATGCAGGCGCCCTTGACGAAACAGCGCTTCGCTGCGGTTGTAGATCCGCCCCCGTGTATGCCCATCGTTGAAAACCGCCGCACAGTGAAAATTTTTGTCACGCCGTTGGTTCGTTATGCCCAGGTATATCCAAGATTCACCTTTGCGATAGATCGCCCAGGGCGGCTGGCGATATACCTCTTTTCCCGGATCGTCCCTATCGAATTCCGGCAGAGAAAAGTGATGGCGTAAGGCGATCATGTCCTCTCCCGGACCATCCTTCTGGAATTTTTTGAATTTGGGATCAAAGGTCTCCTCCGTGAATGGGAGATCGGAATCCACCCTGATAGTGACGCCACCAATCAGGAAATACCGGCGGTGATGCATCCGCCAGTTTTCTTTGAAAAAGCGTGTTTCATCCGCCAGACGGCAGAGATAGGCCACCTTCGCCGAGTATCGTCCGTGTTCCAGATATCCGTAGGCGGGGCACCACCGGCAATCGTGGCGGTTTACACATCGGCCGCAGTTTTCCCGGTACTCCAGATTGTCCTTTACTTTATCGGCGAGCGAAGGGATGAAGTCATCCCATGCCTTCCGGAAACTCCCGTTCCGCAGATTATAGCGCAGCGCCGGGTCTTTGAGAAAGCAACAGAAGGTCATGCCGCCATACGGATCGACATAAAAATCCCGGCATCCATCAATGCAGGCCGCGATAAGACGATTATCTCTCCTCGGAGGAAGACGGACCGTTGACCCGTCATCCATGATGGTCGCGGTGATCTTTTCATCATCGTCCGTCATGTCGGGCGGGTCGAGATGGATCGCGTCAGCCGGGTCCAGCCTCTGACGGGAAATTTCCCTGTTGCGGCCGGCATTCCGGCAGGCAGAAAGGTGCAGCCACGGAGCGCCCATGCGGTAAGTGGAGCTCAATGAACTGGCAAGTTTTATCATGGCATCGAACTGATGATAGTTGTCGCGCATGGGTATCAGTTGTACAGTGAAACCGGTCTTTGCCTCCCGGAGATAAGCAAAACCCTGCATGGTTGCGGCGAATGATCCGGGGGTGCGGGTAATGTGATCATGAATTTCTTCCGTCGCCCCATAGAGGGCGACCATCTTCGCACCTTTCCTTTTCAGCAGGCGGGCGATCGCCGGGGTGATCAACGTGCCGTTGGTGTTGAGGGAATAGGGAAGAGAACGGCGCGTGATAATGTCGAAAATCTCGACGAAATCAGGTCGGAGCATGGGTTCCCCGCCCGAAATCAACCATCTGCGGCACCCCATGGCCCGCGCCTCATCTACGATCCTGCTGATCTCATCAAAGGAAAGTTCTTGTTCCCCGGCCGGGTCCTCTGCCGACAGGCGCAGCCAGCAGTGACGGCAATTGCAGTTGCAACGGTAGGTCAGATCGATGTTGCCTTCGAGGGGCAGGCGTGGGATGTGTCTCTCGTTTTTGATGATGTCCGTTTGTCCACCCAAGAATGATAACCTAAAAGATGGCGGCTGCGTCCCTACCCTTATGCAACCCCTGTAAAATCTTTTAAATCATTTTTTATTGGGTGTCAACTGAATCGTATAGTAGAAAAATGACTTCGTTACAGGGATGGAACGACGGGCATTCCCGGGTGGTTGTCCTAGTGCTGAAGAGGGCTTGGTGCTTTGGCCTGATCCGCAGGGCCGTGACCAAGAAAGATCATTTCCATTTTCCATTCGCCGCCGATTTTACTGAAAATGAACCAGCGGGATAATGGCTCGGAAGGGTCGTCGGTCGGCCGATCCTCTATGTAAAGAACCCGATGGTCGTCCAGCTTTTCAAAGACTCGTCTCTCGAAATCAGCCTCCGAAGAAAGGCGGGATTTGTACCGCTCCAGAAAATCCCGGAATTTGCCTTTATTCAGAATCCCTTCCGACGTGGGAACCGGAAAAGAAGCCACAAGCGATGAAAGGACATCCCACTTGTCTTCCCGTATCGATTCGTCAAACAAACGGATCATTTTTTCAAACAGTTTTCTCACATCGCTTTCCGTCTTGACAAAGCCGCGTCCCCTGAGCGGATGATAAGCCCCGTTTTCAGAAACCAACCAGGTCGTTCTTCCCAAAAGCTCCGAAATTTTCAAAGCCGGTGTTTTCTGCAGGTCGCGGAAAAAGGCGTCAAAAGCCATTCTGGGGATGAGGACCAAGTCGGTCGCAGGCCAACGCCCCAAGGCCTCCTTTCCGGCGGCCAGAAAATCGGAGACCATTAATAACCCGCTAACTTGGATGTTCCCGCCATAGGAGCTATTTTTGACCGGGAAGACATGATGTGTATTGGAAACGTCTTTTGCATGTTGACCAACCATCCTGGAAATCTCCGTATAAGCCGCTTCCGAAACCAGCCACAGCACCTGATGAAACGCTCCGCCGAACGTCTTCAAATTGCCCCGCAGAGTAAAATTCATGATCCGTTTGATCGGTAATTTACGGACTTCCGACAAGTTCGGCTGGGGAATGATCTGATATCCGGGGAACTTTTCCCGCATGCGCTTCACAAAACCCTGAAATTCCTCCCAGGGACACTCGATCTCCCTTCTTAACCCGAGGGGGGTTTTTTCCGAAAAACCCGGCCACCATAGAAGGATCGATTTCGCTCCTTCGGCCGCCAAAAACGCAAAGGTGTTTTCGATATCGTCCCACCCGCAAATTCGCGGTAAAGGAACAATGGTCCCGGTGAAGTCGATATGATGCCTTTTCAAGAGACTCAAAGAGTGTAACGCAATGTGCGCCCGTTCTTCCGTGCTTTGGAAAATGCGCGCCCACAGCTTTGGCTGCGTGGAGTGCAAGGACACATTGATCTCGATCGGGCGAAATGGCGCGAGTGTCTCTACAAAAGTTCCATCAAGCAGGGAAGCGTTGGTTGTGAAGTGGAGGCGGTTGGTGAGGAATCTTTCGCGAACGAGGGTGAGAATGTCGAAAAACTGCGAATGGAGAAAGGCCTCCCCTTCCGAAATGCGTCCTGGCAGGGAATCGCTCATATAAACTCCACCGCTGTGAGAGGCCGAGACGAGGGAAAGCTGCAGTTTAACGCTTTCCACATCCCGAAACACATTTTGCTTGATGGGAAAGGGATTCATCCGGTTTGAACAGAACAGGCAACGCACATTGCACACAGCGCTGATCGAAAGCTGCTCCGGGGGTTGGCCCGCGGCCAGCCATTCCTGAAAAAAGAGATCTTCTTCTGTTTCTAAAGACACTCCTGAATCTCCTCAATTCAGCCCAGACAAGTCTTTCCATTTAGCCTGGCAATTCCTCTTCCGATATGCCGCCGAGAATATTCAGTACAGTATTCACCTTCAAATCTATAATCTTTTCGTCAGTCACTTTTTCCCCATGGCCGTCGAAGAGGATTTTGATTATCGGTTTCAGAGGTTGGTCTTTATTTGTATCAACAACCAGTCCTATGGCATTGTTATTTAATTTTACGTAACTTCCTATCGGGTACAGGGATAGCTCCTCAAGAAATGCTCGTAGTATTTTTGTGGAAAATAAGACGTCCTTCGTTTCTATCAATTCCCTTACTGAGGCAAACTGCATGATTGCCTTCTTATGGGGGCGGTTGTGTGTCATAGCCTCATACGAATCGCATATACCTATAATCTTCGCATACTCGGCAATGTCATTCCCTTTGATTCCACGGGGGTAACCATGCCCGTTTTCTCTTTCATGATGTTCATGAACAGCACGAGCAAGCCAGGGGAATTGATCCTTAAACTTGAATAAGAGATTTTTCCCCAGTTCAGGATGTCTCTTTATCAGAGCTAATTCAGATTCGGTCAATGAATCTTCCTTGCCAATGATATTTTCAGGAATCATAAACATACCTACATCGTGAAGAAGGGCCGCCAGCGCAAGTTCATCAAGTTTCTCACGGGTATATCCCATACGCAATCCGATCTTTATGGCATATACCATTGTATTTACGGGATGAGAGATATAGTAGTCTTTTCCATGGTAAAAGGTATTGGTTAACTGATAAACTCTCTCCGTCATCCTTCTTGATGCCGTGAGCTGCTGAATCAGTGGAAATGTCGTCTCGAGTTCAATGGGCTTATTGGTCTTAACCTTCTCCATGACCTCGCGCATGTAGTTCTGGAGGCCTGTATACAGTCGCTCGGCATTTTCAATCTCTTTCTCATCCTGCGATGAACGCGCCTCCGGAGTCTCGTATGATTTGCCTTCTTCAGACTTAAGATTTTCAATATCACTCAGGCGAAGAGGCTCATCTCCCTCTCCCTTATTATCCTTAATCAAGTCATAGCTGCGAGTCATTTTATACCTCAATTGATCATTCTTGATTCCAAAAACAGACCCTTTCCGTATGCCTCATGGCACACAAAGAAAGGACTGTTAAGACTTCCTGTTAAGCCGTATGCACAGGCCCTGCACGCCCCGCGGCATCTGTGACAACCGATCGATATTCCTCAAATACTCTTCCATGCATGTATTATCATACCCTATTTACTTCTTGCTTCCAATCTATTATAATATATTGTAATTCAAAATGAAACTTATTTTGATAGACACTACTTTCTTAAGGGTACTCCTTCTCAGATGAGCGAGAAGGAGTATCTATGTTTACGAGAAGCTGTGACTTTAGAGAGCGGAGCTTTACCATTAACTACCGGAACTGCGACAGACTAATCCTAAGTTTCCTTTTTCATTTGCCGAATAAGGACTCAGAGGAGGAGACCTTTGCAAAATTGCATGAAACAAGCAATTTTGTCATTCCCGCGAAAGCGGGAATCCAGTGTTATCAAGCATTTCCTAGATTCCGGGTCAAGCCCGGAATGACGAATAGAGAAGTTATGCAAAGGTCACAGAAGTTGGATTCCGGACATCAATCCCTCCTGCTTACCCCTCTTGATTTCACCAACAGATCGTCTGAAATGGACCTTACTCAATTTGACTGGGATTATATTATTAAGAAGATGAGGCAGGAGGGCGTTGCCGAAACAATATTTCACAACTTAAGAAAGAACCACACGCAACATCTGGTACCACCGGCCACCTATACTGCTTTATCGGACCAGTATTACAAAAATCTGAGAAGAAATCTTTCTGTCATCTGTGAATTAAAGGGCATTCTCATTCTTCTTAAGGAATCAGAAATCCCCTGCATCGTTCTTAAAGGAATTGCCCTTGCGGAGCATATCTATCCCAGCATTGCTATGAGGGGAATGTCAGACATTGATATTCTGGTCAAGAAAAGCGAGCTTTACGCCGTCGATGAGCTGCTATCGTCTCAGGGATATATCGCAAGGGACAGCTCCGTTTCGAGCGCCATAGACAATCCTGAAGGCTACCTTGCCAGCCTCGAATACCGGAAAGAAAATGGGTCTCTCTTGAATCTTCATATTCACTGGCACATTGTGAACACGTCGGTACCGGCAACGATGTTTGTAAAACATGTCGATATTGAGCGTATATGGGAAAAAGCTGTTGACGCCAGGGTGGCAGATGCCGATGTATATATGTTATGCCCCGAACACCTTATCATCTATCTCTGTGAACATGCCCTCAGGATCGGCCACTCCTTCGATCGCCTCATACTCATAGCGGACATATTCTACGCTCTTAAAGGCTATGAAAAAAATATTAGTTGGGATTTCCTTGTCGAAGAAAGCCGCCGTTTTAACCTGGACAGATTGGTCTATTTCAGTCTCTCCGTCGTCAAAGCCTATGCGTCATCGAGTATACCTGAAGAGCACCTGAGGAAACTGATGCCGCCACATTTCTCTGTCGGTGAAAGATTCTTCCAGAGACGCCAGATTAGTAACCGCCGCATCAGAGGCAGCAGTTATTTTATTTACCTGGCCATGAACAGGACATTCTCCGATAAGATGAAATTCTTATTCAGGACTTTATTCCCGCCTCGTCAAATCCTTCTTCAAAGACTTTATATCAGGGATGGGGCAACTACAACATCGCATTATACGGCGCGCGTAAGGGAGGTCCTATCTCATATTTTCAGTTTTATCCCGATACCCAAAAAAATATTAAAAAGGCCTTGACTTAAGCTATTATTTTAGTGAGTTTAACAAATCAAATTATGATGAGGAATCTTTAAGATCTCTCCCTTCGCTCGGGACAAGGATTTCTCCTTTCAGTCGAAATGACGAGAAGGGGTCGAAATGACAGAAAAGAAAAGTCTGTCATTCCCGCCCCCGATGAAGACGTTCGAAGGCAGGCTCCAGCGGGAATCCAGACCACTGCCGTCATTCCCGCGAAAGCGGGAATCTAGCATTGATTTTATGGTTCCCCGCTTGCGCGAGGACAACGCCTAGATTCCGGGTCAAGCCCGGAATGACGAATAGAGGAGTTATGCAAAGGTCTCAGATTATGATCGGATTGAACCGGGAGCAAAATAAAATGCTTTGCCTAAGTAAAATTAAATTCCACCTTTACCTTCCATTCATCGTAATTTTGCTATTTTCAGCCTGTACATTCGAAACGTCTGGTATCCGGGTTAAAGATTTTCAAGAGACTTCGGGTGTTGTCACTGATGCTCAGCGCCTTGCGCAGCAGAAAGAGTTGGAAGAAATCACAAAGATGAGCCAGGTGACGGAAAACGCCTCCTTTACGCAAAGGCATGGCGTGCCGGAATACATCATCGGACCGGGTGATGTCCTTACAATCAACTTTTGGATGCCCTATACAATCTCAACGGCCCGTACCGACGAGGGCTTCAAACAAAATACGTACACGGTCGTCGTCAGACAGGAAGGCAAAATTTCCTATCTCTTTGGTGACGATATTCCCGTGGCAGGTTACACAGTCAATGAAGTTAGGGAAATACTGACGGAGCAATTAAAAAAATACATCAGGAATCCCCGAATTGAAGTTATTATGAAGGAATACAAAAGCAAGAGCGCCCTGCTCTTCGGCCAGATCAACATCCTTCAGACAGGAACCTCAGGCCCCGGAAAATATCCTCTTACAGGAAAAACTGCCATACTTGATTTTATCGTATCTGCGGGCGGCCCTATAACAGGCAAGGACAGCAGCGTTCTTGGCATTAGTCCCGGAAATGCGGATATGAGAAATGTGGAAATTGTCAGAAAAGGGAAAAAATACACTGTCAATCTTTACAATGCCATGTTCAGAGCGGACGTTTCCCAGAATATAATCGTAGACGATGGCGACATAGTCACTGTTCCGGAACTTCCCTTCTATGGTGAAAGGATATATGTTTTCGGCGAAGTCAACAGGCAAGGTATATATAGACTGAAGGACGCTGCTGACCTTCTGGCAGCAATAGCTAATGCTGGAAGTACGACCCTCATAGCCGTGAAGTCAGATATTAAGATAATAAGAGAATATAAAGAGCGGGGAGGGAAACCGATTATCCTGTCTGCTAATCTGGATCAGATTCTAAAGCAAGGGGACTTATCCCAGAATATAAAGCTTAAAGATGGTGATGTTGTCTACGTTCCCAGAAGGGTTATCGGCGATATCAATGAATTTATCGTAAACACGACTCCTCTTCTCGATTACCTGCTAAAATACCCGGCCAGTTACAGGGATTCTTATTTCCTCAATCCTGCAAACCAACTGCGGTTTTAGGAGAATTTCGCGCAATGGCCCAATATGACCTTAACCTCAGAGATTACTGGCGCACTATCAGGAAGAGGAAGTTTCTTGTCTTTTTCACCGTAGTCTCAATGGGGGTTTTCAGCCTTGTCTGGGCTCTATTAGGGCAGCCCGCTCCTATATATAAGACAAGTGTCAGTATTAAAATTGAAAAGACCGGTTCACTAACCGGCCTTTACTCGCAAACCTTTCCCTGGTCTTCCACCAATTACCTGGAGACGCAGGCTTCTGTCATTAAGAGTTACATTATTATGGAAGCAGTTGCCAAAAAACTCAATTTGATACCGGCTAATCTTTCTTCTGAAAAGATACGCAGCAATAGCGAATATCTTAGGATTATAATAGACCTTAAAAGTAAAGTCGAAACAGAGCAGGAAGGCAATACTGATATAATCACCATTAATGTGACATCTGAAGACCCAAAGTTTGCGCAGCGTTTCGCGAATACAATTGCTCAGGTTTACAATGAGGAACATCTGCTCGATATTAACAGGAGGACATTCGAAGCCAAGAAATTCATAGAAGGCCAATTAAATATCGTTAAGGAGAAGGTAGCCAAATCAGAAGATGCCGTACGGCATTACAGGGAAACCAGCAAATTGATATCCATTGACGCGGAATCTTCGACCACGCTTGGCAAGTCTTCCAGACTCCAGGCAGCATACGACATTGATTCCTCAATACTTCAGAAAATCAACGCCGTGGAGAAAATTCTTGCCACGGCGGAAGATAAATCTCTCACATCAAAAACATCTTTCTACTTTGATGAAGCGACGCCGATCTATAAGAATTTGAATGATCGATTGGTTAATCTCATGCTGGAGAGGGATACCCTCCTTCTTACGTACACAGAAAACTTTCCCCAGATTCACGAAATCAAGAATCAGACCCATGAAATAATCACAAGCATGAAGTCGCAGTTATCATCGCAAAGAAAGTATCTCGAGTCAAACGTCAGGAGTTTGAAGCAGCAGATAGATGCCACAGACGAGCAGCTCAGAAAACTACCGGAGAAAGGCCTGGAACTGCTCAGATTCGAAAGGGAGGCGGCGGTTGACAGAGAGGTGTACACTCTTCTGCAAAAGAAGCATCAGGAAGCCTTGATTCAGGACGCGGAAAAGATAGAAGAAGTTAAGATTGTAAAGCCTGCACTTGAACCCACAATACCGACAAATCCACCCAAAACCGCTGCAAATACGACCGTGGGAGTAGTTATCGGACTGATTATGGGTATTGTTTTTGCGTTCATAATAGAAACCTTTGATACTTCCTTCGAGGCCATTGAAGAAGTCGAAGAATTCTTGGGTGTACGCGTCCTGGGGATTATACCGCAGGTCAACCATGATGAGCTCAAGGCGATTCTTCAGGAAAAGTACTCCAAAACTGTAGACGATGAAACCATAAAAAAAACTAACAGACTTATATCTCACTTCTTGCCTGCGTCGTCATCGGCTGAAAATTACAGGGCCCTCAGAACAAACCTGAATTTTCTAAATCTCGACAAAAGCATTAAGACAATAGTCTTTACGAGCTCTTCACCTGAGGAAGGTAAGACTACTGTAGCCGTCAACCTCGCTATAACCATGGCTCAGGGCGGCAGCAAGGTACTCCTCATTGAGGGAGACCTCAGGAGATCTGTAATAGCTAAGTTATTTGGCATCGAACCTATACCAGGACTCGCGGATGTAATACTGGGGAATTACGAGTGGAGAAGCGTTGTAAGAACGATTACAGATTTTATAACGGGTAAGATGAGCATGGACGAGATAATGCTGACGCCCGGCATGGATAATCTCCACATTATCACCGGTGGATCGACTGCCCCAAATCCGACCGAGCTTGTTAACTCGAAGCTCATGCCTGATTTTATCAAACAGGCCTCTTCTGAATATGACATTATTCTGATAGACGCGCCTCCCGTTTTGGCCGCTACAGAAGCAGCGATATGGGGTTCTCTTGCAGATGGCGCAATCATTGTATATCAGGTGGGAATAATTGCCAGGGGCGCCCTCAAGCGGGCGAAGGCACAGCTTGACCATGTGGGAGTAAGAATTTTCGGTGTTGTCCTGAATGGTTTAAAAACTGGTATCAGTCCTGATTTTGCCTACCGTGACAAGAAGTATTACTATTACTATGGTGACAAAAAGCCGGAACGGCCTTCTTTAAAGGATAGGATCATCGCGTTCCCTGAAACTGTAACACATTACCTTAAATCAATTATATCTAAAGTATCTGTCAAGAGGGAAGCGCCTGCGCCTGCAACTACAGCTGAAGCTGAAACGGAACCAACACAGCAGGAAGATGCGCAGAAGGTAACGGCTGAAAAGCCTGAAGTCAAAATTTCAAGACCGAAAATTGTAATTCTATTATTTGCACTCCTGTTTCTGATACTCGGTATTCTTTATCAGACCGGCGTCATTCAATATGATGTACGAAATATTTTCCCGTGGGCTGAATCTCTAAAACCCACTATTGAAGAAAAGAGAACTTCTCAAGAGAACACTCAGCCTCCGGCCAGCGCGATACAAACAAAGCCTCAAGAAAAATCAACAACCATAGAGGAAAAGAAACCCATTCCTGAGAGCATTGAACCACCGGCAACTGCCGGACGATCAGCGCCCCAAAAAGATGCCCTGCCAACACAGGCGGCAGTTCCCAAGTCCACTGATGACAAGGACTGGGGCGTTGTCCTCTACGCAAAGGATAGGACTAACATAAGGGCAGACCGTTCAATCAATTCCAGGATCATAGCAAAACTGGAACCTAACCAGAAGGTCAAGGCAGACTTCCTCGAGGATGAATGGTATGCGGTATTTAAGGTTAAAGAAATAAAGCGGGATATAAAGAAGGCACTCGGTTATGTATACTCTCCGCGGCTATCCCCTCCTGAGGCCATACAGCCGCAGGCAACGGGTCATCAGACTGCTAAGGACTGGGGCCTAATCCTTTACGTAAAAGACAGTACCAACATAAGGGCAGACCGTTCAATCAATTCCGAGGTCAGAGGGAAGCTTGAACCTGGCCAGAAGGTTAAGGCAGACTTCCTCGAGGATGAATGGTACGTGGTATTTAAGGTTAAAGAAACAAAGCGGGATATAAAGAGGGCGCTCGGTTATGTATACTCTCCCCGGTTATTCCCTCTTGAGGCAGCAGGGAAGAATTAAATCCGCTCCTTTCTACGCCTTACGGTAGAAGATGTCCTTGCCTGATACTATCCAGAAATAGACTGCACCAGTATGCCTGAATCAAGAATCAGAAAGAGATCCGCCCATTCGACGCTCAAACGACGTGCCAGGCGATTCTTTACAAAAAGAACCCTGTTCTGGTTGCTCATAATAGCGCTTTGTTCATTTGTAGTGAGCGCCTTCACTGTTACCACGTCTTACTTTATTGCAAAAGTTTCTAAATTTATGGACACAAGCTACAACCCGATGGATGCAGCCAAAATGATATATGAACAGGAAAAAGCAAAATATAAAAAAAGATAAAGAACAGTCTCATCTCTGTAATTCCTACCCTCCCCTTCTGTCATTTTGACCCCTTCGTTTTTTTGCTCAGGCTAAACTCCGAGAGGTGAAATGGCAAAAAGAGAATTATGACACAGTCTCCAAGCCCGGATTTACGAATAGAGGAGTTATGCAAAGTTCTCAACATGCCGAACAGTATTGATGCTGTCCCTGCTTTTCATTGTCTTGTCACGACGAGTGTGATATAAAAAAGTAAATGGCTATAAACGAATATGAAACGAAACGCTAAAATTCATGACCTGACCCCCATGATAAAGCATCTTTTCTGGTGGGTGCCTGAGAAAGAGATAGCGTCACTCAGCCACGACGCCATCGTGGAGTCTGTGCTCAGTAACGGCAATGAGGATACTGTCAGGCAACTTTTTGATTATTACGGAATCGAAAAGGTAGCTGAAATCTTCAACCGGCAGATATCGGGCCGGCGAATCAATTACCGGCCGAGGACGGTTCATTTTTTTCGACAATATTTTCATCGGCATGTACAGAAATATTCTGACAGCAAATCAGGTTAAACTCCTGCCTCTGGTCAAAGAATTCTCGCGGGATTATTATCTGGTCGGCGGCACAGCCATCGCACTTTATCTCGGGCATCGGCGCTCAATCGATTTTGATCTATTCACCTCCGGCAGGATCAAAAAGCAATCCATCAAGAGGCTCATCGACCGCCATAAATGCCCGGTATCCGATATCCTTTTTGAAGATTCCGAACAGATCCATCTTGTCATTCATGATGTCAAGCTTACGTTCTTTTCCTATCCGTATCGGATTGACGCACCAATAGATTTTGACCAGATCATCCATATTCCAGACCTCCTGACCCTTGCGGCCATGAAGGCTTATGCCCTCGGCGGCAGAGCGAAATGGAAAGACTATGTGGACCTCTATATTCTGTTGAGGGATCACTTTTCCCTTGCGCAGATTTCGGAAAAATCAAAAAACATTTTCAGCGCCTATTACAACGAGAAACTCATCCGGGAACAGCTCTGTTACTTTCAGGATGTGGACTATTCTGAAAAAGTGGACTTTGTAGTTCAACCGGTTTCTGATGAAGAGATCAAACAATTCCTTACCGATGTCGCAACAACACCATTTGGCTTTTAACCTTTTTGCGGAGGCTAAGAAAGAGGACAAACACCTCCCCCATCTCCTGATAAAGGCTTGCAGATGACGGCAGATTGGGATAAAATGTTTCACAAGGGCATAGATTGGGATACGATATACAACGAACAAGGAGGTGTCGCTATGGAACATCCTTCTGTAAAAGATTATGTCAAGATACCGAAACAGGAATATAACCTGCTCAAGGAAGTCTACCGCACTGTCAAGCGTCAGGCATTTCTCGTACGGCTTGATGAATCTGAGCGGAATCTTGCCGCGGGCAAGACTAAAGCAATTTCCGTTGACGATTTTATTGACGCCGTGTAAACGGTATGAAGCCGAAATCAATTCATTTTGACAGTGTCTTCGAAAAACACTGGCATAAGTATTTGACGGGTCTTACAGAGAAACAGAAAGCGCAGTTGAGAGAGCGTCTTACTATCTTTAAGGAAGACGTCTTCGATAAACGACTTAAGACTCATCGATTGAAGGGGAATCTCAAAGAGTATTACGCGTTCTCGATAAGCTATTCTCACAGGATTGTTTTCAAAATAATTGAAGACAATTCAGTGTATTTCATTGAAGTTGGCAGTCACGACGTCTGTTACTGAAAGGTTCTTTGCCACTTAACTCCTCAACCCTTACCCCTTGCCCCTCTATGTCCGACATCGTCACCAAGGCTAAAAACCTCGGTAGAGAATATGTGATCGGCCACAAGATGGAAAAAACCTTTGCAGATTTGATTTGAGTGAGGTGTAAGGGGTGAGGAAACATCATGAATTGAAGGCATGGCAGGGGGCGATGGAACTGGTCAAGGAAATTTACCGAGTGACCCGATACTTTCCGAGGGAAGAAATCTATGGCCTTGTTAGTCAGATGCGCCGTGCTGCCGTGTCTATACCGAGTAACATCAGTGAAGGTGCGGCAAGAGGCGGAGATAGGGAGTTCATACAATTTCTGATTATTGCGAGGGGGTCTTTGAGCGAGCTTGAAACACAGTTGCTTATTTCGAATGACCTGGGTTATATGCGGGACGTGTCAGATATTCAGGAAAGAATTGACAAACTTTTTTCACTAATCGGCGGATTACTGCGAAGCCTTAGAGAGCGCGGGAAGACAAAGGATGCATAACTCCTCACTCCTCACTCCTCACTCTTCACACCTCACTCCTCACCTCTTCCCCCCTCACTCTTTTCTCCTCACCCCTCACGTGATCATGTACGACCATGATTAAACTCACTCACGTAGAAATCGATGCCAAAGCCATATTCTTACTGGCAATGGTCGTTCTAATAACGCTCGGGGGAGGTCTCCTCATTACAAAGGCTTCCACAGGCCTTGCCTTTGCGGTAATCGCGGCTGTCGTCATCGGAATCCTCAGCTTTGTCAATACAGAAATCGCCCTCTATATCCTGATCGTTTCCATGCTCCTTGGACCGCAGTTTATATTTGGTGAGTCTACACCCCTGCCAGGCCGCGGCCGCCCGCTCACCCTGCGCATGGATGATTTCCTTCTAGTCATCGTCGGATTTAGCTGGTTTCTAAGAACCGCGATCAGAAAAGAATTAGGGTTCTTTCTAAAAACGCCGTTAAATGCACCGATTACGTATTATTTTGTAGTATGCATGGTCTCAACGCTTCTTGGATACTTGATGGGGAGAGTAAAGGGAATCACAGGATTCTTCTTTGTCTTGAAATACTTTGAATACTTCATCATATACTTCATAGCCGTAAACCACCTGAAGGAAAAGAAACAGATTGAAAGGTTGCTTTTCACCATGCTTGCCGTCTGCTTCATTGTCTGCATTATAGCTATCTACCAAATTCCTACCGGTGGCCGGGTATCCGCTCCTTTTGAAGGAGAAGTTGGAGAACCCAATACCTTTGGTGGCTATCTTGTCCTCATGCTTTCCATTGTCCTGGGTCTTTTGTTAACCTATGGTTCAAAAAAACAAAAGTTTTTTTTGGGAATTCTTTCCTTTTGCATCGCGATTTCCCTTGCCGCAACGCTATCCAGAGCTTCCTGGATTTCCCTCGTTCCGATGGTGATGATGCTCCTATATTTCAGCAAGAGGAAGTTGCCCATAATTGTGGTCTTAGTTATCATTGTTTTGATTTCACCGTTTATCTTGCCCAAGAATGTTACGGAAAGAGTGGCTTTTACTTTTACGCAACCTAAGGAAGCCGGGCAGGTCACATTCGGTAATGTGAGGCTTGACACCTCAACCTCTGGTAGGTTTGAGTCATGGAAAAATGTTCTTGAAGAAGATTTCTTCAAACATCCGATACTCGGTTATGGCGTTACGGGATACCGTTTTCTGGATGCGCAATATCCACGTGTACTTGCCGAGACGGGGCTCTTGGGATTTATCACATTTTTCGTTCTACTTCTTTCCATTTATATGAACGCCTTGCATACGTACAGGGACTCCACAGACCCCCTGTTTAGCGGCCTTTCTCTCGGTTACCTTGCCGGGTTCGTTGCCATGCTAACGCAAGGTATCGGCGCTAACTCCTTCATCATCGTCCGTATCATGGAACCTTTCTGGTTCTTGACTGCGATGATCATAATGATTCCGACAATTCAACAACACTCACAGGCGGTTGCTGAACCAACACATGCACAATAACGACGTTAATGAAATCATCATCGAACCCGACCGCAGCGAGAAAAACTACTGGGCTGATCTCTGGCGCTACCGTGAGCTTTTTCTAATCCTCGCCTGGCGGGACATCTCCGTACGATACAAACAGACCATCATCGGTGTGCTCTGGGCAATTATCAGGCCCTTGCTGACTATGGTCGTCTTCAGCGTCATATTTGGCCGCATCGCCAAGCTCCCCAGCGACGGCAACGCCCCTTACGCCCTGATGGTCTTTGCCGCCATGCTCCCCTGGTCCCTATTCTCAAACGCACTGAGTGAATCGTCCAACAGTCTGATCAGCAACGCCAATCTGATAGGTAAGGTTTACTTCCCCAGGCTGATCATTCCTGCGGCGACCCTAGTAACCGCTTTCATAGATTTCCTCATCAGTTTCGTTATCCTGATCGGCATGATGCTCTATTATCAATTCGCACCGGGCTGGCAGATACTGTTGCTGCCGTTCTTCATCATCCTCGCCTTGTTGGCCAGCTTGGGCCCTGGTCTCTGGATTACGGCGCTCAATGTGAAATACCGGGATTTCCGCTATATCATCCCGTTTGTGGTGCAGTTCGGTCTTTATGTTTCTCCCGTAGGATTCAGCAGCAAGATTATCCCGGAGCAATGGCGAATGCTCTACAGCCTCAATCCAATGGTGGGTGTTATTGATGGTTTCCGCTGGTGCATTCTCGGCGGCAACAGCCCCATTTATCTACCCGGCTTCCTGCTCAGCCTCGCCATCATTACCTTCTTCCTCTATCTGGGCGTCTCCCGTTTCCGTAAAATGGAAAAAACGTTTGCAGATCTGATTTGATAGTGAATAGTAAAAAGTAAAAGGGAAAATGATAGCAAGAGGAGAGTGGGATGGCTGATCACCGGCCACATAGGGAGTTGGAGGTCTGGAAAAAGGCGATTGACTTTGTTATAGAGGTCTATACTATAACCAGCGAGTTTCCAAAGTCAGAAGTATACGGCCTGACCTCCCAATTGAGACGCGCGTCGGTTTCAATTCCCAGCAACTTGGCGGAAGGTGCGGGTCGCAAAGGAAACAAAGAATTCATGCAGTTTCTTAACATTGCCCAAGGATCAATAAGCGAATTGGATACGCAACTGGAGCTTGCCTATCGTCTTGAATATATAAACAAACAAGACTATTCAAACCTTATCAACAGACTAACCGAAATTTCCAAAATGCTTTATGGACTGGCTAAAACTCTTAAATAGCTTCTTTTTCTTTTCACTTTTTACTTTTTACTAACTATGTCCGACATCGTCATCAAAGCTGAAAACCTCGGAAAAATGTATACCATCGGCCACCACTCGGAAAGGGGCGGTTATACGGCACTGCGCGATGTGCTGATGCAGAATGCGCGAACCCTCTGGAACAAGACCAAAGACCTGGCAACGGGGAAGCCCATCATACAGGGCGACACAATGGAAGAGGTCTGGGCGCTTAAAGACGTGAGCTTTGAGATCCGCCGCGAAGAGGCCGTAGGCATCATCGGACACAACGGGGCCGGTAAAAGTACGCTGTTGAAGATTTTGAGCCGCATTACCGAGCCTTCAACCGGACGGGTAACCATCAAGGGCCGCGTAGCCAGCCTCCTGGAGGTAGGAACCGGCTTTCACCCGGAACTGTCCGGACGGGAGAACATCTACTTGAATGGCACAATTCTGGGTATGACCCGAGTGGAAATAAAACATAAGTTTGACGAAATCGTGGCCTTCGCCGAGATCGAAAAGTTCCTCGATACCCCAGTTAAGCGTTATTCCTCCGGGATGTATGTCCGACTGGCTTTTGCTGTCGCTGCACATCTTGAATCGGAAATTCTTCTGATTGATGAAGTACTAGCTGTCGGTGATGCGGCGTTCCAGATAAAATGCCTCGGGAAGATGGGAGCTGTGACGACGGAAGGACGAACGGTGTTGTTTGTGAGTCACAATATGGCGGCAGTGCAGTCGTTATGTAAAACGGCGTTGCAACTGGAGTCCGGTCATATCGTGCAGACTGGTGATTCGAAATCGGTGGTTTCAGCGTATCTTGCAAGTTCAGGGAAAATCGCCTCAGCAATGGTGTGGTGCGATGAATCAGCGCCGGGCAATGAAGAAATTAGGCTGAAATCCATAAGTGCCTCCATAGAGGGCAGAAATGAAAGTGGCGTTTATCAGAGCCGAGAAAATATTTATGTTGAAATGAGATTTACGGCAAACAAAAGCCACTCGGCGCTATGCGTCGGATTCGACCTGTTAAGCCCGCATGGCGAGACCATTTTAAGGAGCTACCAGACGGATATGCCCCCTGAAAACTGGCCAAAGGTAAGACAGGGAGAAAATGTTTGGCGCTGTGTCATACCGGGTGGTTTGTTAAACGGCGGCGTCTATAACATATGCCCACGGATTGGATTACATAATCTCAATTGGATTGTGCATCTTGATTCAGTGGTGCAATTTGAAGTCATACTTGATCATGGCGTTTCTCCGTTTTGGAATGTCCTTGATAGCCGGAATCGTCCCGGCATCATCGCCCCGATCCTGAAATGGGAGAAGGTAGGCCAATAATATGAGCCTTTTCTCTAGACTATTAAAATCAATTCAAGATGGGAGTTTTGCTTTCAAATTTTTAAATCGTATATCCCCTATTGAATACGTTCCTGGGCCTGAAAAGGAGATAAACGAATATCTTGCAAAACACTATCCGCTGGGTCAAAATTGGCGTGCCCTGTCGCCAGCTGGCAGGAAAATGTGGATTCAATTTCATCCCGTATTCAATCATCACAAAATTAAAATCATTGCCTATGTGGGCGCGAACGAAGGCCAAACAGCATTAGCACTTAACGAGATATTTCCCGGCCGTGAGTTCTTCCTGTTTGAACCGGCGCCCCAGACATTCGATATTCTTGTTGAGAAAACGAAACAGCACAAGAACATGCATTGTCTCAATATCGCTGCCGGCTCAAAAGAGGAATATCGGCAGATGTTGGTGGACGAATTTTCACCAGCAAGTTCCCTTCTGCCTTATGAACCCATAGCGCTTCAAGAGTACCCCTTCCTGGGTAGGCAGCAGAATGTTAACATCAAAATAATGCCGTTGGACCTGGTCATGAAGGAAAATAATATCGATGGCATCGATTTGCTGTTAATAGATGTCCAGGGTTACGAGAATGAAGTCCTTCTCGGAGCTAAAGAGACATTGAAATCGTGCCAAGTCATCATCAGTGAATTGAGTTTGCAGGCTTTGTATAGAGACTCGTCCACATTCGATTCCGTGTATCAGGCCCTGGTTCATCAGGGATTTCAATTGCGGTATTTACTCAACCCCATGCAGGGTGAAAGCCATCAGATTCTTCAAATTGATGGGATATTCGTGCGCGACCGACATGAATAAGGCGACCTATCTAATAAATCGCTTTTTCGTGCACCTTTATCGGGGCACTTTACCCAAGCGAATCAAAGAAGAGTGGCGCGCATATCTGAAGCGCAGACGCACGGCGTGGTGGCAGCACCAGACAGATAAAAGGGAATATCTCACATTTAAACTCCAATCCGGGCTGAAAATGCATCTTTATTTCGACAGCAGGCTGAGTCAGGAAATATATTGCGGCGATTTCGAAAGGAAGGAGAGGCAATTTCTAAACAATTACTTAAGACAAGGAGATATATACGTTGATATCGGTGCAAATATTGGACTATTTACGTTAATTGCGTCTGACCGAGTTGGTAAAAACGGACAAGTTTACTCATTTGAACCATGTTATAAAACATACTCGCGTTTAGGAAAAAATATTGAATTAAATCATATGAGCAATGTGAAGTCTCACCAAAAAGCCTTGTCCGATCATACTGGGCAGATTGAAATGAATGTATCTTTGGATGGCTATGACGCATGGAACTCCATTGCTAAACCAATTGCAGGACAGTCTTTTGCCGTTGAGAAGGTCAGCACGGTGAGGTGGGATGATTTTGCCCACGATTATAATCTCATAGGTCGGGTTACCTTGATGAAAATCGATGTCGAAGGATGGGAAAGCCATGTTCTTTCTGGAGGTATTGAAACATTAAGACGGCAGGATGCGCCTGTCCTGCAGGTCGAATTTACCGACCAGGCCAGTCAATCGGCAGGAACATCCTGCCAGGCACTATATCGTCAGCTCGAAGAACTTGGTTATCAAATGTTCGTATACAACGAAGTCTCCAAGCGAATCATTCCGGATCCCCTGAGAGACAGCTATCCACATCTTAATTTACTTGCAACCAAATATCCAGATTACGTCGCCTTAAGACTGAAAAATCGATCAACGAAAGGAGGCATCCCAACACCATGGCAGTGACAACCTACGAAAATGGTAAACTCTACCAGATCTCCATCATCGACTTCAAACCTGATCCCAACAACCTCTGCCGTCGGCTATCTTATCGTAAGTGTAACAACCTTGAGCAATATATATGTGCTCATGGTTAAGCCGGCGCCGTCATGGAAGGCGGTGGCGGCATACTTGAACGACGTGAAGCCGGCGGCCTGCCATGTTCTGGAAATTTATTTCTGTTTTGACACAACCCCTCTGTACGCATTTTCCGGCAGTTGCTTTTCAGATATTTTGTGCAAAGATTATCAAATGAAATATTTCAGGTTCATCTGGATTGAAAATGTCCCATAATAATTACTCTGCTCCAAAAATTAGCATCGTCACACCGAGCTACAATCAGGGTGAATTCATTGAAGATACGATTTCTTCTGTTCTATCGCAGAATTATCCAAATCTTGAATATATCATCATTGATGGCGACTCTTCGGATAGGACAGGCGATGTGATTAATAAATATCGTAACTCACTATCCTATGCTATCAGTGAACCCGACGATGGTCTCTATGATGCCCTTAATAAGGGCTTCGCTGAATCATCGGGCGAGATCATGGGGTGGATTAACAGCGATGACAAGCATCTACCTTGGACACTCCAGCTTGTCGCCGAAATATTTTCAACCCTTCCCGCGGTAGAATGGCTGACGACAGCCTATCCCCTATGGTTTGATAGAAGGGGCTATCCGGTTGGTTGTTCCTATTACGTCGGATTCAATCGCCACGCATTTTTCAGGGGCGCCAATCTGCCTGGCCGAAAATGGTTCTCCCGGCCAACTATCCAACAGGAATCGACCTTTTGGAGAAGAACCCTTTGGGAACGTTCCGGCGGATATACCGATTCCTCGCTAAAACTGGCCGGCGACTACGAGCTATGGGCGAGGTTTTTCACGCATGCGGATTTGTTAACAACGACCGTGCCTCTTGCTGGATTTCGCCAGCATGGCAATCAAAAATCGGCCAATCAGAAAGAAGAATACATGATCGAGGCGGAAAAGGTGTTACGCCGATATGGAGGAAAACCTTATGGCGCGATTCAAAGCATGCTGCGTAAATATGTCAGTTATGGCTTTGGTGTTCATACGTTAGATTCGCTCTCCCCGTTCATTAAACAAATGTTAATTGACCTAAAATTTATTTATCCTGTAAAACTTGTCACGTGGCAAGGCAAATGGAACATAGATAAATCATATATGTTATAATTTAGTGTTTGATCCAAAGGGGAATTGATGGTTCGAAATATAAAGGAATATGCCAGGGACTGGCAAGAAAACGCAGAGGCTGACGCCTTCTGGTCCATATTGACAAATCCAAAATTCTACGGAAGAAAGTGGAATGCTACCGCTTTCTATAAAACCGGAGAGGAAGAAATTGGGCGGCTATTCAGCTATATGCGGAAGGCATCAATCGATACACCCAACGGGTTGTTTATGGATTTTGGCTGCGGTGCGGGACGGACCAGTAAAGCGCTTCGAAAGCGTTTTGCCGGCGGCTACGGTGTAGATATTTCACCTAAGATGATCAGTCTCGCGAACAGTTAT
>Ga0208103_1000262_pt1 | contig 23168 bp, 22 predicted proteins | sample CryBogmetaGMA75M_FD_184550 | JGI IMG/M metagenome (GOLD analysis project Ga0208103, IMG submission 184550) | Freshwater microbial communities from Crystal Bog, Wisconsin, USA - MA7.5M (SPAdes) | ecosystem: Environmental > Aquatic > Freshwater > Lake | place: Crystal Bog, Wisconsin, USA... | reverse complement strand
GCGTTGAGTGATACGTTTTCCAGGCAAGGTTGGACTCCAAATAAGTTGAAATCCACCCTTGTCCTACATATCGGTCAACCGGTCAAGATAGTTGTCGTCAACCGGACAGGATAATTGTCGCCGAACAATGTGCCTACAAATTATCGTTTTCTCATTATTTAATGGGTACAATACTACTAAAATGATGTAGGGAGATATATGAGGGATTTGAAGTCCAGTGGTACGTGCATTTAATTCTGGTCGAAAAATGCGCTGATTGCTGGTTTATGTGTTTACGATTGCAGGTTGCTACACTTATGATCGTATCAATGTGCAAGAAAAGATAAATATTGATTAACAACATTGCTTAGTTTTTCTTAATGAGTTTTCTTGTACATTCGCTGCGAGACAGGAGTCGAGTAGTCCCCAGAAGCGATAGTGCATGTGTTTTCACGAAGCGTTAGCGTAGTGAAAATGCAGGCTTTACGAAATCGCGTCGAGTCATTGGAGAGCATGTGAGCCATCCCCTTGTTGGGTGGCGAACGAGTGACCAGGACGGCTGGGGCTTGCGTAGCAATCTAATTTGTCGCGGTATTTTTGAGGATTTCCACGCTGGGAGCAAGGGAAATCTTTACTCAAAAATAGCGACTCCCCGCTCTGCTTTGTTTTTGACGTTTTTTCGGGTGCAAGATTAACGCTCGTTTTTCTTGTGGAACTGAATTCACGATGTTACTCATTTACGAAGCTTTCCTTACGGTTACCCTAGCACCCTACCGCGTAATGCTCGCAGTTCCGTTTTACCCTCACGGGTTCGACTTCATCTTTCGATTAGGTTACATTGTCAGAGTGGCTTCAAACATCACATTACTGTTAATGCCTGCACTCTTAGGCTACTGCCAGAGGAACGGCAGGTTTAGTCATGATTTCTCAAGCTAAACAATTACTTATACGACTTCACGTCGCACTTCGAAGCAATCCTTACGGTCACCCATTTTAGTCAAAAACATACAAAACAAGGCTATTTCAGCAAATATCAACTGAGTATATAAACTAGCGGTACTTTTCGTACTTATGGGAAGTATATTGTTATGGGAAGCTGAGGAGTGGAAACCTAGAGTTAATCCGCTTTTCTTGCGTATGAGCTTCCCATAATTTCAACGTACTTTGAAACTGCTTTAGCCTATTTGTAACGCTATTCAGATGAAGTTTCCTTGCATAAGCAGTGTTTTGAACTGGAATTGTGGATTTTAAATTTAAATGGCTGAGCATTATTATGTTCTTCTATCAGCAGCTTATCTTGAAAAAATACCTTGGTAAATAATGTGTTGCGTCTTCGACTGCTAGCGAACTATCCATAACAATACACTTCCCATAAGAACGGTTATGGGAAGCTTCCCATAATCGTACCGTTGGACTTCAAACCCCTTTTACGGCTTTAAATACTCTCTAATCAAACCACTTTCTCGTTTCCACAATACCGAATCAATGAAATAATGATGAATATTAATAAACAATATAAAGCCAATTAAATAGAACTGAGCATTGCCAAAGCCAGATGGAGCACCTATAAAACGATCAAGACATAACGGAATAAAGTGAAAGCCAAGAGCCGCTAAAATAAAGGCAGGCCCCCACCATTTGAAAATAGAATTATGCACAGCTTTATTTTTATTACTTTCTTGCTCAATATTGCTAACGACATTGCCTGCGAACAATAGATATTGTAAAGAGTGAAACATTGGTATAACGAGCACGAAATTAGGATTTTTAAAAGCTGGTAGAAGCCAAATGTAGTTAACAAAAAAGCCAATTAAGCCAGTTGGGCTGTCATTTATTTTATCTTTTTTTCGCCCAATAAAAAAAATTATTACTAAAATGAGACCAAAAATCGCGGTGTATTGGCTAATTTCTACAAAAATACGGGGAATCGCCGGTATAGAATAGATCATCCCCCAGTATTGATCTGATCTAGATTTTTCCCCGAAAAGACTGATAAACGAAGCAATCCAAAGACAATAAATACAAACACGGATGAATATCTGTTCTTTTTTGGAAAAATAAATCATACGTAGCGACGAATGCACCATCAGGATGCCAAAACCTTGCTTGACATAGTGCCATCCCACCAAGAAATACATTGAATATAATAGGCCGCTCATCACTATAGGGCTGTTTATAATTCCTGCACACATCCAGACTAAAAGCAAGATAATGGGAACCGTAATTCCAGGTAGAATAAAGTTTTTTTCTTGATAAATACGCTTGCCCGCAAGGCGATAAAATAATAAATAACTAATTAAAAAGTGCGGGCCGTTAACGAAAAAAGCCATAATCCACGCGAGATACCATAGATCATTTTGTTTGAACCATCCGTGAAAAACCAGTATTAAGGCTAAACAAAACAGAGAAAGTCCGCCGGCCAATAATGGGTCAGCTTTGGCATTCCAAAGTGCCAGTTGATTCTGTTGCATTGTAGATACTCCTTAATCTATTTATTTGTGTAATGCAAACGAAGCTTGAGCAGTCAGCAACATAAAAAAACGCCCCTGCTTTTAAGGGGCGATTCTGTTAATTTAGGTATGAATCTATTTAAGTTGGCATTTATATCAAGGTACAGCAGGTGGAGTTACAGGTGGAGTTACAGGTGCAGGTGCAGCTGCTGCTGTGATATTATTCTTCGTGATAGCTGCTAGACCTGCAGTATGGGATACAGTGGTTGTATTATTCCATGTCAAAGCGGTGCCACCAGCAGTAATACTCGGTGTAAGTGTTATAGATTGACCATCTACACCGGTACCTATGCCAGTGCCCAATACGGCTACTATAGCAGCTGTTGTGGTAGTGATTGTGGCAGATGCAACTTCTTTGGTAGGTGTAAAGGCAGTGACACCTATTTTAGCTAGAGTATCGCAGCTTGCCATTACTCCACCAGCTTCCTGGACACAAACAGCTATAGCAGTTTTAAGGCTGTCCACTGCTGAGAGTGCATTTGCAACCTTGGCTCTAACGGTATAGTCTTGATACGCAGGAATCGCCACCGCCGCCAAAATACCAATGATCGCCACCACGATCATCAATTCTATTAATGTAAAACCTTGTTGTACTTTTTTACTAGGTAATGTGTTCATGAGTAAATCCTCTTTAAGTTAAAAAATCACATAACGATAAGAGCAGAAGTTAAGGTACTGTGCATATCTGTCCGTAAATATATACGGTAACGCGATTTTCTCCCTATTGTTTGTGAAATTTTGACTATGAAATAGGATAAAAAAACATTTTTTTGACTAAAAATCGCATTTTCCCAGATGTTTCAAAACCACTAATTTGTGAAGCAGTAGCGTTTTAATAAATTAAAATCAGTTGCTTAAATTCTTATCGTATTTATTTTTTAGTTTCATAAAACACTGCAAGAACCAAGCTTGCAAAATAACGCCAAAACTAAAATTTGCATATTATCAGTAAACTGGATAATTTTTTACTATTTTGTGGAGAGTAAACAAAATAAACCATTTTGTTTGGGTGCTAATTGCCTTTTGTCTAGTGTCTAAAATGATACCCATTGGTTTTCGGGGCTTACAGGGCATCAAAATCACCGAACAGCCAAGCTAACGCACAAACCCCCTATTTTTTCCTTGCTCCAATTGCTGTGTGAGTTTTTCGGCTGCGTCTGGTTCACGCTTAAAGTTTTCCCGCATTCGCTCCAACTCCACGCCCCGCGCGGTAGATGGCTGTTTATTGAAATTTTCAATGGCGGCTTTTAACTCGTCAGGCAATGCGCCCCACTGTTTGCCGCTGTCACCGTACCCCAAAGACTTGCCCTCTCGTTTTGCGGCCAATGCTTTAAAATCTGTTATGGCTTTATCTGCCGCCTTATCCGCTGCGGCTTTTGCCGTTGCCAGAGCGGCTTTTTGCTGCTCGGCTTGGCGTTGCTCCAGCAAGGCCTTGGCAAGCTCAGGATGCTCGGTTTTTAGCCGTTGTTCGGCTTTTTCGTGGAAAGCCACCCTTTGCCAATGCTCTTTTTCGGATTTACCGGCTATCGCGTCCTGAGCCTGTTTTTTGTACTCGTGGTGTTGATCGATTTCATCCTGTAAATTACGCTCCCAAAATGCAACATCAGTTTTCCATTGATCCGTTGCAAAAAGCCCTAGCAGTGGTTTTTTAGGTTCTTTGGCTTTTATCTTCCATGCGGCTTGCCTGCTCTTTTCCGCTTCTTCAAGTAACCTGGTTTCCTCGTTTTTACGCCAAGTCAGGCGCTCTTCTTCGATAAGCCGGCTTAAGGTCTGTTCGGCAAGTCTATCTTTAGGCGATTCTGGTGGCGTTATTATTGGCCATTCTTCCTGTTGCTTTGCTGATTTTGCTATGGCATCAATCTCAAAGCGTGTCTTTTTGTTTATCCGTGGCATCACCCCGGACTTAATGTTTTGAATCAGGTGTTCTTTAAGCTGCGCCTGAAACAAAGCCTGGTCTCTTTCGGTAAATCCATCCTCGGCTGCTTTTTTGGCTGCCGAATCAAAAAGCGGTTGATAGCTTTTTAAGCTCTCGTCCAACCTGTCAGTCTTGGCTTTTTCTAGGTCGCCTGACAGGTCAATGATGGATACTTCACATCGTGCTCGTTCCAGCTCGCCCTCGGCGGCTCTAAGCTCAAGCAGGAAGCTTATGTCGTGCGCGTTAAGTCGGTTAACACCGATAGCGCCCAAGTGTTTTTCGGGTTCGCGGTCGATGCCTTGATCTTTTAAACTGCGATGGTCTACGCGATCGTTATGGCCGTGTTTTTCGAGGTGAGCGTTTTGTAGTTCTGCCCAACGTTCACGCAGGCCTAACAGCTCGGCTTTTAGTTCGTTCGCGCTCTTGCCGCCGCTAAACTTTTTAGCGCCGCCTTTCTCCGGTTTCTTGGCGTTGTACCGCTTGAAATACTGCGCTGGATCGCGGGCTATGCTGTCCCTGATTCGCTCAGAATACATGATGTGCGCGTGGGGTTGGTCGTCCTTTTCAAGGGCGGCTTTTGGCGTGTGGATGGCGAATTGATAGGCGTGTTTGTCGCCTAGCTCCTGCTCGATGAATGCCTGCACTAATTCAAGCCGCTGCGCTGTTGATAATTCGCGTGGTAAGGCGACTTCGATTTCACGGTAGGCAGAGCCGTTGATGCGCTCGTGTTCATCGGCCGCTTGCCAGAAGTGGGAGGCGTTATTGGCTGCCCATTCTGGCATGTTTCCGCTGGCGGTGGCTTCAAGGTCTTCGTAGCGATCACGTCCGCTATATTTTCCCTCGCGGGCAATATAAGCGGCGTGTGCGGCGGCTTTGCCTTTTTTGCCTATCTTTGCGGTTAGGTGGTAGGATGCCATGCGGATATCATGCTTTTGTTTAGCCCTCGGAGAGCGCACCCTTTCTCTAAGGATACTCCACGCGTAGCGGTGGGGTATCCTTAGAGAAAGGTATAAGTGCGCCTTACATCATTCTGCTGTAAGGATAACACGGTGTGAAACCGCCTGCAATCTGCTAGAATTTGGTTTTATAAATCAATCAACAGCAAACAAGGCGGCACTATGAAAAATGATGAATGGCTGAAAGATCGGGTGGCTTATTTGAAGGGCTTAAAGTCAAAAAGTGAACAGCAGGAATTGCTGGTATTGCTGGCTGAAAAGACAAATAGGACTGCTCAGGATGATAAGAAGTTTAACGCCATAATAAGAGCTGAAAAAGCCGGACAGAGAGCAAGCAAGGCGAGACAGGATGCGGCTAGGTTAATCAATGAGGAGAATAGGGCCGTAGTAAAAGCGGAACGCGCCGCCCGTACCCATGAGCTTTGTAATGCTGCGGGGCTGCTTATCTTGGCGGGTTTGGTGGATACCAAAACAGGCAAGCCAGCCATCGATAAGGGCGAATTACTGGGGGCGCTGCTGGGTCTGGCTAAAGTTACAGCGGAAGACCCAAGACGGTTAGAATGGAAACGGGCGGGGGATGCTCTACTTACCAAAGTTTAAAACAAATCAGAATGTGTTCCCGTTCTCAAAAAAGTGACCGTGTTAGCTTCATTGTCCAGCATATAGACCAAGAGCCAATCGGGGCGAATGTGGCACTCATAACACCCGGAAAAATCACCGCTGAGTGGATGATTTTTGTTTCTTGCTTCCAATGGCTCGTCTTCAATGAGTTTCGTCATAATATCGCCTATTTCACTGGTATTGAGGCCGCGGCTTTTACATTTCTTAAGTTCTTTTTGGAATTTCTTCGTGAAGATCGGCGTGCGCATTTAGATACCGAGTTTATGAAACAGGTCTTTCGTATCCTTGCAAACCACTATGTTTTCCCCGCGTTTTGCCTCTTCAATCACTTTGATGGTTTCAGCGTTCGGCCTATGCTCGATAGGGAACGGAATAGATTGGGTTGTGCGGACTTGGGCAAAGAACATTTTTACCGCTTGGGCAGGGGTTATCCCAAGCTCGGCAAAAACGGCAAACGTGGCTTTTTTTTCTTCTTCGCCCAAGCGAATTTGGTAGGTCGTTGAACTTGGCATGGTGAACATATCCTAAGAATTGATATTTTGTAATTACATTGTACTTGCACATTAGAGTAAAAATCTATTTTAAAGTTCTCCCGCACCGTATGACGCCAAGCATGAAGATAACCATGATGTCCTACTCTGCCTGCCCATTTTGGAGGTCATGCTAATTTTGTATTGTATTTTGTTGTATATTGTATTATACTACATACAACAAAATACAATACAGGATTACAGATCATGGCTATTACCCTACAAGACATACACGCCGTCGCTGACACCATCGCCGCAGAGGGGGGCAAACCCACGTTGGCTATCGTTCGTAAAGCCTTGGGCGGCGGCAGCTTCACAACCATTTCCGAAGGGATGCAGGCGTGGAAGGTCAAACACCAGGCACAGGCTATCGTGACGCCGTTACGTGAGGCGGCACCGGTGGCTGTGAGCGAACGGCTCAGTGCTTTCGGGGGTGAAATCTGGGCAATTGCCCTGGAGCTGTCGAATGCCCGCCTGCAATCGGAGCGCGAAGCGTTAGAGCAAGTGCGGCAAGAACTGGCGCAAACTCAGCAAGAAACCATTGACCTTGCCGATCAACTGAACGAAGAGCTTGAACAGGCTCAAGCCTTAATTAAGCAGCAAGCCGAAGCGCTCGATAAGGCGGGGGACGAGGCAACGGCCAAAAGCAGTGAACTTGCGTCTGAAAAATCGGCACGGTTAGAGGCGGAACGGAAAAGCGATATCGCAATGGCCGGACTAACGGAGACACACCAGCAAATTAGCGCCCTTAATTTGCACATCAACGAGCTGAAAGCCGAAAACAAGGCTTTTAGGACCGAGGCCAATGAAAACTACAAAAAAGCCGTAACCGCTGAATCCGAACTATCTAAAGCCCTGGAGCGCCTGAGTGACGTCAAGACCGAGCTAGTGCGTGAATCTGAGCGCTACAAACTTAACGCTGATAAGGCGGCAACGGCACTGGCTGAAAAAGAGGAAGCGCTTAAAACCTTAAGCCTTAAGCTCGAAACAGCTATTGCTGGCAAAATGGAGAGCGTACAGGCCATAAAAACACTTCAGGGCAAGATAGATGTCATGAAAGAGCAAAATGAGCTTAGCCACGCCTATTTGGACGCCATCAAGAAAATAGAAACAGTTTGAAAAAAGACATTTACGCCAAGAATGAAGACAATCAGGATGAATCTATATCGACATCCTGTTAATCGCTTTTAGAGGCTGTATGACGCCAAGAATAAAGACAACCAAGATAAATCTACATCGACATTCTGTTAACCGCTCTTAGAGGCCATATTATGCCAAAAATGAAGATAGCCATGACAAATCTATAGTCAATTTTGTTCTGTGGCACTTTGGCGTCGGTTTTGCCTCTCGTTTTTGAGTTATCCACAGGGGTGGCTCTTGTGTTCTATATGTTCCTTATTGTTCTTGTGTTCTGCGCGCGCGCGTTCCTTAATATGCAAAAACGCGAAAGGTGACAAATTAAACTGAAAAGGTGACAAATTAAACTGAAAAGGTGACAAATTAAACTGAAAAGGTGACAAATTAAACTGAAAAGGTGACAAATAAACATCTTGACAATGCACACTTAAAAGTGACAAATTAAACTGAAAAGGTGACAAATAAAAAAACGAACAGCGCATCCTTAAAGGTGACAAATTAAACCGGAATTCATCCAATGCCAAAAACCCCAAAAACAGCCTTCAAACAAATGACCATCCCTTTTGAGGTTCACCCCTCCGGAGATCCGTGGCAACTGTCCGGCGAAATTCCCGCAACCGTTCCCTTGCCTAACGATGTAATCATCACGGAAATTGTAGGGGCTTATACAGAGCGCGACCGCAAGTTATGGGCGTTTCTTATTGCCTCGGTTTGGGATGATCTTTTAACCGTCCGGATTCATGAAGTCAGAGCCGCTAAAATTAACGCCATATTCCACGAACTTGGGGGGACAACATCATCAAGCTGGATATGGGAAAGTGCAAAACGTCTACTTAATACGCGGGTTACATGGGAAGAAGGCTCAGACGCGGAAAGACTGGAGGGGTGCGCTAGTCTGTTGGCCTCCGCAATCACCAATAAAAACGCGAGGGCGGCGGGATTTTTACGCTTTGAAATTTCCGCCGCCCTCTGTGCAGTTATTCGCGCCCCTTGCCGTTTTTCAAGGCTTCGGCTTCATTTCATGATTGGGCTTTCTGGAAAATATGCGGTTACCCTCTATATGATTCTTGAATCTGTGGCGAACAAACAAACGCCCGTTTTAGATGTCACCCTCGATCAACTTCGACAATGGTTAAAAGTACCAGAAGGAAAGCTTAATAGATGGGTTGATATTAAACGCCGAGCCGTTGAACCAGCCTTAAAACAAATTAACGACAGCCCAGAAGCGGCGGGGTTTAGTGTTTCAATGGAGGAAATAAAAGAAGGTCGAGCTGTCAATAGAGTGCGTTTTATACTAACAAAAACCGCTGGACGATTAACCGATGAAAAAGCCTTAAAGCAAATTGAAAAGATCGAGGCCACCCCAACAACAAGAGCAGCGAACAGTTCCGGCGCGTTACGGCTCCCGACTACAGCTTATGAGCAAGCCAAAAAAGCTGCACCTGGTCTTGATATTTATGGTTTAGAGAACACCTGGCGCGAATGGATGGTCGACAAACCCCGCCCCGATAATCCAGCGGGGGCTTTTGTGGGCTTCTGTCGTGACAAGTACAAGAAAGAAAAGGGCAAGGGTGGCATATCTTAAAGGCTATTTATCCCACCAGAACCACCACAAAGCGGAGGCGGTCGCTACCAGTGCTAAAGCCACCCAAACGGCGGGGCGCACCATTGGCACGGCTGGGGGCGCTGGTGGTTGGTAGGTAATCAAGGCGGTTAGCTTGGTTTGTGCTTCCTGCCGCTCTTGATCGGCTTTATTAAGCCGCTGTCGTAAATCGTCGATTGTTTCCCGTGACTGTTCGCGCTCCCTTTGGCGTTCTTCGTGCAAAATCTCAAGTTCACGCCGTAACATATTGGTTTCGTTTTGGGTCTCTGTTCGTAACTCTGCGGGGTCGCTGTTACCATTAGCTGAAACGGGGGGGAAAACGCGGTGCAATTCGGCTGGGTCGATCTGATAAGAGCCATTTCCCTGTGGATGTGCTGAAATTCTGCCGCTTGCTATCGCTCTTGAAATAGTCGTTTTGCTTTTACCTGTTACGGTTGCGGCCTGTCCTAAAGTGTAAAACATGGGGGTCTCTATTCGTTACTTTTTGTGTTACGCGCAATGGTTGCGCGTAACACCATGCAAAGTCAAGGTTTTAGGCTTTTTCCTTGGGTTTCCGTAACGTGACACGCCCCGAAACGGGCAAAGCGTTAAGCTATAATTGATGTCTTCGCCGTCCTTATTGAACCATGCCACCCCGATCTGTGACCATGTCGAATCCTGTACGCAGTCCTTTTTTGCTACTAACATATGCAAACTCTTGATTTTATGAGGTCGGCGCAATGTTGCAAAACTTACCCTTTGCGCAACGAGCGGCAAAAAAATCAGCTGCGGGGAGTCGCTATTTTTGAGTAAAGATTTCCCTTGCTCCCAGCGTGTAAATCCTCAAAAATACCGCGACAAATTAGATTGCTACGCAAGCCCCAGCCGTCCTGGTCACTCGTTCGCCACCCAACAAGGGGTGGCTCACAATTCCGCACGGAGTTCTTTATCGGCATCGGTGTAGAGTTTATTGACCAAGCGCTTGCGTTCTTCACGAAGTGCAATGGAAACAATATCCTGTAAACTTGAATACGCAGGCCTGAGAACATTTTGCAGTTGGCAGTAGGATAGTAGTTCTTCCAACACAAACCTGGATAGTGAGTGACGTTTAGCGAGTGCTTTCGCTTCCTTGATCAGTTGATCCTGAAAACGGGCATCGGCCTCTTTCAGCTCAAATCGATTCATCACTTCGCAGCGGTTACGGTAATGATTACTTTTCGACAGCTGCCTTTTAGGGAACGGCTCCCCCGGAAAATAAAGCTGCATGATGAAGTCAACGTCAGCTTTGACTTTGTGAAAGCTGAACAGGAAGAAGTAATTAATGGCCCGGTAATAACCAAGTTGCAGGATATAATCAACTTTACGGGCAGTGTTGTTTTCGAAGCTATCAAGAATGGCTATATCGTCAGTATCGAGAGCAAACAAAAAAGACCGCTCTTCATCATCAAGCGTGGGTATTGCGTAAAGGGCATTGATTTCGTCCTGGGTTAAAATCGTCAGTCGTGCCATGCGTTTTTGTGTCCTTGATATTGCGGTTATTTTTGCCCAGAAATCCATACTAGGACATTTCGATGCTGTCTCTTGTAGAATTGAGTTATGGCATGATGTGTTTTTCTGGCATAGCCAGTAAATCTGTATCGGACTCAGGTGAATTCAACCTATCAATAGAGCTTGGCCTAGTGATAGATCAATAACTCCCCTAAAATCCTATCAATAGAGTCTATTTTATTTTATGATCGGCACTCTATCACAACATCTTAGACTCTTGTGGGTTAAATATGATCGTCGGTTACGCCAGAACCTCCACTGTCGAACAAATTGCTGGCCTAGAAGCGCAGCTAAAAGAACTTGAAGCCGTTAATTGCAAAAAAATCTTTCAAGAGCAGGTATCATCTGTTGCCGTCCGACTTCAACTTGAAGCAGCGATGGAATTTGCACGGGAGGGTGACGTGTTAGTGGTCACTAAATTAGATCGCCTGGCCAGATCAGTCGCTGATCTCATGGTGATTATTCAGAGGCTTGAGCAAAAGTTAGTGGGCTTGCGTATTCTTAATTTGGGCATGGACACGCAGACTCCGACCGGCAAACTTATGATGACTGTCTTGGGAGGTATCGCCCAATTCGAGCGGGAAATGATGTTGGAACGACAAAGGGAAGGCGTCGCCAAAGCTAAGACAGCAGGTAAGTACAAAGGTCGGAAGCCACTGGCCGACAACTTACGCCAAGAAGTAGCTTGTCTTGCTGCCGAAGGCATGGCAAAAGTTAATATTGCCCGCAAACTTAACATCGGTGAGGCTACTGTATATCGAATCTTGGCAGCCACAAAAAAAGCTGATGTATGAAAAAACGTCGCCAGTATACGAAACGCGAATAGCAGGAATGCCAAGAATATCTACTTTGAAGAAGTTAAAAAAAATTAGTCATGGCTACATGCAATTTCGTGTTTTATTCAAAAAATCCGAGCATGAATTTTACAACAGAGTAAATACACTTAATATTCAATAGCTTATCAAAAATATTATCGCCAGTTTTGAAATCGATATTTCGTCTGTACGCCTTTGATACCAAGGGCTACAGGGGGGTCGTGGAACAAACCGTTCTTTTGGTTAATTAACCCCATCACATTCTGGATATTCACATTGTCCGCCATCTAAAGCAAGACCATCGCCACCACAAGCTGGACATTCCATCTCGCTATTACCATTGCATTTAGGCGTGTTAAACACCCAGTTAAGCCGGTATCATTTCTAATCGGTTTTGTCTATGTCGAGAAAGTTAGAGATACCCAGCATGGCGGCTAGTGCGAGGCCGGCAATTGGCATTACTGCCCCTAATAAAAGCGCACCTCCTCCCAAAGATGCTAGAGATGCGTTTGTAGCCGCTCCTGACAAAGCACCAAGAGCTCCACCTACAATGGCTCCTGATGCTTCACCCGTATATGGGTGACTACCCGCTGCTAATGAGTCCGCAAGCGCTCTCGGAGAAGTGGATGACTCATCAATATATATGCCACGCTTGGCGAGTTCCTTTTCTCCGTTGTCAGCTATTTGCAAAAGATGCCATGGGGTCTCGTTCAGTGCCTTAGCAACATCTTTCAGTTGCTCAATAGACAACCCGCTCTCTCCCCTCTCGATACGAGACCATGTTGGGGGGCCGACACCAACAGCAGCAGCCAAATCTCCCTGAGTCATACCTTTATCAGTCCTAAGCTTAACAAGCACAGCTCCAAGCACTGCCCCTGATGTCGTAACGATTGCTGTTTTTTGACTAAGTAGTTCGTCATTTTTCATAGCGATATCGTTGTTGTTTGTCATAACCGTCTCCTAAAAAATAGCATAATAGCAAATATCTCTATAACGATTATATTTTATTTATTGAAATATTTTATTATATGCATTATTGCAAATTTTGCATATTATGCTATAGTGTATCTATGTCGTAATAAATTTATTTTCAGAGTTAGCCTGGCTAGGCATTAAGAACCTAGATCACGACATAAGGATAGTGCTGCTGGATTTGGTATCACTGGAAAAGTTTTTTAATAAAAGTCATTAAGAGGTAAAAGAATATGTTTGATTTTATTGGTGATGTTCTGAGTTTTGTAGTGGAGAGTGCAGAATCGGTAATAGATACTGTCATAGAAAATCCATTTAAAACTGTAGCAATAGTTGCGGTAACTGCTGCTACTGGAGGGCTCGCACTTGCATATGCTCCAGCAATTGCAGCGACGGCAGGAGGAGCAGGTCTACTTGGTGCCGCTAGTACAGGTACAGCAATTAGTGCTTTGTCAGGAGCGGCTCTAACAAACGCATCTCTAGCATCTTTGGGAGGAGGTGCGCTTGCCGCTGGTGGCGCTGGTATGGCTGGTGGAACTGCTGTTGTTACTGGTGCAGGTGCTACCATTGGAGCGGCTGTTTCAACAGGCGTAGCAACTACCGTTAGTTAAAACGTCTGGCTCAATGCTCGAGCTGTCTGTCTGCGCAAAAAGTACTCAGACAGTTTGGCTTTGTGTTGTTCTTGGCTACAGCTACAGCTATCGAAACTTTTCATACCGTTGGACTTCTGTCCCATAAAGCGCAAGGCAAGCTCCGCTATATGAAATCGACTCAGAAAACGGGATTTAAAGCACATAGCTAGGTTAAGTATGCTCTAAAGAAAGCCAGCGTCATCAAACCCACTGCCTTGTCCGTCTCACCATGTGAATGTTTAATTTTTGAGAAACTTAGTTTATATTTTAGAAAGTTAGTTTCCATTTGAGAAACTAAGTTTTATAATATTAATTAATTCAATAATTTTGAGAAATCTATGAAAGAAAAAAGCACTTCGTTCCATACCATTTGCCGTTTGCTCCTAAGAGAACTTCGCCAAGAAAGGAACGTCCAGCAGGCACACATTAGCCAACTACTGGGGAAGGCTTCAACTAGCTCATGGAGCAAAGTTGAAGCTGGTGACACTCACCTAACTTTGGATCACCTTCTAACTGCGTGCGCAGCGTGCCAAGTTTGGCCTTCCGATTTTTTTCATACCGCACAAAACTACATGACATTGCTGACTCAAAACGGTTGGTATGTAGCCGCCCATGGAAGCTCTCTCCCCAAAGAAGAGGACTTACTTAGCATTGAGGCAGACGCTTTTTACGTATTCGCGTCCAAGGGTCAGACGCCTACTTGGGGACATTTCCCAGTTTTACAGACTCCTTGGCCTTACCCTGGAAGCTGTGTTCCTCTCAATGTCTTCCGATGGGTCATCGACTCCAGTTGGCGGGAACAAGTATCGCTTCCGCAAAACTAGGAGTTAATGAGGACGGAATTTTCGGCGGTTTGTGGTTAGAACCCCATTAACAGGTAGATTGAGAGAAAATGAAAATGAACGATTCTGAGAAGAAAATTCAAGAAAGCCAAAATCCTCATGTTGGAAAAATTGATAAAGTTGACTCAATAGAGAGCTTTCATAAATCTACTGATGGTAAATGGATTCCTATACTAAAAGCATTTAATCCTTTTGGTGCAATTGCAGAGTCCTACGCTAAAACGCTTGCATATAAAATTGAAACAAAACGTCTTGATGTAGAACTCGTCAGAATAAAAGAGCAGGCAAATATTGCTCATAATGTAATTGATAAATCTTTTAGATTGAAAATTACAGAATTAGAAAATCGTAGAATTTCATTAATTGTTTTTTATCAAACAGTAAATAATGAATTAGAGAAACTACACATAGAAAGAATAAAAGTTTTAGAAATGGCTCAATTTGCACAACAACAAGCTTTTCTTCCTGAGTTATCAATTGAAGAGCGAAAGTTGTTTGCAGAGATGTCTATTGAAACTACAAAACTATTGCCGATTTTTGGAGATAAATCAAATGAGTCTCTTCAAAATCTTATTCTAGCTTTGCCTCCTGTGGCAATATCATCAAAGTTACTTTGAGGATAATTTATTATGTGGTGGTTAGCAATTCCTGTAGGTGTCGTATGTCTCAAACTTCTTTATGATGCAGTGACAGATGACGAGCGAGATGCTCGGCAACGTTGGGAAAACAAAAGGAGGGAAGTAGAAAGAAGTCTTGAAGATCATCAAAGAAATATTGAAAAACATATTGCCCAAGCACAACGCAGTTATGATTTCCATTTTTTAGCAGACTTGCACTACTCATCTATGAAGGTAGCAGATGCAGCACATAAACTTCTTAATGATGCGAGTATTAGTATTTCAGGCATGAGTAAAATGTTACAGGCAGCAAAAGAACAAAGAGCATTGCTTCAAGTTAGGCTTGAAAATGCAAGGCAAGAAAAAAATAAAGAAATAATTCATGACACCATTGAACAATTAAAAATAGTTAATGAAGTAAGGAAAAATATTTTTGACGATAAGGATAAAGTAAAGGAACAACAAGCATCATTTTTAAAAGAAGTTAAAAAGCTAAATAATCAAACAAGAGAATTGAAAGAGTGTATCAGAGATAGATGCGGTAGTGGAGGATTGAGTTGGTTTAATAAGTTGGAAGCAAGAACAAGAAAGAGCAATCGACGTTTATTTAAAACGCGGTAAAGTGTAATTCGTAACCCGTAAGATTGGTAAATTGGCGGTATGATGAGCCAAGAAAAACTACCTACCCACTTATTTTAGCGGCTTACAGGGGCATCAAAACCACCGAACAGTAGACAAAACGAACAGCCAAGCTAACGCACAATCCCCCTATTTTTTCCTTGCTCTAGTTGCTGTGTGAGTTTTTCGGCTGCGTCGGGTTCATGCTTAAAGTTCTCCCGCATTCGCTCCAATTCCATGCCCCGCGCGGTAGCTGGCTGTTTATTGAAGCTTTCAATGGCGGCTTTTAACTCGTCAGGCAATGCGCCCCACTTTTTGCTGCTGTCACCGTACCCCAAAGACTTGCCCTCCCGTTTTGCGGCCAATGCTTTAAAATCTGTTATGGCTTTACCTGCCGCCTTATCCGCTGCGACTTTTGCCGTTGCCAGGGCGGCTTTTTGCTGCTCAGCTTGGCGTTGCTCCAGCAAAGTCTTGGCAAGTTCAGGATGCTCGGTTTTTAGCCGTTGTTCGGCTTTTTCGTGGAAAGCCACCCGTTGCCAATGCTCTTTTTCGGATTTACCGGCTATCACGTCCTGAGCCTGTTTTTTGTACGCGTGGTGCTTATCGATTTCATCCTGTAAATTACGCTCCCAAAAGGCAACATCAGTTTTCCATTGGTCCGTTGCAAAAAGCCCTAGCAGTGGTTTTTTAGGTTCTTTGGCTTTTATCTTCCATGCGGCTTGCCTGCTCTTTTCCGCTTCTTCAAGTAACCTGGTTTCCTCGTTTTTACGCCAAGTCAGGCGCTCTTCTTCGATAAGCCGGCTTAAGGTCTGTTCGGCAAGTCTATCTTTAGGCGATTCTGGTGGCGTTATTATTGGCCATTCTTCCTGTTGCTTTGCTGATTTTGCTATGGCATCAATCTCAAAGCGTGTCTTTTTGTTTATCCGTGGCATCACCCCGGACTTAATGTTTTGAATCAGGTGTTCTTTAAGCTGCGCCTGAAACAAAGCCTGGTCTCTTTCGGTAAATCCATCCTCGGCTGCTTTTTTGGCTGCCGAATCAAAAAGCGGTTGATAGCTTTTTAAGCTCTCGTCCAACCTGTCAGTCTTGGCTTTTTCTAGGTCGCCTGACAGGTCAATGATGGATACTTCACATCGTGCTCGTTCCAGCTCGCCCTCGGCGGATCGGCGCTCCAGTAAGGCGCTTATGTCGTGCGCGTTAAGTCGGTTAACGCCGATAGCGCCCAGGTGTTTTTCGGGTTCGCGGTCGATGCCTTGATCTTTTAAACTTCGATGGTCTACGCGGTCGTTATGCCCATGTTTTTTAAGGTGGGCATTCTGCAAAGTTGCCCAACGCTCCCGCAAGCCTAACAGTTCGGCTTTTAGTTCGTTCGCGCTCTTGCCGCCGCTAAACTTTTTAGCGCCGCCTTGCTCCGGTTTCTTGGCGTTGTACCGCTTGAAATACTGCGCGGGGTCGCGGGCTATGCTGTCCCTGATTCGTTCTGAGTACATGATATGTGCGTGCGGCTGGTCGTCCTTTTCAAGAGCGGCTTTTGGCATGTGGATGGCGAATTGATAGGCGTGTTTGTCGCCTAGCTCCTGCTCGATGAATGCCTGCACAAGTTCCAGCCGCTGCGCGGGTGTTAGTTCACGGGGTAAGGCGACTTCGATTTCCCGGTAAGCGGAGCCGTTGATACGCTCGTGTTCATCGGCGGCTTGCCAGAAGTGGGCGGCGTTATGCGCTGCCCACTCCAGCATGTTTCCGCTGGCGGTGGCTTCGAGGTCTTCATAGCGGTCGCGCCCGCTATATTTTCCTTCGCGGGCAATGTAGGCGGCGTGTGCGGCGGCTTTGCCTTTTTTTCCTATCTTGGCGGTTAGGTGGTATGAAGCCATGCGGATACCATGCTTTTTATTTTAGCCCTCGGAGAGCGCACCCTTTCCCTATGGATACCCCAAGCGTAGCGGTGGGGTATCCATAGGGAAAGGTATAAGTGCGCCTTACATCTTACGATGGTAAGGATAACACGGTGCGAAACCGTGCGCAATCTGTTAGAATTTGGCTTTATAAATCAATCAACAGAAAACAAGGCGGCACTATGAATAGTGATGAATGGCTGAAAGACAGGGTGGCTTATTTGAAGGGCTTAAAGTCAAGAAGTGAACAGCAGGAATTGCTGGTGTTGCTGGCTGAAAAAGCCAACAGAAACGCTCAGGATGATAAGAAGTTTAACGCCATCATAAGGGCTGAAAAAGCTGGGCAGAGAGCAACCAAGGCGAGACAGGATGCGGCCAGGTTAATCAATGAGGAGAATAGGGCCGTAGTAAAAGCGGAACGCGCCGCCCGTACCCATGAGCTTTGTAATGCTGCTGGGCTGCTTATCTTGGCGGGTTTGGTGGATACCAAAACAGGCAAGCCCGCAATCGATAAGGGCGAATTACTGGGGGCGCTGCTGGGTCTGTCTAAAGTTACAGCGGAAGATCCAAGGCGGTTAGAATGGAAACGGGCTGGGGATGCTCTACTGACCAAAGATAGCCAAACTTAAGCTATTGTCGAAAGCCCGTTTTTTTCAACCAATGAAAGCAATTTAAGAGAAGCCCCGGAGGGGCTTTTCTCTCCGCGCTCCCATTGGCTTATGATCCCTTTGGTGACATTTAGGTAATGTGCAAATACGACTTGGCTCACATTTTCCCGTTCACGTAGGCTACGGATTTCTTCGGGCTTCAAAGGCCGGACAGGTGTTAGGCATAGCCCGTCAAATTCTCGCATGGTGCGCTTTTCCATTAACCCCGCTTCGTACAAATCTTCTGCGGTTTCATGAACGGATGCCATCATGCTGTTACGGTAGTGTTTCGTCATGACAGGTAACCTCGGTCAAAATATTTTTGTTAATTGCTTGGGTGAGTTCCGTGTCGTTGCAGCCTAGCATTCTGGCTGCAAGTTTTCTAAAGGCTATTAAATCTTCAGGCTCTATGTTGTCTTTTTCGTTCTTTGCAAAACCATGAACAAAGAAAGCCCGTGTCCCCGCCTTGAAAAGAATCATGGTGCGGTAGCCGCCAGACTTACCTTGTCCGGCTCTAGCTACGCGTTGCTTAATAACGCCGCCGCCTAAATCTGCATCAATCAAGCCTTGTTCAGCATCCCTAACCGCCCTGCATAAGGCAGCATCGCTTATTTCCGACTTCTTGGCAAAACGCGCAAATGCTTTGTTCTTAAAAATCCTCAAAATAAATCCCTGCTTGGGCGTAAATTTATAGCACTAAGTATTACAGTTAACTCTAAAAAAAGCAAAAAATGCAATCTATATCGACACCCTGTTAACCGCTCTTAGAGGCCGTATTACGCCAAGAATGAAGATAACCAGGGTGAATCTATATCGACACCCTGTTAACCGCTCTTAGAGGCCGTATTACGCCAAAAATGAGGATAACCGGGGTGAATCTATATCGACATCCTGTTAACCGCTCCCGCTCTTGCCCATCATTTCGGATTAAATATCCTAGCGGGTGAATTGCCGTAGCGTAGCGAAGGCAAGAGGGGCGGCAATGAGCCTCTTTTTAAATTAAGTTGTGAGCGATAGCGAACTCCTTATTTTCGGCTTTTTCGTTCATGCTAATGCTCGATGCTGGTGCTTGAGTTTTCGCGCGCGCGAAGGTTATAAAATGGTTATAAAATGGTTATAGGTGATCATTTAACGTCTTAACACTATGAATTAAAAGCGTTTATAGCTTTTTATGCATCCACTCAAACCCGTGCCTTCATCCACTCAAACCCGTGCCTTCATCCACTCAAACCCGTGCCTTCATCCACTCAAACCCGTGCCTATTTTGATGTTATAAAGTCGCTTGCAAGGGTTGGCTTGTTGCGCCGCTGGCTTGCCTTGGCTGGCTTCGCCTCTTTCTTGATAATGGCTCGTTGTTGGCTTTTCGTGTGGTTGATGCTGGCCTTGATCGTGTTGGCTGTTGGTTCATAGTTAGCCAGAAAACCCGCTGCTTTCATGGCTTCATGGGCTTTTAGGATACTGGCCTTTGCTTGTGATTTGTTGCTGTTGGTCAATCCTGCCAGATTAGCAAGGGTTTCGATATTATGCGCTGTCGGGTTAATGTGGGTCGAATAGTAGGCATGAAGGGCTTTAGCGGTGTTGTTGCGCCCAAGTCTACGGCGGATTTCAAGGTCTATCTTCGCAAACATGCCAAAACCAAATAAAACGGCAAAATCAGGGTTTATTTTAATGCTGTAATTCATGGTTATTTCGTCACGGACTCCGCCATGAAGCAATTGACCAAAATATTTTTTCCCGTGGTCGGTTATGTCCATTACTCCCCCACATAGTCTAACTAAAACCTCATGTAATCGCTTATGATCTTTACCGCCTGTAGATAATCCCAAGCCTTTCAAAAGTGCATGGGCGGAAAATTTAACAGGTGTTCCCAATGGGAAGGGCTGTGCCATTTTCAATATTTCAAGATAAACATCTAAATCAGATTGGTCGAACTGCTCACCCGTGAATAAGATTTTCAAACCCGCAACGCAAAAAATATCCTCATTCTTGAGAAACTGGCGTTTTTCTTTCTGTGTTGGATGTAGGGCAGGGAATAAAGCAGAACGAAAAACAGCATTAGGCGCGGCGCGGTAATCTTCGCCCCAGAATTGAAGTTGCACAATTTTAGCGGTTTGCGGCGTGGCCTTTGCTTCTGCGGCTGCTTCGGATTTTCTCGTCGCTAGACTTGCGCCCATGCTGGCAAGGCTGCGCCGCATATCTGCATCAAAATTCGGGTAAGTCGCTTCTAGCTGCTGCTCTAGGAGCGCTGCGGCTTGGGCTTTGGTGTCCTGTTCTGCGGTATTCATGGTCTGGCCTTCCTGTGCTTGCAAGGTTAAATAAAACCCGCTAGGATAGGCTTGCAATGTTAGTCCTATCTCTGCTGGTAGATTAACAAAAGGCGTAACTCTTGGCGGGGCTGCGCCTTTTTCTTTGGGAATCTTAAAACCATCCTGCTCTTTGTAGCAAGGTAATTGCTGCGGCAAATATTCCAGCAATCCCCAAGACAACCCATAACCACGGCCTAACAGTTCGCGGCTTGATCGCTTGCGCATTCTGGTTCGCTGGCTCTGGCTGGTGTGTCAAAAGATTTGTAGCTTGCTGCCGCCAATAGTTGGCTTGTTCCTTTTCCCGCTCCAACTGACTTTCTAAGCCTGCCCGCTCCCGTTCGCGTTCCTTCTGTAAGTTCTCAAGCTCTCTTTCTAAATGCTTGATTGTAACCTCTAAAACAGCGGTTTTCTGTGTTTCCTCTGGTGTTTCTTCTTGGATTTTTTCCTGTTCTTGAGGAAACACTCTAAACAGCTCACCCGTATCAATTTGACACTGGCCTTTTTCGTCCTTTCTTGCGCTTAACCGCCCGCTAGTAATGGCTTTTGATATAGTAGATTTTGCTTTTTTGGCGGCTTTAGCGGCTTGGTTCAAGGTCAGTTCTGGCATGTTTTTATGTGTTTCTATTGGCGTTCGGTGTCGGAATTTTATGCTGGTTCTGAATGTTCGCCTGTCTGCGCCCTGCTGTCAACATTAGGCGGCTTTCTGCTCTACAACAGATCAGCCAGATTTTTTGAGACGGGCGATTTTTTGCAACTGACTTTTGCGCAACTAGCGGAAAAAATCGGCGGTGGTTTGGAGGTTTATATCGTTTTGCCTACTGTTCGTGTGTATTGATAGGGCTTACAACCCCAATTCGGAATATAAACCCCGCTAAGGATTTTTGGAAGATACTATTGATTGCAAGCCATTATATTTGAGTATAAAATCAAATCTGTCCCTGCTGGTTGGGTAAAAACCAGACTGATTGAGTTGATGATTTTCCTCTCTGGAATCCAGATTTTCTATTGTATTATAAAATATTATTAGATTGTAGAAATTAGGTATACAATTAAATATGTCCCTGCTGGTTGGGTAAAAATCAGACTAATCGAGCTGATGATTTTCTGCTATCTGGCCGTGCCTGCTTCACGTGAATCAAGGGCAGTCAGTCAACCAGTACCAGGTTTCGTAGCATTCAGGTAATTTTTCGCTGCATTATCATCTTGGTCATATTCTGCTCCACAACCTTCGCATGACAACAATAAATTGATAGTATTTGCCGGATTCAGATACCCACATTGGTAACAAGTACGAGTCATATAGGTAGTATCAATTTTTTCGAGCGCAACCCCATTTTTGGCGCAAGCTTGCTGGATATAAAGTGTTAATTCTGACAGTGCCGCCCTATTGCAGTTCTTTCGTGCATTGTCGGTTAGTTTAGTGTCCGTTCCATCATTACGTTTTAATTTAACCATGTCCTTAAGTTTAAGATTGGCGATTCGAACTAAGGAATAGTCCCGTGCAATTTCACAGGCAATATTGCGATAAATATCCTTGCGGCGATTGATGAGCTTGTCACGCAAATCATGCATTTCTTTAGTTCGTCGTCTTATGCGCTTTTTCCAGTCATCTAACAAAGCCAGTGCATCAGGCATAAGGTCGGGTTCATTGGATAGCGTCTTCTGCATGGCTCGCATGGCACGTATCGGTGTTTTGGCACCCGCCTTGAGCATGTCCGTGATCCGTTCGCGCAAAGCTTCTGGATATTCATCTAATTCTTTCAGGATCAGGCGCAACTGCGCCCAAACAGAATTTGCGGTTCCCGATAAATCACTCTGGATAGCCTCGACATAATCCATCGAATCCAGCCAGTCCTTACCTATTGTATAGTACCGAAGGCCACCACTTGAATCTGCCAACGTGGCAACACGTAGATCATTATTCACTTGCCGAAATCCAAGATCGATACCACAAACAGATATTGATGGGGAATCAAGCCTCGCCTTAAGTTCTTCAGGTGTGTCTACCGTAATTGAGCAAGTCCACTCAAAACGGTCGCCCACACGCTTGCGCAGAACTTGTATTTGCTTGATAAGGCAATCATCAGGTAAGGGACGATGAAGGATAATGGGCCAAGTGACTTCATGACGTATTTTTGTGCCCTCTTCCGTAGTGGCGCGTAGCACGATCATAGTCAAGTGATGTCGCGCCCGGCTACGTTGTCCACGCTCTGACAGATCATCAAGATTTGCTATTGGCAAAGTCCGGATGCTAACGAATGACAGCTTTCCGGTCATTACATGATCCAGAGAAAAGCCGCCGGTGCGACATACCGAATATTTCCCGGTCCCATCGAAACCATGGAAACGCAGCTCATTTTTTTCTCTCATAGCCCTTAAGCGCCCAACCTCGTAGGCCGCAATCACAGTCATGCTATTACACCACCATAGCCCGCTTTCTTTATTCAGCTGTTTAGTTTTCTCATAGCGTTGCTGGTCAAGTTCTGCGGCGAGTGGTTTAACCTCAATCTTAACGCGCTCGCGCAAGTCTTTAGTCTGCCCTCCTAAAGCTTTACGCTCTTCGAGCAGTTTTTTTATTTCCAGGTCAATTTCAGCCGTGTCAACCTGCCTGCTGCGTGCCTTGGCCCGCAGTGCTTTTTTGCTGGTAATCAGGCTTGCCTTCTCAACCTCAATGGCATCAAGTCGCGCTTGCAAAGCCGCCAACTCGGTATCAGAATCAAGTAACAAATTACGGTAAGCCTGACGCTTATCATGCTCCATGGCGACCAGATTATTCCACAGTTTATTGCGCAAAAATAGAACATCAATGGCTGTTTGATCCCATCCGCTAACAGGGTCAAGCAGGCCAAATTTATATACTTTTATCGTCACAGTGATATGTGCTGTCTGGCGTCAACTATCTTGTCCGGTTCGCGTCAATTAGGGGTTAATTAACCAAAAGAACGGTTTGTCGCAGCACTAAGCTGTAAGCCTTGGTATTCGTGATGTACAGCCGAAATATCGTTTTCAAAACTGGCGACAATATTTTTCGTAACTGATTGAATATTAA
>Ga0208103_1000258_pt1 | contig 23531 bp, 21 predicted proteins | sample CryBogmetaGMA75M_FD_184550 | JGI IMG/M metagenome (GOLD analysis project Ga0208103, IMG submission 184550) | Freshwater microbial communities from Crystal Bog, Wisconsin, USA - MA7.5M (SPAdes) | ecosystem: Environmental > Aquatic > Freshwater > Lake | place: Crystal Bog, Wisconsin, USA... | reverse complement strand
TCCTTGCGCCATGAATCATGGCTATATCCGTCTTGTAGATGTACTTAAGCAGATGGACCAAATCGATCCGGATGGTAAACCATCAAAATTTCAGATCAGGTTTGTAACTGCAGACAGGTCCCTGGGCACTGGTGGGGATATTATCGAACTGTCCAATGGCCGCAAGTGCGTTGGTTTGAACAAACAAGGTAGTCCTGTGTTTGATCTCCGTACAAAAAGCCCTTCACCCGGCTCGAGGATTACAAAGGATCCCCGGCATTGGGTTAACTCCACTCGGAACATTTTACTTGAAAATGGCAAGATCCGGAAGGTTCATATCCGATTGATCACCATGTTTAATAAACAGAAAGTCTGTTATTGATGAAACAAATTATCATGCAGAACGATGTCGCATTTATGCCTGGAAGCAAGGCAATTGTGACCAATAAAACAAGTGCTGATGCTGTAAAGTCTCAAACAGTCGTTCCTCAGGATTATAGCACTACAGACTATTCTCCCTGGGGTGATGATAACTTGTTCCCTCAGAATGTCCTGAAAGACCTTGAATTAAACTCAATTGCCCTACGTGCTCTGGAAAAACGCAAAACAGTTCACTTCGGCCGTGGGATCATGGTTTACAGAGAAGTTAAAGATGCAGCCGGTGTGGTTCAACGGCAACCGGTCGAAGATCCTGATGTTTTGGAATTCTTCAGGATCAATAGAATGAACCTGATTTGGATTGACCTTATTGCAAGCCTTGAAATGTTCGCTAACGGCTGGATTGAATTCATCCTGAATAAAGGCAAAGACAGAATTAATAAGGTATACGTCAAAGATCCGGCATATTGCCGGGTTTCCAGGATGGTTGAACCGTCTTTCCGGATTCAGAAGCTTTTCTATTCGGCTCAGTGGGAGTTAAATCCTGCCAAGAATCCAGGGATTCTTGCGGAAATCCCGATGTTCGACCCATTGGCCTATGATGGAATCCGTTATAAGGACCCGAATTTCGCATACCCGGTGTTTTACAGGTCCTTCAATAAAAGCTACTACCATACTACAGTATGGAACGGGATCCGCGCAGGTGGCTGGATGGATATCGCAAACAAGGTGCCCCGCTTAAAGCAGGCTATCATGGCGAACCAAATGACGATCAAATACCATATTGAAGTGCCGGATGATTATTTCATGAACCGGTATCCATCGCCGGACTTTACCAAGGATCAGAGAGAGGCCAAGAAGAAAGAACTGCTGGAAGAAATGGATGCCTTCCTCAGTGACGTGGAGAACAGCGGAAAATCGTTTGCAACCTTCACTTTTTACAACAAGTTCAAAAATGAGTATGTATCCGGTTGGAAGATCAACGTAATTGACAATAAGCTCAAAGACGATGCTTATCTGCCGGATAGCCAGGCAGCAAACTCTGAAATCCTGTTTGCCATCGGTGTAGATCCCTGCCTGATAGGAGCAGGGATACCTGGTGGCGCCCTCGGTGCAGGAAGCGGATCCGATAAACGCGAAGCGTTCTGGATGCTCAACGCCGAAATGGGCGTTTACCGGCAGATTTCCTTAGAACCACTGTATTTCATCCGCGATTTCAACAAATGGGATCCGGCTATCCGATTTGATTATGTGACCGTTGACACTTCTCAAACCCAGGATCAGCATCCTACAAAGACAGAAAAACGAATTGATCAAAACCAGGTATAATGAAATTGATACAGTCCATCGATCAGGTCAGAGCCTACAGTGCAATCAATGTTTCGGTAACACTAGACCTATTGCTTCCTTATCTATCGGAAAGTGAACTATTGTTCATCCGGCCGGTCATAGGTAAAGAATTTCTTAATGCCTTGGCCGATAATAAGGATTCAGCAGAAGATATATGGATTCAGGCGCTTGATCTGGTTCGCAAACCGCTGGTTCTTTATGGCCTGTATCTTGGTATTGATGAAATCGGAGTAAGTATCTCCGGTCAGGGTGTTCAGGTTATCGGTACACAGACTCATACTCCGGCACCTCAGTACAAAGTTGCCAACCTGAAGGAAAACCTTATGCGAAGGGCACACGCCGGGATGGATAATTTGTTGGAATACCTGGAAGCAAACAAATCCTCCTTTGAGTCTTTCAAACCGCTTGACAGCGGCCTGTTTATTAGAAATGCCGCAGAGTTCTCAAAATATGTCGATATCCGCAGCTCCAGAAGATTGTTCCTGGTACTGCTTCCGATAATCCGTTCTGCAGAACAGAAGTTTATCCGGCCCATCCTGGGTGATGCCATGTTTGATGCTCTTAAAACTGCAATGCAAGGATCTTCTGATATCTCAGAAGACTATAAACTGCTGATCGAGCAGATCAGGCCTTGCCTTGCTCATCTTACCATGGCCCGGAGCCTGGATGAAATTTCAATTGATATCCTTGATTGGGGCGTTTTCGCCAATGCCGAAAGCACCTTTACCAATATCACAACCAAGCAAACCGCTAATCGTGAACGGATCCTCACGATGCAAAAGTCAAATCAATTGGATGGTGACAGCGAATTGAAATCCCTGCAGCTTTTCTTAGACCGAAACGCTTCTGACAGTAAGTATCAGCAGTATTTTACTTCTGCCTTGTACAGCGCTCCGGATACGTCGGGTACAAGGAACCAATATGTTAATGACAAAACCAAAAGCCTGTTTTTTGCATGAATCAGTCAAGCTGGGTTAGTGAATTAAGTAACGTGGTCGGTATCATTACCGCACCGGTTGCCTTGTATTTCGTGATTCGCCTGGTCAATAAAATCGACCGCCTTGCGAAAGAAATACGTGAAGTTGCTTTGTACAATGCAACAAGTAGTGTGCATTGCGTGGATATCCATAAGGATATTGCAACCCACCTGGATCTGCATGATGGACAGATCAAGGAAATCGGCACCGATATCGATGATCATGAAGGCCGAATAGTAAAGATTGAGACAATTATAAATGAAAAATAGAACCCCGTGAAAGAACGAATCTTTAAAAGCTGGAGAACATCAGTGCTAGGAATTGGCCTGATCCTAATCTCTATTGCTGCTGTATTTATAGGAAAAGCAACGTTAACGGAAGCCGCCCTGGTGCTTCCCGTTGCCTTTACCCTGATGTTTATCAAAGATCCATCTAAATACCTGGACAAATGAAAAAGTTCATTACCCTGATCTTATTGGCCGTATTGATGGCTTCCTGCATGAGCGAAGAGAAAGCCAGGAAACGATTTCCCTGCCCAAGTCTAACGTTTTTCAAGATACAGAGAGATACCATCGAAAAGCTGAAGGTTGTTGAAACGGTGATTCCGTCGGATAGCGGCTGGATCAAGGCCTTAATCCAATGCGATAGCAATGGTAAAGCGTTTATCCGGCAGATCACTGAGCTGAAGAACGGCAAAAAAACCAAGCCTTTCATTAAAATCGGCAATGATAACATCATTACAGCCGGCGCAACGGTTGATTCTCAGGCCGTCTATACAGCTTTCAAGGAACGATTTGTCCGTGAAGCTTCAGAAAAGATCATTCAGCTCCCCTCTAAGGAAATCAAATTTGTTCCTAAAGTAGTTCAGTTTTTTGCCTGGTCCGGAGGAGTGGCCTGGGGTATAATGCTTTTGTTATTGGGTATTCAGTTATTTAAGATCGCAAGAAAAGTATGGCCAATATAAATCTGTATTTCCCTAAAGTGGTTGCCTTTGAAGGCGGCTTTGTCATCGATCCCGATGATCATGGACATGAAACCAACATGGGTATAACCCTTACTACCTGGAAGTCTATGGGATATGACAAAAACCGTGATGGCATTATTGATGGAGAGGATATCCGCTTGCTAACCAGGGATGATGTTCTGATGGTTCTTAGACGTGGGTTTTGGAATCGGTGGCAGGCAGAGCTGATTGGTAACCAATCCATTGCCGAGCAATTAGTGGATTGGACCTGGACAAGCGGGAAATGGGGCATAATTTGGCCGCAAAGACTGTTAGGGATAAAAGCTGATGGTATCGTAGGAAATTATACCCTTGCTTCAGTGAATTCAGCTTCACCAGCCGAATTTCATGCGAAGGTGCATAATGCAAGGGTACTGTTCTCTCAGGAAATATGTCGCCGTGACCCATCCCAGGAGAAGTTTCTCAAGGGATGGATGAACCGGATCCATTCATTTAAATTTCAACAATGAATATCGTTCAAATTGATTCAGTCAGCTGCAACCTTCCTTCAACCTGGAACGAACTGACCAAAAAACAGCTTCTCTACCTTTCCAAACAATTTCAGAAAGGTATTTCAGTAGTGGATTTTAAGGTACAGGCCTTATATGAACTGCTGAGTGTTAAGAAGAAGCTGTTTTTCAGGATTCATCCCGAAGATGCTCATTTCCTTTGCCAAACTCTTGACTTCCTGCTTAAGGACGTTACCTTGACAAGGAATGTGATCCCTGTAATCTGGTACCGGTTTCATAAGTATTACGGACCAAGCGATACCATGCTGCATTGTTCCTTTGGTGAATTCACCAGGGCTCACAGCCGGCTTGATCTGTATTTCGAGACTAAAAACGATAAGTTTTTGGATGAAATCGTGGCGATCCTATACAGGCCTAAGAAGTATGCCTGGTTTATCCGTAAGCATTTTTCAAATTCCAGAGATCCCCGCAGAAAGCTTCATGATCTTTCCCTTAGAAAACGTACAGCCGCTTTTCGAACGCTTGATCCGGTGCTCAAGTACGGAGTGCTGCTGTTTTTCACAGGCGTTCTTAACAGCCTGCCGAACCAATTTCCCAACGTATTCCGTCGAAGGGAAGATTCCGAAGAAAGCAAGCACGGCTGGGTGCCCCTGGTCATATCCCTGGCTGATGGCAAAACCGATGATGAAAGCCTGGAAAGGGTTTTGAACTCCAATTTGTACAATGTTTTCTTTGGCCTGGAACAAAAGGCCACGGAATATTTCAAATTCCTTGCAGAAAGTAAGCGCCATGGGTAATTTCAACGTAACCGAATACCTGCAGTATTACAGAAGTATTGCCGCATTGCATTCCTCGATCAATGGCTTTTATACGATGGATATCAACGAAGTACTTGGCGACCTTCGCAGCGGTATGAAGTATCCGGCATTGATCCTGAATTCAGTGAACGGCTTTCTTTCTAAAAATCAATCTTCAGAGAATACTCAGAATTTGGTGAAGGCCGGATTTATGGTTGTTGATCATGTGGATTTGGTGGATGATTTCCAAAAAGAAATGCAGATCCTGGGAGACACCTTCGATACCTGTCTTGATATCCTTACCAAACTGTTGAAAGATGCCCAGTGCGGCACATTCATCCGCAAGCTGGATGTTGATTCCATCAAGTATGAAATGCTTGGACCCGTTTTTGACAACGATTTCGGATTCATGTTCACCTTTGACCTCAGGTTCTTTGTTTCTGACTTATCCTATAAGCCTGAACGCTGGCTCAGTGAGCCAAAGCAGATCATGGCCGGCTTCCAGGGATAAGTGTCCTGTCCTTTATTTTACCTACCCACGCTGTTTACTTTACAGCATGGATAATGTATTAGGCTCCAAGAATGAAGCAGGATCAAAACTTTTGGCAAAAAGTGAGCTTGAAATTGCCGATGCCTGGGCAAAGATCACCATCAAGCGATGGCTGAAGAAGATCCAGGGCATGAAGATCGGCAGCAGCGGAGAACTTGCCAAAAGTTTCCTGTTTGACGTGATTTCATCGGCCCAGGGCGATCTGATAAAGATCGATTTTGCCTTTAAGTATTACGGAAAGTTTATTGATATGGGCGTTGGCCGTGGCACCTCTCTTGGGGATGTCAAGGAAAACACGACTTCCCGCCGGCTTGATGGCAAAATGCTTGGAAACCGGAGAAGACCTAAGAAATGGTATTCAAAGACCTTTCATGCCGAAGTCATGAAGCTATCCGAGATCCTCTCCGAGCAATGCGGTCGCAAAGGGGTAATAGCCATTTGCGAGAATATTAACGATAATTCGACCTCGTAATGGCAAATCAGAATGAAACTGCAAGGGCAACCGTCATTTTGAACGGCCAGCAAGCAAATGCAACTCTTAAAGACCTTGAAGCTGCAGCCAGGGCGCTGAATTCAGAAATCCGCAAACTCCCGGTTAATTCTTCAGAATTCACTAAGAAAACGGAAGAATTTCAAAAGGTGAAATCCCGTATTTCAGAAGTCAAGAACGAAATTAACGGTACCGCCGGGGCCATGAGTAAGATGGCCGATGCGGCCAATAAGTACTTCCAGCTCATTACCATGGTCGGTGCCGCCCTTTATGGTGTGGGCGCTTCTATTGTGGGTTTGCTACAGGGTAATGCAAAACTGGAAGATTCCCTGGCCGATATTCAACGGACGAGCGGTATGACAGCCGATCAGGTAAGAAACCTGAATAAGGAATTTGGCAAACTCGATACCCGAACTTCCCGGCAGGAACTTCGGGATATGGCCTATGTAGCCGGCCAGTTGGGCATTGCCACAGATCAGATCTTTGGTTTTGTCAATGCCGTTGACAAAATGAATATTGCTCTGGGGGATGAGATCCAGGGAGGGGCACAGGAAGTTGCCCGCAGTATGGGTACGCTTCGCAATGTGCTTACCGATATGCGTACCACCAATGTTGCAGGCGATATGCTCCGTATAGGCAATGCCATCAATGCCCTTGGAGCTGCAGGGTTCGCCACGGCACCTCAGCTGGTGGACTTCGGATCCCGGATCGGCGGGGTAGGGGTAAACCTTGGCCTGACCTGCGATGAAGTCCTGGGACTTTCCGCTACACTGGCGGAGCTGGGTGTAAATACCGAGAGAGGCGGCACCGCCGTGGTGAAGATCCTGCAGAAAATGACCACTAATACCGTAGAATTCGCAAAAGTGGCCGGAATGCCGATGAAAGAATTTTCCGATCTGGTAAATAATGATCTGTATGGCGCCCTGATCAAAGTGATGCAAGGCTCAAAGCTTTCCGGAGACAGCGCCATCGCCTTGGGTAAGATCATCAAGGATATGGAAATATCCGGAGTTGGAGCTTCTGAAGTGTTTGCCAAAATGGGCAACAACACTGCCATGCTTGCTGAGAAAACTGCTTTGGCCGGTAAAGCTCTGCAGGGCACAGATTCCATCATGAATGAATTCAACATTAAGAATGCAACCCTGGGCGCAACGCTGGACAAATTAGGCAAGGCGTTTTATGGACTGATCACCATGCCGAAAGTAACGCAGTTTTTCAAGGATATTGCCGGTTCAGCATTGGAGCTTGTCGGATGGTTTAAGCAGCTTCCACAAACCATTGAAAAATATAGTGTTTCGCTGACAGTCTTAACCGGCCTAACCCTGGGGTGGATTGCTGCTAAGACCAGATCATTGCAGGTTGCAATTTATAACAACCTGACCTTAAAGGAAGGAATCCTATTAAAAGCTAAGGATGCAATAGTGCTGGAGTATCTTATTGTCAAGGAACAATTATATACCATCTGGAAAGGCAATGGCACTATTGCAACAAAGGCAGCTGCAACCGCCCAATTGCTTTGGAATGAAGCGATGAAAGCAAATCCCATCGGACTTCTTATTACTGCCGTAACCGCCCTGGTTGCCGCAGTCAAGGCCTATGATAAGTATAACTCAGATGCCATTACGCTTGAAAAGATGAAAGCCGGCGTAACCATCTTGCTGGCCAATGCCAACAAAAAGCTCGAAGATTCCTATAATAAGCTTGAAAGTCAGATCAGGTCCTTGAACCAGCTTTCGGCACAGGAAAAAAAGAACCTGCAGGATAAGCTTGCTCTTACGGTCAAAAGTGCCGAAGCTGAACTGCTTCTGATGGAAGCAAAGCAAAAGGCAATAGGCAAGCAGGCGGCCAAACCTACCCTCTGGCAAACCGGGCAGCTGTTTGTCAGCGACCAATCCAAGCTGGATGAAAATTTCGCATACTATTCCTGGAAGAACCAACAGGAAGCTATGGAACCATTCAATGAAGGCATCACCACCCTTAGAAACAACCTTGGCAAGCTGAAAGATGAAAAACAACAGCTTGATCAGATCCTGTATGCTGAAGATTTCGGCGATAAGATTACCGCCAAAAGCTTTGATGCGCTTGAATTGAAGCTTTCAAAGTACCAGACCGCCCTTCGTGCCACCGAAGCCGGCACGGAGGATTTCATTCGGATACAGAATAAAATCAAGGGCGTGATGAAGGACCTGTCTCAGTTTGACCGCAGCGATCCAACTGTCGATCCATCCAAGGCTAAGGATTCTGCCAAGTATATGACCGGTATTCTTCAGGCCTTGATGGATGTTCGGGCAAGGTTATTACAGAGTGAACTGGACAGGGAATTAGCCATGGAAGAAGCTGCCCTCTCTGAAAAACTGTCCAAGATTACAGGAAATACCAAGGCTGAAGCCGAGCTTCGTAGGCTTCTAACCGAAGAATCTGCGAACAAATTAAATGCTATCGGAAAAAAACATGCCGATAACGATTTCCGCGAGGCATATAACCTGGAACGTCAGATCAAAGAAGCGAAGCTTGCCCTGATGGATGAATATTCACCGGAGTATTTAACGCAGGTCCTTGAAATGCTAGATGCTGAAATGCAGCTTCAGCTTCATAGTGCCGATCTAACCGAACAACAGAAAGCCAAGATCCGTGAAATCTATGCCCTGAGGGAAACCAAGGCATCCGGGGATTTTATCGATAAAGGCCAAACCAAGGATATCAAGTTTGATGAAGAACTTTCAAATCTTAAGCTTAAATGTGAGTCTGATCTTGCCCGTGGCAAAGAGAAGATTGCCCTTGAAGTACAGGAGAAGTACCGCAAGATTCTCTCTGATAATGTCAACGATGAAGCCAAGATCAACCGGATCAAGGAGCAGATGGCAGCGGAAACCGCCGCCCGTATCGCCGAATATTCAAGGAAATCCTATGAAAAGCTTGCCCAGGATATAATAGGATTGGCCGGATCGGCCATCACTCAGCTTCAAAGCCTCAATCAGGTTCGTACAGATCAGGAAAATGCGGCACTTCAAAGGGATGAAGATGCCAATAACAAGAAAAAAGAGAATTATCAATGGCAGCTTACCAATAAGCTTATTTCTCAAAAGCAATATGACGATAAAGTCAAGGCCATGGATGATGAACTTGACCGGAAAAAGAAGAAGATGGCCTATGATCAGGCCCGAAGGAATAAGCAGATTGCCCTGGCCCAGGGGATTATCAATGTCGCACAAGCCGTTACCTCAGCCTTAACCGGTGGACCCCTGATCGGGATCATCCTCAGCATCCTGACCGCGGCCCTGGGCGCAGCTCAGGTGGCCATCATAGCAAGCACCGATATCCCTCAGGCTGCAAGAGGCCGTTATAACGTGATTGGTCAGGAAGACGGCAAAGCTTATGATAATGTTCCCTTTGAGCAAAGTCCGCAAACCGGAATTTATTCTAGTCCCTTGCTGATCTCTGAAACAGGCGCCGAAATGGTTATTGATCCTAAAACAACCAAAAAACTTATTACCTACTATCCGCAGGTAATCCAGGCTATCAATTATGCAAGAACTCCGCAGGCTTCTGGTGGGAGGTATTTCGAACCTTCCTCAAATACCGGGCAGTTTTCATTTATGGATCCTCAGTTGGTCTCCACCATGCAAAAACTCAATGATCACCTGGAAAAAGGAATTGTATCCTACATTTCCTATCAACATCTTCAGGATGAGCTGAAGAAAGTCAATTCCATAGAAACCGATGTTTCAAACCAATAATTTTTTGATATGCTTTCCATTGAAGTGAATGCAGTACCACTGGAGCTTCCACGCGACTTTTCAATTACGCTGAATCTGAAATCTCCGATGTTCAACGATATCGGGGATTATTCTTTCCCTTTCAGGATCCCCTCGACGATAACAAACAAATCTATCCTGGGATGGAAACACCGGATGGAAAACCTCCGTGATCAATATGAGTTTTTTGATGGTACATTGTCTTATAATGGCCTGGTAGTTTTCAGCGGAAAGATCAGGATCAAAGAGGCAAACCTGCAATATTATGAAGGCGCTCTTTATGTTCAGAAAGGAAGTTTCAATTACCTGGTCAAGGAAGTTTACCTCAATGAACTCGATCTTGGTTCAAAAACCTTTAATAATGAAGTCGAGGCCATTGCATACTATGATTCTGTCAGGTACAAAACCTATCCGGAGGCTGATTTCAATATGCCGGAATGTTTGAATTTCGACTACTTCGATCCTCAATCCCCGGATGCCGAACTGAATTGCTACAACCGGCCTGTCAATAATTATCTATGTTTAAATACAAGCATGGGATCAAGGACGCTTATCGTTCCTATGTTTTATCTCAGGTATGTGATTAATAAGGTCTGCAGCCTTATGGGCTACTGCGTCAAAGACGAATTCTTTTCCGTTGGCAATGACCTATCCACCCTTGTCATTTACAATTCCTTTTCCGTAAATGAATTGTATTGGACCATCAATGAACTGTATTACCAGGTTCATATGCCTCATGTCAAGGTCGGAAAGTTTTTCACCGACCTTCAAAAGTTTTTCAATTGTACGTTCCTGGTGGACGATATTTTGAAATCGGTCCGTATCGTCGGCAATAAGGACCGGCTCAGCAGTCAGGATTATATTGAGTTTTCAAAAAACGTTATTTCCGTTTCCAATCAGATTCCGGATAAGGTCGAAGGAATCCGGCTTTCCATGACCGCCGACAGCGGCGATAAGGTCTATCAGGACTTGGCTGATGCCGAATCCGATTTCATTGATCATGTCAAACCTTCGGTTGAAACCTTTGCGGATCTTCCTCCAAGGCCGATTACCACCTTGTTTGATCTTCGTTATGTAGTGACAGAAGATAAGTGGTACCGCTTCGGAGCAAGCGGGGCAAATATTTGGGAACAGGTATCTCCCAGTGAATTCCTTTACATCAATTACTATTATGGCAAACCACTAGAAAACAGTAAAACCGAAATCGGTATCTGCATGGTTTGCCCTGATGGTCACTACAGGGGAAGGGTTGGTAACCTGGGATCGGATTATGCTAGCATCGTACCCAAGCTTGCTTTCGCAAGTCTTCGGTCAGGCTTGGGTTATTATGGAGTAAGTTGCTATCCCTATGCCGATAATCTCAGGATTATCTGGTATGGTTCCAAAGGATTATTCAATGTGTTTCATAAGCGCTGGCTTGATTGGTCCTTCAAGGAACGCAAATCGGTTTTGATCACTAAACAGATAGATCATATTGAGTTGAAATCCCTGGATTTCGGGAGTAAGTACATGATCGGCGGGATAAAATACCTTCTCAGTGATATCCAGGTCACCTTTACCATGGATACGATCAAACCCGTTGCAATCAAGGCCTATTCCTGTCTTTAACCGTTGTCCTTTATTTTTCTCACTTCAGATTCTATACTTGCGGCATGATTGCGATTCAATCCAAGCCACCCCTTATTTCATTTGCAGGAAATCCAATGCAGTATGAGATTGCTTCCAATGATAAGGTAAATCCCGGAAGTAGTGCTGAACTATGGCTGAAGATTGATACCATCGATACTGTTTCAGGACATGGGTTTACCCTGAATTTCGATAATCATAGCCTTCCTTTTATCGTTAAGGGTTTTCCGGATGACAGCGGCCTGCAGTGTTGGTTGATACCCAATAGCCTTGAATTATATGCCAAGGGCATATTCTTGGGCATTTCATCCAATTACCTGTTAAAATCCATTTACCATTTGATTTTGTCAGCCCCCTACAAAACCTATTACCTCATTCAGTTCATTGCAAAAGAGACCGGTTCCCGATGGACCATTGATATCGCCGGCAATACCGTAACCGCTATTTCCAGAAATAATTATCAGCCTGGCATTAATACCATTTACAAGGATAATTTCGGTGTCATTTGTTCCCTCTGGACCACAAAAACCGTGAATTCACGGTCAAATCCGCCAAGTTTCCTTGACGATGATACGATTCAGACCATTAACATCGGCGAAGATCTTAAAAGCCTGACTGCTGAAGGAAAAGCAAAGTTCGATGTTTCTGAATACCTGCTTTCCTATATCAAGCTTCGGGCAGAAGGTCCGATCCGGTTCACCTATCCGGAAATACCTTTTGAAAACTGTGTGGAGTGGCCAAACCATATCATCCAGTACAAAACAAGTTTTGCTGAGCGATATAATAATACGGTCAGGATGCTGTATTATGACGAGCCCCGATATGCAATGTCAGGCGGCCTTTCAAGGGAAGCACTGGTATCCTATAATCTTCTGGATTCAGATTATTTTTCTGCTCCTGAAAACCTCAAGCGTTTTCTGACCTGGGCACCGGTGGAAAAGATCACCGGTTCAACACAGCCTGAGAAATTGAGCTTCCTGTTTAATGGAAGTTATACTTACCCCAATGAATCATACCGCCTTTGTATCAATGTCCGGAATACCGATGGTACTACTTCATCTTTTTATGGCTCAGATCTTCAAGCTAACCGGCATCCGGTACTTCTTGAATGTATGGTCGGACATAACCATCTTGGACTTGGTTCGAGGGATTTAACCCGTCAGGTTGAAAGCTGGCAGGTTTGGCTTGAAAACCTGCTTGGTGAACCGATTTCCGAAGTAAGGAAATTCATTCTGGATACCGACTATTATGAGCATGAACGCACATTTTTGTTCCGCAATTCCTTTGGCCGGTATGATGTAATCCGGTTTTTGGGACTTGGTGAAGCTTCCTTAAACTTTGAAAGGACCAGCGGAAGCACCATTGATATTGAAACTATCAATAGCTTCAATGCACCATCCAAAAACTTTGAAGCTTGGGAGACACAGGCTTTCAAAGCCAATTCCGGTTTTGTAAGTAAAGAAGTAAAAGAGTATTTCAGGGAATTCCTTCTTGCCACGGAAGCCTATGAAGTGATTCAGGGATTGCTTTTCCCCATTGTCCTTAAATCAGCCAAGACCAATCCTTTTTCCAAGGATGGCGATTACCTCTATAATCTTGAGGTGGAATATGACAGGGCCTATAACGATCAGTATTTCAGCGGACAATTCAAACCAATCAGTATGATTTCAAATGAAGATTTAACACAAGGCGTCGGGGTTATCTATGAAGCTTCAGAGGAAGTTACCTATTTCGGTTATCCCATGTTTGGGACCGCTTCTGAATCTGAAGGGACCTGGCGGATCAAGAAGATTCAGAAAACCATTGTAAACGGCAAAGTAAAGCACATTGTTAAATGGGCTGACGGGAATCTGAACTACGACAACCAAATGAGCAACTGCGAGAATTTAACCTATTCTTTTTTGAATTCCTGACATGAGAAAAGTATTCAATCCCTTTACAATGAATTTCGACATGGTGCCCTTTAATGTGGTCCAGTTTCCTCGAAATCCCAATGAAAACGATGATAATATGGCCGGTTTTGGCATAGGTGATGAATGGATCAATACGATTACCAAAGGTGTTTTCAAATGTGTTTTTTGTGCTTCAGGTGAAGCTAATTGGAAACCCATTGTTTCCGGTTCAGAGGATAAGAATTTACAATACCCATTCACGAATCAAAGCACAATTACAATCACTCATAATTTCGGCAAGTTCCCTGCAGTCACAATCCTTGATCTCGAGGACGAAGAAATCATGGCCGATGTGGACCATCTATCTGTTAACCAATGTGTGATCACGTTCAACTCGGAAGTTTCAGGCAAAGTAATTCTCAATTAATTCTTAAGTCATATGGCAAAAAAAGTTTATGTACAATTAGATCTGATGAAGGTTGCCCTTCTTAACCTTGTCATTCAGAACCTTGCAAGCGCACCGGCATCACCGGTTGCCGGATTGAAGTATTTTAATACCACAGACAATTGTGAGTATTATTATAATGGTTCGGTTTGGGTGAAGGTCGAAGCAGCTCCATCCATTCCTACCATACCCACGGATGTTAATATTGGCACCGGCGGCGTTGGCCTGTTCAAACAACGTAACGGCAATAACAATGAATTCAAAAGCGTTAAGGCCGCTTCCACAAAGCTTTCTGTTACAGATAACACGGCAAACAATACCGTGGATCTTGATGTGGTTCCTGGTAATATTGATCACCAGGGATTATCCGGAGCCGGAACCAATACGCATGCTGCTATTGATTCTCACCTGGGAAATACATCTAATCCGCACAGCACAACCAAAGCCCAGGTTGGTCTTGGATCCGTTGACAATCTTCAGCAGCTTCCATTGAGTTATCTTGACACAGATACTTCTTTAACGGGAAATTCGGATGTTAAGGTACCTTCTCAGAAAGCCGCCAAAACGTATATTGATGCTCAGAATGCAGCTCAGAATACAACCATTGGCGGTAATGCAACGACAATGAATAATCACATTGCCAATACTTCCAACCCTCATTCTACCACCAAAATTCATGTAGGCCTTGGCAGCGTTGATAATGTCCAGCAACTTCCAATGTGTTATCTTGATACCGATAACACATTTACAGCAAATTCGGATTCGAAGGTTCCTTCACAGAAAGCCGTAAAGGCATATGTTGATGGTAAGGATGCGGTAATTGCCGGAACCGTTACCACCCTTACAGGCACCGTGAATGCAAATGCAACCACGATGAACAACCATATTGCCAATACTTCGAATCCTCATTCCACCACAAAAGCACTGGTTGGGCTTGGCAATGTTGATAATGTTCAGCAACTTCCCATGAGTTATCTTGATACAGATACAGCTCTGGCTGCAAATTCTGATGCCAAAGTCGCATCGCAGAAGGCTATCAAGGCTTATGTTGATGGGAAGGTAGCTGCAATAAATTCATTGGTTTCCGGTCAGCTTCTTTATAAAGGAACCATTGATGGTTCTCAGTCCCTTGCCGCTAATGGCATAACTGCCATCACCAAAGGTTGGTATTATAAAGTGACCGTTGCAGGTTCAGCAACCGGAATCACAACCCCATCAAGCAGTTCATTGTCGGTAGGGGATCAGGTCATTGCCAACCAGGATAGTGCCGCTCCAACGGCCGCAATGTTCGATGGCATTGATAATACTGAAAGTGCAGATCTGGTTAAACTTGCTGCTTCGCAGACCTTAACCAACAAGACCATTGACAAGGGCAGCAATACGATTTCAAACCTCGATACAACCAACTTTGCATCGGGAATCGTAGAATCCTCGCTTGGTGGCGGATCTGTCAATACTCATGTAGCCGGTGCCTTGGCTGCAAAGAATTACGCTGATTCCGTAGCAGGGGCAAGAGCCAAGAAATACACTGCATCCATTTCAAATGCAACAACCGGCACAATTGCCGCAGCAACCCATGGTTGCGGTACGTTGGTTGCGGTTGCAGTATATGAAACCGTTTCCACAAATTATAATTTGGTTGAAGTGGATATTGTGCTTAATCCTTCAGGGGATGTTACCTGGACTTCCACTGCTGGCGCAATTTCAGGGGTAATCGTAATTGTTGGATAATCATTTATGAAGGATTTCAAGACTTCCATAAAAGCCGTTTTTAATCATGAAACAGGGAACACTGGCGTGTTCCTTGTTTCTGTTAACGGTGAGATTAAACACAGAACAAAGGCTGAATTGTCTTCAGATCTTGGCCTAACTCCAGGTACAAATGGTGGTCAGGTCTTTATTTGGGATAGTACGACTTCTGCCTGGATCCATTCTGTCTATGCTTGCATTGCTGATCGAAATTCTTCGGTTGATTTAACTTCTTTCTCAACGGAACCATCCGCAACAAATAGCATCCGAATTATTACAAAGAATGCTGCCGGCGCCGGTGTTTATGATATCACCAATGCAAGCAATGTAACTGAAAGAATAGGCTTTAAGGTTAATCTGAATGATACAGACAATGCCTTTTCCATTGAAAAGACTGTTGTCGGAGGTGCATATGTTTACAAGATGCTTAAAATGGCATACAATGGTTTTATCAAGATCGATGCCAATGGTTTTTTATATACTGATTCAAGCACATATGCTTCAAGCAGTCATAACCATAATGGAGTTTATCGTGATTGGACCGGATTATTAAATGAACAAACTACAAGTTATACACTGGTTGCTGCAGATGCCAATAAAATCGTTCTGATGAATCTTTCAAATTATGGCAGATTATATATCCCGTTGAATAGCAGTGTTGCTTTTCCCATAGGTACTCAGATTGATTTTATTCAAACAGGTGTACCATTTGGTTTTATGGGTGTTTCCGGTGTTACCATGTATAGCAAGAATAATGCACAGGTTTCCAATGGTCAGGGATCTGCCCAGACTTTAATAAAAGTTGGAACCGATACCTGGTGGCTTATAGGAGATATCGCATGAGTTTTAAATTAGGCTTCATAAAACCAGGATCCGTTATACCGCCGCCATCATTTTCCGCAACCGGTGGCACAATCACCAATGATGGAGCATATTATTTTCATACGTTCACCTCGGATAGTTATTTTACTGTTACCGGTAGTGGAAACATTGATATTTTACTTGTTGCTGGTGGGGGTGGTGGCGGTGTTGGATATCTATATATTGATAATGGTATGACGCCTGCTTCCTGGGGATGTGGAGGCGGTGGCGGTGGTGGCCAGGTAAAGAAATTTTTTAACGAGCCGATAACTGAAGGACTGTATTCAGTTATAATAGGTTCCGGTGGGAGAGGAGCAACCAGAAACAGCAGTGATAATGGGGAAAAAGGTGGTTTATCTTCTTTTTCAAATATGGATGCCGAAGGTGGTGGCGGCGGAGGTACAAAAGGAAATAATGGTAATGACGGTGGAACCGGCGGCGGTGGTAGTGTTATTTGTCGTGAAGGGGATTATTGCTGTGGCAACGGCGGCAGCGGTGATTATAATGGTGGAGATGCTAATTCATCTTATGCCGGAAGTGGAGCAGGCGCAGGAGAAAATGCAATTGGGAATAAAGGTGGTGATGGAAATACAGATTTTTCTGAAAATGTAAGGTATGGACCTGGTGGTGGTGGTGGCAATAATTCAATTGATATTATTCCTGGTGGAAATACAGATGGCGCAGATGGTTCAAATCGATCCGGCGGTAAAGGTGGCACACAGGCCTTACCAGCAGAAGCCGGTCAGGCAAATTCTGGTTCCGGTGGCGGTGGTGGATCATGCGAACTTACCGATGGTGGAAATGGTGGATCAGGAATCGTAATTATAAGATATTTAATGTAATACAATTCGAACAACTCATGGAAGCTTCAAAAGAAGAAACAAAGCTGGTTTTCGCTATTGAACAGGATGTTTTATTGGCAACAATGAATTACCTGGCTACAAAGCCATATCAGGAAGTCTTTGAATTCATTGAAAAATTGAAGGAATGTAAACCAATAATTTCAACCACTTCAAAGGAATAATCATCTAATATTCTGATTCGAGTGAATTCATTTCCTTTCGAAGTGAGTTTACTCGTTTTTTGCGGCTTTCAATTGTACTTAGATGAATTGCAAGCCCAGGTTGATAATCAGACTACCGGTCAATTTGCAAAGAGAAGGGCTGAAATTGAATTGAATATAAGATATCACAGCAGCGTGATAATGAAAAACTGATCATCGATGCAATTCATGAAGTTGAAGTGCTGACAGGGTTTTAGGAAAGACTTCCACATTCGAACAGGAAGCAGTTTGAAACTGCGGGAAGAAGATTATTTCAAGCTTTCGTTAACAAAACAGGTACTGGGAATTGATGGTGCCGTTGGCTCACTTGAAAACATGGGATATGTTTTGAATGATTAGGGAAGATTGCAGAATTCGGCCCCCAAGCTGATCGATATTCTTAAAATATCAAATGTTAAAATGATTGCAGAAAGATAAATTTTTAGATCAGTCATAAAAGCGAATAATTTGATAAATTTGATATCTGAGAAATCGGTAATCGAAATCTCTAAAAGGTAAATAATATAAATAACATTGAGATACCGAGACGTTAGGCCACTTACTTATTAAACCGTCGATACTGAAGTATGAAAAGATACCTTTCATTTTTGATATTAATGTTAATCACTTTCCATTTACTTGGACAAGAAATGCAACTTTTTACAAAAAGAATGAAGGAATGCTTTGATAAATTTGACTCCATTAAAAGGAATAATATTAACGAACTTGGTTTGGAAAGCCAAAAACAAGTAGATAGCATATGTAATTGTCTTACAGGCTCATGCATAGATGATTTTAACTTTAAATCAATACAAGGTGATTCATTATCTATAAACTCTTTCAATAAACCAATTTTAATTTTTTTATTTGCTGGTTTTTGTAAGCCATGTATGGCGGAAATCCCAGCAATAAATTATTTGTTTGAAAAATATTCAAATAGGATAGAATTTATTGGGATAACTTGTGATAGCTATAATACCCTTCAAGAATACAAAAGTAAATACGACCCCAAAATCATTCTCGTGCCGTCTCCAACAGAAAAAATATGGCAAAGTTATATGTATAAATATTTTACTATAGGAGGAACTAAAACCTTACCAATTCCAACTATATATTTTATAAATGGAAATAAAATTCTCGTTGATATTCTGGTAGGTGCTGAAGAGGAATTCCATCCGAAACAATGGGGAATTACCGATCCAAAAATAATGGAAGTTAAGAAAGAAACCGCTGACAGTCTAAATATTGCCACATTGGAACCTTTAATCTTAAAACTGATTACAAATAAGTAACGGGGATTAATATATCGCTAACGGCAACAAAACCAATGTATTGTTGCTTTGCAAAGGTTGTAGCTTTGCTTCGTTTAGAGATCAAACCTTAAGTATAGTAATAGATTATGAACAGGATGTACCAAACTAGTTTATTTTTTCGAATCAGTTGCTTTATAATTGCTGCAATTATTGCTGTCGCTACATATAATTCATTCATTAAAACCGGTTTAGGTTCGTTTATAAATATTGTTTGTGCTTTAATTCTTTGCATTCTTTTCATTTATCAATCTTTTTATATTGAATCTTTCGAACTTCAAGCAGATAAATTTATTTACTCAAAAATATTTTTTAATTTAAATTTTAAACGTCTTGTAATCCCATATAATTCAATAGTTAAAATTGAAAGAATTCAGAACGTACAGTTAATCACAAGATTCAACATAAATTATCATGATAAGTCAGGTCTGATTGCACAATTTAGTTTGACTTCATTAAGAATGCTTCCGTATAGTCTTGTAAGGCCCAATATTGATCTTATTCTGAATGAAATTTCAAACGCATCTGGAATAGGAATAGAAAATATTTTTTTATAATCATTTACTACACCTAACTGTCAACCACAACAAAACAATCGTATTGTTACTTAGCAAAGGTTTCACCATTGTGCCGTTTGCCGGCATTCCAAAGTAAATTCCTGATATTTTTTTTTCTTTTTACGTTGCGAACTTTAACATCACGATTAATTGAATTCCGCGTATTGTTGCAAAAATTCGTGCAAGCATTTTACTGAGTGATGAATACGAGATTTATCAAGTATGCTGGTCCTAGGATTGATAAGGAAAGGAATTGTACCGCAGTATGCAGCGAATTTCCGCCAGAACTCAAATCATGTGAAATTTCGGGTGTGTACAAATCATCTCGACATCAAGAATCAATCCCTGTAACGCTCGAACACTGTTTGTATGTTGATTTCGCATCTCTTCTCCCTGTATGATTCCCTTTGGCTTATCTTCATCTTTTCAACCTGCTTCTCATCGGCATTTAATAGCAGTTTTTACATAAAAATACATACTATTTTTTCCTCACTAGAAGCAACAATGCTTTAACAAGGCTAACAATGAATATAATTATTCCCGATAAAAAGGTGAGAAATAAAATTGGAGGTAGGATTAAAGATAGAATATCCAAAAACCAATGTTTCTCATATGGGATTGTTTTATTTTGAAAAGTATCTAAAACAGGTAATAGCATTAAACCAAAGATAAATCCTATTGTCAGAAAAAAATGTAAGCGTTTTAATGGACGTGCAAATTTGAAGTTTTTAGACGTGTCTGCAATTAAATATAGAACACTGAACATCAACCATATTAAGCCAATTAGGATATATATATATGAGGGATTGATGTTTGCACTCAACCAATGCTGACCTTCAGAAAGATTAGGATTATTCAGAAACGAGGAAACTATTGGTGAATAGATAAAATTACAAACTGCTACAATTAGAAACCAATAGGTCTCTTTTTCAATTTTATATTTCATATTTATTGGAGTTTTCTGTTTTAAACGCATTGGTTTATTAACTAGGATTCATTTTACATTATGCATAATAAAACACTTATTTAGAAACTTATTTAGAGACAATGTCCTTTGTACCTTATGCTCAAGTTCTTTTAATACTGTCAAAGCCAAAAATACAAACCCACCGTTCTTGATTGTGGGTTTGTATTTCGAAATAAAACATCATTCTCACATAATAAAAAACAAATAATACATTAAAACCCTAGCATTTTATTTAGACTTAAAAATCAATTAGTAAGTAAAAAATATTACCCATATTCTTAACGCAATATAATAGCAAATGAATTCAAAGTCAGACTTATGGGCTAGCTATTTTTTCATTTGAATTATTTAGATTTCACTAGGTTTATTTCACCATGGGGAACCCGTATGCTGACAAACAGAATATGTATTGTTTACACAATACACACACCAGCACCATGTATGACAAAGTATTAAAGTAACAGGATCTGTGCAATATAGGACGCATGCAGCATCACAACTAGCATATCCCCACCAATTCCAACAACCGGACCCTCCCCCTGCGGTATTCGGTAAAATATTAGACGTAAAAAAACCTAGATCTGTTTGATTTTCCCTAAAAAATTGAACTATTTTTAACAAAGTAGTAAGCTTCCTTCGTTCATTCCAATTACCACAATGACATAAACTAGTATCCTTTACTTGTGATAAGATTATAAGTATTGAATCAGCATCCCTGTGAGCAACTCGCAAAACTTTAGCAATCGTTGTACTATCTGTTCCGAGCAAAAAATACAGTGAATCTCTTTTACCTTCACTTTCTAATCGTCGAAATGTAGTTGTATCGATAGAGCTGTTAACAATATCATTAAGAAGGTTAATTTGCATTGTTGCCAAATCTCGATAAATTCTCATGAGATTAACTGAATCAAATGAAACAGGAACATCTTTAGTAGACGTTGTGTTTTTAATTGAAGCTTGTTCAATTTTTTGGCTGCAAGAAGTTGAAAATATGATCAATACTGCAGTAATAAATAAAACTACTAGGTTTAAAGAAAGCAATTTTTTCATAAGGCAATTTTTAGGTTAATTTTTACTTTTAAGAATTAGTGGGAAAAATATATAGTAAGGGTATTACTAGAGGTACTTTCCTAGAACTTCATAAAAATTAATATTGAATATCACTCACTTATAATTAAATAAACCCAAAATTATTCAAATCATTGTAGCTGAAAATTTTTTGAAACGCTCGTCAATAGGCTTACAAGAATTTTAATTCAATAACACAGAAATTCTAGTGTAAGGGTATAGTCAATTGAAAGGAGAATTTATATAGATATGATAGATAACAAAAATCACGCCATATTTCTTTACTGCTAATATTCAGTTAATTAAATTTTTTAACTGTAAAATAACTGTAAATATTTTTTACAGTTATGTAAAATATTTTTACACTGGTGTCAATTTTTTATACACTTTTAAAGCACAAACACACAAGATATTTATCTAAAATCAGAAACAGTCCTCTGTTATTGTTAGGGCGTAATGCTCATTGCGACCAAAAAAATCAAACTAAATCCAAATGACCTTTCATCCCTTTTCAGTTGTGATATTCACAATCCAGGAATTATTTAAGCTACTTGACAAAATGAATTTTTGATATCCCTTCGGTGGTTTTGATTGACCGCTTCAACCCGTTAACAAGCAGTAAGAGATTATGATCAATTGATATCGGTCTTGTTAGTAAAGGTTATAGACGTGTCCATTCCGTGGTAAAGCTAATGTGAGATTCCCCGGCGTGAATCGATTAAGCATTGAAAAAAGGATGATCTTTTAACTTCATTGCATTTTCCAATTTAGAAATCCTGATGTACCTCAGAAATGATTCGGTAGTTTTATGCCCGGTAATTTGCATGATTGAAAGCATAGGTACCCCACTGAGATAAGCATTTGTTGCAAAGGATCTGCGAACAGTATGCGTTCGTATCTGCAGCCATTTATCAAGATTCCCCTTAGTTATCTTTTTCGTCACTGCATATTCGCCAATCCATCTTAATACGCGGTTTGCTTCCTGATTGGTTGGGATGCGATATTCAGATCCATATCTGTTAATGATCTCCAGAATAATAGGGTGAACAGGAATGATTACAGGCTCCTTCGTTTTTTGGGTTTTTACATATAGCTTCCCGTCTTCAATATTACCCATGGTGACTTTTGGCCAGTCCGAATGCCTTAACCCGGTGTGACAATTTAAAACAAACAGATCCCTGATTCGGCTCATTCTTGAATCATCAATTTTAAGTTTGTATAAGGCTTGTATGTCATCCTCAGTAAGGTAGATAGTATCAGCATCTTCTTTCAATACCTTAAAACCTCTTGCCCGGTGTTCCTGGTTTGTTGTCAGTTTGTCCTCATTAGCCTCATTCATCAGGCGCTTTATACGCCTGATGTGTGATCCTACCGTGTTCGGTTTAAGATTAGCGGCCTTCAGGTAGTCAGTAAAACTGATATAAAAATCTTTGTTGATACTGTCAAAAGTCACTTTAATTCCGGTTTTCTTTTGGAAGGTTTCCAAATGGGTCTTGATGCCATTAAAATGCTGAATATGATTCGGGGAGAGTTTATTCTTGTAACGCAACTGGAATATGGGAATGAAATCCACTAAGGTGGTTGTATTTGAAGCATTGACATCTTTCCTTCCAGCAAATATTTGGTAAGATGCCCTGATTTCCAGACTTTTCTTTTTGACCTCTTCTTTTGAGAATTTCGCACCTTTCGGGAAAAGCTCATCATAGGTATTTAATAGGAAGCTATTTGCCTCCCTCAGCTGTTTGTTCGTCTCGGCATAATCCTTTAGTGGTTTTGCCTTCTGATCATCGCTATCCCAGGCTTTCGATGGTACATTTAACCCTGTTGAAAGACGCAGCCTTTGATGGTTAAATGTGAATGTTAAAAGAATTAAACATCCGTTTTTCCTTTCCTTATCTGCATAAAACATTACTGTCGCCATAATATTTTAAAAGTTGCCTGTATTTTTAAAGAAGTTGCCTGTACAAAGGTAACTATAGGCAACAATTTAGGCAAGTTTGCCTGTAAAAGTTATTAACAGGCTGTATTTTGATGTAAACGACTGTAAAAGAAAAACCGCCTGGAGTGGCGGTCTTCATTGATTTTCATTGATTTTCCGGATTTTTGTTGTGGGATGTGAGGGATTCGAACCCACGACCCCCGCCCTGTCAAGGCGATGCTCTAAACCAACTGAGCTAACATCCCGGGGTAGAACTGGCAAAAGTACAGAATATCCTCCATACTGCAAAATGAGATGACCGATCTGCCATCCGCCATCTGCCATCC
>Ga0208103_1000255_pt1 | contig 23666 bp, 30 predicted proteins | sample CryBogmetaGMA75M_FD_184550 | JGI IMG/M metagenome (GOLD analysis project Ga0208103, IMG submission 184550) | Freshwater microbial communities from Crystal Bog, Wisconsin, USA - MA7.5M (SPAdes) | ecosystem: Environmental > Aquatic > Freshwater > Lake | place: Crystal Bog, Wisconsin, USA... | reverse complement strand
CTTCGATAGCTGGGAACACCTGCTCGATTTCATGCTGGAAGGCTGGTCTTATGTACCGGAAAAATCGAATCGCTTGCTCCCCGAAAGCTGAAACCGAGTAACTTTTGGCCATAATGAGAATTGCTGGCTTGATCGTAGGCAGCAGGAATAAAAGGGAAGGTGATAGTGGCTGTTTGCCATTTTGGGAAGTTGAATATCAATTATGCGGCGAGGTGGATCGCAATAGCTTACTGCGCGAGATTGATCAGGCAGTGATAAAAGCCGGGCAGGTTCACGGCACTTTTTTATTTTCCAGTGATCATTTTTTTATCAAGCCTTCTGATCCTGCCCCCGTCATTGCTGATATTAAGGCATTGATGCAACGGACGCACCCAGACAAGGTCAATGGTTATGAAGCCGAGTTTGATCAGCTCAGTAAAGCCCTGAAATATGCCAGAGCTAAGATTAATCTACTAAAAACGCCCAACAAAAAACTGAATCTGGTCGGGTAAAAATGTTAATAAATGTTAATGTTCAAAACGGTGTGAAAATATATTTTAGGCGCATAATTGCCCTGATAAACCTGTTATAACAGGAGGGGAACAGGCATGGCAGAATCAAAATTTAAAAAAGGTGTCAGCGGGAATCCGAATGGACGGCCAGCAAACAAAACCGCCACGATATTACTCAGGAAGGCGATTAATGAAGCCATGCCTGGTGTTATTCAAATGCTGATTGAATCGGCCTTAAGCGGCGATATAAGCGCGGCAAACAGCTTGCTTAGCCGTTGTATTCCTGCCCTAAAGCCAGAATCCTTGCCGGTAAACTTGCTCATTAAAGAGACGCTTCCAGAGCAAGGTGACGAGGTTATCCGTGCCACAATGGGTGGACGGATAGCCCCTGATGTTGGGTCGGCACTCATTAACGCTTTGTCGAATCAAGGTAAACTGATCGAGCTACAGGAGCTTGGCGAACGCTTAAGCCGGATCGAGAAAAAGTTGGAGCTTCAAAATGCGGTTAAATGATACCGATAAGCTCTACAAGAAATTAACGCCCCTACAGGCCGCTACACTGGCTTTTGAAGCCAATGTCAGGCAGGGCACCGCCGAACTGCTTGCCATTACAGAAGCTCAACCGAGACAGTATTTTTCCGGCACAAGTACCGAGTACCGCCACCGCTTTCTGAACCTGACAACGCTCTCGCTTTTTTATGCGGGCATTTACTGGCGAAGCAAGGCAGTATTGATGCAACGTATCTCAACATACGATGAAGCCGAAGTTTTACGGGTTGCCGGTATATTGGGCAGTATGGAGCGGGGCTTAATTGCAGCTTGTGAGCAATTAGGCGTAAACGTGGAATCGGTTAAAAGATTAGGTGAAATACCTGATGTAGATGCTTTTATGGATTATGCCGAGGAAGCCTTAACCGCCGAGTACACCGAGTTGTTTGTGGGCTTAATGTAACCTTTTGGGCGGAGATCGGCGTATGAACAATTTAAAAAACAGAGTGGCTAAGCTGGAAGCCAGAAACGCCCAGCATGATAAAGGCATTGTCGAGCTTTTCGAGATGTTCTGCGAATTGGAAGGGCATGTTTTACCCGATAATTTGCCGACTGAAGCAGAGGTTATCGCTATAATCCGAAGCGCGATAGGGAGTGCCTTGCGCCCAGTTCTGAGGGAAAATGACGCGCTAGGGGATAGCTGAAAACCTTACATTCAGGCGGGAAGTTATCCAGAGACCAATGGTTAAAACGCACTCAGGCAGTTGGGCGATATGCTGAGGGCAACGGAGAGGGCGAAGGGTACTAAAAGTCAGATAGTGGGAGGATCGAGAGGCAATGCCATTATTACTGGCAGTACCAAAACAGAACCGCCAGTAAACGACGCACCGACCCTTTCAGACTTGGGTATCAACAAAAAAACCTCAAGCCTCGCGCACTCAGGCAGCTGGGCGATGGGAGTTTAAAAGAAGTCATGGATATCGTCTTTTGGATGCAGCCAGTTTAACGCAAAAAATAGAGTTTTTACAGGCTAAAACTCTAACGGATAAAGGCGAAAAATGTCAACCAATGGTTGACAAAATTCCAGATTCTGAGAGGCAAATCAGGCCGCTTTTAACCTCCTTAAAAACCGACTCTGAGCGCATAGCAGTTGGGCGATATGCTGAGGGCAACAAAGCGATCAGAAGGAACGAAAAGTCAGTTAAAAGGCGATGTTCCGTCTGGAACAAAACTATCTGTTGGCAGTACCAAAACGGAACCGCCAACAAACGACGCACCGACCCTTTCAGACTTGGGTATTAACAAGTTGATGGGCAGGCATACAGCAGGATGACTATGCAGTTCTGGTAATCCGTACTTACTACGGAATATTTGAACTCTCCGAGATTCAAAATTCCTGCGTGCGAAACCATTGGTCAATGCCTGATTGCCAAGCCTTACAAGTTGGGAAAGATACCCTTTCATAATCTGTATTTTACTTATATACAAACCGCGAACGGTGGTGTATACTTTGTACAAGTTAATCAATTAAGGGATTCAAACCATGAAAGGCATAATCTACACAAGGGTATCAACAGCAGAGCAAGGCAAGTCAGGTTTAGGTCTGCAATCCCAACTGGACACCGTTAATGAGTTTTGCGTTTCCGAAGGGATAGAGGTTGTTGGTCATTATGACGAGGTTAAGTCAGGCAAGGGATTTGATGCACTGGACAAACGACCCCAGTTAGCCAAGGCATTGGCACAGGCAAAGAAAGAAAATGCCACGTTGATAGTCTCCAAGCTGGACAGGTTAGGGCGTAACGTGGCGTTTATATCTTCGCTAATGGAAACCAAAATATCTTTTATCGTTACCCAGCTTGGCAGGGATGCCGATGCCTTCATGTTGCATTTATATGCCGCGTTGTCAGAGAAAGAGCGCGAGATGATAAGCACACGCACCAAAGCCGCCTTGAAAGTCCTAAAAGACAAGGGCGTTAAGTTGGGCAACCTTGCCAGCTTGGACGAAGCCAGACGGTTAAGCAATGCCACCAACAAGCACGAAGCCACAGAATTTGCCGATAATGTTCTTCCGACTATCCAACAGTTTCATAAAGCTGGTAATTCACTGGCAGCCATTGCCGACAAATTGAACACGATGGGCGTAAAAACCCGAAGGGGCGGCAAATGGCACGCTTCGACCGTTACCAATATTTTAAAGAGGGCGTAGGGATGAAAACTTTTGTTATTGCTGGTCACGAATACTCAGCAAAAAATTGCATTAATGACATTCTGATAAATCCACTCCTGCCTGATGACTTCGACAGTGAACCGATTATTAACAGAACCGAGGAACACATGGACAAGTGGTGTCGGTTGCCTTATATACAATCTCAGGACAACGGAATCTACACAGTACGCTGCCTTGATGGTGGTGCTTGGGATAGGTCGTCATTAAAAGGCGGTTTTGATACCCAAGAGCAAGCCATTAATTTCATTATCGGTAAGTATCGGTCGTAATTTTTAACCATTGGCAGGGTGGTCGATCTACCAGTAACCGACCACCCTAGAGAACCGAGACCGACCACCCAACCGACCACCTGAAAACCATGCAGCCATTCACCCTAAACCAAGCCGCGAAAGCCTGTAACAAGTCAAAGTCGACATTGCTCACAGCCATAAACAACGGGCGGTTAAGCGCAAGTCGTGATGGTAAAAACCAATGGCAAATAGATCCATCTGAATTATTTAGAGTTTACGCAGCCCGAACACCGGAACCGGTCGACGACCGCACAACAGAACCGGCAAACAGAACACCACAGAACCACCAAAATAATGAGTTAATCGACTCGCTAAAAGCACAGATCGAGTCACTAAAAGCGCAAGCCGAACGGGACAGGGAACAGATCGAGAGGGAACGGCAACAGGCCGATAACTGGCGACAGCAAGCCGTTATGTTGTTGGAACATCATGCACCCATGCAGGAAATTAACCCGACTCAACAAGGTGACTCTCTCTTGTGGCGTAAACTGTTTGGGCGCAAAACCAATGGTTAAGATAATCACAGGGCTAATAGTGTAACCAACTATAGCCTAACTGCAAATCACAACGGATTTTAAATGTTTGAGATTGACGGGGTATGCTGGTATTGGTATTTTATAGGCATAAAGAAAAGGCCAGAACCATTACAGTTCCAGCCTTCCTTTTAAAATCGTCCCAGATAAGCTACTTTCGACGGATGCTTACTGGTAACTAACGCTAATCAAGTTACAGTTGATAAGCGCATAACTACATTTTAAATGGGTTTGCGTAGAAATCAACTAAAAGGATTTTTACAATGACCACTATCACTACCCCCATTAATTATTATCGCAGCCCATTACCCGCCGAGCTGGTATCAAGCCCAATCCCACCCGAAGCACTAAAAGTCTTAGGCCACGCTCTTAACAGGCAGCAAATACCTAACTGGAAATTCCAAGTATCCGAGATGTGTAAAACACTGGATATGACTATCTACGCAATCAAACAGGCGCGTAAGTGGTTACTTGAACATGGCTATGCTACCTACAAACGCATTAAGTTTCGCTTTACGGTCTGGCAATTTTCCCCCGTTCCTATCCCCAAAGAAACAGCCCACAGCCCCCGTATAATCGAACAGGTCGAAATCCCAACTGTACTACAGGTCGAAATTCAACCTGCTTTAGAAGTTAAAGAGCTTTTAAAAGTTAAAGAACAACAACACGAACCGATACCGGAGCCAATCCAGCAAAAAACTGTTGTTGTTTCTCTGGCTAAAGAAATTGAAAAGCCGAAACAGGTAATCAAAGAAGATTTGAAATTTCCTGATACCTTCACAGAATCGCAAGTGAAGGATGCCAAGCGTACTTTAAAACGACTTGATATGCCTGAACTGGCACAAGCTATCCTGCTACAGTTAGCCGCTGACATATTGTCAGGTGCTATACGAACCACTATCCCCCGTTATTTGGGCGGTCTGGTTAAGACTGCCAATGAACAAGGCTCATTCACCTACGCCCAAGCCGCTGGCGCAACGAATAAGGGAGGTAAACCATCGATACCCTACTACACAGCAAAACCGCAGCCACCAACCAGTACGCGCAGTATTGGGAAAGCCGCAGCCGCAGCCGCACGCGCATTGCTTCGGTAAGGATTTATGATGCAAACGGACATTAAAACCGCGAGTGAGATTTACCTACAGCTTGGCATTACCGAACTGTTTAAAGTCTGGATCGCTAAACAGCCTGGCTTCGATGTATTCGAGTCATTTTATGGCAAGTTTCCGGATGGTAAGCTGGGGAAGGATTACCGACTAAAACCCGAACAAGCCGCTTTGTTGTTGTCTTCCTTGATGGTACTCCCCAAGACTAAGAAGCACACTAAAAAAGCCCCACGGCCACAATCACCACAAAGACGCTTTGCCGTCATTATTGAAGGCCAAAACACAGTGTACTGGTATGTAACTAGCCTTGGTCTGTGTTTGCATGTAAGAGTGCTGGATTTGCTGGGCAGAGAAGCCAGTGAACGCCAATGGCAAATAATAGATTACCGGCTTTCAAATAACCGCCGAAAAATAGATTTGTAACACGCAAAAAATCGACACCGAAGACAGGGCAGGATGTGTGAAGTAGGCACACATGCAAGCATGGTGTTCCTTCTCCACTTCCTTATTCGCCCTGCTCAATGGGGAAACAGCAGCACCCAAACTATCACCTAGGCGCAAGGATTGCCGGATTCACTCCAACAACAGAGCACAATGGTTAAGTGTAGCGGCCTGCAAACATAATCCATAGGAACTGCAAACATCCGTTTTTTCGGCCCGAATTATTTGCGAATATCCGATGCCTTCGACCCGAATTAAATGCGAATAGACCCGCATTATTTGCAAACAGCCTGCAAACATCGCTCAGGACCCACATTATCTGCAAACAAGAAACGGAATAAAATTTGCCTTTCCAATAAGTTTTACATACTCATTGATGAAGTATAATTCTGGACTTTGATTATCAGAACCAGTTTTTTATACCGATAAACTGGGCTTTTTAGCCAAAAAGCAGAAGGAATAAGGCAGTTTGAAAAAACGTTCGTTTTTTCGAACTCTTGAATTGCCTGATTGTACGGTTTCAGCTTGTTTTAAATTACACAAAATATTATAGGGAATCATGAATCAAAATGAACGCTTTTCAGGCGCACCATAGGTTGTATTGTTATTTGCAATTAATGTGGGTCCTGAGCGATGTTTGCAGGCTGTTGGCAAATAATCCTGGCCCATTGGCATTTAATTCGGGTCGAAGGCATCGGATATTCGCAAATAATTCGGGCCGAAAATCTCGATGTTTGCAGGTCCTGCGATTTATGTTTGCAGGCCGCTACAGTTACGGGTAGTTATTGGGTGGTTTAGAGTAGTTATGGCCGACAAAACAAATTGACCAGGAATTGCACAATCTGAGACAGACTGTTATTGATCAAGCGGATAGGCGTAAAAACAGGCATTAACTGGCAGGGTTATCCACAGATTTTGTGGAAAAAACAGGTTACGGGTAGTTTATGGCTGGTTAAATGCACGACATTTGTTAAGCAAACGGGTGACATTTGCACGACAAATGTTAAGCAAATGCACGACGAATGGATGACAAATGTTAAGCATTTTTGACCGGCTCAATGCGTTAATCCTTCATAAAAATGTGATTGATTAACATAGGGAGCAGTTCAAAATGAAAAAAAACGTATCTTGGAGGTATCGCCATTAACAGCACATATCCTGCCCAAACTTATAACAGTTTTTTTGCTGTTCAAATTGACATAAATATACAGTGTTGTTATGTTATCCAACATGAAAGCAGAATTGTTAATTAAAGAACGGTTATCACAGACTGAAAACAGTTTTGTTGAATTGGTTTTGTGGCGCTTGCCCTCATCAGTGGCGAATAGTAACCATGTTTTTAAATACCGACTAGCGTTTGTTGTCGATGGTGTATGCGTGCTGCGCTACGACAATGAGGCAGGGAAGGGCGATCATAAGCATGTTGGTGAGGTAGAAACTGCCTATATGTTTGAATCGCCGCGCCGTTTACTAGCGGATTTTTGGCACGATGTTGAGCTATTGAGGGCTAAAAATGAATGATGTGACTATTGGTGTAACCAGTCCTAAAGATGCCAACGAGCGGTTTATAACTGCGTGGGAAACCGGACAACCGCAAGGCACGCATATCGGTTTTGAATCCGAGGAACAGCTTTGGAAAACGCTGACCTTGAAACGCTGGCAGATTTTAAAGATCATGACCGGCGCGGGTGAGTTGGCGATCAGGGAAGTAGCGCGACGAGTAAGCCGTGATGTGAAGGCGGTGCATAGCGACATTACAGCCTTACTAAATTGCGGTCTACTGGACAAGACAGAAAGCGGCAAAGTGCTGTTTCCCTACGATGCGGTGCATGTCGATTTTACATTGCGAGCTGCGTAGATATGACCGCTATGAATGACTAATGCATTACGAATGCACGATTAATGCGTGACAAATGTGCGACTAATGTATGACATTTGTTAAGCATTTGCATAACGAATGGATGATATTTGTTAAGCATTTGCATAACGAATGGATGATATTTGTTAAGCATTTGCATGACAAATGTTAAATAAAGTGAAGAAGATAAAAATGAGATCTTGCATATAATAGAGATTCTGGAAAATGAGCCAGAACAATTAGCTCCCGGTTCCGATCTTATCGAGATTAAAACTTATTTTGATACTATGTTTAAAACATTCATCATGGATGAATATGTAAAACGGATCACCATACAAATGGTTTTTAACTTTCAAAACAAAGGAAAAGAGAAAAAACTTAATTAGTGTTGCAGGATCAATCTAATCTGACATACACCCTATAAAAATCGGTAACTGTCAGATCAGGTTTGAGCGACTACATTTTATAGATTTAAAAAAATGATTAGTTTATTTACCACTGTATAAAACTTGAAAACTGACTTGCGTTTCTGTGAATAGCAAATCTTAACATGAATTTCCGTTCCGTTGTTCCAATAACCCATATCAATGAGACTCCTTTTTTAAAATAATTTCAACTGAGCAATTTGCATAGGCATTCAACTTGCGCAGGAACGCGACCAAGTCACACATGTTGATTACCACAAGGTAGGGGTCATTAATGGTGGTAGATCAATAATGTAATATTTTATACAAAATATTACAATTACCAGTGTTCCAGGGCTATGCAGGCCAATGGGCAACTTCGACATGATATATCCGTGCACGCGGAGCCGGAATGGGGAAAGATTCCCGGCCAGCCAGGTACACTGCGCATAAAATAATGTTATGTTAAATTGGGGCTCAAAATAGCCTGGGGGCACGGTTATTTAACGAGCCAAGCTGACTTATAGATGGCAAAATCACTATGTCTACCTTGGAATACTGACCGGATAATCCTTGCCCAAAGGCTTCAAAAATCGCTCTTTGTACAAGATCTTGCGCCCACTTAATATGGTGGCAACCTTGGTAATGAACTTCTTATGACAGCCAATCAATATCTGCATACAGATAATGAAGGTCGTCATAAGGAAAGCGGGCGGAAGCATGGGTTTAACTAGCAGCCATGCTATTCCTAACCGCCGAAGAGCCAATGGCCTAGTTTTGCCAGCACTCCTTTCTTGGCTGTCTTACTTGGACCAGCCTTCTCTCTGGTCTTCGGGCCAGATTGATAGAAATGCTCCTTATTGATTCTGTCCTGTTTGCGGCCTGCTCCTACTTGCGTCTGACTCCATTGGCCTGCCTCAATGATGTGCCCCTTGTTAACGATATAATGGGAGCGGCACGGGAAGCTCCAGTTGCCAATAGACGGGGATAGAGAGACAGACTCTCCGTCGAAGGACATTTGCCAGTCGGTCGGCGAGAAGGGTGTAACGACCTGATTACCACATCCACAACAACAGCTATGAATTGACGTCCCATACTCCATGGACAAATACAGCACGCCGGGCTCAAGCTCCTTGGGAATCGATCGAACGAAGCGATGCGATAGAAAAGGGTGCTTAATCATTCAGATCACCGTTCAGAAGCATGTTGCCATCGGTCGTATAGGTGCAATGGTGCTCCTTTTCAAGATCCCGATAAAAACCGCGAATCTTTTTCCATTTAATGACTGCCAGCACTGCATTCAACGCATTCAGGTCGGCAACTTGAATGTTGGACGAATACACGTCATCCTCATCCCCGCCGCCGAAGGATATCCGCCCATCGTGGACGTGCTGCCTTTTGCCGGGTATGCTTGCTGTGACTCGGATAATGCCTCCTAAGGAGCCGTCCGTCAGTTCTAACCCCATGCCAACGTCAATAAACGGAATATTGAGCGATTCAAGTTTCTGGACAATCAATCGCTTCGTCTCGCCGCCATCGATACAGATGAAGGCAAACGTCACTCCATCCAGTAGATTCAGGTTATCAGCGACAATCTTGAGGTCGTGAGCTAAAATGCCGCGATGCATCTTGGAGTAGATGCTTTTCAAATATTCGACTTTCTTCGGTGCTTGGCGCAATTCTTCGAGCGACGGTGCTCCCGGAGAGCGGAAAGCGTTGTGCTGCAAGAATTCGTCCTGGTCGAACAGGCGAATTTCTCTGACAGGGGTTTTTGCTACGAAATCCAGCACGTACGATCCCGTACCACCAAGACCAATGATGGCAATGTGCTCAGACACAAGCAGATCGGTCATGGCACCGATCCCGACGCGGTCGGAAGCAGTCTCGGCATAGTTGAAAACGCTCTGTTCCTCCTCCTCTGGAAGGCGGAACACCGTTGGCCTGATTCCAGGCTTTAGGACTTCCGCTGGGCCAGACAGCATCGCGGCATAGGTTGTCATTTTCTCGTAGTAGTCGGCATAGCCAGCAGCCGGCTTACTTGAGAACATGTGTTTGGCTATAATGCCATGCCCAAGATTGAACTCTGCGCTTTGATTGACAACAGCCGTCAGCGGTCTCCCATTGGCATCGCACGGAAGGTCGCCATCAAAGTGTGCCACGTGGGTGTCAGGCCTCTGGGTCATATCTCCAGCTAGAGTGAGACTGGAGATGAGGGTGCCGAGACGAACCTGCTTTTGCGTGTCGACATAGGGAACGTCACGCATGAGCAAGAGTCCGCTTTTCACCTGGACGAAGTAACCCTCGTCACGTAGACGTTTCAAATCAGGACTAAGATTTATCAGTTGAAGTGACATTGAATATTGTTCCATTTTGTTTGACTGTTACGGAGCCGCCAGCTGCCAATTCACCTGCATGAGGCTTCGAAGAGGCATGACGGTAGGTCATTGTGTAGGTGGTGTTTGGGTTGGCTGGCGGATACTGGAATTCCAGGGAAACAATCTGCTCGTAGGTAGCCACAGGGCCATCCAAGACGTAATCATGGGAGTTTAGCTTGATAAGGTAGCCCTTTTTAGGCTTCGGAGCAGTGATGAAATGCTCAACGCCTAGCTCGGTTAGGTCAACCGTGTCAGCAGGATCAATCAGGCGATCCTCACCACCACAAGCGTCTAGGAAAACTACCGTTTCATCATCCACGTCGGCCAGAAAGTACAAATCATTTCCGATAATAGACGGCTTTCCCCAAATAATCTGGCGACCATCTAGGGTGAACTTGTACTCGCGGTCAGTCTTAAAGGCGATGAAGCGCTCCGAACCACGGCTACGCAGATCAAATAACTCGTCCAGACGGACATCCTCGAACTCGCCAGAAGGTAAAATCGCATAAAGACTATAATCTTCATGCGGGTCCAGCCCCGCAGCCTCAATAATCTGGCGGCCGGTCGGCTCCGGATCTGCGATGTTAAGGGGGCGAAATTGCAAGTTATCCAGCGCAAAGAATACGCGGAAATCCTTATTGTGCTGCGAAACCCCGTGGTTATCGGATTGGTCACCCAGTTTGTCCAGCGGGAACGGTTTGATTTCGTTCATTGTGATAGATCCTTAAGTTTGCAGCCAGAAAATACTGGCCTTACTAACTCAATCGCTATCGCGAGACCAAACCGGTAAATTATTTTCAGCTTTTTTGTAGTTTTCCGTCTGGAACAGGTCCACATATAAAAAAAGCCGGGCACAACGGACAACTGAAACGTGAGGAATCCGTCGGAAATTGTCCAGATCGGATTTTCGTCATGAAGTCGAACAGCTTTTCCTCCCGATTCTTAAGCTCTTTGGGGCTTAAGGATGCCTCCGTAACGGATTGATCCGCTAGATGCACCATTTCGACTTTGGCACCAGGAAACGCCTTTTGGGCGGCCAATACAAAAGCAGCCGCATCAACCTGTTTGTCTTCCTTGGAGCGGGAATGGCCCGTCTTGATACGTCGTAGTGTCTTGCCACCATCTGGCCGGATCAGTACATCGTCAGGTCGAACGACGATTCGCTCATCTCCCAGGCTCAGAACGATGGGTTTTGGCGCTTCGCTGACCATGCCCTTTCGGCTTGATATGAAGTAGCGCACCATAGTGAGTGCGAACTCCTCGTACTCAGCCAGATAGCCGTGATCCTCAAGCCCGTGTTCCTTTAAGGCTGTCGTTACCTTGCGATACAGATCCTCTTCACTTTCATTGCCACGCTCCTCAATATGGCATTGAAATACAGTGCGAACGGCATCATGCATTTGAATTAAGGGAGTTTTGGCACGGCGTCCGCCAATTTGCAGAATGTGCATGTAGAAGAATCTTCTGGGACAGGATTCATACAGACTGATCTGTGATGCATCGAAGCTGAACGCGCGGTCGAGCTCTATCTCGACATCAGCATCTTCCTCTGCAATGGGCAGCTCACACGAAGGGATAACATGCTGAGTATCATAATATGACTGGATGCGAGTGACAAAAGAGGATGCCTGGCGGCGATGGCCAATAGCATTCTTGGTCGGTGCATACATGATCAACCGATCTCTGGCTCGCGACAGCGCTACATAGAATAGGCACTCCTGTTCCTTCTCGTGCTCTTCCCTAACCAGTTCCAAGGAGCTTCCAGCCGCCCCCTCTACCATGCCGTCAGGCGGGGGGCATGTAGGGGACTGAAGCGATCGAGGTAACGTCCCTACATTCATGCCTGGAATGTGAACCACCTTGAATTCAAGGCCCTTGGCACCGTGCATGGTCATCAAACGGACAGCATCGATTTTCTGGGCTGCCGTCGGCAAATGTCGGAGATCCTTATCATCTCCAAGCCGCAAGAGACGCCGCACTCGATCCAGCAGCCGACGTACAGGCAATCCCTTAGCAGACGGCTGGGTGGCACGCATAAAATTCATGAGTTGCCAGATTGCGATGCCACGAGTCCTATCCGCTACTTCCGTCGAACCGGCCAAACGTGCGGCTATACGCGTTCTGTCGAGTAGCACTGTCGCAATAATTTGCCACGGTTGGTCCTCGTTGCTAAAACTGTCCAGTGCCGCAGCCAAGGCAGACAAAGAATCTTGGCCGGAGAGGGATAGCCCTGGAATGACCGCAGGATTTTCTAACCACTCTTTTGATTTACCAGGGGTACTGCGAAGATGTGCAAGTACTAGGGTTACATCTTCCAGTGACATCCTGAACTCCGGCCAGCAGCCCAGACGGACCAAACCCATTGCTCTAGGATCGGTCAGAATCGACAGCAAGGCAAACAGATCTTTGACCTCAGGCCGTTCAAACAAGCTTCCCAGGAACAGTACAGGGACACCAAGACGCTCTAGCTCTTCAGCAAGGGCTGCAAGCCGCTCATTACCGCTACAAAGCACGGCTTGGTCTCGATACGAATATCCCGCTTCTCGCATCTCTTCGATGGCGTCTGACAATGCCACCGTCTGGTTATCCGACTTCTCGGTTGTCCTGAACTCCGGATTGTGTCCGCCTCGCCCTCTATTGGCCTGCAACGCTGATGACCCCAAACTGGCCGCCATTTCGGTTGCAAATGCTGAAAATGCATCTACGATTTCTTCAAAAGAGCGGTAGTTGATCTCAAGACGTCCACCAACACCTTCTGGAAAATCCAAATAGCCAAAGCGCGACATGCTGAATGAAGAGGCGCCCCGGAAACGGTAAATCGACTGTTTGGGGTCTCCTACGGCCCAAAGATTCTCGCCGTTGCCACAGAGGGCCATGAGCAATCGAACGCTGCTGCGATTGACATCCTGGTATTCATCAACGAGAACATGGTCGTAAAGTGCTCGGAAATGTGCCCGTATATTGGCATTGCTCTCCATTAGCTTCACTGGCAGCATGACCAAATCGCCGAAGTCGATGCAGTTTTTGGAACGCTTTAACGCCTCATAAGCTTCATAAACTTTGGCAGCTTCAAGCGCCTTTTCTGCGACCTTCCGCTCTTCATCGGACGAAGCCATCTCCAGCATAGCGGTCGCCAGCTCGGCATATTTGATCGCATCGACGACCTCATCCTTGGCTCGGGAGATTGCGGACAGCAAATCTACTATCTGTTGCGAGGGATCGTATAGATTCCGGTAGTGCTCCAACCGCAATCGTGTAAATTCCTCCTCCAAAAGCTCGACCGCTTCGGTGCGGTCCATAAGGCGAGGTTCCTTGTCGAAATCAAGGTCAGAATAAAATCGACGGACCACATCTAAACCGAACGCATGAAAGGTGCCGATCCACATTGCTCCCGCAGCCGCCTTATTCCTCAAGGCAATACGTTCGGCCATTTCTCCAGCGGCTTTGTTAGAAAATGTAAGGACCAGGATGCGGCGAGGATCTGTTCCCTCCGCAAGCAGACCTTCGATCCTCTTAATGAGCGTTTGTGTCTTGCCGGTTCCTGGTCCGGCCTCAAGCATATAGGGTTTCCCTCGATGATTCGCGGCTACCCATTGGAGATCGTTCAGCGTCTTTTCTGGTTGAGTTTCCTCAGTCTCAGGAATGATTTGAGGTAACAACAATGCATCAAGGAGCTGCTGAGCGACCACCTCAAATGTGGCTCCAAGTCGCTCTGCAATAACCGATGCAGCGAGGCCGTCGTCAACATGGAGCTTCCGAACCCACGCCCTCGGAATCAAGAACTCCCGAGCAAACAAGTCCATCTGGACCTCTCGACGCTGGCGGGCGCTGTAGTCAACAACGCGGTCGATACCGACGGGCGCGGCTTCCGCGGCCCTTGCCAGATCGATCCCTACGACTGAAACGTTGTCGGAGGCATCTCCAAGTTCAATGTGTCCAATTTCATGGGCAATCAGAAACGCTTTCTCAAACGGCGTGCCGACGTTCTCGTATAGGATTAGGGCGTCGTCGGCGATGAGCGTGGCTCTGCCGCCGTTCAGCATGGCTGCGCCCTGCGCAACTGCCTCAACATCATATCCACGTCGGGCTACTTCAGCCATCGCGAACTGGAAAGGTTTCCACGGTTCTAGGCCCTTATCAACAGCGCGTTCATGCAAGGTGGCTGCTATTTGTCGTGCGGACTCTACACTGTCCATACTATCGCTCCGACAATAGCTTTTCTCGCCTCTCCTGGGATACATCTGCCTGGATTAGGAGTTGCTCGAATGTGAGCTGCTCTTGCTCCAGAGGCTTGACGTTCGACTTATAGCTTCGGACGGCGGCAGGACTGCTGCCTTGGCGCAGAAATACCATGAAGCTTTCTACTGTTTGGTTAACTGCACTGGCGAACCGTAATAGAAACGCTTTCGGAACGCTGCCGACTATAACTTTCCGTTCACGAAATGCCGAGACCACAGATCTTGGCACATCTAGCGAAACCGCAATTTGACGAAGGTTATCGATGGTTAAATCAGCAAATGGGTGAATGACTTTTGCGGCGATGCGCTCTCGATGGCGCTGCCATGCCATCTCGATATCCTCTTCGTCCTGTGCTGATAATGGATCGCAATCTTCTATAGTGGTTCTAGTAAGTTCAAAGGAAAGGTCGACCAAATATTCAGAGAATTGAGGATACTTATTAAGGTAGTGCTCCAGCGTTTCCTTATCAATTTTTGGCTCAAGAGAGAATGCTTCCAGGATGTCCTGGCACTGCGGTGAAATAATAGATGGCATCAGTATTCTCCTCTAGTAAGCCTACGACGTATAGCTTCGAAAGCTTTATCACGATGAGTTCGTATGGTTTTCTCCGATTTTTTCAACGTCTTGGAAATCGTGACGATGTTTGGATCGATAGAGTCGATAGGCATTTCGAGCTTTAACATTTGCAAGATTCTTTTCTGTAAGTCAGGTAACTTTTCAATCGCCGAGTCGAGCTCAAACCGGTAATCTAAAATAGATATAATTTTGAGGTCGAAAGGATTGTAGTTCTGGATGGCATCCTCAACCTCCTTCTTAAGTCCGCAGTTTTCCTCTTCTGAGTCTATGGATTCCTTTCCATCATCGTCTCTTTGAACTTCCCGATAGACGTCGATTCTCAGCATTCTTACTGCACGCATAAATTGAACTTCATAGAAGTCGAGTCGTTCCGCATATCCCAGAACGTCATCCGCCAAGAGTTCGCAAAAGATTCCTAATGCATTTTCCCTGATCAGTGCATCGGAGAGTGCCTCTTTGTCACTTTTGTTGGTACGCTTCGGCAGTTGCTTAAGGACTCTGGCTATCAACACTTTGTAAAGCCCGGCATAATACGTACCGTCAGGGTTTTCGCGAGCTGCACGCACAAAGTGCAAGATGCATTCGCTAGGGACATACATTGGATTTTTGTGATCCACAATTTGACATTGGGCCAATCGCTCTTTCGGCGTCAGGCTATCGAGTTCTAATAGCTTTATCTCTATTTCCGGTTGACGATGATATAGGTTACCTGATTTTGTCAGCTTTCTAAGCGGGGTTATCACTGTGGTGTCTCTCTTATAGAGAATCTGTGGGTGATAGGATAGTCTGCCAATAATCGCTGGCTCAATGCCATCAATGCTCTTGGACAGTAATATGGTTTGTAGCGGCATTCGCCTTCAATGAAACTTTTCATCAGTTGACTCCATCAACAATTTTTAGCCTATTATATCAAGACAAGCGTTTTGATACAGTTTGTGCCGTACTCGGCCATTCGACGGCCTATTTACTCTTGATAACGGCTTTTATCAAGAGTTCGGCCTGCATTGTTGTTAGTCAGGTTCTGCCAAAATGGATCGGACGGTTTCAAGGGTCATGATGAGCGTTATTGGCTGCAAAGGCGATTCCACAAAACCGCGTGACAGATAAAACTGTTTGGCTTGGTCAGAGAGAGCATGAACCAGTATGGCGAATACACCGGCATCGCCAGAGACGTTGACCGCTCGTAGCATCGCATCACGCAGCAGAGCCTGACCAATGCCCTGATTGTGGTAACGTTTATCGACAGCGAGCCGACCGAGCAGCAACACGGGCAACGGGTCTGGCATGTTTCGCCGCATTGCTTTGGGCGCTGCCTCATGGCTGATCGCACCCGCCGATAGGCTGTAGTAGCCAATAACGTCCACACCGGCACACACCACAAAGCAGCGCGAAGCAGCAACCGCATGGTTTTTGAACGCGCGTTTTTTGAGCCATTCGTTTAGGGAAAATTCGCCGCTATCGAAATTCGCCAGTGCTTGGTTAGCTGTGATCGGGGCTGGCTGGGTGAGATCGAGCGAGGTCATTTATCCCAGGGTGCTTTCGTCTTGAGTAACCGGCGGAGCTTGTCATTTGGGGGTAGCGGATTATCGAGCAGTGCTTGAAATTTAGCAAAGGTGCCTTCATCGACCGTAAAAAAGGCTTGGTCGAGGAGAACGTCTTCCGCTTCACGACAGGCGGCTTCAAGCATGAAGTCAGACCGACTGCGGCCTAAACGATCTGCGGCTTGGTCGATAAGGTCACGCTGTTTTGTTTTAGCGCGTATGTTAATGGAAACGGAAAGCGTTTCTCTGGTTTGTGCATGGGACATGGGAGTACCTCTCCTTTATATACATAATAAGCATACATTATTGTATAGAACAATGCAACACAACATCAGAGTATTGCCAGCCCCTTTTCTAGCAGTTCCTATCTGTGATAATGTCCTTTATCACATATAGGAGAAACGTATTTCGTGGAGAAAACGCGGATTAGCCGATTAGACAGAGCGTGCCTATAAGCGGCGTAACAGAAAGTCCTACAACTGCATTAGCCCAGTTCTTCAATGACTCTGGCTACATTTCCACCACAAACACCACAGCTTCCTTGCAGCACAAGGCTCGATCCTTCTGTAAAACCACTGGCATTTATTATGGTGATTGCGCTACGGCATTGTCCGCAGTAAACGTTATTAAGGATGACCTGTTTTTTATCTTCGGGGATGTTTTTCCAAAGGGCTGCTGCTTGTGGCGAAAAATTGTTGGTTAGCATATAAGCCTACGGGTTGGATCGAGAGACCGATTAGAGAAATAAATCTCCATGGACATTGAAGCGACGGGCAAAGCGTTTTGCGTTTTCCTTGCTGATTGGTCGTTTACCCGCCAGAATTTCTGATATGCGACTTTGAGGCGCACAATCGCTCAAATCTTCTTGATGTAGGCCATGCTGTTCCATCAAAAAACGCAACACGTCATGCGGTTTTGCTTTCGGAATGGAAAAGTGTTCATCCTCGTAAGCTTTAACCTGATCGGCCAGAAAGTCGAGCACGTCGGCTAAGGGGTGGTCTTCATCGTCGCCGATTTCGTTAAGCAACACATCAATCGTTTTGGTTGCCCGCGCGTAGTCCTCTTCGGTATGGACAGAGGTCACGCCGATAGCCTCCTTGAAGGGCATCCAAGCTTGAAGAATAGCTTGCGTCTTGGGTGTTTCTGTATTTGTAGTTCTCATCATATCCTCCGTTTCCAAGTTTCGCGGTCGTATTCCGTATGCGTCAGGACGTTGCGGATATACACCTTACGGCGGTTATAGTGGATCGAAGCAATTAACCGATATTTGTTGCCACCAATATTGAACACAGTCAGGCCGTCCACATAATCGGCACTGGCAAACGTCTCTCGTAAATTATTAAAGTCGGAAAAATTTTCTCTTTCCATCGTTCGATACCAGACCTGCAATGGCCTTTCGGCATCAGGATACATTGTCCAGAACGAAATAAGGGCTGTTTTGGCTATAACGTGCATGGCGATAACAATATACCATTACGGTATATTGTCAACTGAAAAATAGGTGGCCTATTGGGGCCCCGTGGAAGAACCCCCAAAAGTGTTCGTTCTGAGCTAAGCCACTTTCCAATATTAGATGTCGTAATAGAGTTTCTGAAAAAAACGTCGCTAAGGAAATAAATAACTGCCAATGTAAAATGGCTAAACAACTAATCTTCACTAGGTGTAGCGGCCCGATAACATAAATCAATTAAAGTGCTGTTTAAAGTGCCTCAAAACGTAAGCTCATCGTCAAAATCCGGTTCTTTGACAGAGTTACTCGATGCTGTGGGTGTCAGCTTACGCTTTTTAATGTCGTAGGGCGACAACGAATTATTCACGGTCACAGATAAACCATGACGAGTCTCGTTGGTGGTCTTATCAATCCATTCAGTAGGTTTTAAAGAGCCGATTACAGAAAGCGGGTCGCCTTTTTTAAGCAAGACAATTTTTTCAGCTACTGCACCAAAAGCAATTCCACTCACGACAATTGGCTGTTCTTCTCCTGTGTGGACGCTTAACAAAAATTGTGCAAAGTTATTTCCAGATTGCCCGGTTCGTAGTGATGGGTCTTTTATTAGCTTACCGCTTATCAATGCGTCAATCATGATATTTTGCTCCCTTGGTAATCTGGTTTCTTGGCTGTTTGCTATCCACTTCATGCCGCGATTATATCTATTTATATTATTTGCCGCTATTTACCCAATTACATGAATCAAAGGCATTTAGTTGATAAAACCATCAATAGCCATGTGTAAAGTTAATCTCATATTGTATACATTGTAAGGCTATTTTTTAAGCGCAAACAATGCGGCCTTGACGTGTCTCACTTTATGTCTTATTATTTGGACTTATAAAGTCTTAAATAAAATAAGACACAATGAGCAGCGGATATCATGGCTAAAATTGGATATGCAAGAGTTTCATCTACCGGACAAAGTTTAGAAGTTCAACTGTCAAAACTTATCGGTTCCGGATGCAAAGAAGGCGATGGACAAATTTTCCAAGAAAAAAAGAGTGGCAGCAATGCCAACAATCGGCCTCAACTACAAGCATGTCTACGTCATGTTCGTAAGGGCGATACGCTTATCATTACCAAACTTGATCGGCTGGCCAGATCAACCCTTGATTTGGCCAAAATAGCGGATGACCTGAAAAAGAGAGAAGTTGAGCTTGTCGTCTTGGATCAGGCTATTGACACCTCAACGCCTACAGGAAAACTGCTCTTTTCTATGTTGGGTGCTATTGCTGAATTTGAAAATGCCATACGCGCGGAACGACAAGCTGATGGCATTTCCAAGGCAAAGAGCAACGGTGTTCAGTTTGGCGCTAAAGCCAAACTATCCTGTCAACAGTTATCAGAAATGAAACAGAAACGTGCTGATGGCGTTTTAATAAAAAATCTAATGTCTGAATACGCACTCAGTAAAGCGTCAGTTTATCGACTTCTATCCAATGACACTTGATCAAAAATCTCGTTCGCAAATAATCCATAAACCGTTACTGCACCCTCAGGAAGGCAATGTGTTAGCACAATAAAAAGATATAATGAAGCATCGATCAGCTAAGAAATAAAAGGTAAACAGTGGTACTAAAAGAATTACACACTCCTGACATAAAGATTTCAGAAGCCATTCTGAGTTTATGTGAACCGCTAAGAAAAAAATATAAGGATAATAATCTTAAGGTCATTATTTCTATAACAGTGATGGCATGGAATATCTCTCTTTTTCCAAAAGAAGAACAAGCCGAAGCTCAAAAAATGTTATTTCGTCCTCTTTTAAAAGATCTTAAAGTGGATGACGTACCCATATTATTGGGGCAAATTAAGGTATTAATTGAACGTAAGAATATGGAATATCCAGGTATCAGGGAATATATTCTCAAAAATACACTAACATTCTTAGGTGATACGTTTACATTAACTGTCGAAACAACAGACGTGCCTGATGAAATTAAGCGGAGGGTACCATCAACAACAAGTCCTAAAGGCAGTTATAATTTTAAGGCTTGAAGATAATAAAATCATATTAAAGCAGCCACTCACAACGAACAAAATTTTGTTTTCTGGTCGTCGGTTAACGACCCAAACGAGACATTGGGATATGGATTTGGACTTCCCTATAGCGGTCATTGGTAAATTAACTATTAACCTAAAGCTGCTTATTTTAAAAGTTAGTTATTATAGGTATTTATACGGATTGATTTTTCTATTTTAAATAATATAATTTTCCAGAAGTTTAGTTGATGCTTGGGGATGTTTTAAATCTACACCTTGACCTTGGTTGTCATTTTACGACCCAAACTGTGTAAAAATGCAAAATTAAATCGAAAAATTAAAAAACACTACTTTATTTTTTTGTTATCTATTTCACTTAGGCAAGTCACAAAAAATAATCACCCATCCTATCGTTCCCACGCTCCGGCGTGGGAACCTGGTGGATTATGGGGGTTATTTTCTGCGTACTGCCTTACGCGTATGTATTTTTTAATTTTATAAAGAGAAAATCTTGATGAAAATATCATATAAAAAAATAGCAGTTACCTTTCTCTTGTCTTGTGCAACGGGCGCGAACGCTGCAACATTACTTCATAACTATCAATTTCAGGGCAATCTTAACGATTCACTGGGTGGTATAGCGTTGACAGCCGATGGCGGCACATTAGGCCCAAGCGGTTACTTTTTTGATAAAAATCAAGGGCTGACTCTATCTAACGGACTTACCGCAGGTGATTCTTATTCGATAGCATTAAACTTCAATTTTACTACTCTAAATGGTTGGCAAAAAATTGTTGATTTTAAAGATCTCGTACAGGATTCGGGCTTTTATACGTTTAATAATAATCTAAATTTCTACCCTGTCGCTAACGGTTCAACACCTTTAATAGTTAACATAAACGCTGATGTTGTCATTACCCGTGATAGCAGTTCAAACATTTTCACAGCCTATCTAAATGGCGCACAAGAACTAACGTTTACAGACTCCAGCTTCTTTGCTGTTTTTAACTCCGCCAATAACATCATTCATTTTTTTGAAGATGATACTGTCTTTGGCTATAGAGAATCTGCACCAGGTGTTGTAAATTCCATTCGTATCTGGGATGGGGCTCTATCCGCTAATGAAGTTGCTAATATTGCGGCTGTTCCAGTTCCCGCAGCTATTTGGCTGTTTAGCAGCGGCTTAGGTTTACTGTCATTCACTTACCGGAAAAATAAAAAAAGCTAACTTGACTCCTTGCTAAAACAGAAATCAATCAAGCAGGGGTTCCCCTGATTGATTGTCTGCTGCTTTATGGCCCTCAGGCATATTTCTGTGGCTGCTTCTGGCACACAGATGAAATTCCATGTCGCAAAATTGCCTGCCGTAAAGCGGCCAGTCGTGACTGTCTCTTGATGGCCGAGACACGCCCGTCACACTGCATCAAAATCAACGTCAGGTATCGGGAAACGCTCGCGTCAGCAGCCGACTCAAATTTTATATAGTGGATGTTTATTTTGAACGGTAACTTCTCGAATAAAATTGATCAGGGGTTCTGATGACCTTTATCTCCCAGCAGGGGCCAAGGGCCTCCTCCATAGGAAAGGTATAAAACCGGACTTGGTATTTTGTCTGGCTCATGATGGCTGCGCCAATAATTCTGATAAGTTTTTTGGCTAAGCCTTAGGTAGTTTGTCAGGCAATTTTCTGCTCCATTCGCTCACAATCTGGCCCAACTTCTCAGCGATGGCCGATCTTGCTTCGGCTCGCTCCCATCCTTTCATCAGAAGCTGATCGTAGTGTGTATATTTGTGGCGAACATGTGCTTTCACGGCCATTTCGATGGCCTTGGCGTCGAATTCCTTCGCCGCAGAAGATCGACCTACTCGCCCACTATATTTTTGGCAAGCATGATCAGCAATAGCTTCATCCTCCTGAGCTGGACAACCAGGATACTGCATGCGGATTTGTTTTGAAAACTGCGCAATGTATTCTTTGTCAGCACGTTCACGGACTATAACAGCGTGCTCTCGCGAAATCTTTCGATCTGCCGCATCACCTTCGCATTCTTTCTGTGCTCTTATGAGCGCTTCAGGCTCTACAAGCAATCCTTGGCGTTCGTATCTATGCCGTGAGCGGCTAAACCTCACCACCACTGCCGATAGGTTTGAATATTTTCTGCTGCGCCGTGTCAGGGCTACATCGCCCTTTTGAAGGTATACCAAGTGATCTAGATCGGCGCATTCCAAGCAAAGTGGCTTCTCTTTCTCCATTTTCAAAAATCTGCCCTTGGTCAATTCCGCTCCACATTCCGAGCAAACCGATGGGTTAATGATCGAAAACACGACTATCTCATCGTTTTGGCCACCTTGTGATTTGTGGTTACTTCCCATGAATGTTCTTGTCTACTAAACAAGTATTATTAAAGTGGAAAATAGTCAATTTTGAGCCTGTATGTTGTTATTTGAACAGTGCATTTAGTATTCGCTCATGTGATGGCCCTGATAGTTTAGGATGGCGTTGATCCCATTGCCTTTCTTCAAATCGTGCTGTCGCATCCACAACATTGCCGGATGATTTTGGGTTAGTTTCTGATAGCCACATACGGTTTGCGGCTAGATGCAGGCCTTCGTGTGCATAATTTTCATCGATTGAACCGTCACCCAAAATTCTGATTCGTTCACAATCAATTTGAATAATTGTTTCTGGTTTTCGCTGATGCACTGTGTAAACAACTACAGCAATTTGAACGGTTTGACCCGCGAACTTCGGAAGGGCTCCGACTTTACCGGAATACAATTCATTGAAAGTCTTTTGTGAAATAGGAAAGATGGCATCTTCCTCTATAACAAATATGCGGTGACCGATACTCATACTATACGTTCTCTCATGTCTGCTTACTGGAAACAGCATGACAATAAGACTCCTCAACCTGATTTTAGGAGTTTGTCATGAAGCAAGGTACTCAAGATACCAACGATCAAAAAAACCATCAAGTCCCATGGAATAAGGGCAAATTGATTGGTCAGAAATCACCTCTCAAATTGAAGGAGATTTGGGCAATTCGCATTCGTTTACAAATGGCTAAAAACACTCGGGAGTTGACGTTATTCAACTTAGCCATTGATAGTAAGTTGCGCGGCTGCGATCTGGTCAAACTTCGAGTAAGCGATGTAGCCCAAAGTAACCGAGTGTCATCGCGGGGCATTATCATGCAACAAAAAACGCATCGCCCTGTACAATTCGAGATAACCGAGCAAACCAGAGATTCGCTTGAAGCGTGGATTGCCCAAGCCAAGCTCAAATCTGATCAATATCTTTTCCCAAGTCGGATTCATAGCTCGCCGCATCTATCAACTAGGCAATATGCTCGTATTGTCGAACACTGGGTAATGTCTATTGGCCTCGATCCAGCGGCTTATGGAACACATACTATGCGACGAACAAAAGCTACACTTGTCTACCGGAGAACGAAAAATTTACGAGCTGCTCAACTTTTACTTGGACATACAAAACTTGAAAGCACTGTTAGGTACCTCGGATCGGGGAGTCGCTATTTTTGAGTAAAGATTTCCCTTGCTCCCAGCGTGGAAATCCTCAAAAATACCGCGACAAATTAGATTGCTACGCAAGCCCCAGCC
>Ga0208103_1000253_pt1 | contig 23705 bp, 20 predicted proteins | sample CryBogmetaGMA75M_FD_184550 | JGI IMG/M metagenome (GOLD analysis project Ga0208103, IMG submission 184550) | Freshwater microbial communities from Crystal Bog, Wisconsin, USA - MA7.5M (SPAdes) | ecosystem: Environmental > Aquatic > Freshwater > Lake | place: Crystal Bog, Wisconsin, USA... | reverse complement strand
TCCTTACTCTATAACAGAAGCCGCGCTCAACGCTCTTGGGAAATCAGTTTTACCAATGAATTCCTGACACAGATGGAGAGGTTCCGGGGAATCCTGATATGTACGACTAATCGCTTGAATGATCTTGATAACGCGTGCATCCGCCGATTCAACTACAAGATAGGGTTCAATTATCTCAGGCCCGAAGGCAATATTATCTTTTATCAGACACTTTTGGGTCCCTTGACGGATGAAAAGTATGACAATGAAATTATGAAACGTTTAAATGATATGTCCATGCTGACTCCTGGGGATTTCCGAACAGTCAGGGACAGGTTTAGTTTCCATCCCCGAAAAAATGTGAACCACAGAAACATGGTACATGCCCTGATTGAAGAAGTTAATCTGAAGCGAAAACAGAATGGGATAAAGAATATCGGATTCTAAAAGGAAATAAATATGACTATACTTGAAAATGAAGTAAAAGATAATTCATGCGCAAGATGTCTCAATCTAAAGATAAGAAACTTAAATTACCCGGAGCTTACAGAAAAGTGGCATGAATTATATTCGCCCACGAAGATTACGGAGGGCTACGCAACAAGGATGCGCAGGGAATCCATTAAACTGGGTATTCCTTTTGATGAACTCAGGATGCGATTCGTTTATTGTGCCAAGGGCATATTGAGCCGGTTTTACATCATCAGGAGTAGCAAACAGATCAAAGTGAAAGTTAAGATCGGCCGTTGTGAGTCCTATAGATGATGTGATAATGAATTGCACGATCTTACAAAAAGTATAAATTTCTATCTGCATATATGGAGAACAGAAAAAATGGCATCACAGGTCAGCAAGCCGTACCTCAGCAAGACGCTTTTCATGCGCGGATTACAATGCCATAAATCCCTTTATCTTGACAGATATCAGCCCGCTCTCAGAGATGTGACACCGCCATCAACAGAAGCTCTTTTTCGGAGTGGTCATAATGTGGGGAAAGTCGCCCAGAATCTTTTTCCGGGAGGGATAGAAATACCTTATGAGAGTTTTTCTCATAAGCAGCAGCTTGAGATGACAAAGTCAGAAATTAGTAAGGGAACTACTACTATCTATGAATCAGCATTCAGCAATGATGACGTATTTGTAAAAGTCGATATCCTACGCAAAGGTCGAGACGGATGGGAAATTTATGAGGTGAAGGGCTCCACAGAACTTAAGGATGTTCATGTTCCTGATGCGGCCATACAATATCGTGTTCTTACGGGAGCTGGCATATCTGTTTCCAAAGTATTCATCGTACATATCAACAATGAATATGTGAGAAAGGGAGACATTGACGTGAGCGAACTCTTCACGCTGGAGGACATAACGGAGACTGTAAAAGAAGTTCAATCCTCCATTAATGATGAACTACACAAGCAGCGTGAGGTGTTAAAAGGAAGCCTGCCTGTGATCGACATCGGGGAACATTGTGAAGATCCGTATACGTGCGACTTCATGGGCCACTGCTGGGCGCACATTCCAGAAATATCTGTCTTTAACCTTAAAGGAAGGGGGGCTAAGGCTTATGATCTTTACCGGAAAGGAATTGTCCATTTAAAGGATATACCGGAAGATCTCCTGTCCCAGCAGCAACGGACTCAAGTTGAGGCAACACTGAAGCAAAAGAATTTCATTGAGACTGACAGCGTAGGAGATTTCCTTAAATCGCTTTGGTACCCTATGTGTTTTCTGGATTTTGAAACACTCTCATCCCCGATACCGCTGTGGGACGGAACAAGACCATGGCAGCAAGTCCCGTTTCAATATTCTCTGCATAGCCTTGAAAAAGAAGGAAAGGAATTGAAACACTGCGAATATTTGGCCTTGCCCAACGTTGACCCTCGGAAGGAACTGATTGAAAAGCTTCTAAGCGAGATTCCGGACAATGCATGTATACTTCACTATACTGCCTTTGAAAAATCAAGATTGAATGACCTCTCGGAATGGTTCCCAAAATACAAAAAGAAAATCGCCAAACTTATTAATCAATGCATTGATCTTTCTTCTCCATTTCGAAATAGGAGCGTATATCTATGGCAGATGGATGGTTCATATTCCATCAAGAGCGTTCTTCCTGCTATTGCGCCTGATTTGAATTACGATAACATGGAAATAAGCGATGGAGGGGCGGCTACAATTGCATATTTTAGGATGTGCGAATCTGATGATCCGGGGGAGATTACCAGCATCCGGAGATCGCTTCTGGATTACTGCGGACTTGACACAATGGCCATGGTCAGAATCTTGAAAGAATTGAAAAGGTTTATTTAATGTGAACGTATTATAGATAACAAGAGTGGGGGTGAGGTCATGGGTAATTATGAGATTGCAGCGAAAGAGAGAGGTTTAGAGAACTTATCATCAAGTCAAATCGAAGGTGGTTATATCATCAACGATGAGGCTTTCTTTCGACATTGGGAGACTTTGCTTGATGAATGGATCGATTCTATCAAGAAATTTTGCTCCGAAACAGACAGCCCTCCTTATGTCGACAACGAGATGGGGAATGTTGGGCTGCTAATGGCTGTTGCCTGGCGGGTGGGAGGGATCGCGGTATGCGAAAAGCTGGTAGATTTGAAGAACCAAGATTGCAAGGTGAGATTGGATCTCTGGATGAAGTTGCCCGAATCAGGGATTGAGTTGATTGAAGCAAAACATACGTATCACCTCGATAAAATGAAGAGGGATAAAAGCCGTGATAAGTATGATTATACAGTGCTAAAAGAAGAGGTAATAGATCGCGCTCAAAGTTTAAAGATCGAAGTTAATCAACGTGCAGTGGCGGTGGTCTTTCTAACTCGAAAGTTAAAGGAATATAGATCTGATGATAATCCAGCTCCTGCTGTGGACGAAAAAATAAGATGTCTTTTAAATGAAAAGTATGTGCGTCACGGCTGGGATGTGGTGGCATGGTGCTTTCCCAAGGAAATGCGAGATAGTGATTTTCCGGGAGTTATTTTATCTGCGAAATATGTCTAAACACATATGAACGGATGAAGATTGAAAACAAAAAATGAGAACTATCTTGCATGAAGTCATTTTCAAAGACGTGAAGAACAATTAACGCCATTTCTGATTATCAAGCATTCAAACCAATCACAGTAATTACTAATTTCTGCATCATGTATCCAATACATTGCGGTGATTGTTCTCGTTTTTTGCACTAACCCCTTTTCTCACCGTAAGTTCTCTATATATCTATCTTCTTCCCCATATTTCCCTCTTTTGAATGATGTAATTAACGTTCCGTTATATGGAATGATATCATGGTAAAAGATTCCCGACAATCAAAAAGGGAGAGGACAACCATAATTTGAATAAAGACGATTTAAATACAGCCATTGAAAATGCGAAAAGCATTTTTGAAGAGATAACAAACAAATACAACTTAATGAAAAAAAAGGATTATGACGAGTATCTTGTGTTTTCTTCTCCATATGGCCAATGCGAGATAACTTCGAGCATGCGAATGATTGCGGAAGAGTTTCCTGAGATGGTTAATGACTCCATACACAAGACAAAGGCATGCGAGTTGGTTCAGGACATTCGTAAGCTAAGAGAAGAAATAGCTCGCACATTCGTGGCAAAATCCAAAGATGACTTGAGAAAGAAAATGGATAATTATGAGAAGAGTTTGGCACAAATCGCTGAGAATCTTGAAGTCATGGAAGATACATTTGTTGAGATCAGGTTCAATGCCCTTGATTACAATATCATTGATGAGCTGAGGGAAGATCCGATTATATCTTTGAAACACACGCCGCAAAGCGGAGCTTCAATCCGCATAGTGATTGGAACCCTTGATGAATTAAAACAAGTAATAAACACTAAGAGAACATAAAAAATATTCATAATTAAAAATTTGTTGCAGATATGTTTCATAAAGTTATTCTGTACGCCATCAAGTAAGAACATCAAAGATCAACTTGAATCTTATTCAATTACTAAGGTGACACCTGCTTATGCCTATAGATAGAGTCTCCATTTTTATTGGCGCTAAAGATTCGCGCTATAGTGTGATTGATAAGGCAGTCGGGATTATAAAAGATACATATAATGATGGATTCAGAGTCAACGATCTCACATCTCTTGATTCATTCTCAACTGAGGAAAAAGAATGTCTAAGAAGTATGTTTTCTCCTAATATTACTATACTGGAGGCTTGGGAACACAGTTTCCAATTCTACTTTCACGAAAATCTTTGGCACTACAATGAATCAGGTTATGATTATAGAATGACAATGAGATTCATATTGCTGCTACTCAATACTAACACGACCTTGATTAGCAAAACAGTCTACACTGATGACTATCGGCTAATAGAAAACCTGTATCATGGCTGGAATAAGTTATATGACGAAGAACTTCAGAGGATTGTACAAAAGAGTCGTCTATATGAAGTAAAATCTGATACGATACAATTCATATCTCGTGCTCTTAAAACTAGAGTCGGCGATTCTTGTGAGTTTAATTTTAAATTTGTTAAAGCTTTCGCCGAATCATTATCCGATTATGACCAGAAGCTTATTTATGAAGCTATAATGGGCCATCCTCGATCCGATTGATTTGGGGGTTTTTTATTGTAGATCAGACAGGAGATTTTTTATGCCGATCCGCATAAGATGTCGTGATAAACTGCGATATGTGGCGCATCCAAAGTACTATAAAAGATATAGTGCGTCTTTGGCAGGCGCTCCAATAGAGTGTTATACGGAAAGGAAACCAAAAGTCCGCGTGTTATGCGAATCAATCTAATTATTGTTCGGTGAATGAGGGACACACAATGATTGGCGCAATTGCAGGCGATATAATTGGCTCCGTATACGAATTTAACAATATCAAGACCAAAGACTTCATATTGTTTTCCGACCGATGCTTTTTTACTGACGACTCGATTCTGACGATTGCCCTGGCCGATTCCATTATGACAGGCAAGCCATATGTGGAGAACCTGAAGACTTTCTATCGGTGGTATCCAAACGGTGGGTATGGCGGTAGTTTTCATCGCTGGGCGCAAAGCCGAAGATCAGAGCCATACAACAGTTGGGGTAACGGGGCCGCGATGCGTATTAGCCCGGTGGGGTTTACGTATAACGACCTTGATACCGTCTTGCAGAAGGCAAGGGAGTTCACCGCACTTACACACAGTCATCCAGAAGGCATAAAAGGAGGACAAGCAACTGCGACCGCTGTCTTCCTTGCCCGATCAGGGAATTCAAAGGCCGAGATCAAGGAGTTTGTCGAGTCGAGATTTCAATATGATTTGAGCAAACATGTCGACGACATTCGCCCGACCTATGAGTTTGACGAATCCTCTCGAGGCACAGTCCCACAGGCCATACGGGCATTCATTGATTCCGTCGATTTCGAGGACGCCATCAGGACGGCCGTGTCGCTTGGTGGTGACACGGACACTCTGGCATGTATTACTGGCGGAATTGCGCAAGCGTTTTATGGATCCGTGCCAGAAACTATACAGCAGAATGTCTATTCAATTCTTGACAATCGTCTCGGTGTCATTACACAGCGATTTATGGAACGATATTGCAGACAAAAATGACAGAACCAACAAATGCACGGTACGGCTTACCGCCGCTCGTGATTTGCACAGTTACTCTCTTTTAATCCGCAAACCACAATTAAGGAAAATGTGATGTAGATTATGGAAACAAAAGCCGAAACTTTCAAGATGATTTTCCCCCGATTGAGTGGACACACTGAAGAGTTGTTATTATAAACATAGAGGGATGTGGAGGTGTGTCATGGGTATTTGGAGCGGATAAGCGGTATTTTGATCGGGAGTTCAAGTATGAGGCCATTCGGTCGATGGACGAGTGCAAACGTTCTGTGCTGGATATTACCAAGGATTTGGACCTTCATCTGAAGGTTCCTGAGGTTGTACGAAAGGGCAACTCGATTCGCCCTGCATAACAGCACCAAAATCTGTGCGGACTAACGGGAGAATTTGTCACACCTCACCGTCCAGTTCAAAAGAGCTTAGGAGGTTTCAAGAATGAAACTAACTGCCGTTGACTATTACGAGCGCGCCAGAACCCGTTCATTTGAAGGAGACAATAAGGGTGCGCTCGCGGACATCAATAGGGCAATCCGATCCGACCCCCGAATGGCGATTGCATACTTTGCTCGTGGGGACATAAAGCGGTCAGGTGGAGATGCCAAAGGTGCCGTTGCCGATTTTACCATGGGCATCAAACTGGATCCAAAATTCACGCCTGCTTATATTGGACGTGGAGATGCGCGGCGGAATATCGGTGACACAGACGGTGCCATCACCGACTTTAACAAAGCTATCAAACTGGATGCTAAAAATGTGTCGGCGTACATCGGACTAGGAATGGCGCGAACTCAAAAAGGAATCGGTGGTGCAATTAACGACTTCAATAAAGCAATCAAATTAGACCAGAAAGCTTCCGAGGCATATTTCGGACGTGGCTGGGCACGTGCAGGTAAGGGAGACACGAAGGGAGCGATTTCCGACTTTACGAGAGCGATCAAGTTAAATCCACGACAAGGAGCTTACAGCAAGGCTTTGGCGGACTTTGATAAAGCAATCAAATTGGACCCCAAATTGGCAACGTTATATCTAGGGCGCGGTACAGCCCATCTTGCAATGGACAATACGGAGAAGGCAATCGGTGACTTAACTCTCGCAGGGAGATTGGATGTTTCTCTAAAATCTCTTGCAAGCCCTTTGCTAGAGCTCTGCACAGATAGTAAGCGTGACGACGCGTTCGCGCGATGGGCAAAAAGCTACCGGGCTGCAGCCCGGCTCAATGGATATCGCGCTGCCGTAAGGACACTGTCCCTTGAGCACGACCAGGCAACGCTGCGGCAGGCACGGCGCGCGATTCGTCAGAACATCGAACTCGTCGCGGTCGCAATGTCCTTCGCACAACTCAACAAAGCGGCGGATTTCTCACCTGTGATAGCTAAGCAGACCTACGATGCCGAAGCGTCTCCTTGCCGCTATGTAGTTCTCTTTTTTGATTATTACAATAGCACTCGTTGGCTCCTCGTCGATGATTTGCGCGAAATCGACTTGGCGGACCTGGTTGCCGCGGGCCGGTTCACAGCGCCAACCGTCGCGGAGATCCACATCCGCCATCCAGGGGGGCGTCCGTTCTCGCGGGGCGAGCACTCGCGCCTCGAAAAGGCGGTCCTGTACGATCTGCGTTTCGACTTCGATGATAGTGAGTTGTCAATCGAATTCAATCGACACTCCTTCGGGCTCCAGGTGCACTTGGAGGCACACGACTCGAGAGACAATTCTGGAGGCAGTAGGGATGAACTAATCCAATAACATGCTGCATTTCTAACGGGAATCCTTAAAGTATCGTTTTATAAAAACCATTTATTAGTGGGTGACACGCCCAACCGGCGTATTTCATTTTTTCATTGCTCGCCCTTGTGTATGCCAAATACAAGTGTTCAGTGTGGATTTTCTGAGCAACCTAATGAATACCGAATGAAATATGGAAATGATAGACAGCTTATTTTCTGTTCCTGGGAATTTAGCTGTTTTCCTGAAATCCACAAACCCCATAGCTCGACGCAAATTCAGTATTTAAAGTCGTTATCAATGATGTGATTTCCAAGTTAATTATGATATTAGATGGAGAAATTCGGATGTCCGGTTCTGGACGAGGCCAGAGGCGACGGAGACACGCCGGGAGGGTCAGGTTGGCGTGAAAGTAATTACGATCAATGGAAAGAAATACAGACTACCCAACGCCCTGAACCCCTTTCAGCTAGGCCTTTACATTCACCTGATTGATTGGAAATGGCAACATATCACTACAGATTATGGTACATCCCAAGGAGGGAAATATGATGCCATCCTCCCTGGAACCATGGTAGAACGCAATGAATGGCCTCATATTTATTCTGAAGTTCGAAAAGTCTTGAGGGCTCACAGGTCAAAGAATGACTTTCGCATTCACCCGCACTTTTATCACATGGCGAGCTCTCAAGCCGCCATCATCAACCTCTTTCTCCCAATCCTGCAACACCCTTCTGTCAACTTCATCCTTGGCGCTATCAAGCCAGACTTAGCTTCACTGGCGACTGATTGTCTCGACAATGGTTATTGCATAGAGTTCTGGGGAGGGAATTTCGACAATAACGACTTCAATTCCGGCAACAAGGGGTTGCTGGGCGACAAGTCCACCATGTCCGGCACCGATTCAGATATTGCCATTGCCTATCGCAATCATCAAAACGAACTGTGCCTATGGCTGATCGAGCACAAACTGACCGAAAGCGAATTTACAGAATGTGGCGGCTTCAAGAGCAAGGGCAGGAAAGCGAAGCACGATTGCATCAAGAGCTTCGCCCAGATTGTGACCGACAAGCATACATGCTATTACCACGATGTTCGCAAATTCAAGTATTGGGAGATTACGGAAGTCAACCAGCAATTCTTTGCCAATCATTCATCTCATGCATCGTGCCCTTTTAGGGGAGGGATGAATCAGTTGTGGCGTAATCAGTTGCTGGCACTGGCTTTAGAACAGGACAAAAATCAATCCTATAAGCACACCACATTTTCGGTGGTCAGGCATCCCGGCAACAACCACCTGGATGAGTCGATCAAGGCATTCAAGGCCCTGATTGACAACAATGCGATGTTCACGGAGTTTACGTCGACAAATGTTATCGGTGCCGTAGAGAAATACAGCGATGCCGTGCTTGATGAGTGGATTACATGGTATAGGGGGCTTTACAGGCTGAAAGAGCACAAACTATAATTTGGACTTAGGAGGAAGGAATATGTCCGGAAAATATGAGCTGCATTCTCTACTGGAAATTTTTGATTCAGGCAGAAGAGGATTTCAGATTCCTGATTATCAAAGAGGTTATTCTTGGGAGAGTCAGCAGGTTAAAGACCTTATTAAGGACTTGGAACACTCGTCTATGATAGGGATGCGCCATTTCGGTGGAACGATCGTAGCAGCAGAGTCCGCTTTAGGGCAAAAAAACGTATATGACATTGTTGATGGTCAACAGAGACTAACTACAATGATTATATTGTTACGCACGCTTTATAAACAAAAGAATGTATTACTTTGGAAAGACCGAGATGGAAATGATCTCGACATTTATAAAACGTTTATTATGGATGAGAGTAAGGTAGGGAATACACTAAGACTTTTCAAATTGAACCGCGAAACCGATAATTTCTTTCTTGAAAATATCCTCAAGGATAATCTGTCTCCAATCCCAGGACGTAACAAATCACATAGTAATCTTTTAAATACGAAATCGATTATTGAAAAGTGGTTGAAGCCAAAAGACATAGATGAGTCCAAGAGAGTTTTGGATGTTCTTATCAATAATTTTGGATTCCTCTTTTACGCTCCCCGTAATACCAGCGAAACTGGATTGATGTTCGAGGTTATCAATAATCGAGGTAAACGATTGAGCCAGTTGGACAAGGTCAAGAATTACCTCATCTACTATGCTGCCAAGGGTGGATTTACGGACTTGTCCGAAAAAGTAAATGCAGAGTGGGGCAACAACCTGCTCTACCTTAATGATGCAGGTATAACCAGCAATGAAGACGAGGACTCATTCCTTCGGAACTGTTATCTGGTCTTTTTTAATCCGACAAAAAAAGATAGTTACGCCGTCTATGAGAGACTCAAAGAGGAGTTCCCTTCTGATTTGCCTGCTGCCGAAAAGGCCAACACTGTGAAAAGGTTGCTCAGTTTTGTTGATTTTTTGGGTAAATCGACCTTGGCATATCGGAAACTCGTTACTCAGATGGATGTAGATGATGCCGAAGAAAGAGATCCGTTACTCAAGCTATCTTTGCAGGCCACTATTGCGTCTGTAACCCCTCTGCTTCTGTCCGTTTTTTCAAGAGAGAAAGATGTCAGAAGTCGTGTAAAAATCTTTGGACTGGTTGAGAAGCTCAACTTCCGCTATTATGGATGTCATATCGCCTCACGGGCAGATTCAGGCCAAGGTGATCTTTTTTACTGGGCGCATCACTATTTCGATAATTACGGAACTGATGTCGATGGCGCTATTATTGACTCTGTTTGGTTGGAAAACAAGTTGATAGAGTTCGTGCGCCAGAATGCGGCTGATAAGAATTTCGTTGAAGCTCTTACCTTGGATAAGGATGAGTCAGGCGACTATTATGACTGGCAGTCCTTAAAGTATTTTCTTGCCAATTATGAAGAGAAACTTCAAAAGGACTTCCAGAGGACAGCTGATCTAAAAGCAATGCTTGTCAAGAAGGACAACGGGGATCTCAATGATGCATATGACAAAGAGCACATCTGGGCACGTGCTGACACTATCTATATCGATGACTCCAAAGATGATATGCGTAATATCAATAAAAGGCGACTTGGAAACTTTGCTTTATTAGAGCCATCAATTAACCGATCTGTGAGTGAGTCAACGATTAAAGAAAAGGTTGATTCATACTTCGCTGAAGCCCGCCCAGATATACCAAATACGAAGATGCTTAGAGAGCTTCGACAAATGTATGATGATGCTGTTACGGAAATTGACAAGATACGAAAGAATAAGACTTGGAGATATTGGGAGGAGCTTTACTCCATGTTCTTCGATAAGCGCGAAGAGAAAATAATCAATTTTGCCCTGGAACGTTGGTGCGTGTATCACGGGAGCGGGAGCATCAAAAAAGTGTCTATTGATAGCCTTTCGGGTAGCAATCAAATTTTTCAATCAATTTGAATCAAAGGTAAATCATGACCACCGTCAGCCAAATAGAAAGTGCAACCCACAAACGGAACGTCAACGTCCAGATTATCCTCGATAAGGTTTAGGGTGAGGGATGTCTTCTATGAACCGCACAGATCATTTGGCGACGGGGCATAGCAGCACGAAACAGCTGCTTCTTCCTCCATAAGGAGCATCAAAGGTAGGATATGCCAGACAATTCCAAATACAAAGCGAGAGGCGACTGATCGAGCCAGATCATTGAATGCTGTTTGAAAGTGCTCGGTCTTTTTGAATTCGTTTGAAAAATTACCGTTGACAAATGTTAGCAGATATGCTAACCAACAGCCATGAGTTATTCCATCGTCTACTTCCATTCACGGGTTAAAGCTGAGATAGAAAGCTGGCCTGATGGCATATTGGCCGATTATGCACGGATTGTGGAGTTGTTGATGGAGTTCGGGCCGAATTTGCGCATGCCGCATTCACGTGCTATCGGTGGCGGTCTTTTCGAATTGAGGCTCCGAGGTCGCGAAGGCATCGGACGGGCGTTTTACTGTTTTGTCATCGGCCAACGTGTCGTAATTCTTCATGCGTTTATCAAGAAAACACCGGACACGCCAGAGCGGGAACTGAAGATATCCCGGAAAAGGATGAAGGAGGTACAGAATGGATGAATTAAAATACGAACCTGTTTCCCACAACCATAAGGCATTTCTCAAGAATGCCCAAAAACGGAAAGGATTCAGCAAGGCATATAATGATCTGGAAGAAGAATATACTCTTGTCCGCGAGATGTTGTCGGCACGTTCAAAGTCCGGTCTCACCCAAGAGGCGGTTGCGGAGTTGATGGGAACGACCAAAAGTGCTGTTTCACGCTTGGAATCTGCTGGAAAGCATGCACCATCCCTGACAACCCTGAAAAAATATGCCCAAGCTGTTGGCTGCCATCTGAAAATCAAGTTCATCCCCAAATCAGGTTCAGCAAAACACACAACCGGATGTGTAAAGCAGCGTGCCGGTTAGCCCGCGAGTAGCAGATTTCGTTAATCTTCAGCGCTCTCCGCTTCATGTTTTGCTGACTTTGCAGGTAGCACCAATAACCGGCACATTTCATTTTTTCATTGCTCGCCCTTGTGTATGCCCAAATACAAACCTACACTATAGCCATCCCTCTCAATTCATTGAATACGGAATGAAGGGTGCAAAGCCTCGACGGCTTATTTTCTCTTCCTGTGGAATCCGGCTGCCTTCCTAAAATGAATCATCGACAAATCAAAGAAACTCATGTAAATTTTATGTCGAAATCTACGGGGTGATTGGAAACATAATTCTGTTCATCGGATGAAGAATAAACCATAAATTCTTTTGTACGTAAAATTCAGCGTAAAAGGTGTTTTTTCAATGCCAATCGGAGGATAATACATGAAGAAGCCACCACAAGAGCTCATCGATGCATTCCTAAAGTGGTACGGAAGTAATCCCCATTCAAAGAACGAGGAATACTATCTCAATACGATCACATTGAGCCATCTAACAGCGTTGTCCAAATCCGATTTCATAAACTTCTTTTACAATTTCGCTCATGAAGGTGGTCGCTTGCAGAGCGGTGGACAACGATCAAGTGGTAAATTCCGGCAGACGATTGAAACTAATTACGAAAAATTCCGTCCTTTCGTTTTGAGTCCATTCGACGCAAATTTCGATGAGGCGAAGTGGCTTAACGAGACGAAATCTTTTAAATACTTCGGCCTCGGCCTAGCATCTATCTATCTGAACCGAGTAGACAAGAAGCGTTTCCCCATCCTCAACGATAAAGTTTCAAAATCACTAAAACTGTTCGCCATCACCCTACCATGGGATCCAGTGAAAAGATACAAGGCTGTACACGAGGCACAGAAACAACTCATCACTTGGTTCCCTCAGTTTGAAAATTTCTACCGTGCCGATGCGCTGAACCAATTTATCATCGGAGAGAAGGAGGGGCAGCCGTGGAAGGAAATGCTGTCAAAAGGTGAGGATGTGGAATCTGATACACTTTACTGGATCTTTCAAGGCACCCCGAAGAAATATGATGTGATCGGTGCTTTGCGGGATGGGGTATTGAATTCATGGTCGGTTAACCAACACAAGAAAGAAATCAAAGCGGGCGACAGAGTTATCATATGGGTAACGGGGAAAGACAGCGGCTGCTATGGACTTGCAACAGTAATGTCTGAAGTGAAAGTTATCGAGGAAGATTCCAAGGAGGCATCTTACTGGATGAAACCGACTGATCAGGTCTCCTCAGAAGGTGTAACAATCCGCATCGACAATAACCTGTGGAACGCCCCTGTGCTCAAGGAAGAACTTGATACTCTGCCGGGGTTTTCAGATTTCCCAGCGGGAACGCAAGGAACAAACCTGAAAATCACTGAAGCCCATTTCAAAGACATTCAGGGTCTTGTCTTAGGGAGAATACAAATGCGCTATTGGGTTTACGCCCCAGGACCGAACGCTCAGTTCTGGGATGAGTGTTGGCAGAAAGGAATAATGGTTTATGGGGCAGATGAATTGGTCGATCTGCAAACGTATGCGAGTAAAGATGACATTGAAAAGGAAATTAGAAAAGTACTGAAACTGAAGCATAGACCCACAAACGACGCTCGCGCTGCTTGGGAATTCTCTCGTGTCGTTAAGCCGGGCGATGTTGTCATCGCTAAGAAAGGCAGACAGCAGTATATAGGCTATGGCATCGTAACTGGTCCCTACGTTTATGATGCCAGCCGGGTTAAATACCGCAATGTGAGAACTATGCGATGGGTCAAGAAAGGGGAATGGAACGAGGCCAAAGGGCCCATCGTTCTAAAAACACTGACCGACATCACGAAATATCCGGAGTATGTCGAAACCCTGAAGAAGCTAATAGGTATAGACGATCTAGTTCCCACAGGCAGCAGACCAATGCCGGCACTCAACACGATCCTCTACGGCCCCCCGGGTACGGGAAAGACATACGCTCTTCGCAATGAGTATATGAAACGCTTTACTGAAAGTCAGATGGTATCCCGGGAGCAGTTTGCCCAGGAAATCGCCGGGGAGTTGACCTGGCTGCAGGTGATCACCATCGTCCTGTATGATTTGGGACCGGCAAAAGTGTCATCCATCTTTCACCATCCCCTACTGCAGGCTAAAATTCGCCGCCAGGCGAATCAGAACCCTAAAAACACAATTTGGTCCTGGTTGCAGATTCATACAAAGATGGACTGCCCCAACGTGAAACATGCGCAACGGGATGAACCGCTGATCTTCTCAAAAGATGAGCAATCCGTCTGGTCAGTAGACCGAGAGATGGTTGACGAGCAACTACCAGAATTGATCGACAAGCTCAAGATGTTCCGAGAATTCAAGCCGATTACCAAAGAGATCAGGCGGTTCGAATACATCACATTCCATCAATCCTACTGCTATGAGGACTTCATTGAGGGTATCAAGCCCGTAATGTCCGAAGATGTGACCGAAATGCTGACCTACGAAGTCAAACCGGGAATCTTTAAGAAGATGGTCAAACTGGCCTCGGATGACCCCGACCACAACTACGCACTTCTAATCGATGAAATCAATCGCGGCAACGTGGCCAGCATCTTTGGCGAACTCATAGCCCTTATCGAGGATGACAAGCGAAAAGGAGCCCCGAACGAGCTCAGGGCGCAACTACCCTATTCTCGGCAGGAATTCGTGGTACCAGACAATCTTTACCTCATCGGTGCTATGAATACAGCGGACCGAAGTGTGGAAGCACTCGATACGGCCCTGCGTCGCCGCTTTACATTCGTTGCTATTTCCCCGCAACCCGAGCTCATTCAACAACCTGTCAATCTGGAAGTGGATCTCCGGCACCTTCTCATAACAATCAACGCACGTATCGAGAAATTGTTGGATAAGGATCATTGCATCGGCCATTCCTACTTCATGAGTATCTTTAAGTCCAATGATCCCTTTGGTGAATTACGCAGCATTTTTGCGACGAGAATCCTACCCCTGCTGGAGGAATACTTCTATGGCGATCCGGCTAAGATCGGCATGGTTATGGGTGAGAGATTTGTCACGCGAAAAGACGAAACGATCGAGTGGGCGAAGGGTGATTGGGGGGTGGACGAGTTCGAAGAACGACGCGTTTACGCTTTGCAGGATCCCATGACCCTGAAGGGCGAAGACTTCCGTGCAATCTATGAGTAAAATCATCCAGGTATTCGAGCACACATCATTGCCAGTGGGAGGAACGTTTACCTCTGCCCATTTCAAGTACTTGGTGCAGTACAATGAACGCCACAGCAACCGATTCTTTGCAGTTGGATTGAATCGCATCCATTTCCGGAATTACGTCGGCGTCATCCAAGTCGGTAGTCTCACCATTGAGATTCTGCCCAAAGCAGACAAGGCTCCTGACTCGCCGACCGAGAAACAGAAGTGGCAGAGTGTACTCATCGAGATGCTCCGGCAGTCAGGATTCATCCGGGTGGCGTCGATGTCGGATGCCCGATTGAGACTGAGATCTTCCACGTTACTCGATATTTACTTCGAGTCATTTCTGGCAGAAGTCGATGAGCTCGTACATCATGGTCTGGTTCGTAAGTATCGCCAGACTTGCGGGAATCTTACTACCCTGAAAGGGCGTATCCTCTTTCAACGGCACATTGCCAAGAACATTGTCCATCGCGAGCGGTTCTTCACGGCCCACGTGTTTTATGACCGCAACAACCCGTTCAACCAAATATTGCGTGTCGCTCTGGATGTGCTCGTTCGCGTTTCGTCGAATCCACATTTGGTTGCATTCACACGCAGCCTTGTCATTCTATTCCAGGATGTGGATGAAGTTGAAGTCACGGAGCGTACATTCAACCGCCTCCCTTACACCCGGAACACAGAACGCTATCGCAGGGCGCTGCAACTTGCCCGCTTGATCATATTGAACTACAGTCCGGACATCCGTGGTGGCAGAGAAAATGTCCTGGCAATTCTGTTTGATATGAATTCCCTGTTTGAACGATTTGTCTACGCCCAGCTTAAGCGGGTGGAAGCGAAACAGGCAGTGCACCAGATCTCGTTCAAGGCTCAAGTGTCCCGCCACTTCTGGTCAGCCGACAGAATGCAGAAGTCCATCCGTCCCGACATCATCGCGAAGATCGGTACCGGTCCCGATTACGAGCGAGTCGTCATTGATACCAAATGGAAAATTCCTGGCGACGGTAAACCAGGCGACGCTGATTTGCAGCAGATGCACGCATACAACATCCAGTTCGGCGCACGACGAAGCTTTCTTCTCTATCCAAAAGTCGGCACACAGACAGATGTTCGAGGAAGATTTTCCAAGGGCGATACGCTTCCTCCATCTTTTGTCCACGACTGTAGCATGGTATTCATAGAACTGTTTGAAGGCAACAAACTACGGCGCGAAATTGGGAAAGATTTTGTCACAATGCTCACCAGCACCGACTGACCTATCGATCTCTGCCACTCCTGCCATCAGAAGAGGATAGTGGAACTCTGGGAATTACTATCACATGTTTCTATCACTGATAATCGATAAACTTTTGGTGCTTTGATTATGTGTACTCATAGGTTCTCAAGATAGCGGTATTATTAATTATTAATCGTTTCATTCTTACCGACAAGCAAATACAAGTCAATACTTTCGGTTATCGGCCAAATTCATTTACTTCGGTTTGAAAGGTGCTAATGTGCTAATACTTGACACAGAGTTATTTCCAGTACAGTATAACCTATATGGTCTTTGGATCTGTGAAATGTGGGTTATAACCGCGACTCATAAATAATGTAACTCTTATGAGAATTGCTGGCTACAGAATAGCTGGGTGTTTTGGCTGGTGTTGAAAAGATGGATTCGGAGCTGAACGAAACGCAGGTAGTCACAAAACAGCGGGTCGCCGATCATGGCGAGGTGTTGACCGGCAAGCGGGAGGTCAACGCCATGCTGGATTTGGTGAAGTCCGAGACCGAGCGGATTGACTCGCGCTTCCTCGAACCCGCTTGCGGGACGGGCAACTTCCTGACGGAAATCCTCGAACGCAAGCTCCGCGTGGTAGAGGCACGCTACGGCAAGAGCCAACTTGATTTTGAACGCTATGCCATCCTGGCCGTGTCGTCCATCTACGGCATTGATATTCAGGAAGACAACGTCCAGCAGTGCCGCCACCGACTTTTCGGGATATTTGATCTGAACTATTTGCGATTGTTCAAAAACAAGACAAACGATGACTGCCGTGAATCCGTCCGATTCATCCTTGAACGAAACATCATCCACGGCGACGCGCTCTCCCTGAAGACTGGGGGCGACAACCCAAAGCCGATTGTCTTTTCCGAGTGGTCGCCGGTCAATGGAAGCATGCTGAAGCGGCGGGACTTCACATTCCACGGGTTGCTGGAACACGCTTCGATGAAGGAACTGCCGCTCTTTTCCGATCTCGGTGAGGATGTATTCATTCCGACGCCGGAAAAGGAATACCCGCTGACCCGTTTTCTGGAGGTAGCCGATGTTGACCAGCACTAACTACAATCCGGACGTACTGTCCTGCATTGCGAATCTGAGCAGCGACGAGGTGTTCACGCCGCCGCAACTGGTAAACCAGATACTGGATATGCTCCCCAAGGAGATCTGGAGCGACAAGAAGGCCACATTCCTTGATCCGGGGTGCAAGTCTGGCGTGTTCCTGCGCGAGATCGCCAAGCGCCTCGACACGGGCCTGGAGAAGCAAATCCCCGACCGGAAGAAGCGACTCAACCACATCTTCAAGAATCAACTGTTCGGGCTGCCCATCACGGAGTTGACATCCCTGCTTTCACGCCGCTCGGTGTATTGCTCGAAAACCGCCAACGGGAAGTATTCCGTCTGCGAAATCTTCGATGAACCGCAGGGCAATATCCGCTTCAAGCGTGCGGAACATACATGGGAAAAAGGGCGCTGCGTTTTCTGCGGTGCAAACGAGGAGAACTACAAACGGGGCACGGAACTGGAAACTCACGCCTATCAATTCATCCACACCGACAAGCCGGAGGAACTATTCAATATGAAATTCGATGTCATTGTTGGCAATCCGCCGTATCAACTGAGCGACGGGGGCGCAAAGGCAAGTGCATCTCCCATATATCAGTTGTTTGTGCAGCAGGCCAAGAAGCTAAATCCTCGGTTCCTTTCCATGATCATTCCTTCTCGATGGTTCTCTGGTGGTAAGGGGCTGGATGATTTCAGAAATGAGATGCTCAATGACAACCATATCCGCAAACTTGTTGATTATCCAGATTCTACCGAGTGCTTCCCAGGAGTCGATCTGAGCGGTGGTGTCTGTTATTTCTTGTGGGACAGGGATAATCGAGGTGCTTGTGAAATAACTACACACATGGAGGGAAAGAGATCAACAGTGACGCGCCCCCTCCTCGAAAAAGGAATTGATTCATTCATCCGATACAACGATGCCGTTTCTATTCTGCGCAAGATAAACGCGAAGTGCGAGACAAGTTTCAGCCAGATGGTTAGCGCAAGAAAGCCTTTTGGGTTTTCGACGGATTTTAGCGACTTTAAGCCGAGAGCATTCCGGGGTAGCGTCGGATTTATCGGCTACAACAAAACTGGCTTCGTGAGTCCTTCTCAGATTCAACAGAACGCCGCATGGGTCAACAAGTACAAGGTCTATATCTCCATGGCCTATGGGGAAAGAATAGCCTCATCCTATTGGGTCTTGGGGAAGCCTTTTTTGGGCGAGCCTGGAACATGTTGTTCCGAGACCTATCTTGTTATTGGGCCGGTTCCTACCAAAAGAGAGGCCACTAATGTCATGACTTACATCCGTTGTCGGCTATTTAGATTTCTTGTTTTGCTCAACAAACCGACACAACATGCGACCAGCAAGGTGTATACTCTCGTTCCCAAGCAAGACTTCAGCGAGCCGTGGACCGACGATAAGCTCTACAATAAGTACGGCTTGACCAAGGACGAAATTGCCTTTATTGAGTCCATGGTTCGCCCGATGGAGGCGAACAATGAATAAGGAGTTCTTCCCTTCGCGCCCGGCATCAAAGCCGACGATCTACGCCTACGAGGACACCAACCCGCAATATGCCGGGTTGCTCAAGGTAGGCTATACCACGGCGGATGCGCAATCCCGCGTGGCGCAGCAGTACCCCACGTTGAGACCCGGCAAGCCGCCGTACCGTATCGTCATCGAAGAATCGGCCATGCGCGGCGATGGGTCGTGCTTCATGGACCATGACGTTCATCGTTACTTTCGGATGATCGGCATCAAGAACCCTGAAGGTGAGTGGTTCCGTTGTACGGTGGAACAGGTCAAGGCTGCGGTCATTGCGGTACGGACCGGGCAACTGAACGAAGAAAGCCGATCGCTCGATTTCAAAATGCGGCCGGAACAGGAATCGGCAGTTGAAAAGACCATCGTCTATTTCAAGAGTTTCCGCAGAGAGAACAAGAGCAAGCCGCCGCATTTCCTTTGGAACGCCAAAATGCGGTTCGGCAAGACCTTCGCCGCCTATCAGTTGGCAAAGAAAATGGGCTGGCGCAAGTTGCTGGTGCTGACCTTCAAACCGGCGGTACTGAACGCATGGGAAGAAGATTTGAAGTGCCACGTTGACTTCCCGGGCTGGCAGTTCATTTCCAAGAAACCCGGCGGCTTGGCGTATGAGGATGCGGACAAAAAGAAGCCATTCGTCTGCTTCGGCTCGTTTCAGGACTATCTCGGCAGGAATACAAGTACAGGCGGAATCAAGACCAAGAACGAGTGGGTGCATGCGACCAACTGGGATTGCGTGATTCTGGACGAGTACCACTACGGGGCATGGCGCGAAAACGCCAAGGAGCTTTTCGAGGCGGAGGACGAGAAAGAAGCAGAGTTCGGCGAAGGCGAGGGCATCAAGGACTTCGACGAAGAGACCATGCCGATCACGACGGGCGGTTATCTCTACCTATCCGGCACGCCGTTCCGGGCGATTGCTTCGGGCGAGTTCATCGAGGAGCAAATCTTCAACTGGACGTACTCAGATGAACAGCGATCCAAGCGGGACTGGAAGGGGGCAAACAATCCCTACGCCGCACTGCCGCGGATGGTCATGTTGACCTATCAGTTGCCGGACGCGATTCGGGAAATCGCCATGCAGGGCGAGTTCGACGAGTTCGACCTGAACGTCTTCTTTTCAGCGGAAGGCGTGGGTGACAAGGCGAAGTTCAAATATGAGGACGAAGTTCAGAAGTGGCTGGACCTGATCCGGGGTGCGTTCATGCCGACCAGCGTTGACAACCTGAAGCTCGGTGCGCAGAAGCCGCCAATGCCCTTTTCGGATGTGCGGCTGTTGAACGTGCTTTCGCACACCTTCTGGTTCCTGCCAAGCATTGCTTCGTGTCATGCCCTGCGCAATCTGCTGAAGAAAAAGCAGAACCGCTTCTATCACGATTACACGGTGATTGTGGCGGCCGGGAGCGCCGCTGGTATTGGGGTTGCGGCATTGCCGCCCGTGCTGGAGGCTATGGACGATCCGCTAAAGACCAAGACGATCACGCTGTCATGCGGGAAGCTGACAACAGGCGTAACAGTCAGGCCGTGGACCGGGATTCTCATGCTGCGCAATTCATCCACCCCGGAAACCTACTTCCAGGCCGCCTTCCGGGTACAGTCCCCGTGGACAGTCAGAAATTCCGACGGTGCTTCGCCGAATCAGGAGCAGATCATCAAAGAGGAGTGTTACGTTTTTGACTTTGCGCCGGACCGGGCCTTGCGGCAGATCGCCGATTACAGTTGCCGCCTGAATGTCAACGAGTCCAATCCCGAGAAGAAAGTAGAGGAGTTCATCAGTTTTCTGCCCGTCCTAGCCTATGACGGCAGTTCCATGAAGCAGATTGACGCAGCTGGGATTCTCGACATGGCCATGAGCGGCACGACAGCCACCCTGCTTGCGCGGCGATGGGAGAGCGCGTTGCTAGTGAATGTGGACAATGACACGCTCAGGCGGCTCATGGACAATCCCAAAGCCATGGAAGCCCTGATGAGCATCGAAGGCTTTCGGAATCTGAACCAGGACATCGAGACCATTATCAACAAGTCGGAGGCGGTGAAGAAGGCGCGGAAGGAAGCCAATGACGAAACACTTTCCGCCAAGGAAAAGAAGGAACTGACCGAGGAAGAGAAGGAGTACAAGAGTAAGAGGAAGGAGATTCAGGAGAAGCTCATCAAGTTTGCCACGCGGATACCGATCTTTATGTATCTGACCGACTACCGGGAGCGGTGCCTGAAGGATGTCATCACCCAATTGGAACCGGGGTTATTCAAAAAGGTCACTGGGTTGTATGTGAAGGACTTTGAACTGCTGGTGAGCCTTGGAGTTTTCAATAGCGCCTTGATGAATGACGCGGTATTCAAATTCAAACGGTACGAGGATGCCAGCCTGAGTTACACGGGAATCAACAAGCATGAAGGCGAAGACATCGGCCTATACGACACTGTTTTGAGCCGTACTGACTATCAGGAGACGTTTGTGAATGAGGCTATTGAGACGTGAACATCGTCATGAATAGTAATAAATGGGCCAACCGGGTAACCTGGGTAGCTAACCCCTTAGTCAAGTATTTCTGGTAGAAAGCTGCTACACAAAAACTTTCCCCCAATTTCACGATTTAATAAAGTAATGGGTAATCTCTCGGTACAGTCAAGGGCGTATAGGTAAGTGTCTATCGTTATTCCTCGCGCCGCAGTCCCTTGAAGGATTTCCTGTCCACCCAGGTGCGGTGTGCTCGCCGATATGACCGGATCACCGGGTTCTTCAGCTCCTCCCTTCTGGAGGTGGCGGGCGAGGCCCAGGAAGCCGTTTTATTCTCGAAGATCTAAGGTATTCAGGCAATCCTGGGGGAGCTGTTGAAGTTCGAGGCCGGGGAATCGGATAACGGCATAAAGTCTATGACTGGACCGCGGTTGCGTGAAGCCGTAATCCAAGCGCCCGTATGACCTTAAGTACCGTAGCGAACTCCGGATTGCCTTCGGGTGATAACGCCTTGTAAAGGCTCTCGCGTCCGAGACCTGTTTCGCGAGCGATTTGCGTTATTCCCTTCGCGCGTGCGATATCCCCCATAGCTGCCGCCACCAGCGCGGGGTCGCCTTCTTCGAGTGCAGCTTCCAGATAAGCGGCCATATCCTCTGCGGTTTCCAAATGTTCTGCAGCATCCCAAGGGCGGGTTTTCGTCTTTGTCATGATAGTCTCCTATAATTCTCGCGCCAGTTTCAGCGCTTTCTTGATGTCCCGGTCTTGAGTACGTTTATCGCCGCCAGCAAGCAAAACCACCAACGTCTGGCCGCGCTGTACGAAATACACTCGGTAGCCGGGACCAAAATCTATTCGCAATTCCGAGACGCCCTCGCCAATCGGCTTCACGTCGCCAAAGTTGCCAAGCGACAGGCGGCGGATACGGGCATTGATGCGCGCCCGTGCCTGTCGAACCAATGAAAATATGCCTCGGTTTGCCGGATTTCGATCATGGATGAATTGTATCTTTTGGGATACATAAAAGCAAGCGGAATCTCCAAGCACCGAAGCGGTCATGTTAGCACCGAAGCGGTCATTATTTCCCTTGACCAAAAAGTATTGGAAATGTTGTATTAATTATATTATACTCAAATTTAGAATCTTTTGAAATGAATTGAGGTGTTTATGAGGTTTGATATTGCTAAGGACGGCAGTGGTCTGGTTTATGAAATACGGCAGATCGTGAACGTGGCCAATAAACTGAAAGAGTACGGTGTTGAGGTAACCTGGGAGAATATTGGCGACCCCATTAATAAAGGTGAAAAAATACCTGAATGGATGAAGGAAGTCCTTATTGAAATTCTCAGAGATGACCTTTCTTACGGCTATTGTCCTACCAAGGGTGTTGACGAGACCCGTGAGTTCCTGGCGGATCGGGTAAACAAGATGGGTGGCGTGCAGATAACACCTGAGGATATAATTTTTTTCAACGGTCTGGGTGATGCGATTGCACGGGCATACAGCGCCATAAGGGTTGATGCGAGGATCATCATGCCTGAACCTACTTATTCTACACATCTGCTGGCGGAAGTTCTCCATGCGTCGTTCCCACCCAATACATACCGGATGAATCCCTATCGGGACTGGGCTCCTGACATCCGCGAACTCGAGCAGAAGGTGAGAAGCTATAAATCGATCGTTGGAATTCTGGTTATAAATCCGGACAATCCTACGGGCTTTGTCCATTCCCCCGAGACACTGCAGCAGATCGTGAAGATTGCCAGGGAGTATGATCTCTTCCTTATTTTCGATGAAACGTACATCAACATTGTGTACAACGGAAAATCAACGGTAAGCCTGTCTGATATTATCGAAGACGTGCCCGGCATCAGCATGAAGGGCATCTCCAAGGAATTTCCCTGGCCCGGTTCGCGGTGCGGCTGGATGGAGGTATACAATGTACATAAGGACGAAAAATTTGAGAGGTACTTCAACACGATAGTGAATCAGAAGATGTCCGAGGTTTGTTCTACAACACTTCCGCAGATGGCGATTCCCAAAATCATTACCCATCCGGAGTATAAGAATTACCAGGAATCTCGTATCCGACACTACGAAAGACTCTCCAACATAGCCTACAATAGTCTCAAGGACGTCCCCTATCTCATCGTGAACCGGAGCAACGGCGCCTTCTATATGTCGGTGGTTTTTAACGAGGCGTCGCTTAATGACAGGCAGACGCTGCCTATCAAACAGCCGGAGATCAAGCAATATGTTGAAAAACTGGTGTCTGAAAGAATAGAGTATGACAAACGTTTTGTTTATTACCTCTTGGGTTCCACGGGGATTTGCGTCGTTCCGCTCACTTCTTTCTTTACCTCCGTACCGGGTTTCAGGATGACCTTGCTCGATAGAGACGCAGACAAGTTTGAATATGTCATGAAGACACTCGC
>Ga0208103_1000248_pt1 | contig 23981 bp, 23 predicted proteins | sample CryBogmetaGMA75M_FD_184550 | JGI IMG/M metagenome (GOLD analysis project Ga0208103, IMG submission 184550) | Freshwater microbial communities from Crystal Bog, Wisconsin, USA - MA7.5M (SPAdes) | ecosystem: Environmental > Aquatic > Freshwater > Lake | place: Crystal Bog, Wisconsin, USA... | reverse complement strand
GCTGATCGCAATGCCTTACCCGGCAGTATCCAGATTGTTTGGTGGTGACGCCAAGCCAATGGACGATGCCTTGGTTTTGGACGTCCGCGACAACGAAACAGCGCACTGGACAGGGCTCAATCGTGCCGTAATTACGCCACGTAAACTGCTGGCTTGGTCAATCGAGGAAGTGCATGGAGAGTGGGCAGAATTTTTGTCGCGGTATGGTAAGTCTATCATCCAAGTACGTTACGAAAATGGCACCTATGTGTTGATATCCAGTGTCGCAGCGGGCATGCCGGCACAGCCCGATTTGCCACGCGACCCTGTGTTTCAACTTCACATCGTACAAAAATGAGGGGCGATGAATATTTTATTGCACTTTCCGGAAAAAATATGAACATAAGTCAGATGCCATTTACAAAATATGTCTCGCTATTCGCCCTTGGTTGCGGATTGCTTATTGCCGGTATCCTGATTGGTTTTTGGATCGGTCAGACCAGCCTCGGTACATTGTTGCCACATTTATTGGCTGTCGGTACGGTTATATCGTTCATGACGGCTGTTTATTTTGCTATTTATCATCCCAACTCCAGGCAGGATTATGTCGGGAACACAGCCTTTCTCTTGTTTTCCCTAACTATTTGCGCGGTAGTCCTGGGCAGTTCGATTTCTGCTACAGCCGCCTGGCAACTTTTTCCCGCTGATAGCATGGCTGGATTTATACCCTATTCAGATGCATCAGCTTACTATCAACAAGTTTTAGAGTGGCCAGCGCAGACCTTCAATGCATGGAATTCAAGGCGACCGCTGAATGCCACACTTAACATCATGGAGTTTCACCTCGGTGGTAGAACCCTGCTCGGTATGATTTTGGTGCGCGTGGTATTGGCAGCACTTGCCATCACAGCCTTCATTGTCGCGCTTGCCTCTGTGGCCGGTCGCGCTGCCGCAATGACGGCAGGTTTTGTCCTGCTTATATGGACTTGGCCTTACGCATCCAGCATGATGTCGGAGATTAACGGCATTACCCTCTCAGCAGCCGGTTACGCCTTGCTCCTTGTTGCCCTGACGCAGAAACAACGCACTCTCGCTGTTTTGGGTCTGTTCGCGCTGGTCTTGGCATACACGTTCAGGCCCTACAATCCATTAATGCCGGCACTTTTTGCCTTTTTCGTCATGCTGTGTTTGGCCAAAGATTGGCGCAAAGGGCTTAAAATCGCCCTGCTTGCAGCCTTTGCCGCTACCCTTCTGGTCGTGGTTTTGCCAAAAACCATCTATCTTGTGTACGGTGATCCTGATGGCAGTCCCAACGCCAATACAAGCAGCACCCTGCTGGGTCTAGCGCGTGGCACAGGATGGAAGGAGGCATCAGAATACGTGGGCTCAATAGCTCCTGGGCTATCTGAAAAGAAAATGAGCGCCCTTATGAATGAGCTGGCAATAGAAGCCGTAAAGAAGGACATGAGGCCATTGTCGAAAGCATTGATAGTTAATCTAGCCAAAGCTGTTTATTTTTCCCAGCAAGAGTTAGGCAGCGCCATGGGCTTTTCAAACCAAATCGTTGGTAATGCGCAAAACTCCCCAGGAGAATTCATTCGTTTCGTGACCCAACACCCGACGATTTGGATAACTTCCCTTATTGCATTACTCAGTGTCATGTTATTGTTTTGGACGCTAAAAAGCTGCCTGCCCGTAGCGCTATTGGGTGGGGTCTCTGTCATCTCGTTCATCACTATCGCGCCGGTTGTTTTTGGTGACGGTAGTTGGCGTGTCGTCGCATCACTCTACCCTGGCCTGGCATTGCTGGCGACGGCCATCCCGTTAAGTATCCGGCATGCCCGATGTTCTCGCATGCGAACGGAAACAACTCCAACTCAATTTCTTAAAGCAACTGTCGCTCCTCAATTTGCGAGTTATGTGCCTATAGCCCTTATTGGTTTCGTGCTGATCGCGATGCCTTACCCGGCAGTATCCAGACTGTTCGCAGGTGACGCGAAGCCTTTGTCCGATGCCTTAATCTTGGATGTTGGCGACAATGAAACACCGCACTGGACAGGGCTCAATCGAGCTGTGGTTTCGGCAAGTGAACTGCTGGACTGGTCAATCGAAGAGGAGCATGGGGAGTGGGCAGCATTTTTGTTGCGGTATGGTAAGTCTATTACGCAGGTGTACTTCGAAAATGGTAGCTATGTGTTGCTAGCCAATGACAAAGTTGGCATACCGGCACAGTCGGATTTGCCAAAAGACCCCGTGTTTCAACTTCGCATCGTGCAAAAATGAAGGGGCGATGAATAAGGCTGGCGGAAAATATTTGGGTTTGATTCTTTATTTTACGCCCCCTTTTTCTATTGCTTAATCATGGCTTATGGAGTTTTAAGATGGCTAAAAAAAGAAAACTAATCACCTTTGATTGAGCCATAAAACGCGCCAGCTGCGTAGCAAAGCCAACTTTGGCATCTTGGAAGGGTTTTTAAGTGAACTGCTTAAAGAAGATATTACCATCCTGGATGTGCTGAAAAGTGAAAGATACAAGGACTGTAGAGTTCACGAATTTAACTGTATTGATCTAAAGGTACGAAACCACAAACAAGAAATAATCATCATAGAAATACAATATGATCTGGAATATGACTACTTGCATATTTTATGGTGTCTCAAAAACAGCCATAGAGCATCTGGAAGAAAGTCAATCTTATGCTGGCATAACTAAAGTCATCTCAATAAACATTCTTTATTTTGATCTTGGCAGCGGCACAGACTACATCTATACACTTTCAGATAAATAATTTCTATGTCGACAGATACCATCCCTTCAAGGGATGTTATCTGTATGATCTTACGGCGACGTGAATTGGAAATTTAATTTCTGAAAGTCTATACAACGGCACGACCCGTTTTATAGATCTCCATAACCATGACCTCTTGGAACTCAACGAAAAACAAAAACAACTCTTTAAAAAAGATAGTGTAGAATCCCTTTACCCTGAATATTACCTGATTAAAATAAACCGCTTTAACGACATCGCCAAAGACACCCTGGATGAATGGATTTACTTCTTAAAAAATGAAGAAATCAAAGAAAACTTCACCGCAAAAGGCTTAAAAGAAGCAGAAGAAAAACTAAGCATCATGAAGCTGTCCGAAGATGAACAAAAAGCCTACGAACATTACAAAGACGATTTGCATTACCAAGCCAGCATATTTGAATCATCTTATGGTGATGGCTATTATGAAGGTAAAGCAGAAGGTATAAATGAGGCAACAAAAAATAGTGCTCTCAACTTAGCAAAAGAAGGTACATTAATTGAGATAATCGCTAAGGTGACAGGCTTGTCAGAACCAGATATTAAACAAATTTTACAAAAAGCTGGGGAGCAATGATTATTCAAGTTGTTATTTACGCCGCTTTTTGCAGAATTAAAACAACGGCATCAAAATGCTCCCTTATAAATGGGTCTGCCCCCAATGTCTCCAATGTCTTGATTTAATGAAAACATACCTTATGACAATGACCCAACTTGGAAACTCATTATGCAAATAGCGATTGACTTACCCAATGATTTTGTCACATTTCAGGCCGTGCCTGAAATTAAGCAAGAAATTCGTACTTCTTATGCCCTTTGGCTTTACCAGAGAGAGCGTGTGACGCTTGTTAAAGCCGCAGAGTTGGCCGGTATTAACCTGTATGATTTCATGACCGTTTGCAAAACCAATCGCGTCCCCATCATTGATATCACGCGAGATGAGTTACTTGAAGAGATAAACGGATTTACCCTGACATGATTTTGGTGGCCGATGCTTCAGCGTTGATCGCCCTTGCGACCTGTGACAGCCTCTTCTTGCTTGAGGCGATCTTCGGCACTGTACTGGTGCCCGAAGCAGTTTTATCTGAAGTGACGACAATTGATAAGCCACAATCTGCCCGTCTGCAAACCTATCTTCATGGCAAGATCCGCTCAGTGGATATGCAGCGTTATATTTATCTTGATGCTTTTGCCGATGCTGGTGAAACTGAAGCCATGCTACTTTATAAAGAAGTGAGTGCCGACTATCTGCTGATTGACGACAAGCGCGGTCGCAAAGTCGCAAAAATAAATCAGATCAAAACAGTGGGTACTCTGGGTGTTTTACTTCAAGCCAAACGCGCTGGTTTTATTCCCTGCATCGCACCCCTGATAGATCAAATTTCTGCAAGTCCGGTCTATATAAGCGAGGGCTTGATACAAATTGTCCTTGAGTTAGCCGGAGAGAAGGAACTGCGAAACAATGTGCTATGAAAGTGCACTATCTATTGAGCTTTAATAGTCGCCTTGATCCACTCCAGGCAGCCGTCTTGTGCGTTAACTGGTCAATCGAAGAGGAGCATGGGGTGTGGGCAGCGTTTTTGTCGAGGTATGGTAAGTTTATTACGCAAGTGCACTTCGAAAATGGTGGTTATGTGTTGTTAGCCAATGACAAAGTGGGCATGCCAACACAGTCGGATTTGCCAAGAGACCGCGTGTTTCAACTTCGCATTTTGCAAAAATGAGAGGCATGAATACGGCTAAGAAAAAATATAGGTTTTTGCTCTCATTTTTTGTAACTGATGCTTAAACGATTACGGTCAGCACATCCAGATCATCACGCTATTGCTAAAGGTATGATTTGGGTCGCTCTTTTTGTGTTCGTAGGCAAGATTGCTGGCGCAGCTAAGGAGATGGCTGTTTCATATCGTTACGGAGTTGGAGTTGAGGTTGACGCATATCTCTATGTGTTCAATTTAGTCACTTGGCCGGTAGGTGTGTGGTTCAGTATTTTGACGGCTGTTCTTGTTCCGTTGACAGCACGTATTCGGCAAACGACCGTGGAAAATCTATCCCGATTTCGTGCCGAGTTGATGGGTTTGACGCTTTTATTGGGCTTGCTTTTAGCCATAGTTGCCTGGATCGGTTTGCCGTTTTTTTTGAACTCCGGCTTTTCTGGGCTTCCTCACATCACTGCCAAAATGGCCTTGGATGTGGTGCCTGTATTAGTATTGTTACTCCCAATAGCTATGGTTATCAGCCTTTTTTCGGCTTGGATGCTGGCGGCAGGGCGACACGCGAATACCTTGCTGGAAGGTATACCTGCGCTAGTAATTACATTAGCTGTGCTTTCTTTGCCAATAGGTGGTATTGAAATATTGGCATTTGCAACTTTAGCAGGATTTTTCTTTCACCTTATTGGGCTGGCTATTCCTCTTTTTATAAGTCGTGAAATAGAAGCGCCGCGATTTACTCGAGATTCCAAACAATGGCCTTTGTTCTGGCAGGGCTTCGGTATCATGTTGATTGGTCAAGCGCTAATGAGTTTTATCGGCATTATTGACCAATTTTTTGCGGCTCATCTTGGCACAGGTGCCATTGCTACACTTAGCTATGCGAATCGCCTTCTTGCTTTGTTGCTGGGCTTGGGGGCAACGGCTATCAGTCGGGCGACACTGCCGGTTTTTTCGCAAGCTCGTGCACAAGGAGGAAAACAGGTGTACCGGGTAGCAATTCATTGGGCTCGCCTTTTGTTCGTCTTAGGCATTGGGGCTGCGGTTATGGGCTGGTGGCTTGCCCCTTGGACGGTAATGCTATTGTTTGAGCGTGGTGCATTTACTGTACAGGATACTGTAGTTGTCACTGAAGTATTCCGCTATGGTACCTTGCAGTTACCCTTTTATTTCGTGGGAATTTTGTTTGTTTCCTTGCTAACCAGTCAATCACGCTATGAAATACTAACAATTATTGGCACGATAAATTTAGTCGTGAAGATCATTGCTAATTTTCTGTTGGCAGAATGGATGGGAGTAAACGGAATTATGTTGGCAACGTCTCTTATGTTGATGGTTTCAACATTATTATCAGGGACAGTTCTGTATTTTGATTTAAGAAAAAGGCTTGAAAAATGAAAATAGTAAATCTATTTAAATATGTCCCGATTTTTTTGGGTATAAAACGAGATAAAGACTTGGCATTTAACCTAGTCATAAAATTAGCTGCCCGCATTTTGCCGGAATACAGGTTTACCTGGCCACAAATGGCATGGTGGCAGGACTCAGGTTTTAATGAATATTTACGGAGATTTGATGAACACAAAGGGTTTAACATGCATCGTCGGTGGGCGCTAAAACAACTACTTAGGCTGACGGCTAATGTGCCGGGGGATACAGCTGAATGTGGTGTTTATAAGGGCTGTAGTAGTTATGCCATACTGGAAAGTAACGTTTATTCTATAATTCCACGTTGGCATCATATTTTTGACTCTTTTGAGGGGCTCAGCTCACCATCAAGCAAGGATAGCGATTATTGGATGCTTGGTGATTTGTCAATTGGCGAAGAAATAGTTAAACAAAATTTAGCAGGATTCGACAAGGTAACATTGTATAAAGGCTGGATACCATCAAGATTTGATGAGGTAAGCGAAAAGCAGTTTTCATTTGTTCATGTTGACGTAGATTTGTACCAGCCTACGCTTGATAGCATTGTATTTTTTTATGACCGCCTTACAGATGGTGGTATATTTTTATGCGATGATTACGGATTCGATACCTGTACAGGTGCAACGGCTGCAGTAGATGAGTTTCTTTTGTCCAAACCAGAAAAAATGATCTCGTTGCCTGATGGAGGCGGATTTTTTATAAAAAATTGTATTACTGCGGATAAATAAACATGGATCAAACAAAAATATGGGATTACTTTCAAAATGAGGATGACGCTGGCGATACATTCGCTGGCGCACGTCCCCGTTATGAATTTCTTGCACAACATGTAGCGCAAGGAATGGAGGTATTAAATATCGGTGTAGGGCGTGGAGGATTAGAGGCACTCTTGCTTAAGAGAGATGCAGTTGTAAGTTGCCTGGATCCCAGTGAAAAAGCCATTGAGAAGCTTCGCAAGCTTTTCTTGCTTGGTGATCGTGCCCAGATTGGTTTTTCTCAAGCAATGCCGTTCGCTGATGGTCAATTCGATGTTGTTGTTATGTCTGAGGTCATTGAACATCTGAACGATGAGGTACTTCATGCCACGTTGAGTGAGGTCTTGCGGGTACTTAAATCTGGAGGACGGTTTATTGGTACAGTTCCCGCAGATGAAACGTTATTAGATAACCGTGTTATGTGTCCGCATTGCGGCGAGCCCTTTCATCGGTGGGGGCACGTTCAGACATTTAGCCGAAGTCGATTAACACAAATGCTGGAGAGTTGCTTTGACCATGTGAAACTGTCTCGCCATTTCTTTGGTGATTTTTATTTGCTCAACTGGAAAGGGCGTATTGGCTTATCTATCAAAAAAATCATGGTTGCCTTAGGTATAGTAGGTAGTGGCGAAACTTATTTTTTCTCCGGATTTAAGAAGTGAAGCTTTTCATTTTTATTTTTTCTCTTTCCGGTGGCGGAGCCGAGCGTGTCGCCGCTAATCTTGCTAACTATTGGGCGCAAAAAGGCTGGGATATTACGGTTGTGACATTAGCATCACGCAAGCTGGATTTTTACGAATTACACCCGGCTGTTGAGCGAGTCGCTCTGGAGTTGTCAGGTGATAGTGGTAATGTTCTGATTGGCCTAAAACAGAACTTTCAACGGATTTTCATGTTGAGGCGTGTATTGCGCCAGATTAAACCGGATATTGCTTTGGGGATGATGACGGGGGCTAATGTTCTGCTCGCTCTAGCCGCGTTAGGCCTGTCTGGTTTACGCACGATAGGCGCTGAGCGTATTCACCCACCGCAAATGCCCTTAGATTATTTATGGGAAACATTGCGACATTATTCTTACAGATTTTTAAATGCAGTCACCGTTCTGACTAGTGAGGGTGAAGTCTGGATTAAAAATAATACTTACGCTCAAAAAATTTCGCTTATTCCCAATGCGGTAACTTACCCCTTGTTGGCACAAGAACCTCGAATTAAGCCCAATGCCACAGAAAGAAAAATTTTACTTGCAGTAGGACGCTTGGACAAACAAAAGGGATTTGATTTATTAATAGAGTGCCTTGCAAATCTTTCATCAAAGTATCCTGACTGGGATTTAATTATTCTTGGCGAAGGCTCGTTGCGGTCTGCATTGGAAAAAAAAATTCACGATTTGGATTTGGAAAAACGTATTTTTCTCCCCGGCAGTGTTGGCAATATGGGCGAGTGGTACGAAAGCGCAGATCTTTATGTCATGAGTTCCCGTTTTGAAGGTTTTCCCAATACTTTGGTTGAGGCGATGGCTTATGGTTTACCGGCAGTCAGCTTTGATTGTGATACCGGACCGCGTGATATTATTCGCCACGAAGTGGATGGTTTGCTAGTGCCTGTAGGGGATACTGTTGTTTTAACGACAGCGTTGGATAGGTTAATGGGTGATAAAGAACTGCGAATACGTTTTTCTAAATATGCTGTCGAGGTTAGAGAGCGATTTTCAATGGAAAAAATAGCCGGATTGTGGGATCAATTATTTAAGGAGATTTTATAAATGACATATCATACAGTTAAAGTTAAGCAAGACGAATGTCTTGAGTTTGGCGCTAATTGAACGCACCTTTGTTATTTGTACTTACTTGATACTGAAGCCCCACAAAGAAAATAGTAAATTATTTTGACTCACATCTTGCTTTTGACCTCATCAATGTCCAGTGGCGGCGCGGAACGCGTTGCTTCTACGCTTTCAAATGCTTGGACTGCTCGTGGCGATCAAGTTACATTGATACCGACATTTTCAGGGCGTGGAGGCTGTTTTTATGAATTGTCGCCAGCCGTTCGTCTTGTCTATTTAGCCGATTTAGTCTCAAGCCGAATAAGAACATGGGCTAATCAAGTTGAACGGCTTCGTGCTTTACGCCGGTTTATTTTGGCTGAACGACCTGATGTTATTGTTTCGTTTTTATCCAATGTTAATGTTGCTGCGGTTATTGCAGCGTTTGGCTTGGGTATTCCTGTTATTATCTGTGAGCGTGTCGACCCGTTTGCAATGCCGATATCACGCGGGTTGCGACTGGCCTGCCGTTTTAGCTATCCATTGGCAACTGTACTGATGGTACAGACGCAAGCGGTAGCCACTAAATTTGCTGCTTCAGGATGGTCATTAAAACGGTTGCGTGTCATACCTAATCCAGTCTCTGAGCAAATGCTGGACATTCAACGCCGTATTGGTGACTCTACAACGAAACGGCTGTTAAGTATTGGCCGGTTAGAGGAGCAAAAACAATTTGATATCCTCATTCGGGTATTTGCCAGGCTTGCACAACATTATGCCGATTGGTCATTACGGATTATTGGTGAAGGATCTTTGCGAACAGCTTTGCAACAACAAATAACAGAACTTGGTCTTGATGCGCGTGTTGAATTGACCGGACAATCGGCGATGATAGGCGAAGAACTGGCAATGGCGGATATTTTTGCATTGACTTCAAGCTATGAGGGTTTTCCTAATGCATTGCTTGAAGCCATGACCGTAGGCTTGCCTTGTATCAGTTTTGACTGTCCCAGTGGTCCGCGAGAAATAAGCCTGGACGGGCAAGTGGCGCTATTGGTGCCGCTGAATGATGAACAAGCATTAGAACTTGCACTGGAGCGATTGATGCTGGATGCCGAATTAAGACAAACTTTAGGGCGTCAAGCATGCGTATCGGTCATTGAGCGTTTTTCTTTAGATAAAATACTGGAGCAATGGGATTTGCTGTTTAAGGAACTGGGTATTCAACGTTGAAAATTCTCCATATCATCATTTGCCTTAACATAGGCGGCGCAGAGACTATGCTCAAGCGTTTGATTGAGTCTGATCCTGCCGCAATACCTGATACGGTTGTTGTTTCGCTTACTTCGCTTGGCGTTATTGGTGCTTCGCTGCGTAAGCAGGGTGTAAAAGTTTATGCGCTCAACCTGTGGCAATCAGGATTAAATGTTCCGGGTGTCTTGTGGCAGTTAATAAAAATCGCCCGTCAATTTAAGCCTGATATTGTGCAAACGTGGATGTATCATGCTGATTTATTAGGGGGTTTGGCTGCTCGTTTAGCGGGATATAAAAATATTATTTGGGGCGTCCGTAATTTGTCCTTGGATAATTCTCACAGACCAACTGCTTTAATTATGAAAATTTGCGCAGTATTGTCCCGCTGGATTCCAAAAAAAATTATCTGTGTAGCGGAAATTGCAAGGCAAACTCATAGTGCAGCTGGATACGTAGCTTCACGTATGGTGGTCATCCCCAACGGCTTTGACTTTTCGCAATTTACAGCCACTCAGGGGCAAAGGGCTACATTGCGACTGGCTTGTCACTTTTCAGAAAGCGATATAGTGATTGGCTGTGTTGGACGTTTTCATGTTGATAAAGGGCAAAATAATTTTATTAAAGCAGCAGCTAACATTGTACAACAACATCCAACGGTGAAGTTCCTGTTAGTAGGGCGTAATTGCGACTCTAATAATGCCCGGTTAATGAATTGGCTTAATGATGAGGGCTTACAAGACCGATTTGTTTTGTTAGGTGAGCGTCTCGATGTGCCGGTGTGTCTTGCGGCGATGACTGTTTTTTGTATGCCCTCCCGTACTGAGGGTTTTCCCAATGGTTTGGGTGAAGCAATGGTAATGGGCTTGCCCTGTGTGGCGACTAATGTTGGCGATACCGATGTTTTAGTGGGTGACACGGCGATTTTAGTGCCACCGCAAAATGAACAAGCCTTGGCGCAGGGATTATTAAAGGTGCTTGCTTTGTCATCAAAGCAGCGTGAACAAATGGGGCAACGCGCTAAAGAACGGGTGATGGCTGAATTTTCAATAGAAAAAGCACGATCCCGTTTTGATGCGGTGTATCAAGACGTTATTTCGGAGAGCAACATATAATGTGCGGATTTACAGGATATTTAAGTACGTCAACACAAAATAATGCTGTTGAATTATTACAACGCATGGGTGATACCATTGCCCACCGTGGCCCCGATGATAGTGGTATTTGGCATGATAAAGATGCGGGCATCGGCTTGGTACATCGACGTTTATCGATTATTGATTTATCGCCTGCGGGTCATCAGCCAATGCCTTCGGGTTCTGGTCGTTATGTCATTGCCTTTAATGGAGAAATATACAACCATCCGGCTCTACGCGCTGAACTGGAAGCTGTAGCTAACGCCCCTGCTTGGCGAGGTCATTCTGACACGGAAACTTTATTGGCCGGTTTTGATGCCTGGGGAATTGAAGTCACTGTTAAAAAAGCCATTGGCATGTTTGCTTTTGCAGTCTGGGATAAGCACTCTCGGCAGTTGACTTTAGGTCGCGATAGATTGGGTGAAAAACCGTTGTATTATGGTTGGCAGGGGCAGGGTGAGCAGGCGGTTTTTTTGTTTGGCTCGGAATTAAAAGCGCTGCGAGTACACTATGCTTTTGAAAACAGCATTAATCGTGGTGCGGTGAGTTTACAATTACGCCATAACTATATTCCTGCACCTTATTCCATTTATAACGGCATTGCTAAATTGCGCCAAGGCTGTTTATTAACCGTATCGTCAACACAACGGGAAGTTAAAGAACAGGCGTATTGGTCAGCATTGCAGGTGGCTGAATCGGGCGTTGCCCGGCCATTTACAGGCAGTGCGGAGCAAGCGGTTGATGAGCTGGAAACCTTGCTTAAAAGCGCAATACAACAACAAATGATGGCAGATGTGCCTCTGGGAGCTTTTCTATCAGGCGGCGTTGATTCTTCTTTAGTCGTTGCCTTGATGCAAGCGCAATCGGCACAAGCCGTAAAAACGTTTACGATTGGATTTCATGAGCAAGGCTATAACGAAGCGGTTTATGCCAAAGCCGTTGCCAAACACTTAGGCACTGATCATACCGAGCTTTATGTGACCGCCGAGCAAGCAATAGCAGTGATTCCCCGCTTACCCGGCTTATACGATGAACCCTTTTCAGACTCTTCACAAATCCCCACCTTTCTGCTATCGCAGTTGGCAAAACAGCATGTTACGGTGTCATTATCAGGTGATGGGGGTGATGAGCTGTTTTGTGGTTACGACCGTTATGAAATGACGGCCAAGCTTTGGCAGAAAATCACGCTGTTACCCATGCCATTACGCCGATTAGCGGCAAAAGGCATAATAGGTGTGTCGCCTGCTGGCTGGAATCACTTAACGCGCTTTCTGCCGCTTGCAAATTCAACACGTCCCATTAATATCGGTGATAAACTGCATAAAGGCGCAGGCGTCCTCAGCAGTAAAAATTGTAACGAACTGTATGCCCACTTTATTACCCATTGGCATGATTCAACATCAATAGTTATTGGCGGCTTCTCATTACCTAACCTGGTGACCGAATTGCCCGACTTAACCGGCTTGAATCCTATTGAACGCATGATGGCACTGGATTGCATGACTTATTTACCGGATGACATTTTAGTCAAAGTCGACAGGGCGGGAATGGGCGTGTCATTGGAAACACGCGTGCCTTTTTTAGACCACCGTGTAGTTGAATTTGCCTGGCAACTACCCCAGTCTTTCAAGCTGCGTGATGGCCAAAGCAAATGGGCTTTGCGGCAGGTATTATATCGTCATGTGCCTAAGGCGTTAATCGACCGACCTAAAATGGGTTTTGGGGTGCCGATTGATGTTTGGTTGCGCGGCCCTTTACGGGATTGGGCGGAAGCATTACTGGATGAAACCCGATTGAAAAATGAAGGTTTTTTTCACCCAGCCCCTATTAGGCAAAAATGGTTGGAACATCTGTCAGGACAACGAAATTGGCAATATTATTTGTGGGATACACTGATGTTCCAATCGTGGCTGGAAAGCCAATAATTTTTAACGTTATCAAATTAAATAATTATGCACACAAGAAAAATTTCTGTTATTGGACTTGGTTACGTTGGTTTGCCGGTTGCTGTTGCCTTCGGTAAGGAGGCCAGAACGATTGGCTTTGATGTGAATGAAGCACGACTTGCTGAGTTACGTGGCGGAGTTGATCGTACCAATGAAGTGGTTGCTATGGATTTGGCGCTTACTGATATCGTGTTTACTTCTGATACCAGACTGCTTGCCGAGGCGGATTTTCATATCGTTGCAGTACCTACACCTGTGAATGATGCACATCAACCAGTCCTGACGCCCGTTGAGCGTGCATCGGAGAGCGTTGGTTACGCACTTAAGAAGGGTGACATCGTGGTCTATGAGTCTACGGTTTATCCTGGTGTGACTGAAGATTTTTGTGTGCCTATTCTGGAACGAATATCTGGCCTTAAGTGTGGGGATGATTTTACCGTTGGTTATAGTCCTGAGCGGATCAATCCGGGGGACAAGGAACATACGTTTACTAAAATCACTAAGGTGGTCTCCGGGCAGGATGCGGCGACGCTTAATGTAGTGGCTGCCGTATATGAATCCGTCGTCACAGCAGGTGTTTATAGAGCAGCAACGATTAAGGTCGCTGAAGCCGCCAAGGTCATTGAAAATACCCAGCGCGATTTAAATATTGCCTTGATGAATGAGTTGTCTTTGATTTTTGATCGGATGGGGATAGACACGAATAGCGTGCTGGAAGCTGCCGGCACCAAGTGGAATTTTCTCAAGTTTAAACCAGGACTGGTAGGCGGTCATTGTATTGGTGTTGATCCCTATTATCTGACCCACAAGGCGGAGATGCTGGGTTACCATTCGCAGGTTATTCTTGCCGGACGGCGCATTAATGACGGCATGGGTGCTTATATTGGTCAACAGACTATAAGGCAATTGATTCATGCCGGACATGATGTGGGCAAATGCACGGTAACGGTGTTAGGTTTGACTTTTAAAGAAAATTGCCCTGATTTGCGTAACTCCAAGGTGATTGATGTCATTCGCGAATTGCAGTCATTCGGTCTTGCTGTACAAGTTTGTGACCCTGAGGCGGATGCGCATGAGGCGGTAATCGAATATGGCATACAATTAATACCGATGAATCAGCTACAACCTTCGGAGGCTTTGGTAGTCGCAGTCGCGCATAAAGACTTTGTCGAGCTTGGTACAGCAGATTATCTAGGTATGCTGAAACAGAACCCGGTTGTGATTGATGTGAAAGGTATTTGTAACCAGACAGCTTTTGATGCCGCCAGTATTCGGCTTTGGCGGCTGTGAGAAATAACTCGATGAATGCGTATAAAATAGTACAGCAAGAACTGCGTGATAATCCAAAAATATGGTTGATTACTGGCGTTGCTGGTTTCATAGGCTCCAATTTACTGGAGGCATTGCTTAAACTGGATCAACAGGTTATCGGATTGGATAATTTCGAAACGGGTTTCAAGAAAAATCTGGAGTCGGTTCGGGAGTTGGTACAGCCGGCACAATGGAATAGATTTAACTTTTATGAAGGCGACATTCGCGACTTGGAATCTTGTAAAAAGGCTGTCGCAGGCGTTGATTATGTGTTGCATGAGGCTGCGCTGGGTAGCGTGCCGCGTTCTTTGGAAAATCCGATCCGCACTAATGAGACGAATATATCAGGTTTTTTGAACATGCTGACGGCCAGTCGCGATGCCAATATTAAACGTTTTGTTTATGCCGCATCGAGTTCTAGCTATGGTGATCATCCCGGTTTACCTAAAGTTGAAGATATTATTGGGAAGCCATTATCACCTTACGCTGTCACGAAATATGTAAATGAACTTTATGCGGATGTATTTGGGCGTTGCTATGGTCTGGAGTCAATTGGCTTACGTTATTTTAATGTATTTGGTCCACGTCAAGATCCTGATGGCGCTTATGCAGCCGTGATTCCAAAATGGTACGGTGCGCTATTGAGATCGGAACCTGTTTTTATTAATGGCGACGGTGAAACGAGTAGGGATTTCTGTTTTATTGCGAATGTTGTTCAGGCGAATATTCTTGCTGCAACGACAATAAATCCTGCTGCAATTAATCAAATCTATAACATTGCGTTAGGAGATCGGACAACGCTGAATGAATTATTTATGTTAATACGTGATCAAGTCGCAAAAATTTATCCGGGAGTTAAAGAGCTTAAGCCAGAATATCGCGAGTTTCGAGAGGGTGATGTTCGACATTCGCAAGCAAATATTAACAAGATACAGGAACGTTTAGGTTATATCCCAACGCATAGGGTTGGGGATGGCTTGAACGAGGCAACCGAATTTTACCATGCGAATGTAATTTGGCCGGGCGACACAGGTCATCGAATTTAAGTGCTGCTTTTCATGGATGCTAAAAGAAAAACAGTTGGATCTATTGGAAAATATAATAGATGGGAAGAAGAGTATTATTAAAAGATTGAAACTTGCATTCGCTTAAAGGCTTATCAAGCAGAGATATTTTGGTACCTTCATTTTGAGAACGTTGTTTCTGATCGGACGGTTTTAAATATATGCGTACCCAAAAATTACATAAAAAATTGTTCTCATGGCAATGATCGTTGCAATTACTGGCGGATCCGGATTTATCGGTCGTAAACTGGTGATGCGTCATCTGGAACAAGGTGATGAAGTTCGAGTACTGTCGCGTCGCCCCCCCGAAAAGTCGGGATTGCCAGACTCGGTAAGGTGGTATTGTGGTGACCTGAGCAACTCTGGAGATTTGCAGTCATTCGTTGATAAGGCCGATGTTCTCTACCATTGTGCTGGCGAGATTAAAGACGCGACGAAAATGAAAGCTTTACATGTTGATGGCACAGCCCGATTAATCAATATGGCAACGGGGCGTATTGGTCGTTGGGTTCAGTTGAGTAGTACGGGTGCATATGGTCAGCGCCATGATGAGATCGTGACCGAGGAAACAAGTTTAAATCCGAGCGGCACCTATGAAGTAACCAAAGTACAGTCAGATAACTTGGTAGCCAATGCAGCAAATAAAGGCGCGTTTAACTATATCATCCTTAGACCTTCTATTGTGTATGGGGAAACAATGAGTAACCGCTCCTTGTTCAGCCTCATTGCGTTGATTCAGCGAGGGTGGTTTTTTTTCATAGGACAACCAAACGTTTCAGCAAATTATATACATGTAGATAATGTAGTCAAAGCACTGCTACTCTGTGGATCTGCTAAACACGTAAATGGTCAAGTTTATAATTTATCGGATTCCCGAAGTTTGGAGGATTTTGTAAAAATAATTGCCAATGCGTTAGGGTGTAAAATACCTCATCTGAGAATACCTGAATTGCCTGTGCGTGTAATTGTCAAACTGTTGGGATGGATTCCTGGCATGCCTCTGACTGATTCAAGGATAAATGCTTTAACAAGCTATACTATTTATCAAAATACAAAAATTGAGCAGGAATTAGCTTACAAACATGTAATTTCCATGGAAGATGGATTAATTAAACTCGTTGCCTATTGGCAATCGAACTTGATGAAAAGTTAAATATCCTTCAAAGATAAATACGCAAAAAATGAATTGGATCTGATAGATGCCGTATGACTGTGGTGCGATCCAATGTGAAATACATTTTTGTTATATCGAGTAAAATTGCAGATTAGTTCATTTTAACTGTTAATAATGATAAAAGCTGTAAGTCTCATAATTAAAGATATAGAAATTATTTATTGATGAAAAAAATCTGCTACGTTGCTACTATTCCTGCTGTGGTTCACGCTTTTTTGCGTGGTCATATTCGTGCGGCAGTTGAAGAGTATGAAGTAACGGTAATTTGCAATAATGCTGATGTGCACTTGCTTGAGGGTATTAACGCTCGACTCATTCTTCTACCTATTGAGCGCAAGATATCGCCTTGGCGTGATTTACTGGTTTTGATTGAGCTGGTGTTGTTATTTCGTCGTGAACGTTTTGATTTAGTGCATTCCATTATGCCTAAAACCGGACTGTTGAGTATGTTGGCGGCTTGGGTGACAGGTGTGCCTAATCGGATACATATTTTTACCGGGCAGGTTTGGGCGACAAAACAAGGATGGGAACGCAGATTTCTCAAGCTGTTCGATAAACTGATTGTTTTATTTGCTACGCGTATCTTGACGGATAGTCCATCGCAACGTGATTTTTTAGTTTCTGAAGGTGTTTTGCTTCAAGACGAGTGTATCGTTTTTGGGGATGGTTCAATCTGTGGTGTCGATGCGGCTCAGTTTAACCCTGATGTTCAACTGCGTAACAGAGTACGAGCGGAGTTAAATGTCAGTCCGGAGCAAACCATAATTCTGTTTTTAGGTCGATTAAATCGTGATAAAGGCATTCTTGATCTTGTTGCTGCGTTTACCGAAATTGCATCACATAGACCTGAGGTACTACTGGTATTGGTTGGATCAGAAGAGGATATTTCTTTTTTACGCGTACAGGAAATTTGTGGGGCGCATCGCGAACGATTGCGCAGAGTGAGTTTTACTGCCAATCCTGAGCGTTATATGGCAGCGGCGGATATTTTTTGTCTGCCCAGTTATCGCGAAGGCTTTGGTCAAGTTATCATTGAAGCGGGGGCAAGTGGTGTGCCGACTGTTGCCTCACGTATTTACGGTATTACTGATGCAGTCGAAGACGGCAAGACCGGCTTGTTATTTACTGCGGGCAATATTACAGGTCTTATCCAATCTTTATTAAAGCTAATAGATGCCCCACTTTTTCGACAAGAAATGGGCGAAGCTGCACGTGTGCGAGCACTTGAATTATTCCCCAGTCATAAAATTACAGCAGGAATGTTTTCGCTGTATAGTGAGCTATTAACTGAGCGTTATGATTAATAAATGAGCAAGATGGATAGATTAAATAACGCATATAACCCAAAGTTGAATACGATACTTGTTACCGGAGCCAATGGCTTTGTTGGCAAACCGCTTTGTCTGGCGTTATTTGCGCAAGGTCAAGCCGAAATAACTGGGGTCAGAGTAAAGTTAAATAATAGGGGCAACGTAAATCCTATTAAATTACGTCTTGTTGGCAGGCTTATCATGGTGTACTATGTACATCAAATATTCAGGAGTAGCTAATAGGTGAGTCACGCCTTCGAATTCATTGAGACTCCCATTTTCACCAAACAAATCAAGGCGATTGCTACTGACGATGAGTTGAAGGATCTACAGGTAGAGCTTATCGCGCAGCCGGAAAAAGGTGATCTCATTCAAGGTACTGGTGGACTGAGAAAGATCAGGATGGCTACTGGTGGGCAAGGAAAGAGTGGGAGTGTTCGAGTTATATATTTTTTAGCGACAGTAGAAATTATTTATTTGGTTCTGGCCTATCCAAAAAATGTTAAAGATAGCCTGAACCAAGCAGAGAAATCTGAGCTGAAGAAGTTAACCAAGTCGCTTAAAATCGAGGTTTAATATGAGTATTTTTAATGAGTTGAAATCTTCACTTGAAGAGGCTGTTGATATTAAGCAAGGCAAGAAGCTAGCGTCACGAGTAACCCGGTATGATGTTGCCAATGTAAAAGCACTTCGAGCCACGTTGGATGTATCTCAGCAAGAGCTGGCTGATGCTTTGGGGACTAGCGTTGATACGATAAAGAGCTGGGAAAACAAACGACGTAACCCAACAGGTCTTGCTGCTAAGGTGCTAGCGACCATTCAGGACAATCCAAATTATTTCCATGATCTTGCGGCTCACTAAATAACCGGGATCAGAGAAATAGAGAAATAACCGGGGTCAGAGTAAAGTTATATAGACTTTCAGAAATTAAATTTCCAACTCACATCGCTGTATGCTCATACAGATAACATCCTTGAAGGGATGGTATCTGTCGACAGAGAAATTATTTATCTGAAAATCTATAGTCCAAACTGGTAATCTATTGGCATTATAATTTGAACCGTTAGAGGATGCACACATGGGATATTCCGATATTATTGCACATGAAATTGAATTGCTGCCTCCAGAAAAGCAGGTTGAGATATTGGATTTTATTGCCTTCCTAAAAGCCAGATATTTGCCAGCCGAGATTGCGTCAGTACCCAAAACTGCCGGGGAAATAGAAACTTTCTTTCGAAGCTTCAATGTGGACATCAGTGGCTATAAATTTGACAGGGACGATGCCAATGCCCGGTAGGATATTTATCGACACCAATATAGTCATTTACGCGCTCGGGCAAGGCTCTACTAAAGCACACCTTGCTGCCCCATTATGACTATTCTTGAGTCGGCTGCCTGCGGTGTCCCGACCGTAGCCTCACGTATTTACGGTATTAATGACGCAGTCGAAGACGGCAAGACCGGCTTGTTGTTTACCGCAGGCGATGTGGCAGGTCTTACTCAGTCTCTGCTAAAGCTTATAGATGACCTGTTTTTACGACAAAAAATGGGCGAAGCAGCACGTGTGCGAGCACTTGAATTATTCCCCAGTCATAAAATTACAGAAGGAATGCTCTCGCTGTATAGTGAGCTATTAACTGAGCGCCATGATTAATAAATGAGCAAAATGGTCAGATTAAATAACGCATACAACCCAACGTTGAATACGGTACTAGTCAGCGGAGCGAATGGTTTTGTTGGCAGGCCTCTTTGTGAGCGCTTATTTCAACAAGGGCAATCTTTGATCAGAGTAGATTTTATCTCTCGCAATAAGATGGGTAAAAAAGCCATCTCAATCCAAAAGAAGAGCTTTAAAAACAAATGCTTGCCATTAATTTAACATCGGCACGATACATCGGAAAAAGGTTGTAATTTTTAGTATAAAACAATATTGTTAACAACTAGTTACAATTACAATAAGATCGGCATATGTTAATGCAGCCAGAAACACCATCCAGGATAGAGCCATGCCTGTTAGACGTAATCGATACAACGACTGCCGACCGAGTTGCAGATTTAGTGTGGAAGTCATCACAGCTAGGAAAAAAAATCAACGTAAAGACCGCTGGTAGTCTTTCAGATTTGATTAGAATAGCTAATTGTTACTACTCCAATCTTATTGAAGGTCATAAAACAAAACCCAGAGATATTGAACGCGCATTAGCAGAAGATTTGGACAATAACGGTCGTAATCGTAATTTGCAAATTGAAGCACGCGCACATGTGCGACTCCAAAAAAAACTGGATGATTGTTATCTCAAAGGTACCCCATTAAATCCTTGGACGGTTGATTTTATAAAAGATCTACACAAGGATTTTTATAAAGATGCCACTGATGACATGCTTCTGATAGAAGGCAAGGGGGGCAGTTTTCACATGGTGCCTGGTGATTTTCGTAGTGAATCAGAGCATGACGTTATAGTCGGTCAACATTTACCACCAAGCAGCAAGGTGGTTGAGGCATTTATGGCGTATTTTGAACAAAAGTATTGCATGCAACCAATGAGGATGAATAGCAGGATCCTTGCTATGGCTGCGGCACATCACCGATTCAACTATATTCATCCTTTCCCCGATGGAAATGGTCGAGTTAGCCGGTTAATGAGTCATGCGATGGGGCTTTATGCGGGTATAGGCGCGAGTGGTTTGTGGTCAGTATCTCGTGGCTTATCCAGAGGACTTGAAGGTCGCATGAGCTACAGGCAAATCATGAATCATGCTGATATGAAAAGACAAGGGGAGCTAGATGGTCGTGGCAATCTATCGAAAAGGGCGCTGACTGATTTCATCAATTGGTTTATTGATGTATGTATTGACCAAGTGACTTTTATGGATAGTCTTTACGATTTAAATACAATGGAGTCCAGGTTAGAAAAATACATAAAGATTCATGAAATTAGAGGCGAGGCGCTCAATATCTTAAAATACGTCTGGCATAACGGAGAAGTTGCCCGAGGAAACGCAATAGCGACTACAGGACTAGGCGAGCGGACGGGTAGAACAGTGTTGGCATCATTACTGGAAAAGGGTGTATTAGCGTCAGAAACTATAAAAGGCCCAGTCTCTTTAAGGTTTTCGGTTGAGTCTATAGATATATTTTTCCCCAGACTGTTTGCTGAAACAATTGATTAACTGAGCGTCATGATTAATAAATGAGCAAAATGGACAGATTAAATAACACATATAACCCAAAGTCGAAGATGGTACTTGTTACCGGAGCGAACGGTTTTGTTGGCAAGCCGCTTTGTCTGGCGTTATTGGAGCAAGGTCAAGTTGTGCGAGCGGCGGTGCGTGGTGTAAACAGGCAGGTCGAAAATTGCGAGACGGTAGCTGTTGGTGAGCTAAACGGACAGACGGATTGGACAAATGCGTTGCTGGATGTAAAGGTGGTTATTCATCTTGCTGCGCGTGTGCATGTTATGAATGATACTGCAACTGATGCGTTGGCAGAGTTTCGCAGGGTTAATGTTGAGGGCACTTTACATCTTGCCAGACAAGCGGTTAAGGCTGGCGTACAGCGCTTTATTTTTATCAGCTCTATTAAGGTGAATGGTGAAGGCACATTAATAGGGCATCCCTATACCACTGAAGACTTACCCGCTCCGGTTGATCCTTACGGTATTTCCAAGTGCGAAGCCGAAGATGCGTTGCGTCAGTTAGCGATTGATACGGGGTTGGAAGTGGTTATTATTCGTCCACCGCTTATTTATGGGCCGGGTGTGAAGGCTAATTTTTTAAGCATGATTCGCTTGCTGGACAAGGGTGTTCCGTTGCCTTTGGGCGCGATTCATAATCAGCGCAGTCTGGTTGCTTTGGATAATTTGATTGATTTAATCATTACTTGTATTCATCATTCCGCTGCGGCTAATCAAACCTTCTTGGTGTCCGACGGTGAGGATCTTTCAACGCCTGAATTGTTACAGCGAACGGCGGCTGCTTTAGGCAAAAAAGCGTGGTTGTTGCCTGTTCCCGACTTTTTATTGGCGTGGGGCGCAACATTGACAGGCAAACAAGCGGTGGCGCAGCGACTCTGTGGTTCATTGCAAGTTGATATTTCCAAGACATGTACTTTATTGGATTGGAAGCCGCCTGTAAAGGTAGATGAGGCGCTGTGCAAGACGGCACACTTTTATAGCAGCGTCACTCATGATTAACATCGGCTGGGTATTTTTTATTGCCCTGATTTTGGCTGCGGTATTAACCGGATTATTGCGCCGTTACGCCTTGGCAGCCAGCTTGCTGGATATGCCAAACGCCCGCAGTTCGCATAGTATGCCAACGCCTCGCGGTGGTGGCTTGTCGATTGTTATTGTGTTTTTGCTGGGACTTCCGGTGCTTTCAGCGATGGGGATATTAGCGACAAATGCACTATGGGCATTTGTTGGGGCGGGTGCATGGGTGGCTTTGGTAGGGTTTCTGGATGATCATGGTCATATTCCGGCACGATGGCGACTACTGGCCCATTTTATCGGGGCAGCGTGGGGGCTTTATGGGTTGGGTGGATTGCCGCCGCTCGTGTTCTCGTTGCCACAATATCTGGACGTGTATTCTATTGATTTGGGCTGGGCGGGACAAATTTTGGGGCTGTTTTATTTGGTTTGGTTGCTTAATCTCTACAATTTTATGGATGGTATTGATGGGTTGGCCAGTATTGAGGCGATAACCGTTTGTCTGGGTGGGGCGCTTTTGTATTTATCAGGATATGATAATAGTGGGCAGTGGGTTACGCCGGTATTGATGGCAATGACTGTTGCCGGTTTTCTGTTTTGGAATTTTCCGCCCGCCAGGATTTTTATGGGTGATGCGGGGAGTGGTTTTTTAGGGATCGTGGTCGGACTTTTTTCCATTCAGGCCGCCTGGATTGCCCCGCAGTTTTTTTGGAGTTGGTTAATTTTACTGGGCGTGTTTATCGTGGATGCCTCTTGGACGTTGGCGCGACGTTTTTTAAACGGTGAAAAAGTCTACGAGGCTCACCGCAGTCATGCTTATCAGCAAGCATCGCGTTATTATCGTTCACATAAGACAGTTTCACTGGTTATTGGTGTTATTAACCTGTGTTGGTTAACGCCGTTGGCGCTATGGGTTGGGCTGGCTGGACTTAATGCCTTGCTGGGTTTGGCGTTGGCTTATTTACCGCTGATAGTATTGGCTATTTATTTCAACGCAGGAGCAAGAGAACCGGATTTATGCAACAACAATTAGCGCACTGGTTTATTGGTCTTCAGCGCCGGAATAAGGCGGTTATTTTAATTGGCGCGGATGTGGTTTTTGTCTTGTTTGCGCTGTGGGCGGCTTTTTCTTTGCGTTGGGGAGAATTTTATATTCCTAAAGGCGATGAGTGGTATTTATTTGCAGCGGCACCGTTTATCGCCGTACCTATTTTTGCACGATTAGGCTTATACCGAGCCATTATTCGTTATATTGAGATTAGGGCTTTATGGACAATTGCTCAGGCCACAACGCTTTATGCCTTGGTTTTTGCCTTTGTCTTGTATGAATCCGCTATCCAGGTTATTCCCCGAACGGTCTCACCACTAAATTGGCTACTTGTTATGTTGCTGGTGGTTAGTAGTCGCTTTTTTGCACGCTGGTGGTTGGGTGAGACTTATTTTAGCTTGGGCGGCATTCGAAGTGTAGCCGATTCCGGTAAAAAAAGTGTAGTGATTTATGGGGCGGGCAGTGCGGGTTTACAACTGGCTTCTGCGCTGGCGCACGGACGTGATTTTAAAGCAGTGGCTTTTATCGATGATGATAAATCCTTGCACAAAAGAAAAGCGAATGGACTGCGGATATATCCGCTAAGTTCTTTAAGTTATTTGATACAGCGTTACCAGGTTTCAGATGTTTTACTGGCCATGCCTTCTGCAAAACGCTCACGCATCAGTGAGCTTATCCGCTTGCTGGAACCTTATGCCATTCATGTACTCTCAATGCCCGGGTTATCTGATATAGCCCAAGGCCGGGTTAAAGTTGATGCGTTGCAGGAAGTTGATATTGCTGATCTTTTGGGGCGTGATCCGGTCGCGCCAGATCCTTCACTACTTAAGGCGTCAATTAGCGGTAAAGTGGTCATGGTAACGGGGGCAGGGGGGTCTATAGGATCAGAGTTGTGTCGGCAGATTATTCAATTGCAACCACTTGCGCTGATTCTTTTTGAGGTGAGTGAATTCGGGCTTTATGCGATAGAAAAAGAATTGAATCACCGGTTAACCAATGCCTTGGGTTCCAAGCCCATAGAAATTATTGCCGTTCTGGGTTCGGTGACGCAAGCCAAGCGCATTGAAAAAGTATGTAAAGCTTTTAAGG
>Ga0208103_1000245_pt1 | contig 24212 bp, 25 predicted proteins | sample CryBogmetaGMA75M_FD_184550 | JGI IMG/M metagenome (GOLD analysis project Ga0208103, IMG submission 184550) | Freshwater microbial communities from Crystal Bog, Wisconsin, USA - MA7.5M (SPAdes) | ecosystem: Environmental > Aquatic > Freshwater > Lake | place: Crystal Bog, Wisconsin, USA... | reverse complement strand
ACAAAAGACGTGTACAGGCAGTTGTCTCAGAATCCTGAAATCGAGATTTCGGATATGGGAAATGACTCAACATGGCTGCGGATAAGAGGCCGGATCGCATTTGACGATACTCGTGACGCCAAGGCCCAGGCATTCAAAGAATCCACCAGACTTCTCCAGATCTATCCGAAAGGGGCGGATGACGAAACATTCGTAATTTTTTACTTTACCGAAGCCGTGGCGACGTTGTACTCCTTCTCTGGGGCCTCGAAGAAAATACCGCTGCTTTAGGTACCGATTCCCCTTTTTTGTCAGAGGATTTCCCTCTCATTAGTATGACTTCTTCCCTCACTTCTCGCAGGCGAATGGACAGCTTTTCTTGAAACTAATGGCTTTATATTGACAGAATGAAATGACACGAAGACGATATGTCTAAGCGATTATTTCAACAATTTTTATAAACAAATACATATTATGGTAAGATATCCTACAGTATTTTATTATTGACTACATTACGAAACTGTAGTATACAAAGCCGACAATATGATCATATGGAGAATAAAATGAGCAAAAAAACTTTAAACAATGAGACAAAAAGAGAACGTTTTATTCGTTTGGCAGAGCGACGTATTAATGTGATTCTTGAACAATTTAGGAAACTTGGGAATCTGTCAAATTCGAGAAACTATGAGTATGATGATGGGGATATCGATAAGATGTTTGCCGCATTAAATAAAGCGTTACGAAGTACAAGGGCTTTATACAATAGGAAAAGCGGAACCAAAAGCGCATCGTTTAAATTTTAATTCATGATAAATAAAATTTGTCATTCAGACCCGATATGAAAACGAAAGAAAAAGTCGACTGTGTCTATTTAAATCATGACGCAAGGGAAATTTCATTAATCATTGGTAGAAAAAGTATTGATGTAACAATTACATCACCGCCGTACGGGCAACTCAAAGACTATGGATCTCATAAACAGATAGGTAAAGGTCAGTCCTATGATGAGTATCTTAATTCTCTGACTGATATATTTGGGCAAATTTACGAACGAACACGCTCTACGGGCTCTCTGTGGATAGTTGCAGACACATTTAAAAGCAAAAAGAAAATGAAGCTGTTACCATTTGACCTATGTAATCGGCTTGAAGGAGTTGGATGGGTACTTCGTGATATAGTCATTTGGGATAAAACAAAAACCCTTCCATGGTCACGGAAAGGTCAATTGAGGAACACATTTGAGTATATTCTTTTTTTTACAAAAACTGACAAGTTTAAGTACCACATAGAAAGAATAAAAGAGACGGAAGACCTTAAGGAGTGGTGGGTGCGTTACCCGGAACGATATAATCCAAGAGGAAAAGTACCAACCAACATATGGACATTTCCAATCCCAATTCAAGGCAGTTTTACCAACGTTGATGTTCGTCATGCCTGTCCTTTTCCAAGAGAATTAGTTGAAAGAATTCTATTATTGACTACAGATGCTGGTAATAGGGTTTTAGATCCCTTTGCTGGAACAGGGATGGTGTTAGCTCAAGCTGGTTTGATGAATAGAAAATATATTGGGATAGATGTGAACTCTGAATATGTAGAACAATTCTATAAGTATGTTAATAACGATATCGCGACTCAGTCCAATGTTAGAGAAATTCAAAAGACACTTGAGAGAAAAAGAAAGGTTATGGAGAAGCAAATTCTCAAATTAAGAGAAGTTAAATTTCCGAAAGCCTTATTCAATCGTCTAAAAAGCAAACACAAAATGCTAACACCTGAGAAAGTGAACTGCATTGTAAGCATTTGTGAATCTTTAAAGGTGAGAAAGAGAAAACATGAAATAGCCAAAATTACTTTATTCATACTTTGTAATAGAGGTGCCAACTTAGATTTTGAATCCTTTGAAAGAGACGCTAGGTCGATAGCAAGGAAACCGCCACTTTCAAAATATGGGCTTGTTCCTGAAATATTTGTAATGCCTATTGACGTTTTCCTAGAAACTAAAAATAGTCATTTCCTAGGGGATAAAAAGCTTTTTCTATATATGAACGGGCATACAAACCTACCGAGCGGGAATTTAAGTTTTTCTGAATGGGTTTCTCAAGGCAAAGCTACTTGGGAAAGCAAGCCTCCAATCCTAACAAACATAAAGGTAGAACAGGCATTTGTTAGTACATGGAAACCAAATAATATCAGAAGGAGCAATTTTTATTATGATTAAAGTATCATCAGATTTACTCAAATTAACACCTTATCCAAGCGAAGATTATGAAACATATGCCTTAGCAAACTTAACTGCTTGTTCTGTTTTTTTATTGCAGGAGTGGAAGTTGCTTACGAATATAGAAAATGTAATTGTGCTTAATCATCGTTTATTTCCAACTAAGTTTTCGCTGGTTGGCTGGCCTCAATTTCCAGATGCAAATCGTACAAATAGATCTATTCTTCAAATGCGACCAAAATATAGAAATCTTGCTGCATCAATTACGGATGAAGGTGTTTTCTTAAATGAACGAGGCCGCGATGAAGCAACCGCGATTTTATCTAAATTGGGACCACCTAAGATCGGCGACAAGGATTCAATTGTTGTCGATTATAAAGTCAAGTCAGAACAAAAGAGTGCAAGACCTCGAACGGTAACTCAAGATGACGTTATAGTGAAAATAAAGAAATCAAGATTATTCAAAGTATATGCTGAATCGAGATGGTCGGAAGCAAGAGCAATTGATTTATTAAGTTTATTGGGTGTTTATGATCATACTCCAGTAAAAGAAAAAAGGAATAGACTGGAAGTATTTAAAACTAGTGCAAGAGAGACAAAAGATATTGAGGTACAAAACTTTATAAAAGCTGTAGAGGACACTTTCAGTAGTTATCTATCACATTGAGTTTAAAAAAGCGGAGGGAGAAACTATGTCAGAGCCGCGTGAATTTAAAATTAGATTGGCAAGTAGGGAATGGTCTAGGCAATTTTCTAATGTTGTAAGAAGTTTTGCAAAAACAGTAACGGAAGCGGTTACAAATTCCGACACCTCTTACAAGCGTAAATTCAAAATATCTGATTCTTCAGGATTAGTTGAATTGATTTTGACGCAAGGATTGGGAACAAAACTGAATTCCGCAGATTTGAAGAAAAGAATAGCTGGTAAGACACCTAAGAGGGAAATTCAAATTCATTTATATACGGCAAGAGGTTATGGCAAAGAACCGCGGACCTGCGAAATTGTTGATTTTGCAGAAGGTCTTTCTGCAGACAAATTATTTTTAGCATTCGAAGAATTTGCCGCTGACAAGTCTGCAGTTTCAGAAGGAAGACCAGGAAGGAGTTTATTTGGTAGAGGTATAAGTGACGTGCTATTGGGTCACAAAGGAGGTGAGTTCTTTTCGTATAAAGACGGGGTTCTAAATAGAGCAATCTTCAAATTTGACATGACGAAGAGTGGGGAACCTTGGTGTAAAATAGAAAAAGTTGTGAGCTTAAAGAAAAAAATGGATTCAATTCATTTAGATATGGAATCTAATGGATCTTGTATTCAGGTAATCTTACATGATGATTGTTCAATTCCCGAAGAGGCTTCAATTCTCCCACTGCTATCTCAGTTTTACATGATGAGGCTTATTAATTCCGACCCTAATGTTAGGGTGCGTGTATTCCGTAACAGAGCACGTGGACAAGTCTTTGAAGATGATTTGCATTATGATTTTCCAATTGGCGATATCATCGCTAAGTTTTCTTTCGACTTTCCGATTCCTGTTAAAATTGTTGGCACAACACTGCCTCCGCTGAAAGTGGATGGCATTGTATGTCGCGCTGATACCGAAAGTATGAAAGGCAAAGAGTCCAAAGATACCCGTGAGAATGGACTTTTAATAATGGATGATAAAGATGCCGTTTTAGATTTAACGTTACTACCTGATTTTGAGAGTGCGCCTTATCTTAATCGTATCTATGGGTTAATTCGATTGACAGGAATAAGAGATGTATTTGATCATCTATTAAATAGAGGTAAGGAATCTGCATTAAGTACTACTCGTGATGGGTTTGATGTAAGACATGAGTTTACACAAGCATTGTTTAAAAAACTTAGAGAACACTTAGAACCAGTATATAGAAAGGAAGAAGAACGATATAAAAAAACTGTCCCAACAGAATTGTCGGATGAAACTAAGAAGCGAATACAGGAAGCCCTGAAGCATTTGAATAAGTACCTTGCCGACCTAATGGGGGAGGGTGAAGCAGATGAACCAGATTTGAAAAATTGGGAAGATGTGCCAGTCCAATTTTATCCCCAAAAAACCAGGCTCGTTACTGGTGTACCAAAACGTGTTTTGGTCGTTCTTCGATCAAAAGATGTGAAGAACAAAGCTTATGTCTTGTTAGACAGTGATAATTCTAAGATGATAATTGATCCTACAACATTTCAGATTGAAAAAATAAAAGCGCGAGAAGGATTTATTGAACAAACGATTTTACTGAAGTGTGATGATCTTCATGAAAAGGCAAAAATTACGGCGATCGTAGAGGGAGAAAGTGAAATATTTGAGGCTTCAATGATTGTAGAAGATGTTGTGAGCACACTAGTTATTGAACCACCAGAAAATATGGAGTTTAGACCTAAGGAAAGCAGAGGTCTTCCCAATCGTAAAAATAATCTGACACTTTATATAAATAGTACAGTGATACCTGTTGGAAGAAAAATTACGTTCAGAATTTTAAAGAAAGTTGGATCTATAGGTTTCATTGATAATGACAATAAGAGATGTGATCAGTGTGATATTAAGTTTGAAAAGAACCATATAATTGATGGAAGTATAACAGGAAGAATGCTTGTGCCCTGGCAGGGCGACGGCTTAGGACAAACAGCACAAGTTATAGCGGAAACAAAAACACCGGATGGTGAGACAATTTCTTCAAATGCCAAAATCATAATTAAGCAGCCTGAAGTTAAGGGGGGGATAATAGAAAAAGTTTTGTATGATGAAGTGGACAGTTCTATGTGTTCGACTTTTGCAGGTGGCATAATCTATATCAATAGTCTGCATTCAATGAATAGGGAAGTATTTGGGAAAGATCAGAGCGCTTACGATGAAAAAGTGAAAACTGATTATACTGCTCAATATAGACTTTCGACCATTATGGTTGAGCAAGGAGTATTTCAATTAGGTGAAAAAACTTATTTGGATGGTAAACTAAGAATAGATCCTGGAGCGCCAATAACAAGTATGAGACAATTTGTGGATGAGAGAACAAACGAGTTGGCACCTAAGATATTTAGAGTTCTCTTAAAAAAGATTGTTTAGAATCGTTTATGTTTCAACCATAGAGATAGATGATAAGGCTTATCGTGAAGGGTTTTTTTCTTCATTGATGCAAAGGAGGGTAATATGCCAGCAGTTGCTTCTTTGGAAGATCTGTCGAACGTTCAAGAAGACTTATTAAAACTAAAAAAAATGTATCCCGAAGCCTATGCTGATTTTCAATTTTTATTTAAGAGCTGGAGAATGGTCGGATACAAAAACATATCAAAATTACTGTTGGAAGAAACTACTCCTGCAAAGCTAAAGGGAATGGCGGAATAGCAATTAGAAAATGAGACATTAGTAGTCCCGTTTTGTTTGGGAGACTTCTGGGGTCAGGTCTTGAAATATAAGTAATCATCTGTTGCAGTTACGTCTATGGCGAGACCGATACGAATCGAATATCCGGGTGCAGTCTACAATGCTCATATGGCCTAGGGGTATCCGCTGAGAAAGATTGCGAGGGAAACAGAAGGCAGAAAATGATATTTCAAGACCTGACCCTAACTTTCTATGGGTTCAGGAGAAAAATATGAATATAATTTGGAAAGAATGGCAAATAACGCCGGAAGCTGGGTCTCTCGGGCATGGAATACACTTTCATGATAAGAAGAGGAATCGAGAGAGCGATCTAATAGCTTTCGTTGATGGTTTCCATTGGTTGCACGAACTCTCCTGTGATGTAGTTATTTACTGTATCAAGCCGGATGCCACAACTGACACGCAGACTCTTGGGGCGATGAAAAATGAAATAGAACAATATGTGTGCTCAAAGAATATTTCGCCTCGAATGATAACGCGTCGAATCGAATCCATAGTAAATGGATAAAAGGCCACAAGGGTTGCCAAATCAATCGATTAAGGGGATACGCCAGTGAATATTAGAGGTTTTGCACGAGTACTCGTGCAGGAGATCATGAGTGGGACGCCATCCGCGACGATCAAGAATGAGGCGCAATTCGAACTTGAGCATGTGATTGGTCCAGCATGGGAGCTGGCCAAATACCATCCAGAGATAGTTCTCTGTGTGCATCCTTCGAAGAGCCGCAAAAGTTGCGAGGGAGGCTGCGACAAGGCGGTCGGAGATACAGTTCGTAGGGTATGTGGTTGTCCACAATGTTGGAAAGGCAGCAAGGCATGGTCCGTGGTAGATGCATACGGCCTGCGCCACAATTTCGATCTGGTTGCACGTGATGCGCGAGGGCAAAGCTTAGCAGTTGAGGTGAAGTGGCTGTCCTTCTCAGGCGGGCGCGGGCCGAATAGCGAGTTTCAGCGATTTGTTGGACAGTGCGCATTGGCAGCTGCAGGCCATGCTATCGTCCTCGGCATATGTGGCATCCGAGGAAAGCGTGACAAGGCATTCGAGAAACACACAGAAAACGTTGCGCGGAAGCTGAAGGCTATAGGTGTTCAACTCATCATTCTACCAGCTCGCTGAGTCTAAAGTGAATGAAGCTATCTCTTCCTGGCTATATCAAGCTTCTATGGCCAGGTCTTGAAATATAAGCATTTCACGAGGCCAAGTCTCCAAAAGATATTTAAAGAGCAACAGACGAAGACGCAAAGGAATAAGAATATCTACCATGCTCATGTCGCTCATGGGTATCCGCTGAAAGAGATTGCGAGGGAAACAGAAGGCAGAAAGTAATATTTCAAGACCTGACCCTATTAACTCCTCTGCATTTCATGTATTATAATTATTGCCGGATTCACCAGACATTGAGAGTGACCCCCGCGATGGAAGCGGGAATTACAGATCATGTTTGGGGTTTGGAAGAAATATTAAATATTTGCACTTGATTGTTTCCTCTATTACAGGTAATTATACAAATCATTTCTCAAGATTTCACATAAACATTCCGATAATAAAAGTATCATGATGATACTTTTTTCTTGACATCTCATAATATTTGTACATATCTTATGAAAAAAGTACCTAGACCTAGTTATGATCTTGAAGAAATAAAGCGGCTCCTACAAAATGAGGCAACCCGGACAATTACCAGATCAAGTCGGCGCGACGCGGTAAAACTTAGATATGCCGATGATGAAGAAATGGTAAATAGGGTTTTAAAAATCATCCCAATAGAATTCTCTCATTCCATGATCTCTAAGGATCGCCCCATCTTGAATCAAGATGTGTATATAACCTGCGATGGCATTATATATCTTTATATAAAACTCCAGAAATCTCTTACAGGAAAAGGCGTCATTGTCTCGTTTAAGGAGGATACATGAACAGAGAGGGCGGAAAATGCGAAATTTGCGGTAATGATGGTGTGCAAAAGAAGATCATAACCGAAACTTTTGAATACAAAGGAAAGACCTTTGATTATCCAAATTATGTTATTTATGAATGTCCAGTGTGTGACGAAGCAGTTGTTGATAAGAAATCCTTGAAGGAATCGGGGCGTGCTATACGTGATTTTTATCGAGAAGTTGATGGTTTGCTTGTCGCATCAGAAATCAGACGGATTAGAACGACTCGCTTGTGTATCACCCAGGATAAAGCGTCAGAACTTTTAGGCGGAGGAGCCAAGAGTTTTGCGCGATACGAAAACAGCGAAGTAATCCAAAGCAAGGCGTTGGACAATCTTCTGCGCATTCTTGATGCAGACCCTTATAAATTAAAGATTATTGAAGATAAAAATAAGCCACAGCATGGAGCTGCTGTCTTTTCATTTCCCGTCAAATATCTGGCCGCTCCACGGGGCAAATTGGTAGCCAATTATGGAAAATGATATTTACAAATTCAGCTTTAAAGATTGTCGGCTTCTCTCTGTTCATTTTGAGTTAAAAACCGATAAAGAATATAAGCTCGCCAAAGATATTGAGATTTCAGCCAATCTTAATTTGAGGCATGATTGCCTTAAAGATAAAAAGCATTTGAGGCTATACATGAAAGTTGATATTTGCGGGGAGCAATTACCTTTTTCTATAGATGCCGAAATGGGAGGCCTGTTTCTTTTTTCCAAAGAAATTAAAAATAAATCTTTGTTAGATAAAATAGCCAGAATAAATTGTGCGGCTATAGTCTTTCCTTTTTTGCGGGAGATCCTGGCAGATATAACCAGAAGGGCAAATTTACCTCCTATTAAACTTCCCCCCGTAAATTTCATAGAAATTTATAATGCGCAGCCAAAGCCTAAGAAAAAGCAAATGAAGCCTAGTAAATAGCGCAAACCTCACTTCTTAGATAAAACCGGTTCAATTATCTATGGCCGGTTTTTTATTATCTCCTCAAACTGACCCACCACCAACCATTGACTGTTCTTGATCAAAGGTGTAAATTAGTTTTTAAATGGGGGGAGCTATGATTGAAATTAAAGACATTGCTGGACTTAGTCAACCGATCAAAAAGCTAATAGAAGTCGTGGCCGAGGGTATTGGCGGCGTTTCGCGACCCTTACTCACGAGGAAAAACGCTGATGCAAAAGCCTATGAGATCCGGACTATTACTCAAGCAATTGCTCACAGCCAGAAACTACTTGGACAGATAACGTACGATGATGGTAGCATTCTAATCGATTCATCTACCGACATAGATAAGCCTGTGCTTCCTGAAGCCACCGTTGACCAGAGAATTACAGCACGTATCGCGTACCAACAGTTCAAGAAGCAAAATAACATTGAACAGATCACGCGGTACGCTGCAGAAGAGCTATATGATGAGAAAGAGATTAAATCAGAAAATCCTGACAGTGATTGGACTACTCGCTTCTTTCGCATCGCAGAAGATATAACAAACGACCAAATGCAAATACTTTGGGGGAAGGTATTAGCGGGTGAGGTGAAAAGACCTGGTTCATACTCATTGCGAACACTTGACGTGCTAAAAAATATTACCCAGCAAGAGGCTGAGCTATTTGTCCGGGTTGGGCATATTAGTTTTGTGTCCGCCGCAAAGGTCTTTGTCCCTGATACGGATCAGGGCAATTACCTCAAGGAACGTTTTGCTCTGCATTTCACCGATTTCTTGCTGCTCCGTCAGATCGGGTTGCTTGCGGAAAGCAACTTGGAATTCTTTTTCAACCTAGCGGATCATGATATGCAACATCCATTGGCATGTGGCAGCACCTGTATTGTAATAAAACGTCCTAAGGGCACACCTAGACAAGGGGTACAAGTCATCCTGTTTACGGAAATTGGACGAGAACTACTACAACTAATCGAAAGAAAGCCCGCTGACCCTGACTATATCAAGCGGTTTGTATCGTTCTTCCGGCGAGAGGGGATATCCACCCAGTCTGGAATAATTACTGCATGGAAAGATGACGGCACTGTCTCTGCAAATCTCACCGACATTCCTGCCTAATCTGATAATGTCATCTTGCTATACGTAGGACTCTTTTTACAACTCATACAGCCGTGTCGCGGCTCGCGCGCATACCCGCCCTTCCCTCCTTTGTTTCAACAATATCCAGAAAAAGAACGTTTGACTGAACTGAAGCTTATGAATAGATTAGAACAAAAAATATAGGACATATATTAAGCATGGAGGTGTTCTCTTGTCCGTAGGTGTCATGGCAGCTATTTTGTTCGGAGCGCTCCTGCATGCCACATGGAACGCTCTTATCCGTGCCGGATCGGATAAGATGTTAAATACCCTCTTGATTGTTGCCGGCGCGGGATTGGTGACTGCATGCTTCCTTCCGTTTGTCCCGGCCCCCGCTCCCGCAAGCTGGCCGTACCTGGCTGCGTCCATCGTGATACATGTCGTCTATTTTTATTTCGTTGCCATTTCTTACCGTGGCGCCGAATTGAGTTTCGTCTATCCCATCATGCGGGGGGCTGCGCCTGCGGCATCGGCAGTAGCCGTAGTTTTCGTATTGAATGAATCTCCTTCGCCTGTGGGCTGGGTGGGGGTTTTGATCGTCTGTTCCAGCATCGTTCTCCTGACTGCAGACTCCTGGCGAAAGGGTACACTGCGTTTTGCACCTACGGCGCTCGCCCTCGCAAACGCCGGCGTGATTGTGATCTACACAGTCGTAGACGGCATCGGCGCACGGGCGTCCGGAAATGCGTTCAGCTATACGGGGTGGATGATCCTTTTGACTGCCGCCCCGGTTACCGTTGTCTGCTTCATAAGAAGACCACAATTCATGGCTTCTATACGCGCAAACTTTGGCCGGGTCCTGGCCGGCGGCGCATGCGTCTTTGGATCATACGGACTTGCGCTCTGGGCAATGACCCATGCGCCGATTGCCCTCGTCGCCGCCCTTCGAGAGACGTCTGTCGTATTTGGAACGATAATTGCGGCAACCTTCCTTCACGAGAATGTGGGCCCCCTGCGCTACCTCGCAATCTTGGGGGTTACCGCCGGCGCCATAGCAATCAAGCTTTCATAATCAGGATACATTCCTTCTTTCGGTGGAAGAATCTTCGTGCGTCCTGCCGGCTTATTTCCAAACTTAGGGATGACATCGTTCCACGCTTTGAGAAGACGCGGCAACACATGAGTAAAGACTCCTTCCTAAAGTCTTGATTTTTCAATTTTGCCCTTTTATGTTACATTACAATTGGTAATAATTAAACACGGCTCCCATAGGCAAAACCGACCTTCTCCCCTAAAACTGGACTCTTTCATATGAGACTTTTTCTGTCGGTTGCGATTACCCTTTTATTTCTTGCTGGTTGCGGACCGGCTGGCATGGACGGGAACGGCGTAAAACCGATGGCAATAAATAAGGAGGTAAAAGAGGCAGGTTCCGGCATTGGGGGCGACGGGAAAAGCAAACTTGCGAATGAAGGTACAAACACGAAAAAGGAATACAAAAAGCCTGATCCGTCCGAGATCAAGGCGAAACTCACATCTCTTCAATTCAAAGTGACGCAGAAGGGAGACACGGAAGAGCCTTTCAATAACGCATATTGGCTCAACAAGCGCGAGGGCATTTACGTCGATATTGTCACCGGCGAGCCCCTTTTCAGCTCGCTCGACAAATTTAATTCTGGAACAGGCTGGCCGAGCTTCACGAAGCCTCTCGAACCGGGAAACGTTGTCGAGCTGGGGAGGCCCACTTACGCTGGTACGGAGGTACGGAGTAGACACGCCGACTCGCACCTCGGGCACGTCTTCCTCGACGGGCCGGAGCCGACCGGGCTCAGGTACTGCATCAATTCCGCCTCTTTGAGATTCATTCCCAAAGAAGACCTCGTGAAAGAAGGCTACAGGAATTACCTGAAACTGTTTGAAAAGAAGTGATAACTGCAATCCATGGCTTACAGCCCCAGGATCAGATCGACAACAAGGGATTTCAAATGTAGACCTTTCATGTGGCTCTTCTTTTGGTAATCATTAAATTGAGACATAAATGGCAAAAATTTAATTTAATATGCTTATGGGCCGTGGTGGTAATAGAGATCATTTTTCGCATTTATGATGCCAAAGCGGAGCACTAAATTATATGTGTTGTTATTTGCAACACTTTTTGATAGTGAATTTATGTTAATTGGGGTATCTTGAAAATAAGACATAAGTGCTTTTAGAACGTTGCATCCCTTGAAAGGAAGGAATGCCATGCACGATCCCTTTGAGAGTCATGAAATCACCAGATTGATTTTTGACAGTCTTTCAAGAATGGCCGTTACAGTTATCACTGATGCGGATGATCGAATTGTTGCCATTAGCGATCATTACGTCAAGATATTGAAACGTAATAGGGAAAACATCATCGGTCAACCTGTTTCCAAGATCATCCCTAATACAAATATGCCCATGATTAGAAAAAATGGGCAACCGGATTGCAAATTGTTTACCTTGGCAAACGGCGAAACCGTGATTGCCCACTATGTCCCACTCATCAAAGATAAGAAGACGCTCGGGGTATTCGCCTATACCTCCATGAATACGATTGAATATATGAGTACGCTCTCAACGATGGATATAGTGCGTCGTTTGAACGATGAGCTGAATCAGTTTAAAAATGAATTGCAGAAGTTAAGGGGAGCAAAATACTCCCTGAACAACATCATCGGATCGTCGGCCGAGATGGTGGAAACGAAGGAACTCGCTCGAAAGGTGGCTCAAACGAAATCAACGGTGCTGATTACCGGAGAGACAGGAACGGGAAAAGAATTGTTTGCCCATGCGATCCATCAGGCGAGCACCCGTAGCCACCAATCCTTCATTGCCTTGAACTGTGCGGCAATTCCCAAGGACCTGATCGAATCGGAGTTATTCGGCTATGAGGAAGGGGCGTTCAGCGGTGCCCGAAAGGGTGGCAAGCCTGGAAAATTTGAACTGGCACACCAGGGGACTTTGTATCTCGACGAGATCGATCAAATGCCCCTTTCACTGCAATCCAAGATATTGAGGACGATTCAGGAAAAAGAGGTTGAGCGGATCGGCGGGACAAGAATCACCGACACCGACATTCGTTTGGTTTGCACCTCGAACAGAAACCTCAGAGAACTTATCGACAAGGGTGAATTCCGTGAGGATTTGTATTATCGAATCCATGTGGTGTCACTGCATGTGCCTCCGCTCCGGGAGCGGCTCGACGACATTCCCGATTTGGTTAATCATTTCATTGCAAAAATAAACAAGGGATTAGGCCTCAATATACAAGGCGTACACAAGGACGTCTTAAGGTTATTCAAGCGCTACCATTGGCCCGGGAATGTTCGGGAATTAGAACACCTGCTGGAAAGGGCGGCGAATATTGCTCTTTCTGGATATCTGAACGTCTACCATTTCGAGAAATTTATACCAAGACTTCTTGACGGAACTTCCAAAAAGTCTCCTGAGAAATCAGTTAATTTGAACGACCTGAGGGTCAAGATGGAGAGAGACGCGATCATCAATGTTTTACAGATGACAAAGGGAAACAAAAAACGGGCCTCTGAAATATTGCAGATCGACAGAAGCGTCCTTTATAAAAAAATGGACAGGTATAAAATCGATACGAAAGCGAAAAACAAAACCGGCTGATATGTAGTTATCAGCTACACAAATATAGTAGTCATTAGCTACACAAGCAAAGGCTCAATGTTCCATCTTAATGGAAACATTGAGCCTTTTTTATTGGCATATAACATGCACAAAAAAGCGTAATTGCGGCGAGGCTTTATATTTTTCACGATTATCATTAAATGAAAGGAGGAATCTAAATGGACTGGAGTGTTATTGGAATTGTTATTTCACTGGCCTTTATTGTCATCCTGGCGCTCAGGGGGTGGCACATCATCATTATCGCACCTCTTGCTGTCGTCCTCGTATGTATTTTCTCCGAAATGAACGTCATGGAGACCATGTACGGACCTTATATGAAAGGGTTCGTCAATTATGCGGGGAGATTCTATCTGATCTTTCTGGCCGGTTCCGTATTCGGCAAATTCATGGAAGACGGTCAGGCGGCCCGCTCCATTGCTGACGGCATCCTGAAACTCATCGGGAAAGAGAATCCCCTCCGTATGCTTCTGTCTGTCGGCCTTATCTCCCTGTGTCTTACCTATGGCGGCGTGAGTTTGTTCGTCGTCATATTCGCGGTCATCCCGATTGCCCGGCCTCTTTTCAAGGAGTTGAAACTGCCCTGGCATATCTTCATGGCGCCATTCATTTGGGGGGCAGCCTCGCTCACGATGACCATGCTCCCGGGGACTCCCCAGATCCAGAACATCATGCCCACAAAATATCTGGGTACTTCGGCCGCTGCGGCACCAATACTCGGCCTGACGGGGGCGGTTATTATCTGCGTCCTGAACGTCCTGTATTTCCACTACATCTTGAAAAAGGCCAAGGAGAAAGGCGAAGTCTATGAGGAACCCGCACCCGGCCTCCTCGGAGCAGGAGTCGCAGCATCCGGACCGATGCCGAATGTCTGGTTAAGCCTGATTCCTCCGGTTGTCGTTCTCGTGCTGCTTAATACGCCTCTTCCCTATATAAAGAAAGATGTCGTTCTCGCTTTGTCTGGGGGTGTCCTGGCCTCTATTATGCTCTTCTGGAAGTACTATGCCAATATTATAGATACCTTGACTAAAGGCGCCATCAACACCGTTATACCAATTGTCAACACCTGCGCCGATGTCGGTTATGGTATGGCTGTTGCCGCCACGACAGGGTTCAAATTGGTTTCCGCCTGGCTCCTGACCCTTCCCATGCACCCGATCATCTCTCTTTCGGCAGCCACGGCTACCATGGCGGCCATCACGGGATCCGCATCAGGAGGTCTCGGTATCATACTGGAGACCATGGTTCCCAAGTATGTCGCCCTCGGCCTGAACCCCGAGTTGATCCACAGGATCGTCTCCATGTCGTCCGGCTCTTTTGACGCCATGCCCCATAACGGAGCTGTCATTACCATGCTCGCTGTCTCAGGTCTTTTTCATTACAATGCCTACAAGCATATTTTCTGGTGTCATGTCATTGCGACGCTGATATCCCTTTTCGTCACAATCCCGCTGGGCATCATGATTTACGGCTGATCTGGAGGTCCTCCGAAAGAGTCCTTCCTTGCTGAATGGGTTGTACACTTCAAACATTGAAGACTAACGAGAAACTGGGGGGAGAATCTCTCCCCAGCTTCTCTAAAACAAAATCAAAAATAACGGGAGATGATTCTCAATCAACCGGATAGAGGAGGTTCAAATTATGAACAAACCGTTTGAACGTATTGCAGTCGTTGGTGCCGGTCTCTTAGGCACGCAGATAGCCATGTTGTCAGTATATGCGGGCTACAAAGTTATCGCCTTCGACACCAGAAAAGGCGCCTTTGATGAGACATATGATAAACTGCTTGCAGACTTGAAAGCGAAAGGCGTGACCCCTTTCATTCCCTGGAATGATTGGGAAAAATGTAAGCGCGGAGTTTCTTTTACAACCAATATGAACGAAGCGCTAAGAGATGTTGATTTTGTCGTGGAAGCGGCAACGGAGAACGTGGAGCTGAAGCGCAAAATATTCAAACAGATGGGAGAAATTGCCCCTCCCTTAGCGATCTTTGCCACAAACAGCTCATCTCTCCCCATATCCAGAATGGAAGACAGCAGCGGCAGACCGGAACGCTGCATCAACACCCATTTCTATCTTCCCTTACAGGGTATGAACATGGCGGATCTCATGGCAGGGACAAAGACTCTTCCCGATGTCATGCAGAAGGGTGAGGAGTGGATTCGTTCCCTAGGTGTTGTGCCTTTGAGGGTGAAGAAGGAGATTCTGGGCTTCTGCTTCAACAACGTCTGGCGGGCGATAAAAAAGCAAACCCTCTACATGTGGGGGAATGATTTTGTCGATTTCCGGGATATTGATCGCGCCTGGCGAATCTTTACGGGCATGAAGGTGGGGGTATTTGGACTGATGGATACAGTCGGCCTCGATACAGTCTATAACATCGAAATGGTCTATTACGAGGATTCGAAAGATCCCAAAGACAAACCACCCGATGCTCTTATGGAGAAAATCAAGAAAGGCGAACTGGGCGTGAAGAGCGGGAAGGGATTTTACACGTACCCGAATCCTGAGTTTCTCCAGCCGGACTTCTTGAATCCGAAAAAATAGAATATTCACAAGGAGAAAGCGTATGAAAGAGAAATCCATCATAACTGCGGCCATCACAGGAAGCATACACACCCCGAGCATGTCGAAGTATTTACCGATCACCCCTCGGGAGATAGCGGACGATGCGGTCCGGGCCTATGAGGCGGGCGCGGCGGTCTGTCACATCCACACACGCAATCCCGAGACGGGGCTGCCGGTCTCCGACATGAATCTTTACAAAGAAACCATCACCCGGATCAAAAGCAAATGCAACATGGTGGTCTGTCTCACTACGGGGGGTGGGCTCGGCATGACGGCGGAGCAGCGCCTCGTTACCGTCTCCACCTTCAAGCCTGAACTGGGCTCCTTTAATGCAGGTTCGGTTAACTTCGCCCTCTTTCATGCCCTTGACCGATACAAGGAGTTCAAATTCGACTGGGAGAGCAAGTATCTGGCCTTTACGGAGGATTTTGTTTTTGCGAACACCTTCAAGTCCCTGAAGGATTTTGCCCGCATATTCAGCGAGAATGGCACCAAGCCGGAATTTGAAGTCTATGACTCAGGCATGATTAACAACATCGCCTTCATGATAGAAAAAGGCCAGGTGAAAAAACCGGTTTACATCCAGTTTGTCATGGGCGTCCTCGGCGGGATTACCCCGAGTTCCGAGAACCTTCTTTTCCTCGTGGATTACGCGAAGAAACTCATCGGCGATTTCGAGTTTTCCGTCTGCGTAGCTGGACGCGCCCAATTCTCCATCTGTACTCAGTCCCTCCTCATAGGCGGCAACGTCCGCGTCGGTCTGGAGGACAACCTCTACCTCGAAAAGGGGGCTATGGCGAAGAGCAACGCCGAACAGGTGGCGAAGATCGCCCGAATAGCCAAGGAACTGGGTATTGAACCGGCCACACCTGATGAGGCAAGGAAAATCCTGGGCCTGAAAGGAATAGACAAGGTGAACTTCTAAGACATGTACGTCGAGGGTGTTGTTGCTTCCTCCCTTCCTATGCGGGATGGGGAAATCCATCACTGCATATACCCATAGCGACCAATGTGCCACGCGGCGATCGTGCCGAGTACTCGCAGAAAGGAAAAATAAATGAGCATATTAATCACCGGAGGAACGGGGTTTATAGGCGCCCATGTCGCCAGACTGGAACTGGCGGCGGGAGAAAAAGACGTTTTTATTTTTGACATTAATCCGTCCACCAAGCTTCTGGAAGACATAGCGGACAGGGTGTCCGTGGTCCGGGGCGATCTCGGTAATTTCAGCCATGTTCTGAACATCGTCAAAGTCTCCAAGCCCAGGACGATATATCACATCGGCGGTATGCTTTCGGTGCCGTCGGATGCCGATCATGCCGCGTCATTCAGGGCAAATGCCATGGGGACATTCCATGTGCTGGAGGCGGCTAAATTACTCGGTGTGCCGCAGGTGATCTTTACCAGCACTGTTGCCACGTATGGCCTTGACCTGGAGGTAGGTGCTTTCGTCAATGATTACTCCCTGCAGCGTCCGCAACTGTTTTACGGAGTGACGAAGGTGTTCAGCGAACTGATGGGTCAGTTCTATCGCAGGAAATACGGACTGGACTTTCGCGGGGTGCGTTATCCGTCCATCGTCGGACCGGGCGTCAAGACACCCGGTGTCGTTCAGTATACATCCTGGATGATTGAGGAAAGCATAAAAGGCAACCCCTACACGGTTTACGTATCGCCGGAAACCCGAACCCCTGTCATGTATTTTAAGGATGCCGCGCTTTCCGTGATCAAGCTGGCCAAGGCTCCCCGGGAAAATATCCAGATGGTTAATTATCTCGTGGCTGGTGTGAAGCCTGTCGCTACGGCCCAAGAACTTGCTGACATCGTCAAATCCAGAATACCCGGAGCCAAAATCGATTTCAAACCCGATATGGAATTACAGAAGATATTGGATAAGCTTTTACACCCGTTGGATGACGGTATCGCCGAAAAGGAATGGTGCTGGAAAGCCGATTATGATCAGGGGAAAATCGTAGATGACTTTATTGCGGAAATGAGAAACAACCCCCAGCGGTACGCATGACCCCGCGCCACAAGTCCGCACGGTGGTTAAAAAGAAGGAAACGCTCTGCGTAAAGGTTAGTATAGACGACGATAGAGAGGAGGTCTATGAAAGTATCGGAAATAAAAAGGATAGGGGTTTTTGGCGGCGGTGGAATCATTGGATCGAGTTGGGCTACGTATTTTTTGTGGAAAGGGTTTCCGGTTTCTGTTTACGATCTCGATCAAAAAGCCCTGACGCTGTCCCGCGAACGCATTACCCGCAATTTGTCCTACCTCACCGTGAAGGGAATCCTGACTCAAGAGGCCGTGGTCAAAGCACTGGGACGGGCTCTGTTTACTCAGGACATCAAGGAAGCTTGTCATGACGTTCAGTTTGTGCAGGAGTGCGGACCTGAAAACTATGACATCAAAAAGTCCATGGTGGGCGCCCTGGATCAGCACGGATCGCCTGAGGCCTTGTTCGCCAGCAGCACCTCAGGCCTTTTGATTACGGAGATAGCAAAAGATTCAAGGTATCCGGAACGGTGTATCGGTGCCCATCCTTATAATCCGCCGCATTTGATTCCCCTGGTGGAGATCAATAAGGGGGAAAGGACCAACGATGAGACGGTTCAAACAGCATATGATTTCTACAAAGTGATTGGAAAAGAACCAATTATCTTGAAGAAAGAAGCCCTTGGATTTATTTCAAACCGCCTGCAGCTTGCCTTATATCGAGAAGCCATTGACATTGTTTTAAAAGGGATCTGTTCTGTGGAAGATGTTGACAAGGCCGTTTGTTTCGGTCCAGGCTTACGTTTTGCGCTGATGGGACCTAACCTGATTTTTCAATTGGGCGGAGGTACCGTCGGCCTCAAAGGACTTTTATCTCATGTTGGCCCTTCGATCGAAATGTGGTGGGGTGACATGGCAGTCTGGAAAAAATGGCCTGAGGGATGTAGAGAACTTCTTCAGGAAGGGGTAGAAAAGGAAATGGCCAACCGCCGACCGGAAGAAGGGCGGACAACAGAGGAAATTACTCTTTGGCGTGACGATTTGCTTATTAAACTGCTGAAGCTGTTAAACAAAATATGAACGTTCAAACACCGTGTAGATATTCGATTAACCCCTGTAGAAGGACATAAATATTACAAGAAGGCGGTATGCCAATAGAAAAAATAACCTTTGTCTAAATCTATGATGAACATTTCTCAAGACAGTACGGATTCTGGCGACCTTACGTCCAGCAGGTGATTTATCGGTATCTGGATTGCGGCGACATCCACGACGGCTTTATCCGTGTGAAATGCAAAGACTGCGGCCATGAATATCTACTGGACATCCCTTGCAAGTGTCGCTGCTTTCAACTGGTAATCTGCAACTTCTTCTATAAGGCATCATTGAGGACTTGTAGGTGTTAGCAATTTGTATCACGATAGAAATCTGATCTAATCAGTCTGAAAAGTATTGGGTGAAAGATGTATACAAAATTAATTGTGCATACCGACGGTCGCCGTTTATAGGAGAAAGAGCGATGACAATAAAGTAAGTAATCTCATTCTGGGGAGTGCACTTCTTCCTGTTATCTATGATCCCATGGATTTCTCAATCATACAATTCTTCAAACGGTAATCTGTCGTTGATATTGCATTGACATACAAGGCCGTTATCCCCTATACATTCCTTCGCTGATGTAATTCTAAATCAAAGCTATGGGAGAAAGAGGAGGATGAGCTTGTTTGGAAAACCGCGCGGGAAAAAATATCACACGAGAACCATAGAGATAAATACTTACGAGTATGACGAGAAGAGATTAGTCGTAGAGGGATGTCTTGCAGATCATCGATTGCAGGAATATCATTTGGCCACAGGCGAAAAAAGATCGCCCGGCCTACTGCATCAGATGATCATCCATATGCTCGTCAACAAGACGACGCTTGAGATTGAGGATCTGCATGTGGAGATGCCCGCTGTCCCGCGTGAGGAATGCCTAGAGACCATCAATAGCATAGATGCTGTCAAGGGATTAAGAATTACCCGTGGATTTACGTCAAGGGTAAAGGCGCTGGTGGGAAGCGGCGAAGGGTGCAACCATCTCGTAGCGCTTTTAACATCAATGGGTTCCTCAACCATTCAGGGATACGCTGCTTACAAACTGCAGGAATCCCCCAGATTCACATCAGATATGCTCAATCTGCTTGAGAACACCTGTTGGACATGGCGTGCAGAAGGGCCCTTGATGAATTTTATAAAAGAAAAAATCGAAAGAGAACGAAAAGCATAAGTACACATCACCTCATTATGGAAAGGAGGGCGGATATGAAGGTTATCGGCTTCAACGGCAGTCCAAGGAAAGACGGCAACACCACCACGTTGATGGGCTATCTCTTACGGGAGGTCGAGAAAGAGGGTATTGAAACGGAACTCGTTCAGCTCTCGGCAAAGGCGATTCACGGGTGCATTGCCTGCTACAAGTGTTTCGAGAATAAGGACCAGCGGTGCGCCGTTAAGAACGATGCGGCGAACGAGTATATCGAAAAGATGACAACGGCTCAGGGTATCGTTTTGGGATCTCCTTCCTATTTTCAGGATGTAACAGCGGAGATGAAGGCCATAATCGACCGGGCGGGCTTCGTCGGATTGGCAAATGGGAGGATGCACAAGAATAAAGTCGGGGCCGCCGTATCCTGTCTGCGTCGCAGCGGCGGGCTGCATACAGTCGAAACGATGAACCATTTCTTCCTCAGCAACGAGCTTGTCATCGCCGGTCGGGCCATGAGCGTTGCCAGAGACAAGGGCGAGGTGGAAAAAGATCAGGAAGGCATCCAGGCCGCGCAGACCCTGGGGCAAAGAACCGCCTGGCTTATGAAGAAGCTCTACGGCTGAAATCTGCCCGGGAAGTAGATTTCAAATGAAACCTGTTATGACAAATCTACCGTGCCAGCGCGCTACTCTACTGTTATCGTCTCTCAATAGGGGGTTACTCGACCGCACCGCTCTTCTTTAGAAGGGCTGCAACCGACTCGGCCAGCCTACGGTATCCTGCGGCATTTGGATGAATATAATCAGACTTGAGGGTGCCATCGGACAGCACCGTGGTCAGGGCATTTTCTTCGAAAGGAATCTTCATTTCTGCGGCTGTCTCCCGGTAAAAGGGCGGGGGTGAAAGAGCAATACCCGGAGTCGGTACCGCGATGATAACAACATCTATCTTCCGCGCCTGCGCCAACCGAATCATTGCCCGTAAATTGTTGGCGGTTTGCTTCTGATCTAAACGACGGAGCAGGTCATTACCTCCGTGGCAAAGGATCAGGAGTGCAGGCTTTTCTCTCTCAAGCACCTCTGGTAGACGAGACAACCCTTCACCTGTTACCTCTCCCGGAACCCCGGAGTTAACCACCCGCCGACCGACCAGGCGCTCCAGGATCGCCGGGTAGCTTTCTGTAAGAGTGGCCCCGGTTCCGAAGGTCAGGCTGTCACCAAATGCGAGGATGACTGCATCCTTGGCAAGGCGGGGTGACTTGGCGCCGGAAGAGCAAGCCATCAGAACAGCACTTGCCATGATGGTCAGCAGACCGAAAACCAGCAACTTTTTTCTTTTCGTGATCATGCCATTGTCACCATAAGGCGAATAAACCGCCGCTTCATGCCGCGGCAGTCAAGCATATTACTCCGGCAACAATATATGTCAAACCCTTCATTCCCGCGAAAGCGGGAATCCAGAATTGGACTGGATGCCGGATCAAGTCCGGCATGACATTTGATATGTTTAATTGCCGGAGTAATAATATCATCATTTCAGCAGTTTTGCGATTGGGAACTGCCAAGGAAAGCTATACCCGAGTACTTTAGATCTGAAAATCTTTATTGAGCATAACTGAATACTTCCTGCAAGCCGCACGTTCCCGTCGTCACAAAACATTCAGGATAGCAAGTGTTGATACATAACCTGGCTTTCACTATTCATTGACACACATTACCGTCCATCTTATACTCCAACCTCGCAGAATTAATTTCTTATCAATGCATCACGTGGAGGAAGAGATTTATGCTTACCGCAAAGGAAATTAGAAATGCCCTGGCCCGGTGGTATGAGGCCTGGAATGCTCATGATCTCGACAGGGTCATGGACCTCTTTCACGAGGACGCTATCTTCGAAAACTGGACGGGCGGCAAAGCACAGGGCAAGAAGGCCATCCGTCAAGCCTGGGATCCCTGGTTCAAAAACCATGGCGGTTTTCGCTTTACTGAGGAAGACACCTTCATAGATGAGGGCAATCAAAAAGTTCTTTTCCAGTGGACCCTGGACTGGCCTTCAGGTGAAAAAGGATACCGGGGAAAGCCTGAGCGAAGGCGCGGTGTCGACGTGATGCATTTCAAGGATGGCAAGATAATCCGTAAATATACCTTTTCCAAGACCACTCTTGAGATTGAGGGGAAAAGGATCAAACTGTCAGCGGAACCTGCTTAATCACACCCTGGTTCGGCCAGCCTGTCGTCGTGATGAATTTGAGATACTGAAGAGTAAGTAGCTGAAATCGGCCCAGGAAATCGGGCGATCTTGAAAAATCGGCAATCGGATTTTTTGTTTAGTCCTTCATGTAGTATTTGTTTCTCTTGAGACACACCGGCTGTCCATATCATAAAGGATGCCGGCATATGCACCTCCCAGTGCTCCTGCCCCAATAATGGATATTGTATCGATGGTTTTCTTCGCCTTTTTTATGGATTCAATTTTCTTCTTTGCAATTCCATACGGACATCGATCCTGCGCTTTCTCAAGTCATCAGCCGTATATCCCGTGGTACCGGTGCCTGCGCCGACACCAAGCCCCGTCCCATGACCAAATGTACCAAATCCGAAACCGATTTCTGGTCCCTGCGGTTTTTCCTGTTTTTCGATTTCGTCGTTAAGGCGATAGAAATAGCGAAGTAGTTCCTCATTATTCATCTTATTATAATCCTCCGCAAGCAACTCTTTCGTTCTCTCAGCACATCCTAAAACGAAAACCACAGCCGCTGTAATAAGGATTAACACAGCAATCTTCCGTTTCGTGTTCATTATACATCCTCCCATTTCATATGCTTTTTTTGCTAGCACGATATACATAAGAAATCTACTGTAAATAGTAAATTGGGCAAATTAACGCTTTCATGAAAATATACTTATGTCATAACTGATGGAATAAAAGCTCCTCCGGCAATGAATGTTTCCACTGGCAATCCATGACCTGACAAGATGATCGTAGACTAATGAGATGGCGCAGAGTAAAGGCTCCCCGTGGGTTAAGTCCGTTTCCCGCCACATCTAGGCCGCTTGGGAGAGTCTGTGCGTCAGCTACAATTGTAAAACATCAAAGGCAGGCTCTGAATGGCCCTGCTTTTCTTGTTGCATATTTCAGATGTTAATACTCACCTTTATATAAAAGACGAGAGTGAACATTAGAAGATGTAGGCGACGGGAATCGAAGCCGTGACATATAGCGCCATCAGTGAGCGTGAGAACTTTGCGGCAAAAACCTGCTATGACATAACTCCCGTTGCCAGATACCCTATTATGACACAAGTTAGTGTGAGGGCGTGGACTTTTATCGTGGCAAGGTTCGCGCGGGCCATTTTTATTTTATCCATGTAATTCTTATTCAGTATGCGAAATGAATCGTATGCAACTGGCAATGTAAGAAGTCCGAGGAGGACACCGAATGAGGTGACCCCAAAGGAAGCCGACAGGAACACGGTGGCGTAAGCGCAAACCAGTCCAGCCACATATAATATGACTCCCGCCCTTTTCCCCAGACGGGCAACTAGGTTTAGCTTCCCTGCCTCGCGATCCTCCTCATAATCTGGTATCTCGTTTATTACAATCATGGACCACATGAGGAATCCGGGGACAAGTGAAATGACAAAAGGTTCCCAGTTAATCGATCGTGTCTGCACGTAGAATGCACCGAGACAGATGACGGGACCGAAATTGATGAGCAGGCTTAATTCGCCGAAGCCGCGGTAGCCGTACCTTATGGGCGGCATGGTGTAAAAAACAGAGGAGAAAACGCCAATGGCAGCGAATAAGAGCACAGGCCAGCCGACCAGGATGGTCAGGCAGATGGCTATGGCGATCCCTATGAGATAACAGACAATCGCTGCCGCCAGGACGTAGTCTGCGGGAAGGAGTCCACCTGTCAGAACCCCGCTGCCTCCTGTATAGGGATTCTTCTCTTTGCCGTGTGAGCGATCCACGGCGTGGAGATAATCGAAGACGTCATCGATCATGTTGAGGCCTACGTGGTGCACTGTCACGCCGATGATGACCAGGACAAAATACAGTAAATTGAATTTCCCCAATGCCGCCCACGCAATGACACTTCCGAGAAGGGCAGGGAAGATGCTTGTGGGCACGTAATGCAGGCGGAATGCCTGAATCCATGTGCCGACGC
>Ga0208103_1000238_pt1 | contig 25213 bp, 33 predicted proteins | sample CryBogmetaGMA75M_FD_184550 | JGI IMG/M metagenome (GOLD analysis project Ga0208103, IMG submission 184550) | Freshwater microbial communities from Crystal Bog, Wisconsin, USA - MA7.5M (SPAdes) | ecosystem: Environmental > Aquatic > Freshwater > Lake | place: Crystal Bog, Wisconsin, USA... | reverse complement strand
CTGGTCATTCCGGGGGTGAACTCCGAGGCTGATGCCACGGCGCTAAACACAACAATGGCAGGGTACTTCGGGGCATTGGGCACAAATTCTGGTAAAATTGTTATACAATTCATGTCAGACCCGGCCCCGGGCGCAGCAGTGGGCGAAGTGAAATTCGTCCCTTTCAGCCGCGACAATGAGGCTCATTGGCTCGATCTGCATACCCAGAGCGAACTGGCGCTGATCACCATCCACAACTGGTTCCCCTCCCTAACGCCCTATTCCGACATGAAATCCTCGTTCGAATCCGGGCGTATCCTCAACGAATACGAAGTAGCCATGGCCACCGTCATCAAACCCATCCAGGAAGTATTTCTTCAATCCCTCTCCACCTCCCTGGCCGAATGTGGCCTGCACATCAAAGACTTCGAATTCATCAACAACCCGCCCATCTCCCGAATCAACCCCATGAAATTCGTCTGGGAAGTCCGCCGCGACTCAGGCCTCGAATTCGACAAAAACGACCCCGCCCAAAACGTCCTGGTCCTTCAACTCCAAAACACCTTCTCATCAATAAATCAAAATTCGTAATTCGTCATTCGTCACTCGTCATTCGTAATTCTGTCTTATGTCCGCCCTCATGTCCCCCCTCGAAATCATCACCATCGCATACATCACCGAACTCGACCCGGCCATGATCAAGGATTCCTTTATTCTCACGGCTCAGGTTCAATACATCAAACCGGTGCTTACCGCTCCGCTATATGATGATGTATTGCTCGATCCGGCTGGCGATTTGTACGCCATTCTGGTCGATGATTACATCAAACCATGCCTGGCATACTACGTCAAGGGAAACATGCTCAACCAGCAATTGCTTGAAACCTCTCAATACACCACCGGCTCTGATCCGGCTTTGGCCCAATCCCTGATGGACGTTTCAACGGCCGTGATGATCTCTCCCGAACACCGCCGCGACATCGTCAAGGAGGTATTCGCCATGGCCAAATACAAACTGGATTTGCTCGTGGCTTACCTGATCGAGCAGGAATTTCCATTGTACACACTCCCGACAGCCCGTAGGGTTTCAGGGTTTATAATCACTTAATAATGAACACTTATTATGGCACAGGTTCAACGTAGAGTGGTTTTATGCGATATGGACATTGCCACTATCGTCGCTGAAGGTGGTACTGCTTTTACTCCTTCCGTACAAATCCCCAATGGCTGCACCAAGATAACCGTACAATTCAAGTATCACGGCATCGACAATGCTTTTGGTTGTATTATGTATCAAAGCCTGAACAGCATTGATTTCGATGAGTGCCGAACAATCGACGAAATGCCTATCCAAATACTAATGGACATTGATTCTGTTTCTATGACATTAAATGTCAGCGAACTGCTCACTACCTGGATTCGCTTCCTGGTTGAAACTGGCGATTGCACCACTGGCACACTTGATAAGTTCTTGGTGTTATTCGCCGCTTAATATAACTATTGATATTATGGGTCAATCTAAATATTATCAAGTCAGTTCATTAAGGTCAGGAGTGACCAACTACAGGGATTATGCCAAGCAACTTCATGCAATTTCCAGGCCCTCGCTTCCTGGGGTTCTCCGCACATGGGCTGATTACAATTATAACATGTGCCTGAGCAAAGTCTCTGGAAATTCAGTACAAGTTCTTGCAGCGTTCGTTGCAAAGGGCATAACTACTGGTTTAACCCCGGTGGTATTGCTGGTCGATGGGTATAATCTCTTGCTGACCAAAAACAGGGCCAGTTCATTTGCAGTCAGGGTCATTGGTATTCTTTCAACGCTTAATGCCGGGTTTTGCCAGGAAATAAGGGGTGTTATTTCCATTGGAGCAAACAATGCCTCTGCAGCGCTTCTTTCGCCAACCGTTGATACAGTTATGCTGAGTAGCAGTGTAGGATTATCTGCTGTTGCAACCGCCGATACAATCAATGGAGCGTTGAAAATTACGGTCACCGGTGCAGCAAATGAATCCATTCGTTGGATTGCCCAGGTTGAAATGCTTGAAATCGCTATTGTCTAATCATTTTAAATCAAAATAATATGCCACTCTCCCGCACAAAAATCACCTGCAACCTCGACATCGCCGACGGCGATTCGTATCTCGATTACGTCCAGGTTCCCGATAGTTCCATGAACATCTCCGCCCAGTTCATCTACTGCGGCCTTGACGCCGATGTAACCGTTACGCTCCAACAAAGCCTCGATGGTTCAAAATTCGACGATGTCACCAGTATGGTTCTCGACAAAGACGATACCTCCGCCACCCTCAACGTGATGAACCTGCTCACAACCTGGGTCCGCTTCAAAATAACCGTAGGCACCGCCAAAACCGGAACCATCACCGACTGCTATTTTTCATTCAATTAAATAATCTCCACATCCCCAAATCTTCAAATCTCCACATCCTCAAATTTTCACATCCCCAAATCTTCACATCCTCAAATCCTCAAATTCCCATGGGCTCCTCAACCTTCTTCAACAACAGCCAGAGCGCCGCCGCCGGCGAATCCGATTATCAGCAGCACAGTCTGCTTGGCACCCCTCCGGCAGCTCCGTCATCCGGACATATCCGCTCTTTCGTCGATGACCACGGGGTGATGAACCTGCTCGATGCCGATGGCGATATCCTTAAAGTGATTACCGGCACCCAGGCCGATGTCGATGATGCCGTTTCCGATAAGCACGCAGCCGGTACCGATCAGGGCCTGGATACCGGAGGCACAAACGCCGTAACAGCTGCCGATGTCAAATCTGCCGTTGACCTTAAGCATTCTAACGCTAATGATCATGCCAACACCCTCGACCATTCAAACGCCGCTGACCACACCCAGGGTACCGATACCGGTCTTGATACCGGAGGTTCAAACCCGGTCACCGCTGCGACAATCAAGGGCGTCACTGACCTTGTCTCTCCTGGCGCTGGCGCAAACTCGGCCATTGTAGGCACGGGTGGAGCCGGCCATCTCAATACGGCTGCGGGCACCTGCAATATCGTGGGAGGCAACGACAATACCGCCGCTGGCAATAACAACCTGGTGGCAGGCGAAGATCACGCCACCGTTGCCGGTAATGATAATATTGTTGCCGGTAAAGCCAACGCCGCTTCAACCTCCGGGTCTCACTATAATTCAATCGCAGGTGAAAGTAATGCAGTAGAAGGCACACACAACCTGGTGGCAGGCTATTCACATGTGGTCACAGGCAACAAGAATGCAGTGTCAGGGAACGACAACACCTGCATCGGTAGCAACAATCATGTCGAAGGTAGCACGAATGACCTGCAGGCCTCCGATGGCCATTGTGAAGGCACGTCAAATTCATCCAATGGCTTCAACCATGTCCACATGGAGGGAAAAAGCTGCGCTGCATATAATCACACGCAGCAAATCAAGGGTGGAGGCATCTTTACCGGTGGTGATCTTGGCGATTGCCAGGTTACCCATATCATCGCCAAAGGCATCACACCAAGCGATGACCCCGTTGATCTTTTGGTTGACCCAACCTATTATATTACGTTGGCCCAATTTAAAATCTATGCTTTCTTCATCCGGGTATTGGCAACCAGTGGCGATTATGCCTCTGCCCAGCATGCCACAATCGCTGGCATGATAAAACGCGGAGAACTGGCCAGCACCACAGCCCTTATCGGAACACCCGTCCTTGTAAATGTGGCCGATAATACAGGCGACAATATTACAATTGAAGCCACAGCCGATACCACCAATGGAGCTTTGAAAGTTACAGCCACAGGTTTGCACGACACGCCCATGCATTGGGTAGCCTACATCGAAATGGTTGAAACAACGACCTTCTAATCACTTTAACCCTTGGTCAAGAGCGCTAAAATATTCGGTCTTCCAATCCTTCAGGCAATCAGCCTGGCCACATTCATCATGGGTGTTATTTCAGTCTGGATTCACCTCGAAATCCAAATTGCAGCCATCAACGTGGAGATCATCAACCTGAAAAAGAATGTTGAAGCACACTGCAGCGAAAACCGCAAAGAGCTCGATGCCCTTAAAATTGACATCAAATCCGACACCCGTGAAATTTTAAAGCAAATCAACGAAATCCATGTCTATCTGCGAAAAAAATAATTGGTCATTGGTCATTGGTAATTGGTCATTGGTAAATGGTAATTGGTAATTATGAAAACCCGTCTCTTCACCAACTGGCGTACCTCCCTGCTGGGCGCCTTGTTTCTTTTGATCAGCCTTGTTCTCGTCTTCAATAAGATCATCGCCTGGGGCGAGTTTATGGCCTTCCTGCCGACTATATTCGGCCTGCTGTATGTCAAAGACACCATCTTTCAGGTAAAATCAAAAGAATAAACCATGGCCGATATTAATCTGCTTGCTCCGAAAATCTTTAAATGGGAAGGAGGCTTCGCCGACGATCCCCTCGATCATGGAGGCGCCACCAATATGGGCGTAACCATATCAACCTGGCGTCAGGTAGGTTACGACAAAGACGGTGATGGCGACATCGATAGCGACGACATTAAACTGCTCACCAAATCCGATGCAACGGCAGTGCTTAAAAAGTTCTATTGGGATCGATGGCGTGCCGATGAAATGAATAACCAGGCCCTGGCCGATATCCTGGTCGACTGGCTCTGGTGCAGCGGCAAATGGGGCATCATCATTCCGCAGCGTCTGCTTGGAGTACCCGACGATGGCATCGTGGGCCCGGTAACCATCTCCAAAGTCAACAGCGCCAATCCCTGGCAGCTCAAAATCAGGATATACAAGGTCCGCGTCGCCTTCATCCGCAGTATCATCAGCAGAGACCCATCCCAGAAACGATTTGAAAACGGCTGGCTAAGGCGACTTAACGACTTCTTATGAGCAAAAAATTCGTCACTCGTCATTCGTCATTTGTCATTCAATATTCCCTGCCATGAAACCCATAATCGTTACTCTATTCCTACTTCTCCTCGCAAGCTGCTCACCCTCATACCGCCTAAACCGGTTACTCGCCCTGCATCCCGAGCTAAAAACGCCCGACACCCTTATAATCAAAGATTCTGTGATAATTCCACAACTCAGGGTCGATACCCTGTTCGATTATAAAACCATCCCCGATACCGTAATAATCCAGAAAGATCGCCTTCAGATCAAACTCCGTAAAATCCACGATACAATCTTCCTTACGGGCAACTGCAAAGGCGACACAGTGTATATCACGCGAAAGATTCCGGTCGAAAAGATCAAAATCGTCAAACCCGATAGGCTTGATAACTTCATCTCCAAACTGCCATGGATAGTGATCGGGCTTATCTGCCTGGTATTGCTGTTCGTATTCATCCGGTGGTTCCCGAAGCAATAGAAAGCCGGCGCCCGGCTGGTTATCAAACATCAGCTCTAAAAAAGTATTTGATTAGGCAAATATTAAAAAACCAGTAACTTTACACTGGTTAAGGCACAGTTATGCGACACATTTACACGAATCGGGGGTTGACATTCGTTACATCCAGGAGATTCTGGGACACCGGAGTACGAAAACGACTGAAATTTACACCCATGTCAGTACACGAAGCATTCAGCATATCCGCAGTCCGCTCGATGATTTATGAACCGGCCATCACCCTGCGCCTCCAAATAGCAAAAAATATAACACGCTACATCCCCTCCCCTATACACCTTTCCAGAGAGGCTCAGCAGCACTTCTCCGACAGGTGTTATAAGTGAGTTATGTGCCATAGTTAAGAAAAACCTTTCAATAAAAGAGTTTACATATAAAGAAACATTTCGTACCTTTGCCTGACCAGAATAAGAAGTATGGACAAATTTTTCAACATCGAATTTTTGGAAGAGGCATTCGAATTTCTAAAAGCTATTGATAAAAAGCATCACGAAAAAATCCTATTCAATATTCGTAAAGCTCAGGTTGAACAAGACCCTGAACTTTTCTCAAAGTTGAAAGATGATATTTGGGAATTTAGAACTCTATACCAAGGGTTGAAATATCGTTTGCTTTCTTTTTGGGATAAAACAGATTCAGAAAACACATTAGTTGTTGCAACCCATGGATTAATTAAAAAGCGTAGTAAGGTTCCAGAGAGTGAGATCCAAAAAGCGAAGCAAATTAGGATTAAGTACTTTGAGGACAAAGAAAAATCTAAAAAGAAAAGGAAATGAAAACATACACATTAGATGAAGTTCAAGATAAACTTATTGGAAAAGTCGGCACGCCCGACCGGGATCGATTTGAATATGAATTACAAATGGACTTGATAGGAAAAGCCATAAAGCAAACACGTCAAGAACGTAAATTGACACAAGAAGATTTAGGAAAGCTTATTGGCGTACAAAAGGCTCAAATTTCAAGAATTGAAAGTAATGCAAGTAATGTTACCATTGACACATTGATGCGAGTATTTGGTGCACTGCAGGCTCATGTGAAATTACAAATAGAATTACCTCACTTAAAAATTAGTGTAGGCCAATAACTACGGCACATAACGAGCGTGCAGCCACAATGCGGGGAAGCGTGGTCAGGAAAGCAGCTGGTGCTACTGAACGAGCAAACGAAAATCAAATATAGAACCTGCTAAAACCCGCACTGTGGATGCACGCGGGGCGTTACCACAAATTTTGATGAAATTTAGTTGCATTGCTTCTATATTGATAAAATGTACTTATATTTGTACTTCTAAATGTACAATAATATTAAAACATGTTAACGACAACGATTTCCGATTTTCGAAAAGATATTAAAAGATATCTGGATCGGGTTACAGAAAATTTCGAAACACTTATTATCAACAGGGGAAAAGATAGTGGAGTGGTTATTATCTCATTGGAAGAATATAATTCATTGAGTACCACCCAACATGAGCTTTCATCCAAGATAAATGAGAAACGGTTGGATGCCGCAATTGAGAAATTGAAGAGTGGGTCCTCATTTCAAAAAGAACTAATTGAGAAATGAAGTACACATTCGTGGATGAATCCTGGGAGGATTACTTGTATTGGCAGAGGACCGACAAGAAAATGATGTTAAAGATTAACGAATTGTTGAAGGATATTTCGCGAACTCCTTATTCTGGACTTGGCAAACCTGAACCTTTGAAATATAAGTATAAAGGATTTTGGTCGCGTAGAATAACTGATGAACATCGCTTGATCTATAGATTTTCGGATGATGAGATACTGATAGCCAAGTGTAGGTTTCATTACGACTGAGAATTCAAAACTTGTGCTAATCGAGTAGGCGGCTCCGGCCATTGCTGACCGGAGTGCACCTCTCACACCACCGTACGTACGGGCCACGTATACGGCGGTTCGTTAAACATGAGCAATCTTTGAATAGACCTCCTCGAAAGAAATGTAACCCCTTTGTTTTAACCGTTCCAGAGGGATCGTAGTGGTCATCATGGGGCTTTGAGATATAAACCATCCACTGTGCCTGCAATACGCCCAGGCAAAGGCATGATCAGGATCAACCCCCAATTGAATAAACGCACGACGACGGCGGTTAGGCCGCTTCCACTGTTTCCAAATACAATAGCGTAAGCGGTTACGGACCCATCCGTCCAACTCGTGCAGTTTGCCCCACATCGTGGCCAATTTGAAGTAGTTCACCCAGCCACGGGTAAGTGAGTTGAGTTCCCTTATCCGCTCGTCGAAGGTCATCGGGCTGGTTTTACGGGTGACCTGCCTGATACGGTCTTTAAGCTGATCGAACCTTGCCGGATTTACCCGTAAATTATACTTGCCCCACTCACCACGCTTGAACGTGGAAACAAAGGCGTAGCCAAGCAGATTAAAGGTCACCGGACGCCGAATCCCTGTCTTCTTTTGGTTGACCTTGAGTTTCAGTTTTGTTTCGATAAACCTTGTGATGCTTCGCTTCACCCTCCATGCTGCACGTTTGCTTTTCAGGTATATGCTGCAGTCATCTGCATACCGGACGAAGTGCAATCCACGGCGTTCCAACTCCTTGTCCAGTTCAGTTAACATGATATTGGATAGTAGTGGACTCAGCGGGCTGCCTTGCGGTGTACCGATACTGCGTTCCTGAATCAGGCCATTTACCAGAATGCCCGCTTGCAGGTATTTCCGGATTAATTTCAAAACCATACGGTCTTTAATCTTCCGATTTAACAGGCTCATCAGGTAGTCCTGATTTACCATGTCGAAGAAAGATTGCAGGTCTAAATCTATGATGACCTGATACCCTTCATTGATATGTGTTTGAGCTTGCTTTACTGCTTGTTGTGCATTCCTGCCCGGTCGGAAGCCAAAACTGCTGTTGGAAAATTCCGGTTCCCAAATCGGACTTAAAACCTGATTAATCGCCTGTTGAATCATACGATCTGTAACAGTCGGGATGCCGAGTAGGCGTTTACCTCCGCTACGCTTAGGGATTTCAATCCCCAATACAGGTTGCGGTTGGTAGTTGCCATGTTCGATTTCCGACCTTATTTCGCCCCATCGCATTTGCAGGTATCTTTTCAGTTCACTTACCTGCATCCGGTCGGTTCCGGCGCTGCCATGGTTACGAACAACCTGATCGTACGCTCTGGTCAGATTCGATTTTGAGAGAATTTCATCGAGTAATCCCATCTGATGTTCTTTGCTTTGCTGTCTCTGCTATAGACGTTACCATTAGCTGAGCCGTCGGCTTTCGTTGCTTTCTGGTATGGGTACAGATGTTCAGCGTTTAACGTTCCATCCTTCATTATTTCTGTGAGCCATCCGGCTATCTATGCCGGCTCGTTTCCGCAACTACTATGACCTCTGCTGACTTCCCAGAGTGTCGTTACCGATACTCCGGGATCTCCCCCGGTAAGAGCATCTTCATTCCTCCGATTCCTGCAGCATCTACATAACTACCCTTTTTGTGCTATTTGGGCATTGCAAGGCTGTGGTTGCTTACCCGGGTAACTATGCCTCATATGCCGTTCTGTTCGTCAGTACCGAATTTTGCAGTCCCGCTTCCTTCAGTGTATACTTTACAGTAAACCACCTTGCGGCTTGCTAATACTTCCGGGTGTCCCCGGCGTAAAAGGGTCTTTCACCCTCTGGAAAGTACCACACTTGCTATAGGCTATCTCAAAAAGATTTGTATTTTTGGACTTTTTCAACAGCTTACAACAAGTGTGCGCTGCATGATGCTCATGCGGGGCACACACAAATCGCTAACCGCAACAAAACCAAGGTATTGTTGCTTTACAAAAGTTTCACCATTGCTGCGTTTAGCGATGGGGCGTTAGGTCCAATGCTATGAAAGTCACATTAAAATGAATTTTAAAATAGACAAACAAACTGCAAATGATTTAGAACTTTTCGAGAAATCAAAAGGTGATAGTTCGATATTCTCGTTATTCAATTCTACAAAGTCAATTGGCGGAAAAGATGAATTACAAAGAATTTTTTCTGTCCCTTTTTCAGATATTGACCTTATTGAAAAGCGAATCGAGCTAATTCGCTTCTTCCAGAACTCATTAGCAACTATAGAAATAGATAAAAATGTTCTTGATCTCATAGAGTATTATTTATCCCGGAAAATAGACTCATCTACTTTTTCATTATCACAATCATATTCAAAAGCGCTGAAGAATATGATTTGGCCAAGCAATGAATATTATATCCTGCAAAGAGGGGTTAAGTATCTCATAAAAACGCTGAGCGATCTCTATACTTTTGCTTTAACTGTTAGTTCTCAACAGATTCCAGATACTGTAAAAAAATTCATTAAGACAATACTTGAAACCATTGAAAATTCATCACTAAAAATTGTTTTAAACCTGAAGAATAAAGAAAAACTATATCCTCATGAATATACAAACCTTAATACAATCTTCCGGAGAAATGAGATTAGTGGTGTAAGAAAGTTGTTACAAACAGTCTATGAAATTGATGTTTATACAACAATAGCAGTTGTTTCAAAGAATCGAGGATTTACTTTTCCAACTTTCACAAAAGAATCGAACTATTTGGAAACAAAAGAAATCTTTCATCCTTTTATTGAAAATCCCGTTGCCAATGATTTTGTCTTAACGTCCGACAAGAGAGTATGTTTTATAACCGGACCTAACATGTCTGGTAAGTCAACATTTTTAAAAACTTTAGGCATTTCTATATACTTGTCCCATTTAGGCTTCCCGGTTCCGGCTAAGAGTTTCAAGACTTCAGTATTCAATGGTGTGTTTACAACAATTAACCTATCAGATAATTTAAGTAATGGATATAGTCATTATTACAACGAAGTTCTAAGAGTCAAGTATGTCGCTGAACAAATTAATAAAGGCGGAAATTTTTTCATAGTGTTTGACGAACTATTCCGTGGCACAAATATTAAAGATGCGTATGAGGCTTCTTTAGCTGTTATTGAGGCATTCTCCAGCCTTAATAGAAGCGTTTTTGCGCTTTCTACTCATATTATCGAAGTAGCAGATAAACTAAAAGAAAACTCATTTATCTTCTTTAAGTACTTTGAAGCTAATTTGATCGAAGGAATTCCTCAATATAATTATCAAATCAAAGATGGGGTTACGAATGAAAGAATAGGAATGTACATTTTGAATAAAGAAAAGGTTTTGGAAACGATCAATAATAAAAATTGACAGCACAGGCATAACGCTTCAGGTGTCATGAATTATTCTGAAGAATTTTGAATTAAACCTTTCACGAATAGAAAAGATTGCGTAATTTTGTATCCAAATGAATACACCGGAATAAATGTACAAAATTGAGAAAACAGACGATTTTGACAAATGGCTGAGAAAACTAAAAGATTTAAGAGCTAAAGCCAAAATATTGTTTCGCATTCAAAAGATTGAGAACGAGGAGCACTTTGGTGATTGTGAACCTGTTGGCAATGGGATTCGGGAACTAAGAATTGACTACGCTAAAGGATACAGAGTATATTTTAAAGAATCAGACGGAAAAATTATTATTCTACTTATTGGTGGAGATAAGTCAACCCAGCAGAGAGACATTGAAAAGGCAAAAGAGATTTTAAAACGAATTAAAATAGTATAGAAATGGAAACTTCAAAATTTGATATAGCAGACTATTTAGATAGTAACGAAATGATTGCGGAATATCTTAATGCTGTTTTAGCAGAAGGAAATGATTCCGATGTAATTACAGCAATCGGACATATTGCAAAATCAATTGGTATGACAAAAATTGCTCAAGAAACCGGATTAAGCAGACCAAGTTTATACAAAGCCTTATCGGATGGATCTAAACCTCAGTTTGAGACAATTATGAAAGTATTAAGAGCAATAGGCGGACAGATACAAATAAATCCCATGACTGCATAAAGAAAAACGCACACAAAAACTACATGTCAATTGGCGTTTCGGTGCGGACAACAAAGTCAGAGACATGAATCAATTCACAATTTTCTTATTTGCATTTCTGACATTACAATCTTATGCTCAACAAAAAACATTGTTAATCTTTGATTTGCAAAATCATACGGTTGATTCTGTTAAAAATATTCAATACGATTCCACAAAGCTTTATGATCGAACCAATTATTACCTTGGTACAATTGACACGCTGACTGAAGTGTTGGAACAGATCCCACCAGAATACAATCTCTATCCTAACAGCCAATTTACACGAAAAAGAAGAGCATCTGTCGATTACGATATTTCGAAATACCCAATCAGAACAAGTGTGAAAATTTCATTTGAAAGGAATGATACATTATCAAGTGACTGCTCAGGCAGTATGGTAAGCAGAAGACATGTATTGACAGCCGCTCATTGCGTTTCATGGATGAATACGGACACCTTGATGTTTGATTCATTGTACGTCTGTCCCATTTTTGATAATGGGCAAAATAGTGTCAATTTCCCATGTAGTTGGGTTCAGAAAATATTTCTATTTAAAAATTGGTCCCTGTCTGGTGAGGATTTCGCAATTCTTCAATTAGAAGAATCTATTGGAGATTTAACCGGCTGGCTAAGTATCGGCTTTAATGATACAGACAGTTCATTGCTAAATGGAATATATTATAAATTTTCCTATCCAGCCCGTACCATGTTTCCTATTGATTCTGCTGAATATAATGGAGATACATTGTATTACAATTATGGCAAAATTGATATTGTCACCAATAATCAAATAGGAATAAATCATACCCATGGAATCCAGGGTGAAAGCGGCAGTTCATTAATTAAAGTGGAGAACCATCAGAGTTATACAAGTTATGGTGTATTATCTTTCTCAAATAACCTAATGCACTGTAAAATAAATAATTGGAAATATTACTATTTGGAATCAATTCTACATAACGATTTAATATTTGGAATTACTGAAGAGAATTATGATGCTGAAATTTCGATATTCCCTAATCCGGCAAAAGATAAAATATGGGTAAAAAATAATGGACGATCTGAAATCATAGGAATATCAGTTCGTGATATTTTGGGGAATATTCTGTTGCATAAAAATCCTCCCTTTTCAAGTATTGATTTAAGTGCCTTACCAACAGGAATTTACTTTGTTCAATTTATATTGAAAAATTCACACGTGACCAAAAAACTAATAATAAATGGCAGCTAATCGAGTAGGCGGCTCCGGTTGGACAAGCCGGTGCATCTGACCACCTTGCGCCGATTTAAACCATTGCAAAATTTGTTTAACTTTGGTCACACGAATGGATAACTGATCTCTATTATCCCCTGGCGCATAACTAATTCACTCTTACCATGAAGAATTTATCGACCAAATATGCCCACTGGGGTGTTCTTTGCATCATTTTTATCCTTGTCGTTCTATACTACTTTTTCTCTGCTGGTTATTATGGTTCCACTGAAAACATAACTCATTTTCTGTACTCAAAATGGGCTTTTCAAATGCCCGAATTTTTCATTTATCCCTGGGCCAGACCGCTATATACCACGCTGAGTGCACCATTTGCCCAACTAGGATTCAAATGGGTTCAAATGCTCAATGTGTTACTTGGCATGGCAACTGCCTATTATTGTTATAGGATTGCAAAGCTCCTGAATATCCATCCAGCCCTGCCAGTGATCGTCTTTGTCTGTTTTACTCCGATGTATTTTATCATGATGCCCACTGCGCTGACAGAAATTCTTTTCAGCTTTGTACTGGTTTTCTCCTGCTATTTGTTCTTAAGTGGCCATTATTATGCTTCAGCAATTGTAATATCATTCCTCCCGTTTGCCCGAAGTGAAGGGTTTTTCATTTTATTCTTTTATTTCCTGGCCCTGCTGTATGTAAAGAAATATAAACCAATCCCATTGCTGGCAATGGGCACACTTTTTTTCAGCCTGGTTGGCTGGTATCATTATAAAGACTTTTTTTGGGTTTTTACTCAATTCCCCTATCAGGTTCACCATGGGTTGTATAACATACATGGCGAACTGTTCCATTTTGTAAAATATTATGATGAAATAATAGGACTTCCGCTTGCCATATTGTTTATAATAGGTACGCTGCAGGTATTAAAAGAAATATTTTCAAGGGATCGTACGCTTAGGAATAGTTCGGTAATCCTATGCTTATTGTCGTTGTTTCCTTTTCTTTTTTATCTTTCCCTGCACTCGTTTCTCTACTGGCAGGCATTGGGAGCATCGGTCGGCCTTACAAGGGTTATGGCTGGTGTGACTCCGTTGGCCGTGATCATATCCCTTAAGGGTTTGGCTGCATTATTCCAGTATTTAAGAATATCGAAACTTCTACGAAATATTATCTCAGGGGTGTTTGTCCTTCTGGTTATTTATTCATCTTTCCGTCTCTATCCAATTCCTTATCAGCAATCATCGGAGGAGGAGACAATTTTTCGTGCCTCCCGGTGGGTGAAAGATTCTCCCTATGTCAATAACCTACAATTTTTTACCGATTTAACAACACCCTATGTGCTGCGGATCAATCCCTTTTTCAATAATCCGCCAAAAGGGAAGCTGATATACGAATGTGTCTGGCTCAACATCATTGATGAAGGGTCAGTCGTACTGTGGGAATCCCGTTTTGGCAACAACGAATCCAAAATCCCTTTAGATTCCATTTTCAGCCATCCCCGCATGAAGCTGATAAAATCCTTTTATCCAAGCAACATGGCCATTCCCTCTGGTGAAAAATCATATTGCTGTATGGTATTTATTACGTGTAGTGGCAATCCCAGGTATGATAATTATGCCATCCGGGATTCATTGAATGATGCTTTGGTAGCTGAACACAAGCTAAAAACACTATTGGTTAACTCATTTGATCAGCCCACAGATGTCGGGAATCCCTTGTTATTGTCAAAAGACACGGTACATACTGGCAAATTTTCATTCAGGATGGATGAGAAAACGACGTTCAGTCCCGGATTTTCCCAGCAGGTAAAGGATCTGCAGATTAAGCAGCGTGATTCTTCCGGACAGGTGATTGAGGCTAAAGGAATTGAAGTAGTTCTGTATGTTTATCTGTTAAAGCCCATAAAGCCCTCAAATTCTTTATTGGTTATGTCAGTTGAACATAACAATGAGTCATACAGCTACATTTCATTAAATCTGAATGGTCAGAAATTTAAGCATAACGAATGGAACAGGGTTTTTCTTAGTGCACGGTTGCCTGAATTTAAATCTCCTGAAGATGTTCTAAAAATATACGTCTGGAATCCGGATAAACAGGTTTTTTATTTGGATAACATGCAAGTCTTCTTGACGAAGTGAGATAGAGATATATTTCGTGGGATTTGGGGAAATAAGTGGAAAAGCCGGTGCATCTGACCACCTTGCGCCGATTTTAACCTGCCACGCTAAATATCTGATAATAAAACATCTAAGCTGGTCCATTACGTCAGGCCTGGGATGGTTTACTCTACAGGCTTCTCCACCTTACAATTTTTCACTTATTTGAATATCATTTTTTTCAATTTCACCCAGAAAAATATTTATCACCGGTTATTGTTCATAAATCAAACCACGCTTGCATCCCATGACCATGAATGCCCATTACTTTTATCGGTGCAATTAATGCTTTGGTATCATGAAGAACATTCGACATATAACGAAAGGTGACGCTCTGGACAACAAGATGGAGATCTCAAACCATCAGGTTAAAGTTCCCAAGTCAAAACTTTCATCCGGTTCAGTGGCAGATAAATTCCCCATACTCCTTGACGATGGCCGGACGGTAGTTTACATTTCAGATAAAAGCCGGGAGCGGGAGATCAGATTACGGTATGCCCTGCGAAAGTGATGTTATTTCACATTCACCTTTGTACTAACCTCCCGGGCAAACTCCTTTGCCGGCTTAAACGCCGGAATAAAATGAGCAGGAATTTTCATGCTGGTACCCTTGGTAATGTTTCTGCCGGTCTTTTCCGCCCGCTTTTTTAGCAGGAATGTCCCAAATTCCCGGAGGTATATGTTCTCCCCGTTCGCCATCGATTCCTTTATGGTGGCCATGATGGCTTCAACAGTAGCTTCAACAACCACTTTCTCCAGCCCTGTGGCTTTGACGATTTCTGCTACAATTTCTGCTTTTTTCATTTTGATTGAGGGTTAGTTGGTTAATCAGGTGTTACGGAGATATTTGGCATGCAAATATGGATAAAATCTTCGATGTTCGACTCTTTGATTTGTTTTAAAGTTGCATTCTATGAGTAAGATCATCCATGAAACTGACAGGAATTATGTACTTCTCGAAAATCAGATTATAAGGGACGTGATTTTATTGATCTTTAACATTACATTTACACAAATAGATTATTAAAACCTTGGGATTAATTTTGATCAACAATGCTTGTACTTCATTTTAACGAAGCAGATCAAATATTATGTATTGATAATACTGGAGGTATTTCCTTTCAGAACTTAGCATTTGAATCGTATAGGGTCATTCAGGAAAAAAAATTACCGCAAAACCTCAAAATTCTTGAACATGCAACTGCGTTCCTCATTAATTCGGATGTTGATCGGCTAAAAACACTCAAGGACAAGCTACTTGAAAATACATTGCATTTTGATTCCGTAAAACACGCGATAGTAACCAGTGACCCAGCGGTTACGGCATACGTTATGATGGTTAAACTATATTTGGGAAATTCGAACTATACCCTTGAAGTATTTTCGAATAATGAAGCAGCGAATCATTGGCTTTTAAGTTAGGTTCAGCAGATTTATAAGTTTGCACAACACGCCTGAATAAAATGAGCAGCTCTATATTTTCAATCTCCCCCGTGCTGCCAGCACTTCCCATTCGGACTATAGGTCATCCGTGAACATTGCTTACCCTTTTTTGTGGTTGCAGAACATTGAACCGATGTTGTTAGTTTGATGCTGGCACGCTTGATTTGATTGTCTTGCGTCTGCACTCCTCCCTCCTGACTCTGATGAAGATAGCAATATCCATTGGGATTGGTGGTTTTATTCTTGCATTGTTTCCCAGCCTTTGTTTCCCCTTTGCATTGAACTGACCCGGAACCATCTTTCTTTGATTGGGCTTTTGTCGCTGTCCAGCTCCACTTGCTCAAATCCACAGCACGTTCAATAATCTTTTCCTGCTCATCCGGCAACTGGTAAAAGAAATCGGTGCCCGTCACCCGCTCCACGCTGTCAATGGTTACAACATAATGCTGCAATGGTTCCTGGGAACCCTCGTTGGGCATAATAAACGCAATGCCCTTGATGTCAGGCTCCGTATAATCCAGTATAACCTTGTAGAAAAGCGCAGGAACGGTTATCCTGTTATTTCCAATGGTGGGGAGCCCTTTTGTCAAAACCGTCCCGGTGACCACATAAACCGCCTTATCATCGACCGCCCACTGCCTTACCTGTGCTTCAAGTTTCGACCAGATTCCCCGGTTGAAACCCGGATTCTGGGGTGCCATATTTGAAAGGTAGAACGATTCGGCCATGGTTTGGTATGAATAGCACATATCGGCCGATGGAGCCAAGTGCCCCCGGTCATAGCCTGATCCTTTGTAGTCGGAATTTGAAACCGGACCGGATGAAAGAAGAGGGTCCGGAATAAACTTGTCATTGCGCTTAACCACCGCAACGGTCTCTTCAGCCTTGAGTTCGTAGGCAACCCAGTTGGCAATGCGAAAGGCGGGGTTGTATGAAAGGGTGTAACCGGTATGCATGATGATCTGGCCGTAGGGATTGGGCCTGGGAAGTTCAAGATGCTCAATGGATGACGGGTGAATTTCTGATACTGTTTCAATCCGGGCGGGCTGCCAGGTTCCGTCGGGGTAAATGAGAATTTTCTTGCCATCGGTGGTGGTAGCCTCCTGTTGGGCAAAAGAAAACACGAAAAGCAAAAGAAAAAATGATAAAATGATAATTTTTTTCATTCTTAATTCTCCTAAACTAGCCTTATATCGTGCGTATCAAACTCCCGTTTTCTTTCCTGAGTTCGGTTTTGCCTTTAACGGTGGTTACAGCAATTTCATTCCCATACCACTTGGCATTCGTGGCATCATTGTTCCCAATAGTTCTCACAAGTGAACCGTTTTCCTTTCGTATTTCAACCTTTCCTTTATTGGTCGTGATGACCACCAACGTTTGATCGCTGTTGAGGTCGGCCGAAATGGCATCGCCATTCCCAATGGTTCTCACCAAAGATCCATTGTCTTTGCGAAGTTCTACCTTGCCGTTGTTGATTTTCAAGATGTTCATGGTTTCAGAATTATTGTGAACGAGAACCAATATCAAAGGCAAATGTAACAGAGATAAATCACAAAACAAGACATTCACCATAATCCTTGATTTTGATCCTGGAAACAAAAGAAGCCATCAATTAGGCATCTTCGCACAGTCAGGGGAAGATATTACGAATTACTCAAAGTCGGCTTCGGCTGGCGAAATTGGTGCCAGGTTTACATGGTAAGGTGAGGTTAATATTAATGTTTAAGTAAGCCTAAAAATCAAGACTTCTTGGCACAAACGGTTTTCAATAAATTTTGATTACCTGTTTTTTCATTGATAACTGAATTTAATCATTCCCGCGACACATTCTGACGTATCGCCAATATACATTTGCAATAAACCGGGGAAGCCGAAAACCGAAAAGAGTAGGCAAAACATCAACATTGATAATATGGGTCTTTATAAAATCACAGCAAAACGATCTGGTTCCTGGGGCGGAATTAGACTGGAAAAAGGGATGAGTGTCGAAGTATCTTTCGTTAATCCGCCACTTGGCTATCCTCAGGGAAAGGAACTCGTGCGGCAGGCTTTACTACGCAAGTATGGCATTGATTGCAAAAACCTGGTGTCACAATCCTACTTCGATGTTGAAAAAATCAACTGACGACATCCACTGTTTTCGAGTAAATAGCTATGGAAAAAAACCATCAAATAAATATACAGGCAACAATCGATAAAATTCGGGACCTCTCGCTAATATTTAATCACGTTATAAAAGATTTGGAGAGAATTGACAATGAACTTATCCAGCTTTCGAATTATTTCGTTGCCACAGAACAGTCATTCCTTGTTACAGAAGAACATGTCAATTCAAATTACGTATTTGATACTTTCGTAGAGGGAGATTGTAACAAACTTGCACGTTTATGTGCTATATCAGTAGCTGAAAAACCGGGAGAATCAATGTTCAATCCATTCATCGTCTGCGGTGCTAATGGCTTAGGAAAGACACATTTACTGCAATCAATTTTTAATGATCTAAGGCATAACAAACCAGAGTATAAAGCTATTTATTTTCGATGTGAAACTTTTTGTTTGCAATTCGTCCATTCAATCAGAAATAACAGGACTCCTGATTTCTTAAAGTACCTCTATGAACAGGATACTTTAATAATCGATGATTTACATTACCTGGAAACAAAGGGTCAAACTCAACAATTACTGATTGAGATAATGGACCACTATCTATACAATGGAAAGCAAGTGATTTTTTCCACTAAAATTTTACCGAAAGACATTATGGGGCTGGACAATGCTTTATTATCACGAATATCAAACGGCTTGCTTGTGAAATTAAACGCACCAAAATCTCAAACGATATTCGAAATTCTTAAAAAAAAGGCCCGTCAGTGTGCAATTGATATCCCCGAAATAATTTTAACTGAATTAGCAGCAAAAGAATATGCTGATATAAGAGAACTTGAAGGAAATTTAGTCTCTCTAATTGCAAACGCCACGATCCTTAATGAAGGTTGGACCTATAACAAAAAATAATTCAAATGCTTCAATTTTATGAACAAATCCGACAAACTATTTTTAGAACAGGCCATGTTGGGCTATAAAAACTTTTCAAGGAAATACAATTGGAAAGAACAATATGATGCTTTATTTCGGCGGAAACATCAACTCAACAAAAAGTTTGTTTTTTCTGAGGCCAATGTCAAACGGCTGAGCGAGATAAACAGCTTGTTAGCTGAAAAAGAGGTGTCAGTTTATCAGGAGTCTGAAAAGCTGGAAAATTATGTGTTGAACCTGAAGCAGAATCATGACCCGTTTGTTACCGACTATGAAATAGAATTTAACATCAGCTTTTTTGCTGAAAAAAAGTATGCCCATATCCCCGATCTGGAGGGCAATCCGTTTTTCGAGTACGATCCGTTATTGTTTTCTAAAACAGAAGGCAAATCAGAATCGGAAATTATTCTCCATAAAGAATGGATCTTTAATGTCGACCATACGGAACACATCCGTGAGGGACTTCCACTCAATAGTTTTTGTCATTGCTGGCTTTTTCATGATCTGATCGATCATACTATTCTTTCATACCAGGATATTGTGGATATAGAGGATATGTGGATTGATGTGACATTGATAATCCAGAATGCGACCAAATTATCTGATTAACCAAATTTCTTAACCTAAATACCAATTGCCTTTTCTTCGAGCCATTCTGATATCTGATCGAATTGAATTAGTCCATTGGCAATGCTCATCACAAAAACGTATTTTTCTGATTGGGTGGCTTTGATATCCATTTTATGCTGCAGCAGGAAGAACCGCATCATGACATACCCGATTCGTTTATTCCCGTCAAGGAAGGGATGGTTTTTGATCAGGCTTTCGATCAGGGCTGCGGCTTTTAATACAGGGGTTGGATAGAGTTCGTGCTGATCAAATGTCATAAATGGCCTTGTAATCGCAGATTCAAGTCCTTTAGAATCTCTGATTCCCTGAGTGCCCCCGTATTTTTCGATCAGCAATTCATGAATGGCAATGACCAACTCCACCTTGATCATTTCGCAAGTTTTTCAAGTAATTCCTGGTCCTCTTTGAAAATCCGCTTGAGGTCACTTAAAGCTTCAATGTCCTGTTTTGATCTCTTCTCAATATTCCTCAGATACGATAAAATATCCTCCAGGAAATTTTCAGGAACCTCTTGAATCACACGATTAATCTCTTTTCTAAGGTCTTTGGTTGTCATAATCAATGCTTTAATACAAAGGTAGTAAAAATTCGAATTTCCCCTTTGGAATGCAACGTAATAGTAATTTTTATTTGAATTTTTGCACCCATTCGACTATATCAAGTGAAGTTTTCTTGCTGGCCGCTACCACAATCTTCCCGCATGCAACTGCATCCTCCAACGCATCATGGTGCTGGAATTCAATATCCAGCTGATAGGCAAGATGGGCCAGGTTGTATCCGCCATCAGCAAACTCCTCCCAGGTATGCCGGGCCACCCGAACAGAATCCAACCAAAGCACGTCAAAAGGCTCCAGCCCATATCTATCAAATGCTTTCCGAAACGCTACCCGGTCAAACGGCGAATGGTGAACAACGATGTTGTGTTCAAACATCTCCCGGAGGACAGGATATACGTTTGGGAAGGTTGGCTTTCTTTTTACCATCTTGGGGGTAATTCCATGAATTTCGATGAAACGCCAGTGAAAATAATCCTGTGGGTCGATATAAGACTTCCAGGTATCAACCAACCTTCCATCTTCGAATACCCCAACCCCAATCTGACAAATCGTAGATTGATCCGGATTGGCAGTTTCGACATCGAGTGAGTAGAATCTCATTTTTTCGGATATTGCATGAATGCGTTTTCGTGACGCTGCTGTACCTCCCTGATCAAACTCTTTGGAGAAATAACGGTTACGCTGTCAGCATACGAAAGGATCTCCATCACCAGGTCATGTGTGATCAGCATAAATAATCTGATCCTCAATTCTTCTTCGTTGTCGATTAGAATGGATTGGCTCTCGTGAAGCGGAAAACTTTTCAGGTATTTACCCTGGTCCGTGTCAAAAGACAGGATGATTTCCTGAGGTTTAATTTCCGAATCATTGATCACACCGAAACAGTATTTGAAGTCCTCATTGGCATTGTAGGCTGCAGGTGGCGAAAAATGTTTTCGGGTGATGTCAAAATCAACAATTCGGTCCAGGCCGAAGGTCTTTACCTTGTCCTTGCCAACTTCTTTGGCTAACAAATACCATCTTCCTTTTGATTCTTTCAACCCGTAAGGCTCCACCAATCTCCTTGTGGGCTCATCAAATTCAAACTTATGATGGCTCAGGTCAATGACCAAACGGTTCCTTACAGCATGTAACAGTCCATAGAAATGATGGGTCCCTTGCGGCTTCCGTTTTTCAAAATAGATAAATTGGGTCAGATCTTCCGACATCTTAACCGCCGATATAAAGTCAAAGGCCTCCATCATCCGGTTATTCAGGTCGGGATTCTCATCCTCTTCAATAAAATAGACCTTTCGCGAACGATCAAACTGAATATCCACATTGTAAAGTGACCGGATCTCGATCAGGTCACGCTGGAATGTCCGCTGCGAAATAACCAGATCATATTCCAGAAGCTCCGACTGGTTCTTCAGATAATCTGACATCTCCTCAAAAGTAGCTTCCTTATTGGTTTTCAGCTTGCTCATGATCTTCTGGTGACGTAACAGGGTTTCGTGTTTCGACATACGTTATGATTTGGACATTGTAAAACCGATTTTTGTATAATGTGTGTTCTCCAGCAACTCTTCCTTGCAAAAGGCAATCAATTCAGCTAAATCAGGATTGCGGCCATTCAAAATGGAAACAATCTCAAATTTACGGACAATATTGTCGATCTGACCACCCGAAAAATCAAACTGTTCGCCAAGAATATCACAATCGCCCGCAGGCAGTGAGGGCAGTTTCGTCTTCCAGATATTTGCCCTGGCAGAGATGTCGGGTTTTGACAATCCGATTTTATATAAGAACCTTCTTTCAAAGGCCTTGTCAAAGTTAGCAACCAGGTTAGTTGTGGCAATCAATATTCCTGAAAAATTTTCAAGCTCCTGAAGAATGATGTTTTGAATCGTATTTTCAGTCTTGGCAATATTCGAGCTCTCCACATCTCTTCTTTTCGAAAAAATACCATCTGCTTCATTGAACAACAGGATCGGCGTGGTTTTACAATCCCCGGAGTAAGCAGCATAGTCGGTGAAAATTTTCTTGACAATCTTTTCACTTTCCCCGAACCACATTGATTTTGATTGGCTCAAATCGACAAGCATGATTTCACGATGGGTTTCCCGGGCCAATTGATACACCGATTCCGTCTTCCCGGTTCCGGGAGCGCCGAAAAGCAAAACGGTAACCCCATGTGGGAGCCCCTTTTGTTTCATCCGTTGCTGAATTTCCTGAAATTTATCCTCTGCAAGAGAGTGGGTCAGCTGGTTGATTTGTGCCGATTCATTTTGGTTAAAGATCAGTTCTTTGTGCTGGATTCCTGAAGAGATGATGATATTAACCTTTTTTTGTGCCTCGGCCAATGAACCCAATCCATCGGCGACCAACAGATCAATGGCCTTGTTCTTCAACTTTATCACGGCATCTTTGATAACTCGTAGGTTTTCAATCCCGACCAATCCTTGCAGAATAAGCGGGTGTTGATTGAACAATAGCTTATTTCTGTACTCAAACCGTTTTTGAGGATTGTCAAAAATTCCGTTTGCCATAGTCTCGAGATCAACCTCCGTAACCCCGTAAATATATTTCGCACACAAATAGTAAAGCACGTATTGATCCTCATCAGAAAGATTAAAAGCCCCGATTTTGTGAACCAATTGGAAACCCGTATTATGCGAGATTAGATTTTTTGCTGTTTTCAGAAGTTCGTTGGTGGAAATTCTTTCTTCTTTCCGCTCAAATCCCAGAGTATACATCTTATCAAGCAACTCAATCAGATACTGATATTTTGGAAATAAATTGTCCGGGACTGGTGTATTCTCAATAACAGCGCTGAATACCTTATCCGGCAGATAATAGGAGTCTATGTATGGTCCCCTGTAAACACTCCCTGCAACAGGTTTTTTATCTTTTAACAGCAATCCCTTTTTAACCAAAACATCGACATCCTTTTTGTACCGCATGATTTGCACGGGAGTACAGTTGAAAAGTGCGGCCAGACTATCCATTCCGGCTATCCCATTTTTAAAATTATAATCAAAGATGTTTGCCATTAGAAAGGCTTGTGTCATTGAACAATGAAAATATTTTGATACATCATTTACGGATGACTTGACTTTATTAAAAAACATCCTGGAAAGTCTGCAATCTTTAGACTTTTCCGTTATGAAGAGGATGCTTTCAAGAATATGCTTCTGTTTTCTTGTTGTTCCAGCCATTGGTATACTATTTATGGCTACAATATTAGAAAGGAATAGCGACAATTTATGTCGTTGTGATTTTAACCCGGGATAATAATTCTGGAACGCCAATTCCTGATTTCCTGCATGCTTCAATCACAATCTTTCCAATGGCTACAGAACAGCTTACAGCGTCAGGATATCCAATTTCAATGCCCAGAAAAGCAGCTAATTCTTTCAAACTGCATCCCTCTTCTGAAAATACATCCCAGGTAATCCTCGCAACTTTTTCTGTATCAAGCCAAAAAACAGGAAATGGTTTCAAATCATATTTATCCAGCGCTTTCAAAAACCCTTTATATACTGGCTGAGAGTGATGCGCAACGATGTTGTTTATCAATAAATCCCTGATTTCATCGTAAGATATATCTATTGAAAACCAGTATTTCAACCACTCTTCAGAAATACCATGAATTTTTTCTGTATAAAACGGATCAAACAAAGTTTCGGGATCGATGTATTCTACATGGGTGGCAACAAGAATTTCGTTTTCAAACATACCGATTCCAATCTCGCAAATGCTGGAAGGATCGGAATTAGCCGTTTTGACATCGAGTGTAACGAACTTCAAATGAGATATAAGATTGATGGTTATTATGTGAAAGACCGTGTTGGCATTCCAATCTCAGGAACAAACATTCGAGATGGACGCCATTTTGATTTATGGCAAAAATAAAAACTGACTAAGTCAATATATGACGTCCTGATAAAAAGGAGAACTCTATTTTGTTAGCAACAATGAATCCAAAATGTCGGCAGCGATTTGGTTGCTCGTTTTAGAGATGAATGATAATGATCTGGACAAAAACCTTTTTCCCAGGTCTTCAGGTAAAGATTGCCGGAATCTAATACTTTCCATAAACACTCAAGCCTCCTCCATAATATTGATGCTTGAGATGTTCATAAATTAGATTTGTCCGCAGGTCAATATCGTTGGTGTGATAGGTGGGGTAAGGTAATGCTTCAAACAGGGTTTTGTTTACTGTATTAAAAACGGCTGCAGCTGTTACAGATTTGTCGGCCCATTGCTCAACTTTCAATTTGTCTTTTTTCAGTTCATCCAGGAGTTCAATCGCGATTTCTTTGATCTTCTTCTTGTCCGCTGCCGATAAGTCAGGTTTGCGGAGGATGTCAAAAATAGCTTTTTGTTCTTCGGTGAGTCCCTCCCTTTTGGTGTCGGCTTCTTCCTCTGACAGTGAGTTCACAAACGCTATCAGTTTTTTGAATGTTTCCTCTATTGTAACGGAATCTTTACCCCGGTTGTATTCGTCGATGATTTCCTGATAACGTTTGTAAAAATCGACCCTCAGTGGATTTCGCTCAACCATTTGTTTCAATTGGTTCTCAATTTTGTCTTTCAATGATTGTACAACAGTGTTTTTATTTGGCGTTTTCAGAAAGTACTTTTCTAGCAATGAAAAGTTCAATCCGCTCAGATCGATGATTTTTCCATAATCATGTGTAGGCTCTGCAACCATATTCGCGATTGATTCATCTACAATTTCCTGAATTTTCTTCATGATCCCCGCCACATCAGCGCTTTCAATGTTTTCTTCAATGGCTGTATAAATTACCTCGATTGCATTCTTCCTGGGTGAATATTGATTCAGAACCTTATCGGGTTGAAGCGCTTTGTATT
>Ga0208103_1000237_pt1 | contig 25262 bp, 22 predicted proteins | sample CryBogmetaGMA75M_FD_184550 | JGI IMG/M metagenome (GOLD analysis project Ga0208103, IMG submission 184550) | Freshwater microbial communities from Crystal Bog, Wisconsin, USA - MA7.5M (SPAdes) | ecosystem: Environmental > Aquatic > Freshwater > Lake | place: Crystal Bog, Wisconsin, USA... | reverse complement strand
AGCACGTTGTAAAATGGGCAGATGGCAATCTGAATTACGATAACCAAATGAGCAATTGCGAGAATTTAAGTTACGCTTTTCTGAATTCCTAAGAGATGAAAAAGGTCTTCAATCCATTCACGATGAATTTTGACCTGGTGCCTTTTAATGTGTATCAGTTTTCACGCAATCCCAATGAAAACGATGATAACATGGCTGGTTATAATATTGGTGATGAATGGACTAACACGGAAACATATGCCGTGTATAAGTGTTCCCATAATGCTTGTGGCGAAGCCATGTGGAAGTGCATCAGCGCTTCCTCTACGGATAAGAACCGTGAATTTTATTTCACCAATACAAGCGTAGTGGTCATGGATCATTTTTTTGGGAAAATCCCTTCAGTAACCATTGTCGATGAAATGGAAGAAGAAATAATGGGGGATGTGGATCATGTTTCCGTCAATCGTTGCGTGGTCACGTTCAACCAGGAAATAACAGGAAAAATCATTCTTAATTAATATTTATTTATCATGGCAAAAAAAGTTTATGTACAATTGGATCTGCTGAAGACCGCACTTCTGAACCTTGTGATTCAGAACCTGGCCACAGCACCCGCTTCGCCAACCGCCGGTCAGAAGTATTTCAATACCACAGATAATTGTGAGTATTATTACAACGGATCGGTGTGGGTTAAGCTTGAAGCGCAAGCAACCATTCCTACCATTCCGACCGATGTGAATATTGGCACCGGCGGTGTTGGACTTTTCAAACAGCGTAACGGCAATAACAATGAATTCAAAAGTGTTAAAGCCGCTTCGAACAAAGTTACCGTTACGGATAATACCGCAAACAATACGGTTGATCTTGATATTGATCCTTCAAAGATCGATCATCAGACCCTTAATGGTGCCGGCTCGAACAATCATGCCGCCATTGATTCCCATCTGGGCAATTCTTCGAATCCCCACAACACCACCAAGTCACAGGTTGGCCTTGGCAGTGTGGACAATGTTCAGCAGTTGCCAATGTCGTATCTTGATACCGATACTTCATTGACCGGCAATTCCGATGTGAAGGTTTCTTCGCAGAAGGCCGTCAAGACCTATGTTGATGCTCAGAACGCTTCGCAGAACACAACGATCAGTGCGAATGCAACCACAATGAATAATCACATTTCCAATACTTCGAATCCTCATGCCACCACCAAGGCACAGGTTTCCCTGGGAAATGTTGAAAATGTTCAGCAGCTTCCTATGTCGTACCTTGATACGGATGCTGCTTTTACTGCCAATTCGGATGCCAAGGTTGCTTCTCAGAAGGCCACCAAAACGTATATGGATGGTCAGGTTTCAACCATCAATTCAACAATTTCGGGTATCAATACCACCGTGGGAGCCAACCAGACCACGATGAATAACCATATTGCCAATGTTTCGAATCCTCATTCCACAACCAAGGCACAGGTTGGCCTGGGTAATGTGGATAATCTTCAGCAGTTGCCGATGTCGTATCTCGATACTGACACCGCACTTGCCGCAAATTCGGATTCCAAGGTTGCTTCTCAAAAAGCCATCAAGTCCTATGTTGATGGAAAGGTTGCCGCTATCAATACGCAGATCTCCGGAATGCTTGTGTATGCCGGTACGATTGATGGAAGCAAAACTCTTGCCGCCAATGGGATCACCTCGATCACCAAAGGCCAGTACTGGAAGGTTGCCGTTGCCGGCAGTGCAACCGGAATCACAACCCCTTCAAGTCCCGATCTTGGCATAGGGGATCAGATTATTGCCAATCAGACCAGTGCTTCGCCCACGGCCGCAATGTTTGATGCCATTGACAATACTGAATCAGCCGACCTGGTTAAGCTTGCTTCTTCGCAGACCTTAACCAACAAGACCATCGATGCCGGTAATAACAGCATCTCCGGCCTTGCCACCGGAAATTTCGGTGCCGGTGTGATTCAGACTGCAATTTCAGGTCCTACCAATTCGCAGATTCCTACCGCCCTGGCAGTAAAAAACTATGCTGATTCGGTCGCAGGGGCAAAGGCAAAGAAATATACTGCCGCCATCAGTAATGCAAGCACAGGGACCATTGCCGCCGCTACCCATGGTTGCGGAACGCTTTGCATCGTGGCCGTGTATGAAACGGTTGCCACGAATTTTAACCAGGTTGAATGCGATATCGTACTGAATGCTTCAGGTGATATAACCTGGACCACAAGCGCTTCTATCTCAGGTCAGATTGTTATTGTAGGCTAATTTTAACTTCAGCAAGGTTGATCCGATCAAGGATCAGCCTTGCTTTATACATCCAAGCAATGCGAGTAAGAGGGAATACTGATTTTTTGCAGAATCAACTGCTCAATGCCGTTGCTCATAAGTCTGCAACTTCACCATCTTCACCGGTTGAAGGGCAGTATTATTATGATACCGGAAAGCAGATGATTTATGTGTATGCAGGATCCACCTGGATTCCTTGCGGTCTTGCAAGTCATTTTCACTTGATATCCGATATTACCGGCCTGCAGAATGCCCTGGATAACAAAACGCCTTATGGGCATACTCATTATTTAAGTGATATCCTGGATTGGGAAGGGGAGTTGGCCCTGGCCAATCATACCCATCCGATTTCAGATATTATCAATCTTCAATCATCCCTGAATGCCAAGGCATCCCTGGCACATGGTCATTCGATTTCCGATGTTTCAGGCCTTCAGAGTGCCCTTGATGGCAAGGCATCATATTCTCATGCCCATGTGATCGGTGATGTTTCCGGACTTCAAAGTGCCCTTGATGTAAAATCTGACAAGGGGCATGGCCATGTGATTTCCGATATTACAGCTTTGCAGTCAACTCTTGATGGAAAAGCAGCCGCAAGCCATTCACACGCAATTTCAGATGTTACGAATCTTCAAACATCCCTGGATGCCAAGGTGAATAGGGCAGGAGCATCCATGTCCGGTGCCCTGGTTGCTTATTTTCATGGAACCGCAACCAATTGGGAAATTGTAAACGTTGCTTATGGAACATCGGCAACACCGCCTTCCAATCCGTGTGAAGGTTGCGTTTACATTCAATATTCATAAATCATGGCTGTACAGATTTATGTCGGTGGATCCTGGCGGAGTGTTTCATCCATTCAGGTATTTGTAGGCGGCCAATGGAAAACATTGAATGCACTGAAGGTTCAAGTATCATCCGTATGGAAGGATGCCTGGGCGGCATCCGGTCCTTCACCGGTGAATACCTATAATTGTGGGGGATATTATAATTCTCCATCCTGGCTGAATGTCATTCAACGGCTTGTTTTTTCAACAGAAACAATATCTACCATCAGCGCAACCCTGTCTTCCGGAAGGCAGTATATGGCACCTGCTTATAACAGCAATTACGGGTATCTGATGGGCGGTCAGATCAGCGGAAATGTACTGATCAGCGCTATTGACCGGCTTGCTTATTCCACGGAAACCTGTTCGAATATCTCAGCAACATTGCCGACAAATACCTGGACCGCCGCCGGTGCAAGCTCTGTCACCAAAGGGTATGCAATGGGCGGTTATGATGGCACGAACAGGATGAATGTGGTCCGTGGAATGTCTTTTGCAGGGGAATATGTGGCCAATATTTCAGGAACATTGAGTGTCGGCAAAAGCCATTCAAACGGAGTTCACAGCAGTACAAGGGGATATATGGCCGGTGGATATACCACAGGCGGAGCAACTTCCAATATTGAAGGGGTAACATTTGCGAGTGATACTTTGTTCAGCCTTTCGGCAGTCCTTACCATGGCAAGATATTGTGCAGGAAGTGTGTTTTCGCCTAATAAAGGATATTGGAATGGCGGAAGCCCAACCAACAGCCGAATTGATGCCTTGAGCTTTTCAGCGGAAACCGTTGCGCTGCTTACTGCAACAGGCGGATTATATGGCCAGGGAAGCGGAAGTTCACTCACAAAAGGCTATTGGATGGGTGGCAATTATACCAATGGCATATCGGCATTTGCGTTTTCCAATGAAACTGTGTATGGAATTGGTCAAAATGTTTATCAAGCAATGTCTTATTCTATTGCTCTAAATTATTGGACAGGAATAAAATAACAACTCTTAAAACCCAAAAAGTATGCAAGATTTAACAAAGTTCAAAACGCTTTTAAGCGAGATCCAGGATTCATTTTTGAATGTTCCTTTTGGCAATTCCGATTTTCAGATTGCCAATTTCATTGTAAACGGTGCCCAAACTCCGCAAAGAGCCTTTCGCGCAGTGTGCCTTTCATTGCGTGATAAGATATTATCGCTGAATGAATCGTATTACAATCAGTTGAAATTCCAGGTTGATATTGATGAATTGCAGGAAAAGATCGCTGATCTAGCCACGGAGAAGTATGCCCGAAAAAGGATGGAGATTGATTATGAGCAGAAGATTTCTCAGCAACGGGATAATGAAAAGCTGATCCTGGATGCAATTCATGAAGTTGAAGTATTGTATTCCTATTGGAAGAAGCTTCCGCATCCGAGCAGGGAAGAATTTGAATCCGCTGAAGAAGATTATTTCAAGATTTCTTTGACAAAACAGGTCCTGGGCATCGATGGAGCCGTGGGATCGCTTGAAAATATGGGATATGTTCTTAATGCCCAGGGAAGATTGCAGAATTCAGCTGCCAGGCTGATAGATTCTCTTAATTTATCAAATTATAAAGCGATTTCGGAAAGATAAACCGATTAGTTACTTGACAAACGCTTTTTAATGCTTATTTTTGAGATGGTATAATTAGAAATAAATTTTCAAATCGCAAACATAAAATCAAGAAAAACCCGGTAAGCGGATGCCTACCGGGCGTTGTGGTATTTTTAAAACAACCAATTAACCTATAAAAAGAAATACTATGGCAGACAAAAAAGTAATTTTCATCGCTTTCGCAATTGAAGACGTGAAACAACGTGATTTATTAACAGGTCAATCTTTGCACACGAAATCTCCATTCGAATACATTGATATGTCTGTAAAACAGGCTTATGATTCAGAATGGAAAGAAAGAGTACGAACAAGAATTAAGCGTTCTGATGGCGTGATTGCACTAGTGAGTAAGAATTCACTAACCTCAAGTGGTCAAAAATGGGAGATTCAATGTTCAAGGGAAGAAAAAAAGAAAATATTGGGTATTCACGCCTATACTGATGATAGAACAAATTTAGAAGGTGTAAATACTAAAGTTTGGACTTGGGAAAATATTACAAGTTTTATTGATAATCTTTAAAACTCCAACCATGAAAATCGCACTTGTCGTAGGAATAAACCATTATCAGCATTGTTCCTCCCTTTTTGGTTGTGTGAATGACGCAAATAATGTAAAGTCACTTTTAGAAAGAAATGGAAATGGTTCTGTAAATTTTGACTGCAAACTCATGACAGCTTCAAGCTCATCTGAAAGTATATCAAGATCAACATTAAAGGACAATATAGCTAAACTCCTCAATACTGAAGCTCAGATTGCGGTGCTTTATTTCGCAGGACATGGACATATTGAACCTACCGGTGGATACTTGATTGCATCTGACTCAAGACGTGGTGATGAAGGGGTTTCTCTTTCAGAAATATTAATAATGGCAAATAAATCACCAGCTGCCAATAAGGTTATTATACTTGACAGTTGTCATTCAGGGATTGCAGGCTCCATGCCTAATGGAGAGCAATTGGCTACATTGTCAGAAGGACTTACTGTATTAACAGCATCTACAATGGATCAATATGCCTCTGAAGAAGATGGAAGTGGTGTTTTCACTAATTTGCTAGTTGATGCTTTAAATGGAAGTGCCGCAAATTTGACAGGAGAAATTACACCAGGAAGTATATATGCCCACATTGATCAATCATTAGGAGCGTGGGAACAACGTCCAGTGTTTAAAACTAATGTGAAGCAGTTTGTTTCATTGAGAAGTGTTAATCCTTCCATTCCAACTGAAGATTTAAGGAGAATAGTTGAATTTTTTCCAACAACCGGATACGAATTTCCTCTTGACCCTACTTATGAACCAGAAAGTAAAGGAAGAGATGAAGGTATGCCCGACCCCATTCCAGAAAATACTAGAATTTTTGCCTTACTTCAAAAATATAACAGACTCAACTTATTAGTGCCCGTGGGAGCGACTCACATGTGGAATGCTGCAATGGAATCTAAATCATGTAAACTAACAGTATTAGGAGAGCATTATAGAAGACTAGCATCAAAAGGTAGAATATGAAAATATTAATTGCTGAAGATGACGAGGATTCAACATTTTTTATCACAACCGTGTTGAAAAAGTTCAGCAAAGAGGTTCTAACAGCAAAAACCGGCGTTGAAACTGTTAATTTATTCCGCAACAACCCGGGCATTTCGCTTATTTTAATGGATATTAAGATGCCCGAAATGGATGGATATGAGGCCACGCGCCAAATAAGACAAATTAACAAAGATGTGGTCATTATTGCATAGACAGGCTATGCCTTAAAAGGAGACAGGGAATTATCAATTCAAGCAGGATGTAATGATTATATATCAAAGCCAATAAATTCATCCGAGTTAATAGGATTGATAAAAAAGTATTTTTATGACCATGCAATTTGAAAAACTTAATTGCTTAATTATTTGATAATAGGAGGTCTACCAACAATTATTAGTATTCTGATCCGAGTGAATTCACTTCTTTCCGCAGTGAATTCACTCGTTTTTTTGTGGCTTTCAGGTATTGCATTTCCTGGGTGTTGTGTTGCCTGATATCAATATCAATGAATGTTTTAAGGATGGATTCACATTCCTTCAACATTGAATTTAAATGCTTGAAGGTGAAAAAGTTTGCATTCGGATAATTGGTATTGTTAATGGCAAGATCCATGCTTTTTTCAATTTCACGCAAGGATTCTCTTATTGAATGGTCCTGATCATGGTTATTGTTTTCGTGATCCAGGATAAACCATCTTTTCCGGTGAAGCATTAGTAATTCAATATAAATGCTGTTAATATTGGTAAGATGCAAGTTAAGCTCTTCGTTGATGGCAGAAATGATAGTTAAAAGCTTCTTTTCATTTTTTATGGTTATTGTTACTTGATTTCCAAGATAAAAATGAAACAACTTTTGACGCTGATATGTTGCTGATGGAACAGGTGTTGAATAATAATGAAGCTTGATTTTTTTCATGGATTATTATACGAATCTTTTTTTAAAACGTTTCATTATATTGATTTATTGTTAGTTATATTGTGTTCTGTCTTATTTTCATGAAGTTAAGAACCTTATATGTTATTGTATTACAGTTCTTTAAATACTTTTAAATCGCTTAATACCCAATTTTTTTGCCTAAAATGGTCATTTTTGAAAAAATTATATTGCTGGTTTTCAATCATATGCACTTTTCTGATTTTCTTATAATTAATATTATGTTAAGTAGAAATATGATTGAATGAACTGCCCCTCCGGCATGCTATAAAAGCAAGAAGCCGCACTTTGGATGCGGCTTCTTGCTTTTATAGGATTCTCTAATCCCCTACTTCTTCTGCTGCTGTACAACATTTATCTTTTCATTCACAGCTTTAACCTTGTCCAGTTTCTGCTGCCGGATATAAATCTGCTTCAGAGAACTCAGAGTTGAAACATCTGTAGGTTGCATTTCCGTTGCTTTCTCCAGATATGGAATTGCTGCCTCGAGATATTTGTCGGCCTCTGCCTTCTGGGTTTTGAACTCAGCCTCTGCATCAAGCGGTAAGTTCTTGGCTCTGTCATCATAAATAACAGCTTTGTTAACATACAAAGCGCCAAGGTTGAATACAGGATCAAAATAATCGGGTTTTAACTGTATTGCCTTTTTATAAGCCTCAACTGCAAGATTAAACATCTGGTCTCTCATCTCGGGAGTCTTCGTAGTATCATCAACGAGTTTATTATAAATAGTACCTAATGCATAGTAAATCGTCGGGTTGGCACTGTCTTTCTGTGAAGCAAGCCTCAAATTCGCCAGCGCTTTCGTAGTATTATTAAAAGTGAGATAGATATTCGTTTCGGCAAGAAATAATGGCATATTCCCTGGATACATTTTCTGGCCTTCACGTATTACTTCCAAGGCTGCACCTGAATCTTTCTCCTGACGATATAATTCTGATAAAGAAGAATATATAACGACTGACTTCGCCTTAAACTTTAACAAGTCAATAAGGTATGCCTTTGCCTGGGTCCTATCATTTGCAAGAGATGCACAGGTAGCTGCATAAAACAATGACAGGGTGTCGGGAATATTGATTGCTGCAAGAGCAGCAAAGCCATGATCAAAAGAGAGCATTGCACTTTTGAAATCTTTCTTCCCGTAAAATTCAACTGCTTCATTGAAATATTTATTCCTCTGCCAGTTCACCTTCTGGAAAATATCTTCCGTATATTCTTTCTTCTCATCAAACAGAGTTGCTTTCTTATAAGATTCAAGAGCTTTAGTCAAAGGATCGGGATCAAGGGATTTAAAATTTTCATCCTTTGTGTTTGCGATTTCTGAATAAATATTGCCCCTTATAAACCATGCTTTGGGATCCTGCGCCATGCTGGGATCCTGAATACACAGGTTGATGGATTCAAGAGCTTTGTCTAGCTTCCCTTCTTTCAGGTAATTAGATGCTGTCTGGCGGACAGCTTTTTGACCAAACGCAAGTGTAACAGTGATAACCATTAACACCAGTACTACTATCCTTTTCATATGTTATAGATTAATTTTCGATGTAGAATCGGCAAATTTATAAAAAGCTCTTTGATTAATAAAGGTAAGGCGGAAATTAATTTTCTTCATTAACAGCCGGATTCTCTGATTCTGGTGAACGCGGTTCATCTGCAGAACCTGATTCACCAAGAGAACCTGAGTCTCCCTCCATCATCTGATCGCCTTCAGTCAAAGCATTTTCATCAACTTCTGCCCCTTCTTCAACTTCAACTTTGGCAACGGCTGCAATGGCGTCTCCTTCATTAATCTTAATCAGACGTACTCCCTGCGTTGCACGTCCCACTACCCTCAGATCGGCAATCGCCATACGGATGATAATCCCCGATTTGTTAATGATCATCAGATCATCACTGTCGGTAACATCGCGAACAGCGATAAGCGGACCTGTTTTGTCGGTTATATTAATGGTTTTTACGCCTTTACCTCCACGATTGGTAACCCGGTAATCATCCAGATCGGATCTTTTTCCATAGCCGTTCTCTGAAACAACCAGCACTTCCCGTTTCTGTTCCTTCGGAAGACAAATCATCCCTACAACTTCATCCTTCTTTCCCGCAAGAGTAATACCGCGTACACCAGAGGCATTCCTGCCCATGGGCCTTACCTTGATCTCGTTAAAACGGATGGCCCTTCCCGAGCGTAGTGCCATAAGTACTTCATCTTCTCCATGAGTGAGCTTTGCTTCCAGCAAACGGTCCCCTTCATTAATATTGATGGCAATGATTCCGTTCTGCCTTGGCCTGGCATAAGATGCCAGTGAAGTCTTTTTGATAGTCCCCTTTTTCGTACAAAGGATAATGAAATTCGATGCGCAATACTCCTCATCCTTCAGATCCTTCACGTTGATAAATGCCCTCACTTTATCATCAGGTTCAATATTGATCAGGTTCTGTATAGCCCGGCCCTTTGAGACCTTGGTTCCTTCAGGAATCTCAAATACCCTGAGCCAGAAGCACTTGCCTTTTTCAGTAAAGAAAAGAAGATAGTTGTGGTTGGTAGCCACAAACAGATGCTCAAGGAAGTCCTCGTCGCGTATATCAGACCCCCTGAACCCTTTCCCTCCCCTATTCTGCCTGCGGTATTCCGAGAGGGGAGTGCGTTTGATATAGCCCATATGAGAGATGGTAATCACCACGTTCTCATCTGCAATCACATCTTCCATCCTGAAATCACTCGCGGCATAAACAATCTGGGTACGGGATTCATCCCCGTACTTTTCCTTGATCTCCCTCATCTCATCCTTGATAATCTCCATCCTCAATGGCTCATTTTCAAGGATATTCTTCAGACTCTCAATAAGTTTAAGCAGCTCCTCATACTCGGCTTTAATTTTGTCACGCTCAAGACCGGTAAGCCTCTGCAACCTCATGTCGAGAATAGCCCTTGCCTGAAGCTCGCTCAGGCTGAATTTATCCATCAAACCAAGCCTTGCATCTTCCGGTGTCATAGATTCACGGATCAGCTTAATTACCGCATCCAGATTATCCAGAGCAATGAGTAAGCCTATAAGAATATGCGCACGCTTTTCAGCTTCTGAAAGTTCAAACTTCGTCCTCCTTATAATAACCTCATGCCTGTGCTCCACGTAATATACAATGAGATCCTTCAGATTCAGCATCATCGGCCTTCCCTTGACCAAAGCAATGTTGTTAATATTGAATGAGGTCTGTAAGGGAGTCATCTGGTATAATTTATTGAGGACGACGTTCGTGATAGCCTCTTTCTTAAGCTCGTACACGATACGCACGCCGCTGCGGTCAGACTCGTCGCGGATATCGGTAATACCTTCTATTTTTTTATCATTGACGAGCTCGGCGGTCTTCTTGATCATTTCAGCCTTGTTCACCTGGTATGGAACCGAAGTGACAATGATTTTTTCCCTGCCGTTATTGTCCTGCTCTATCTTAATCTCACCGCGCATCATCACTCTTCCCCGGCCTGTATGGTAGGCTTCTTTCACTCCTTCATATCCATAGATTACACCCCCGGTAGGAAAATCCGGGGCTCTGATGAACTTCATCAGTTCATCAATTGTGATTTCATGATTATCTATGTATGCAATGATGCCATCTACCACTTCGCTTATATTATGAGGCGCCATATTGGTTGCCATACCCACCGCGATCCCTGAAGCGCCGTTGATTAGCAGGTTAGGAATCCTGCAGGGCATCACCGTGGGCTCCTTTAGGGTGTCATCGAAATTGAGCTTAAAATCAACCGTGTCTTTCTCTATATCAGCAATAACTTCTTCTGCAATCTTACGCATCCTGGCTTCGGTATACCTCATAGCTGCCGGGTTGTCACCGTCCATGGAACCAAAGTTACCCTGTCCGTCGACCAGCGGATATCTCAGACTCCAATCCTGGGCCATACGAACCATGGCATCATATACCGACGTGTCTCCATGGGGATGGTACTTCCCCAGAACCTCCCCGACAATACGCGCCGACTTCTTATAGGCACGGTTCGAAAGTACTCCGAGTTCATACATTCCAAACAGTACCCTGCGGTGAACAGGCTTCAGTCCGTCCCTAACATCAGGCAAGGCCCTGGCGACAATTACCGACATCGAATAGTCGATATATGCCGTCTTCATCTGGTTCTCTATGTTTACTCCAATGATCTTCTCTCCGGATTCCGTTTTTTCCATTTTTATTCTATTGATTTTCAGGAAAGTAAATATTTATTCTCCTCACTACGAAAATAACAAAAATCCTCCGGATATCCATGTAAAAAAGCATTAATATTTCAAGGTCTTATGAACACGGAAATGTTAATAATTAAAGGCCTTTAGTTATGATGCTGACGATATCGATCGTATTTTTGGACCGTTGCCATTTTTGCCGGTTAAAAGAATCTGGCTTGATTATTGTAAATGAAATGCAGCGGATACAAATTATTTCGTATCCTTACACGTTTTTAAGACATGTAAGTTATTAATAAGAAAGGATTAATGCATGGAAGCAAAATTTTCACAACGCGTAAAAGACGTTCTCACATATAGCCGGGAAGAAGCCCAGCGCCTTGGTAATGATTATATCGGTCTTGAACACCTGGCCCTGGGGATTATCAGGGAAGGTGAAGGTCTGGCCATTAAAATCCTGAGAAACCTCGGGGCTGACCTTAAGGAAATCCGTAATAAAATAGAGCATGCCGTGGCAAGCCATAAAGAACGTCCTGTTGGTGCAGAGAATATCCCTCTGATCAAGCAGGCAGAAAGAGCCCTTAAGATAACCTACCTCGAAGCCAAGGTGTTTAACAGTGAACTTATTGGCACCGAGCACCTTTTACTTGCTATTTTGAAAGATGAGAATAATCTTGTAACTAAAACTTTCGGCAATTTTGGCATAAGCTATGACAATTTCAAGGATGAGCTCAGGGCTGTCATGAATTCGGGCCGGGAAGAAAAATCAATACCTCCTCAGAACATTCTTCCCAAAGATGAGGAAGATGAAGAGCAGGAAGAAGGGGGCAAACCCTTTATGTCTACACCTAAACGTCCAGGCGAAACTAAATCAAAAACCCCCGTACTCGATAATTTTGGCCGTGATATCACCAAAGCCGCGGAGGAAGGCCGGCTTGACCCTATTGTTGGAAGAGAGAAAGAGCTGCAGCGTATCGCACAGATTCTCAGCCGGCGTAAAAAAAATAATCCCATCCTTATAGGTGAACCCGGTGTTGGCAAGTCAGCCATTGCCGAAGGACTGGCTCTCAGGATCGTGCAAAGGAAAGTTTCCAGGGCTTTATTCAACAAGCGTTTGGTTTCTCTCGATCTGGCATCCCTGGTTGCAGGCACAAAATACCGCGGACAATTTGAGGAACGGATGAAAGCAGTCTTGAATGAACTGGAGAAAAATCCAAACATCATCTTGTTTATTGATGAGATCCATACTATTGTAGGAGCAGGCAATGCCTCTGGTTCCCTCGATGCGTCAAACATGTTCAAACCAGCCCTGGCCCGGGGCGAGCTGCAATGCATCGGTGCCACTACACTCGACGAGTACAGGCAGTACATCGAAAAAGACGGCGCCCTGGAAAGACGTTTCGAAAAAGTACTTGTTGACCCTACCAACCCGGAAGAAACTATAGAGATCCTGCAGAATATAAAGGAAAAGTATGAAGACCATCATCTGGTCAAATACACCGATGATGCCATCAAAGCCTGTGTTTCGCTTACAAACCGTTACCTGAGCGACCGTTATCTCCCCGATAAGGCGATTGACGCTCTCGACGAAGCCGGTGCAAGGGTGCATATTACACATATCAATGTACCCCAGGAAATCATCAACATCGAAAACCAGATCGAAGAAACCAAAAAGAAGAAAATGTCGGCTATCAACAGCCAGAAATTCGAAGAAGCGGCCGACCTGCGCGACACTGAACGGAAACTTCAGGAAAACCTCGAGAAAGAAAAAAAGAAATGGGAGGAACAATCCAGGATCAACCGTGAGATTGTTGACGAAGAAAACGTGGCCGAGGTAGTAGCCATGATGACCGGAATTCCTGTACAGCGAATCGCTAAAAACGAAAGTGACAAGCTTATTAATATGGAAGGCGAGCTGGAAAATTCAGTAATCGGCCAGAATGAGGCAATTAAAAAAGTGGTTAAAGCCATCCGCCGTAACCGCGCAGGACTCAAAGACCCCAACAAACCCATCGGCTCATTCATATTCCTGGGCCCCACGGGAGTCGGGAAAACACATCTTGCCAAGGTACTCTCGCGATATCTCTTTGATACAGAAGATGCTCTGGTGAGAATCGACATGAGCGAATATATGGAGAAGTTCGCGGTATCAAGACTTATCGGAGCGCCTCCGGGCTATGTGGGTTATGAAGAAGGCGGACAGCTTACCGAAAAAATCCGCCGCCGCCCCTACTCCATCATCCTGCTCGATGAAATCGAAAAGGCTCATCCCGATGTTTTCCACCTGTTACTTCAGGTCCTCGACGACGGCCAGCTTACCGATAGCTTCGGACGCAGAGTCGATTTCAAGAATACTATCGTAATCATGACATCTAACATCGGTTCACGACAGCTAAAGGATTTCGGACAGGGAGTCGGTTTTATGACCAAAGCTAAAGCCGAAGCCGGCGCTGACCATGCCCGCGGGGTCATCGAAAATGCGCTTAAAAAGACCTTCGCACCTGAATTTCTGAACCGTATCGATGATGTGGTCATCTTTAACTCCCTCGAAAGGGAGGATATCCATAAGATCATCGACATTGAACTGGCTCATCTCTTCAAACGGATCAAAACCATAGGGTACCAGGTGGTGATCAGCACAGAGGCAAAAGACTTTATAGCTGAAAAAGGCTGGGATGCCCAGTTCGGTGCAAGACCGCTGAAACGCGCAATTCAGAAATATATCGAAGACGTCCTTGCCGAAGAGGTTATAAAATCAAAGCTATCGGTCAATGATATTCTGACTCTCGATATTGACAAGGAAAAGAAGGATGTTTTTGTGACCGTTGCTAAAGCCGAAACAGTTGAACCGGCAGGGGAAACAGGTAGCTAAAAGCGGTTTAGCAATTCCTCGTGTTTCATCGTACGGATCAGAGTTTCTTCGTTAATGCCCACATTACCGAATATCGAATCCAGTGTTTGATTTATCGTTTGGTCCCCGCGAAAATAATATCTCACGGCAATTGAAAAACCGTTGTCCTCATAGTTGATCTTATCCCCCTCAGGATCTGTAATATAAAAATTGTCGGCCTCCACCGTTTCACCTTTCATGTATTTCACACTTATAGGTGCAAGCAAGTCGGCCGTCTTGGTTTTAATAAGGTCGGTGAACTGGTACTCTCCCATCACGAACAAATCTTCAAGAAAATAAAACATAGATTTTATCTTCATATTCTGAAGCGTCTCGTTAAACCCGACAACCTTTACCCTTGAATCGCCAAACCTGGTTACATTGATACATTCTGGTTCTCCTTTGATCTTTATCAGCGCTTTATAGGACATCAGAAAAGGAATATCTCCGAATTCTATCTTTGTCTCGGTCTGAAAGAACCGGGAGTTTTTCATAGGTTTATAAAATGAAATGAAATGCATCGAAATCTCGTCCTTAATGCAGTTGTTATGAGGGTTCCTGAGGTTATTATCCTTGAAAAACTCCAGAAACTCATAGCTGTAGCGACCGTATGCCAGATTGATATATCCGAGTTTTATCAGGGGAAACAGTCGGGCCCTGGTAAAAACAAGCAACAGAACAAATAAAAAAATACCTACAAGTGCCAGAATAAGATACAGCATGCTCGGGTCAAAGGAGGTGCTGTCTTTCGCGGTTCTTGCAAGAAGAATAAAAGAAATCATCAGAAAGTTCATCGTGTATGTAAAGTCTGAGTTGTAATGTCAATACTATGGCTGACGGTGCAAAGGTAAGTTAAATTTTAATGAGAGTGTTAATGTGCTGAGTTTAAAATTTATACTGATTATCCTCAATCAGCCTGTCAGCAATTCTCCTGCGGGATTCCTTGACATTAAGCCCTTCAACACTGCAAAGAGAATACATGGCCTTAACGAGACTGTCTGCCTCCTGTCCCGCGGTATAGCTGTATATCGCATCACAACCCGATTTGCGGATCTTGTCGGCCGTATCATATACAAAAACATCAAGGATATCCTTATATAAAACAACCTCGTTTGCACCTTTCAGACTTTCAAGCTTGCATACCCTCAGAGCAGTGGTTTCAGCAATATAAAGCTCTGTGATCATGTCTGAAATATTGTTCAGCACTTCCTGCTCATATCCCAGTTTCTTGTCGAAGGTCTTTGAAGCGCCATGCAGGACAATTAGAACAGCCTTTTTGAAGTTTCGGATACAGCGCATTTTCTCTTCATAATATCCCCCGGATGAGGGTTTCGGTTCTGCAACATGATTCAGGTCTTCAATAAGCTTTCCCGCGGCGCCCATCAGGTCAAAATCGCCCTTCATTGCGCGTTTCATCGCGGTATCAACAACCAGCAGCCGGTTGATCTCGTTAGTCCCTTCAAAAATCCTGTTGATTCTCGAATCACGGTATCCCCGTTCAACTGCCATTTCGGCCGAGTAACCCATACCGCCATGGATCTGAACAGCTTCATCAATCACGTAATCAAGAGCCTCAGAACCGTATACCTTAAGAATCGCTGCCTCCACGGCATAATGGCTGATGCCGTCGATGCTGGCCCGGCCTTTATCCATCCCTTCAGCTTTATTTTTCTCTATCTGAATGTCAATATCCCGGCTAACCCTGTAAATAGCTGATTCCAGGGCAAAAGTGCGAATGACCTGTTCGGCCAGTTTATACTTAATGGCACCGAAGGTGGAAATGTAAACTCCGAACTGCTTGCGTTCGTTAGCGTATTTCACAGAGTCGGTAATTGATTTCTTAGCGGCACCGAGCACATTGGCACCCAGCTTGATACGCCCCATATGAAGAATACTCAAGGCGATACGGAATCCCTCTCCCCTGGCGCCCAGAAGGTTCTCTACAGGTACTTTCACGTCGGTATAAAAAATCTGCGCTGTCGACGACCCTTTGATACCCATCTTATGTTCATCGGGAGTCACGGTAACACCCGGAAAAGAACGTTCTACTATAAATGCCGACAATACCCTGTCCCTGTCGATCTTGGCAAACACGACCTGCGAATCGGCAAAACCAGCGTTGGTAATCCACATCTTCTGTCCGTTAAGGATATAATGCTTCCCGTCTTCTGAAAGTATAGCCTGGGTCTTCCCTGAATTGGCATCACTGCCGGCCCCGGGCTCAGTGAGGCAGTAAGCGCCTAGCATCTCGCCGGTTGCCAGCCGTGTCACATAACGCTGGCGCTGGTCTTCGGTCCCGTAATACATGATCGGCAAAGTGCCGATACCTGTATGGGCCATGAATGCCACAGAAAAAGAATATCCCGCACCAATGGTTTCCGCTGCAAGCATCTGAGTCACAAAGGACTGCCCAAAGCCACCATATTCTTCCGAAAGTGCGATACCCATCAGGCCAAGTTCACCTGCTTTTTTAAGAGTGACTTTCATCAGAGCCGTATCCGGGGCGTCAATTTTCTCAATTATCGGATATACCTCTGTTTGAAGAAAATCTCGGCAAGACTGGGCAATCATCAACTGCTCTTCGGTAAATTCCTCTGGGATAAAAACATCGGCGGGAGCGATTTCGCGAACGAGAAATTCACCGCTTTTCAATACTTGCTTGTTTTCCATGTGGCTTTGTTTGTTTATAACGCTTAAAGATTTAATGAAACTGCGATCATTTCTGCAATATCCATATTCCTGACCTCGTTTTGTTTGTTTTTATATTTTATTCCGTCGGTGATCATATTCATACAAAAGGGACAGGCTGTGGCAACGACCTCAGCATCGGTCATCAATACGTCCCCGGTACGTTCCATATAAATCTCCTTCTTTCCCGGTTCGGTCTCCTTGAACATTTGAGCGCCTCCGCCTCCACAGCATAGTGCCGAACTCCGGTTTCTCTGCATCTCTTTATAGACCGGACTCAGGGACTTCAGAATCTTTCTGGGTTCCTTGTAAATATCATTGGCACGACCCAGATAGCAGGGGTCATGATAAGTGAGGCTGGTGTTGCCAAAGACGGCCTTATTTGTTATCAACGCTCCACTGTCAATCATTTCATCAATGAAGTGAACATAATTTACTACTTCATAATGGCCACCCAGGTCGGGGTATTCATTTTTAAAGATATTGTAACAATGCGGACAGGTTGTGAGGATTTTACTGATACCGTATGTCCTGAACAACTCAATATTCTGTAAAGCCTGCATCTGGTATAGCATCTCGTTCCCTGCCCTTCTGGCAGGATCTCCTGAACAGGTTTCTTCTGTTCCGAGAACTGCATAACTCACCTTCAAATGGTTCAGTATCCCGGCAAAAGCCCTTGAGACTTTACGATACCTGTCGTCAAAAGCGCCCGAACATCCCACCCAATAAAGGAATTCAGGCTTCTCGCCCCGGGCAAAGAGATCGGCTATCACAGGCACCTCAATTTCTTTTGCCCACAGCATCCTGTCACCCTGAGAGAACTGCCATGGAGCTCCGTTGTTTTCAATATAGCCGAACATGGCTTTAATCTGGCCCGGGGCCGAACCTTCTTCCATAACCAGATACCTGCGCATCTCCAGGATAAGAGTGGGTTGGTTTATGTTGATAGGACATTCCCTGGAACAGGCGTTGCAGGTTGTACATGACCATAATTCCTCCTCCGAGATATAATCTCTGATCAGCGATTTATGGTCTGAAAAAGACTTTCCGTTTTTTACCATCAGAGGTCCCTTCTCTTTCATCCTTGCCCTGAGATCCATCATTATCTTACGTGGGGAAAGTTTCTTGCCGGTGATATTCGCCGGACAAACAGAAGTACAACGTCCACATTCAGTACAGGCCAGGGAGTCGAAATACGATTTCCAACTTACATCTTCAGCATCTTTAACCCCGAAACGATCAATATGGGCATCTTCAGCCGGTCCTGCAAAAGCAGTGTCGGGATCTAGCATCAGTCTAACCTCACGGGTTATTTCGTCCATGTTTGTAAGCTTGCCGAGAGGCTCAAGCCGTGAGAGAAATACGTTGGGTACCGACATGAAAACATGAAAATGTTTTGAATATGGCAGTATGTTCACAAACAGAAAGATCATAAGAATATGAGCCCACCAGCAGGTTTCGTAAAGAACGTTAACCGAAGCAAGATCCCATCCGGCAATCCATCCGGTGAACAGGCTGCTTACCGGATAAACTCCGAGTACAGCCTTGTTTACCATGTGTTGATGCTGTAAATAGGCAATATTCATCCCCTGTAAGGAGATCATTAGTAAAAATATCAGACTCAGGGCGATGTTTGCATCGAGATGTGAAATATGCTTCATCTCGATACCTTCAAAACGTTTTATATGCAGGAACACTCTCCTGGAAAGAAAAACCAGGATTGCAATGGCAATGGTAAGTGCGAACACATCGCCCCCGCCTATGATGACATCATAAATCAGGCCTAAAAAACCCAGCGACTTCTCTGTGGCGAACAGACCATCGATAAGCATTTCAAAGCTTCCAAAAAGAATCACACAAAAACCCCAGAAGACCAGGGCGTGAAGCAAACCTGCAAAAGGAAATCTGAAGATCCTGGTCTGGCCGATCGCTAGCCTGAACATGACACCAAACCTATGGCCGAAGTCTTTGATCCGGAAATCAGCTTTTGTAAACCTGAAAAACCGAATATAACGAAACGCTGAATACGTGAATACTCCGAGAGTGGCCAGAAGGGCAAGTGAAAAAACAATCTGTTTCAGCATATTAGGCTATTTGCCTTTGACCTCTCTGAATGCTTCTACAAGTTTAGGTAAGATCTTCAAGGCATCACCGATAATGCCATACTGGGCGGCCTCAAAAATGGGGGCATCCTTATCGGTGTTTATGGCCACGATAAATTTGGAGCCACTTACTCCGGCCAGATGCTGAGTGGCGCCTGAGATGCCGATAGCAAAATAAAGATCCGGGGCAATGATTTTCCCGGTCTGGCCGGTATGTTCTTCATGACTCCGCCATCCTTCATCAGATACAGGTCTTGAACAGGCCGTTGCTCCCCCGAGAATACCGGCAAGCTCTGCCAGGGGTCCCCAGTTGTCGGCAGATTTCATGCCCCGGCCTCCTGAAATAACAATCTCGGCATCGGTCAGAAGGATCTTGCCGGCCTGTTTCTGAGTGTCCTGTACAAGAGTTTTATTTACAGCTGATTCAATGGTCGTATGCTCAATCACTACAGGCATCTGTTTCGCTATAAGCTCAAAGGAATTCTGGGATAGGGTCAATACTTTAATATCCGATCTGATTGCCACTTTTGCAAAGGCGTTTCCAGAGAAGACTTTTTTGTAAACCACGAATGGGTCTGTTGACACGGGAAGACGGCTCACACCTGCCCCCAGTCCGGCCTTTAACCTTACCGCAACCCTTGGGGCAATGGCTTTTCCCAGGTTGTTATTTGAAAGGATGACAACGTTGGCGCCGTTTTTCCCGGCAACTTCTGCCACGGCTAAAGTATAATTCTGGTTGTCGAGGATATTAAACTGATCTCCATCAACGCTGATGATCTTTGATGCACCATACGCGGCAAGCTTCGACAGCTCGGCATCACCGACGTTTCCGATAGAAACGGCAATAGCGCCGGAACCCAGCATTTCGGCAACTTTAGCGGCATAAGAAACAAGCTCGAACGACAGCTTCTTGAACCTGCCATCCCAATTTTCAACAAATACTAATACAGACATGATACGTAGTTATGCAGATGGATAAACACTACTTAAATTACTTTGGCTTCATTCTGAAGAAGCTCTACGAGCAGCTTCGGATTTTCGGGATCAATATATTTACATGCAGCCCGGGGCTGAGGTTTCTCATATACCAGAACTTCTGTCATCGCACTGCTTCCCCCTGGCTCAGATACTTTGATGGGTTTGCTTCGGGCCATCATAATGCCTCTCATGGCCGCAATTCTGGGCTCTTTCGCAATACCTTTCTGTACAATGGCAACCAGTGGAATAGCTGAACTTATAACTTCCTTCCCCCCATCGATTTCGCGGGTGAGAATCACCTGGCCATTTTCAAAACGGATCGCAGAGACAGAAGAAACAGAAGGAATCCCCAGGAACTCAGCAAGCATCCCTCCTACCATTGACCCATTATAATCGCTCGATTCAATGCCACAAAGGATAAGGTCGTAACTTTCTTTTTTCAGGGCTTCGGCAAGCTGGGCAGCTACAAAAATACCATCGGTTGGATCAGCATTGATCCTGATGGCATCATCTGCCCCGATAGCCAGAGCTTTCCGAATCGTTGGCTCGGAACCCACAAGCCCTACATGGGCTACGGTAACCTTCTGTATCCCATTTGCAGGGTCATCTTTAAGTTCAAGGGCCCGGGTGAGAGATAACTCATCCCATGGATTAATAATCCATTGAATTCCTGCGGTATCGAGTTTTTTGGAATCATCGATAAACTTCACTTTTGTGGTAGTGTCAGGAACATTACTGATACAAACAAGTATATTCATTCTTGGTTTTTTTGCTTTGCAAATTTAGGATAAAAAAAATAACAGGAAAATGAAATCATCACTCATCCTCAAGACTCTTTTTGTATTGCGTCATTGCCTTCAGGCTCATGCCCATGCCCGAAAATCCGCCGTCATGAAAGATATTCTGCATGGTGACTTTCCTTGAAAGATCAGAAAACAATACCATGCAAAAATCGGCACACTCCTGAGCCGTGGCGTTTCCCAATGGTGACATCCTCTCGGTAAAATCAATCAAAGCATCAATCCCCTTCACCCCGCTTCCCGCGGTAGTCCTCGTGGGAGACTGGGATATAGTGTTGATTCTTACATTCTTTTCCCTGCCGTAAATATATCCAAAGCTCCTGGCAATCGATTCAAGCATAGCCTTGGCATCAGCCATATCATTATACCTGTTCAAGGTTCTCTGAGAAGCAATATAAGAAAGTGCTACAATAGATCCCCAGTCATTGATGGCATCCATCTTTTTGGCCACCTGTATCATTTTATGGAACGACATGGCCGAAATATCCATCGTCTTGTGATAAAAATTGTAATCCAGATCGTCGTATTCCCTGCTTTTCCTCACATTCATCGACATGCCGATGGAGTGAAGAAGAAAATCTATCTTTCCTCCCATTATTTCCATTGAACGACTGAACACAATTTCGAGTTCACTTACACTGGTTGCATCAGCCTGAATGATTTCGGCATCGCACTGTTCAGATAATTCCTTTACATTCCCAAATCTTAGAGCCAGAGGGGTGTTTGAAAGTGTAAAAACAGCTCCTTCCTCCTTCGCCCTCAAGGCGACATTCCATGCAATGGACTTCTCATCCAAAGCCCCGAAAATAATTCCTTTTTTCCCTTTTAGCAGATTGTATGACATTCTTTATATTCCTGATTAACAATAATTTAATTAAATATCCAGCTCATTCTCTAACTTGCCAGCAATTCTCTGGCTGTTCTGATTGCAGCGGCCGTAATTTTTTCATTACTCATCATCTTTGCTATCTCTTCAACCCTTTCATTGCTTTTTAGCTTTCTGATCAGGGTCATGGTAATATCTTTGCTTTCACTTTTATACACATTATAGTGGTGACTTCCTTTTCCCGCAATCTGAGGCAAATGAGTGATTACTATTACCTGCATCTCGGCCGACATGGCCTTGAGTATCGTTCCTACTTTCCCGGCTATGTCGCCGGAAACTCCGCTGTCGATCTCATCGAAAATAATAGTAGGCAGAAGATTCTTACGACTTACCATCGACTTGATCGTAAGCATCAGACGCGATAGTTCACCACCCGAAGCAACTTTCGAGACCTCGCTTGGAGATATGCCTTTATTGGCTGAGAATAGAAATCTCACCTTCTCGAGGCCACCTATACTTATTTCCTTCTCATCACTGATTTCAACCATGAACCTTGAAGCAGGCATTCCCAGCTGAGCCAGCCGGTTTTCAACTTCCTGTTCAAATTTTTTCCTGATCTCTTTGCGCGCCGTCGAAATCAGTTCAGCTTCTTCTTTTAACCTCTTGTGCAACAATGCCAGTTCTGCTTCGAGCGACTTGATTTTTAACTCTAGCTGATCATCTTCATTTAACTTATTTTCAATATCTTGAATAATGAATAAAAGTTCTTCAACTGTTCGTGCCTGATGTTTCTTCTCTAAGTTGTATATCAGATCAAGCCTCTGAGTCAGGCGTAGTGATTCCCCTGGGTCATAATGAATTTCATCCTCAAGTTTTTCTGTTTCTTTCAGTATGTCTTTGATATCGATTTGGTTGTTTTTAAGCCTGGATGTCAGGTTTTCTATAGCCGGGTGATATCGAGAAACTGAAGTTAATCCCGTTATGACTTCACTGAGAAGCGAAAGAATGTTCACCTCGGCGCTGCCGGTTTTTTCCGCGGCATGAAAGAGACCGCTTTTAATTTCTTCGGTATGTGAAATAATGCCAAGCCTCTGTTCTGCTTCTTCCTGTTCCCCCGACTTTAGACCGGCTTTTACCAGCTCGTCAAGCAGATAGCGGAAATAATCCAACTCTCCTTTTGATTTTGCTTCCTTTTGCCTGTTCTCTTCCACCTCCCTGATCAGCCGGCAGTAATGCCTGAATCCCTGCTGATACACTTTGAAAGCTTCCGTTTGCAAGGCATAGCTGTCGAGAATAGCAATCTGAAAATCAGTGTCGTTCAGGGTAACAACAGAATTCTGCGAATGAATATTCACGAGTTTGTCGCCCAGTTCTTTCAAAAGTGCGAGATTAACCGGAGTATCATTGATAAACGCTCTGGATTTTCCACTCTGGTTGATTTCTCTTCTGAGAACAGCCGTTTCATCATAATCAAGATCATGCAAAGAAAAGAATGGCTCAAGCTCGTATCCTTTAATCAGAAAACTGCCCTCAACAATACACTTCCCGGCTTTATCCAAAAGAGAAGAAATATCAGCCCTCTGTCCAAGGATCAGGTTCATCGCTCCCAGCAAGATCGATTTTCCCGATCCGGTCTCCCCTGTTATTACAGACAAGCCGGGAGAGAAGTCAATCTCCAGGTCATGGATCAAAATATAATTATCAATGGAGAGCTTCCTGAGCATTTCCGCAAGTAAGAATTTGAATTTATTTGCTTTCCAGAATTACCTGGTAGCTTGATCCGTTTGCCGGATCAATTTCTTTAAAAATATTCACCACCGTCGCTTTTTCGGTTGGAGGGACCTTTTGGTCAGAGTAGATATTTATAAATTCATCACGTTTAGCATCCGTGAGCAGCTGAAGTGCGAACAACTCTGGTTTGGTATTAAAAAGTGTTTTGATCCCGTCGAGCGATTGAGTGCAGTTTTCTCTTCCGGCATCGACTTTTTCGTACATTTCATCCAGGCCCAGCCTGTGGTATTTATAAAAAAAATCCCTGAGGGCTGAGTTGCTGGGGTTAAGAAAATTTTCGGCCATCCAGTATCGGTTTCTTGTCCCGTCAAAAGCTTTCCATCCAGGCTCGCTGGCATTCTGCGCGGCAGTCACAACTTCCTGTGCCTTGACCAAAAATGCCTGTCCTCCGCTGGGCGAAAAAGTATCAAAATACAATCCCAGATACATATAGGTATAAAACGCGAGGACCGATGTGAGGTTTGAAGAGAATGTTCCGTCGGAATAATCGAGGGGTTGGAACTCAGTATATCTGAACTGAAATCCCTTATCAATATAATTTAGCAACACGCTGTTATATGCCGAGTTAAGAACCGGGCGTCTCAATACCAGGTTGATATTTCCCCTGAATTCATCGGAACTAAGCCGATCGTTGACCGTGATGAGAATAGTACATTCTATTCTTTCTTCAACTTTGAAGTTATTGTTGGTCCATTTACGATTATTAACAAACTCGTAAATTGCATTTTGGAGGTTCTCAAAAACCCGTTTGTCAGTACCCTCAATCTGAGGGGCAGAGACACTGACGATACAGTTCATTTCCTGGGAAAATGATGTAATGCCCCAGGCGAGAAAACAAAATATGACCCCTATTCGCTTCATTTTTTGGAAATAGTGTCCCAGATATCTTTTGCAACCTCTTCTTTGGGTTTAATATTTCCGCGATGAACAACTCCGCCGCGATTAAGAATAGTTATTTTATTAGTTGGGGTGCCGAAGCCCGCACCTTTATCTTTTAAGGAATTCAGAACGATAAAGTCGAGGTTTTTGTTTTTCAGTTTTTCTTCCGCATTGGCAACTTCATTATCAGTTTCAAGTGCAAAGCCCACAAGAACCTGACCATTTTTTTTTGCCTCACCCATTTTTTTGAGAATATCGGTTGTGGAACTAAGGTCAACGGAAAGATTTTCTCTTGTTTTTTTAATTTTCTTCCCTGCCGTTTCAACAGGTTTATAATCGGCAACAGCGGCGGCCATTACAACATAATCATATGACGGAAAATATTTCATGCAGGCCTTATACATCTCCTCTGCCGATTCCACCTTAACTTCTTTTACCCCTCCGGCTACCGTGAGGGGGTGGCTTGGACCGGTCACCAGAGTCACTTCAGCTCCCCTGGAACGTGCCTCATTAGCCAAAGCAACGCCCATGAGACCAGATGAAAAATTACTGATATATCTCACCGGATCAATACGCTCTACCGTGGGGCCTGCAGTAATAAGTACTTTTTTACCATTCAGCTGATTCTGACGCGAGAAAAAAGTTTTAAAGATGGCCAGAATCTTATCCGGTTCTTCCATGCGGCCAGGGCCGGATAACCCGCTGGCAAGTTCCCCTACCTGGGGTTCTATGATGAAATTACCGTAAGATCTGAGGGTCTCGATATTCTTGCGGGTAGATGGATGGTTGAACATATCGAGGTCCATAGCCGGTGCTATAAACACCGGGCATTTGGCAGAGAGGTAAGCCGTGATTACGAAATTATCGGCAATCCCGTTGACCATTTTACCAAGTGTGTTTGCTGTAACCGGCGCAAAAATCATAGCATCGGCCCATATGCCCAG
>Ga0208103_1000236_pt1 | contig 25366 bp, 25 predicted proteins | sample CryBogmetaGMA75M_FD_184550 | JGI IMG/M metagenome (GOLD analysis project Ga0208103, IMG submission 184550) | Freshwater microbial communities from Crystal Bog, Wisconsin, USA - MA7.5M (SPAdes) | ecosystem: Environmental > Aquatic > Freshwater > Lake | place: Crystal Bog, Wisconsin, USA... | reverse complement strand
CTGACAAAATGACATATTTTAGATGCCACTACAATTTTAGGGTAAACTTCTATTCATGAAAAAACTATCCATTAGCGCCATTTTGAAGCGCAAAAATATTTTACCCATTGTCATGATTACCGCATATGACGCCCTCTTTGCTCGGCTTTTTGAAGAGAGTGCTGACATTTTGCTCGTTGGCGATAGCTTAAATATGAGTTTTGGCGGTAATCCCGATACATTAAACATTGGTATGGATCAAATGATTTATCATACCAATGCAGTCTGTAAGGGAGCGCAAAATACCTTTATCATTTGTGATATGCCTTTTGGTACCTATACGGATCAGTCCACTGCACTCTCTAATGCAATACGTGTTTATCGTGAAACCCCTGCTGATGCAGTCAAAATCGAAGGAGGAGCCAATAAAGCTCATCTTGTCAAATATCTTGTAGATAATGGTATTGCGGTATGTGGGCACATAGGTCTATTACCTCAAAGTGTTCGAGCTGAAGGTGGCTATAAAGTCAAAGGAAAAACCGAAGAAGAAGCCCTTTCACTCATTGCTGATGCGCAGACAATCGAAAAAGCTGGGGCTTTTATCCTCGTCATCGAAGGGGTAAAAGCCGACGTTGCAACACGTGTAGCGCAAAGTGTCTCTATCCCCGTCATCGGAATCGGGGCAGGCAATGGAGTTGATGGTCAGGTGTTGGTCTTTTCGGATATGTTGGGACTGTATGAGCCCTTTGTTCCAAAATTTGTTAAACAGTACATGAACGGTGCGGGGGCAGTCAAAGAAGCTGTAGGCAAATATTCAGAAGAAGTTCAAAACTGCTCTTTTCCCGATGAAAATCATGTCTATTAAAAGATTTCTGTAGTGGAACGTATTATAGAGATCGAAAAATTTACCGCCGAAGAGGTCATAGAAACCTCTTTACGTCCTAGCAGTTGGGATGGGTACATCGGTCAAGAACAGATTAAAAAAAACCTCGGTGTTTTTATCGAAGCGAGTTCTAAACGCCGTGAAGCGCTGGATCATGTCCTTTTTTATGGACCTCCAGGATTGGGTAAAACTACCCTTGCGCTCATCATCGCGAATGAAATGGGAAGTAACATTAAAGTTACCGCCGCTCCTATGATCGAAAAAAGTGGAGATCTTGCCGCTATCCTCACCAATCTCGAAGAAGGCGACATTCTCTTCATCGACGAAATACATCGCCTTTCACCTGCAGTAGAAGAAATCCTCTATCCATCAATGGAAGATTTTCGCCTCGACATCATCATCGGAAGTGGTCCGGCGGCACAAACCGTCAAAATTGATCTCCCCCGTTTTACCCTTATCGGAGCAACTACTCGCGCTGGAATGCTCTCTAATCCTCTGCGTGACCGATTTGGGATGAATTTTCGAATGCAGTTTTATACCGCCGATGAGCTTTGTACGATTGTCACTCAAGCCTCTCAAAAACTGGGAAAAAATATTGATAAAGAAGCAGCGCACGAAATCGCCAAGCGTTCTCGTGGAACACCGCGTATTGCTCTGCGACTACTAAAAAGAGTTCGAGATTTTGCAGATGTTGCCAATGAATCCTCCATTCTTCATTCCCGTTCCCAATATGCGCTTGACCAGCTAGGGATCAATGCTCATGGATTTGATGAGATGGATATACGTCTTTTAACATTATTAATGGGAGCAAAAGGGCGAGCTATGGGACTTAGTACAATTGCCGCTGCACTCAGTGAAGACGAGGGAACAATTGAAGATGTTTTAGAACCGTATCTCCTAGCCAATGGCTATTTAGAGAGAACCGCCCGTGGACGAGTTGCTACACCTAAAACGTATGATTTGCTTAAATTCGGTAATCCACCAAGCCCTCTATTTTAATTAACACGGTTAACATTGAGTTATTGTACAGTTTACTTATTTATTCTATCATGTGATACTCAAAACCAAAAGGATTCCAAATGAAAAAGATTTTAACTCTCGCACTTGCTCTAGGTGCAACAGCTCTATTAGCTTGTCCAATGAAAAGTGGCATGGATAACGGACCAATGGGTGGAGGTATGATGCAAAAGTGTCAGTGTGATACATCAAAGCTTCCAAAACCTTTCGAAGCTTTGGGTTTAAGTGACACACAAAAAGCGGATATTCAAAAACTTCGTGAAGAAGGAAAAGCATTTCATAACCAACAGCATGAAAAGATGATGGCAGTTCTTACTCCCGATCAACTCAAAAAGTTCGAATCCAATGCTCCTAAAATGTGTCCAAAAAAAGGGGATATGAAAATGCCTGCAAACGGTATGGGATGCAAAGATTGCGATAAAAAATAGTTTATGATTAAAATTCTCCTGATAGAAGACGACCTAGAGATTGCTGATTTATTGACGCAGTATTTGAGTCGTTACCAGATGGAGGTTATTAGTTATGCACATCCAAAATCAGCATTAAACTCTCTCTCCATCGAATCATATGATCTTGTACTTCTTGACCTCACTCTACCGGATATAGATGGGTTAGAAGTATGTAAAATTCTCCGTGAACGTAGCACTATCCCCATCATTATCTCCTCTGCCCGAAGTGATTTAGGAGATAAAGTCATTGCACTCGAATTGGGCGCCGATGATTATCTCCCCAAGCCTTATGAACCCCGTGAATTGGTCGCACGTATTCAAAGTCTCCTTCGACGCGTGAGTGGCAAAACTCTTCAATCCTCCAATGAAACCTTTCGTATTGAAGAAAACGGTATTCTCAAAGAAGGTGAACTTCTACCCCTCACACGTGCCGAATTTGAGTTACTAAGTCTTTTGCTCAAACATCGCGGTCAAATCATTTCACGTGATTTTATTGCCAACAACGTTGAATCAATTCAGTGGGAAAGTTCAGAGCGAAGCATTGATGTCCTTATCAGCCGTATTCGTCAAAAAATAGAACCTAATCCCAAACACCCCACTCTCATCCGTTCCATTCGTGGAATGGGGTATCAATTTATCAAATGATTTCACTCCACCATTCCGTTTTTTTTAAACTTCATGCCTTTTTTTTTCTCGCACTCATTATCTTAACGCTCCTTTTCACTACCGCCTTAAGTGAACAAGAACATCAACGGTTTCGCCTTTTAACCCATCGCTCTATGGAGTTGGCACAGACGCTGGAAATGCTCAAAAATCACAGTTGTGACCGTCAAAATAGTGAGCTTGCACGTGCAGGGTTCCAAGAGATACCCCATCTTGATTCCAAGGCAAAGCATGTAACACTCCCTGCTCCCATGAAACAAAAGCTTCAATCCAACCAACTTCATGTTCAAATTTATCAAGACAATGAGGGATTTCTTTATGCCATTATGCGCGACCACTGTACGATGTTTTACCGTGATACCGCTGAGGGGGCGACTTACTATTTTGTCTGGATTTTATTTTTTACCCTTTTTGGCGGATTGGTTAGTATGTATCTCCTACTGTGGCGTAATCTTCGACCCCTCAAACATTTATATCAACAAATACAATGCTACGATGCGGGAGAAGAAATTCTAAATACCCCAAGCAGCGGCAAAGATGAAATCGCTCTTATTTCCAATGCTCTGCACGATGCCCTTCTACGGCAAAATGCCCTTAAAAAATCACGTGAGCTTTTCTTGCGCAATATGATGCATGAGCTTAAAACTCCTATCACCAAAGGAAAGCTCATCGTTGAACTTGAAACTCCAAGTCCAAATATTACGTTGCTTGGTAAACTTTTTTCACGCATGGAGCATCTTATTCATCAAATGGCACACATTGAAAAAATGCACGCCTTCGCCCTAAACTTGCAAAAAGTAAAACTAAAAACTCTTATCTCTACCGCAATAGAGAATTTATTATTAGACGATACAAACATACGTTTTTACGGTGGAAAGGAAAGTATTACCGCAGATTCTGCTCTCTTAACCAGCGCCCTTCAAAACCTGATTGACAATGCCTATCGCCATGCAACTACGTTTCCCATCAACATTACCTACGATAGTAAAAAAATTTCTATTACTAATAGCGGTGAACCTCTCAAGCGTCCCGTTGAAGAAGCTCTTCAAGCATTTGTTACGGAGCGAGGAGAAGGAGGATTAGGATTGGGACTTTATATCGCCCAATCGGTGTGTGAATTGCATAATTTTAATCTAAACTACACGTATGAAGCTGGAAATCATACTTTTTGTATTGAATTTTGAGCTTTAAGCACACTCCAAATAATTACTGAAGTAATTGCCATACCAAGACTAAGTGCCATACCAAGAGTCATCCACTGACCTACTAGATAGCCGATTTGAGCATCAGGAGCACGATAAAACTCTACAAAAGCACGACCAAGTCCATATGCTACGCCGTACAGTAAAATAAGTTCTCCTTCAAACGCTTTATGTCGTCGATACATATAGATGATAACAAAAACAACAAAGCCTTCGATAAATGCTTCATAAAGCTGGGAAGGATGACGAAGCGTGTCATATACATAAATTCCCCATGAAACATCGGTAGCACGTCCAACAAGCTCTTGATTGAGGAAATTTCCGATACGCCCAAACACATATCCAAGAGGAACCGATACTGCCACTAAATCCATTAACAAACCAAATGCAATACCATTTTTTCGATAATATAAATAAGATCCAAGTAAAAATCCTACAATTGCCCCATGAAAACTCATCCCACGAATCCCTACAAACTGTCCGTCGATAAACGGATTAAAAATTTGCCACGGCTGAGTGAGATAATACATCGTATGGGTATCATAAAAAAGAACATATCCCAATCTTGCGCCTAAAATCACCCCTATTTCAGCGTAAATAAAATAGTCATCTAATTGCTCTTTAGTGATACCGATATTGTCTTTTTTAACAATCCATTTCGCAACAACAAGTGCCGTAAGAAGCGCTAAAACATACATCAATCCATACCAATGGACAGGGATAGAGAATACATTAAATGCTATAGGGTCAAAATGCTCGTAAATATGATTCCAATATTCCATTTAATCCCTTTATTTCGAATGCTGATGTACAGCACTAATATGCGTTAGCACTTCAAGGTTTTCGTTCAAACGGTACGCCTTACCAAATCCCATCACGACACTTCCACTTAACGGAGACAGTTTAAAAAGATGAAAATCTCCCATCTCCGATAAACTTTGAACAAGATCAGGATCAAAATGAGCTTTAAAATGGTCAATAGCTTCTAAAAAAATAGTTTGCTCTCGACCAATCTTAAAAACAGAAGCCTCAATCGTAGCGCGTTTACGTGCAAATGGCTGTAGCATTTTCGACTCATCCTCGGCAAAAAGTAATGATACTTTTCCAGTTGCTAAAAGATTACGCCCATGTTGTGCGACAGTGCTGATGAGGATATAAAAATCTTTTTCTATCTGTATATAAGGAGCAGTGCTTGCATGAGGAACTCCATCAGGAGTGAGGGAAGCCATGACAAGTGTTTGAAATGTCTCTAAAAAAGATGCGACTTCTGCAGTTGTCATTGTCGTAGAGCTTCAGCAATCAATTCGATCGGATTTTTAAAGACAACATCTACATTTGCTTCATGCATTGAGTTATTAATCTGCATTCGGCATGCACTGCACTCAGCAGTGACGATTTTGGCGCCGGTTTTGGCGATCATTGCAGCTTTAGGACGTCCTGCGGCTTGGGCAAAATGAAAATTTTCCGTCTGCATGGTCACTCCGCCAAACCCGCAACAGGCATTAGGATCACTCATCTCGGTGATTGTGTAGTTTTGTGCTACCAGTCGGCGAGGCTCTTGATAAACCCCTTGCATTTTGCGTGCATGACAAGGGTCATGGTACGTTACCAGAGAATCACTGCGCCCTTTTGATGCCAAAAGAGCATTAAGCTGTGTTTTTTGCTCAAGCCATTCGGTTGCCATAAAGATTTTACTTTTAAGTTTTTTAGCACGTTCTAACCACTCAGGCTGATCGTGAAAAAAGTGTTCATAATCGATTTTAATCATCGCACTGCACGTTGCTTCCGGGATAATAATCGCTTCAACGTCATCAATAAAACTTTCAAAATACTCGATATTCTTTTTAGCATTATGATCAACGGTTGCAAAATCACCCGTAAAATAAGCGGGTGCTCCACAACAAAGCTGTTTTTTTGGAATAAAAGCATCGACATTGAGGGCTTCGAGAATCTCTAAAAGCCCCTTTCCTATTTCGGTATAGTTGTAGTTTGCCAAACATCCAATAAAGATTGCAACACGGCGCTTACCGCCATTGTGAATATTTTCGGGATAACTGTTCATAAAAGACGTTTTTCCCATGGATGGTAAAAGACGATCTTTTTTAATGATAGGAAGATTAAAACGCGGTTGCATCGAGTTTAACTCGGCTTTGATCTTAAATCCACACGTTTGAAATACGTAGCCCAGCTTAAAAAGAATATCCATCGTTGTTCGGTGACGTAAAAGAAAGAAAAATGCCCGTTTAAACCAAGCAATTCCATATTTATCTGCAATATCCGCACGTACTTGCTCAATGATCATATCCGTAGGAAGTGCTTTTGGGCAGACATCGACACAATTGGTACACAAAAAACAACTCTCAAAAATTGCTTTAGCGTTCAAGTCAAGTTCCAATTGTCCGCGCTGATAAGCACCAAGTAAATCAATAAATCCACGAGGAGAAGTGACTTCGTCGGCATTAACGTTATGAATCGTACAGACGGGAATACATTTCCCACATTTGATACAGGCATCCGATGTTTCCATAAAATTAAAAAGTTCACGCATCCTTATACCGTCTTACTAAACGCTTTATCACTACTGGCATGACGCTTCATGTACGCATCAAAGGGCATTGCAATATTTCGAATGAGTAAAGTTCCAGTAGGGGAACACTCAATCGAAGCTGGCGTAATTGTGAGCAACTCATCCGCTTCAAAAGGTTTCAATGCTTCTATCGCATCGGCAAAATACTCAGAAAATGTGACGTTATACAATGTCTCAAAACGTTTAATATCCAGTTTAAAATTGCTCATTAATTCCATAATGACGTATTGACGAATTTGATCATCAGCATTGAGCGCAACACCCCGTTCATAAGGGAGATTCCCTGCATCAATCGCCTCTTCGTATAATTCCATCTCTTTGAAATTTTGAGCGTAATAATCCGTCCCTTCACCGATACTGGTCAATCCGATACCGATCAAATCTGCTCCGCCTTTGGTCGTGTAACCTTGAAAGTTACGGTGCAACTCTCCTTTTTCAATGGCTTTAAAGAGTTCATCGGCAGGCTTGGCGAAGTGATCCATTCCAATCAAACGATAACCCTTAGAAGTCATATAATCAATTGTATAACGCATGATGGCTAATTTTTCCGCAGGGTGAGGCAAGGTTGTTTCATCGATTTTACGCATCGTTTTTTTGAGCCATGGAACATGCGCATAGTTGAATACGGCAAAACGATCCGGATCAAGAGAAATTGCCAAATCAAGGGTCTTTTTAAACGTCTCTAAACTCTGATACGGCAAACCATAGATGAGATCGACATTGACACTTACCATATTGTATTTACGCGCCAATTCCATCGCAGTCTTGGTAATATCATACGGCTGAACACGGTGAACTGCGATTTGGACTTTTTCATCAAAATCTTGAATCCCAAAACTCACACGATTAAATCCTGCATCACTCATCACTTTCATCTGAGCATCATCTATGTGACGGGGATCAATCTCACAGCTAATCTCAGCACCGTTTGCAAAGTTTTTAAAAGTGTTTTTAATGGTTGTAATAATCTGATCAAGCTGTTTGGCATCAAAAAATGTTGGAGTACCGCCGCCAAAATGAAGCTGAATAATACTTCGGTTGACATCAATATGCTTACTCAATATTTGAAGCTCACGCGTGAGATAATCAATATAACGCTCTTTTTTCTCTTCTTTGGACGTAAAAACAACGTTACAACCGCAAAAATAACAGGCGTTTTTACAAAAAGGGAGATGAAAATAAAGAGATAAAGGACGATTTGGATCTTGTGCATGAAGTTTATCAAGATACTCATTGTAACCAAAAGTATCATTAAATTCCAACGCCGTTGGATAGCTCGTATAACGAGGTCCCGGCTTGGAGTATCGAGTAAATTTATCAAAATCAAGCATAATAAGCATCCATATCAAGGGTTTAGTGTCGCGATTATACTCTTTTGGATTGAAACTCCCCTAAAATAGCAATATTACCAAAGAACTAAAATACATTTCTTGCCCTTACAGTGACGTAAATAATAAACAAATTTCCATCAATCTCTAAAAATTGCAAATTTTATTCAAAAAATGTGATAAAATAGTCAAAAAAATATCAAGAAGCAGCCAATGTCTACTACGAAAGTTCTTATTATTGAAGATGATGATGTCACCGCCCTTAATCTCAAAATGTCACTTGAAAAATTTGGGTATGAAGTTCTTTCGTTGGCCAACGAAGAGACCAGTGCTCAAAATAAGATTAAAATTTATAATCCTGACATTGTTCTCATCGATATAGGACTTAAACGTCACGATGGAGGTATTGAAGTCGCCAATTTTATTCGTGAAAAAATGCCTCGCCCGTTTATCTTTTTAACTGCCCATTCTGACAGTGAAATTTTGACAAAGGCTAAACAAACCGAACCTTTTGGATACATTGTAAAACCGTTTGACCCTCTCAATTTACACACAACGATTCAAATGGCTTTGTACCGTTTTGAAGAAGAGAAAAAACGCCTAGTGAATGTTGATGTTCTTAAAACAGATAAAGAGCACCTTGAAAAACTTTTATATGCAAAAAAACTTTCCACGCAGCCTATCGTAGAATTTGGGGATGGCTATCGCCATGACATCTCTTTGGGGGAAACGTTTTACAAAGATCAAAAAATAAAACTCACCAAAAAAGAAAATGCCTTTATCCATCTTTTGATTGCACAGTTGGGAAGCGTTGTCGATTTTGCCCAGGCAACCGACTACGTTTGGGGCGAAGAGGGAGCAAGCGACAATAGTGTTCGTACTTTGGTATGGCGATTACGCAATAAGCTTCCCACGGATGTTATCAAAAATGCGTCGGGAATTGGTTATTATCTCGAAGAATAAAGTTTTTCATATCCGTATTCAAGTAAGCGATACGCCTCATCAAAATCAAACGATTCTTGATCGCTCACTGCATGCTCTTCCATAAATCCAACACATTGAGAAAATTCTTCAAATCTAAAATTAGCACTTGATCCTTTCATCATGTGAGCAATACGGGCAATCTCTTCAAAATCTCGTTTCTCAATATTTACTTTTAATTCTATCAGCAGTTTTACCATATTTTTATGAAAAAGTTCTAATAACTGTACAATCTGTTCACGTGAGAGCATTAATACTTTTTCAAGACGTTGCATCTCTTCTGAAATGGTCTTTTCTTGTTTTAACTCACTTCCGATAACTCCATTTTTTTCTAAGTATCGTTCCAGTAAAACATCTATTTCACAACTGCTAAAGGGCTTTCCGACAAAAGCATTGTATCCCCATTGCAATGCTTTTTCTCGTGAACCTTTAAGAACATTTGCGCTCAGTTCAACGATTGGGGTTGAGGGCAATTGAAGCTTCTGCTCATATTGGCGTATTTTAGCAACGGCTTCATGTCCATGCATAATAGGCATTTGTTCATCCATGAAAATTAAATCGTATCGATTGTTACAAGCACTCTCAAACGCTTCTTGCCCATTTGGAACTACCGTTACTGTTAATCCATGACGTTCTAAAGTGACTCGAATAAGTTCTTGATTGGCTTCATTGTCTTCTGCAACTAAAATATTTCCAATAAACGTTACGATACTGCTTGGTAAAGATTTGACCTCACAAAACTCTTCGGGAGGAAATTCTACTGCAAGAGTCACCACGAAAAGAGTCCCCCACCCAACTTTCGACTCCAATGTAATTTCTCCACCCATCTGAAGTGCAAGCTGTTTACAAATAGACAGCCCTAATCCGCTTCCGCCCCCGCCAAATTTCATCCCTTCGGCTGCTTGATAAAAGGGATCAAAAATACGCTCCTGATCGACCGTAGCAATTCCAACCCCATAATCACGGACACAAATCACAAGTGTGGAATCGGCATGATTCACATCAACACTCACATTAATGGAACTCTTAGGTGGGCTGAATTTAATCGCATTGCTCAAAAGATTTCCAAGTATTTGTTGAATCCGAAAGGAATCCGCGCGAATACAATGAGGAATTTGTGGATTAATAGAGTAATCAATAGGGATAGATTTAACATTTGCACTTGGGATAAATAACTCCAGAGTATTACTGATTTCATCATGAATATTAAACGGGTGAGGATCGATTGCAAATTCTCCGCTGCGAAGTTTACTAAAATCAAGAATATCATTGATAATGTGAAGCAGATTTTCACCACTTTGCGCAATAATATCAAGATATTTTTCTATACGCTCCCCTAAATTTTCCCCTTGCAACAAATTTACAAATCCTAAAATAGCATTTAGAGGTGTTCGTATTTCATGGGATATATTGGAAAGAAAATATTCTTTGGCTTTATTGGCTTCAATCGCTTCTTGCTCTTTTTGGTAAATCGTATCGGTATAAAGGGTCAAAACACCAGCAAAATTCATATCAAACAAATAGCTGATAGCTTCAAATAGATTTTGTGTATTGATCTCTAAAGAATAGGTCGCATTGAGCACAGAGCGTTTAAAATAACTGCATAAAGTAAAAAGCTCATCTGCACGAATCTCTTGATTTTTAAGATAAGCAATAAACTCTTTCATAACCGGACATTGTCCAAGCTCCATATCGCCTGAAACAACCCCCATAAAATAATCAAAAACTGCACTTGCATAATAGGCTTTGAACCATTTTGAATCAATAGAATGTCTCTCCAAAATCAATGCGCATTGAGGTTGTGAAATCCACTCGTTTAAAATGGTATCTTTCGCATTTAAAAGTTTCTCTCTTGCGTGATAAAGGTGCGTATAATTCGGGAAATCCATAAAACTTTACCTCGATATTATTGAATTATACTTAAGGGGCAACCCAAAGAAAAACCCCAATCGAAACTACGGCTAACTGCCCTAATAAAAGGGCTAGTGTACCAATAATATTCCCCGTTTGACAACTGGTACACTGTTTGTATTGTTGCGACTCATACTGGGCATAGAAAAAATATCCAATCATCACAAACAATGCCCCAACGATAAGATATTTATCCAAAAGATACATCCATCCATTTGCTTGTACAGAACCAAAAAATGGGACAATAAAGGTTAAGATTATCGCTAAAATCAGGTATTTTGCACTCCGTTTAAAATAATCACGATAAAAGATAGTGGGACATGAGCCACCATCTTTGACCAATCCAAATTCGAGATGGTCATGGATACGCTGCTTCATATCTTTGTCAACACGATCAACAAACGTGCTTCCAAAACAATAATCCAGATGTTGCTGAAAAATACGAGCATCCTCACCCTCTAAATCACGGTAACACGTAATTCCTTTCTCGTCTTCGTACATTGCTGTTACTTTATTATAACGATCAACATCGACGCTGATTCCTTCATAATAAATACTTCGTTCCGTTTGCGTTTGCAAGTCAGAATGTTTCATAAAACGGGGATTTATGTAGGAAATATAATTTTCCCCTTCTTTAATGACGATAATACTTTGCTGAATACCGATTAAGATTGCACTGAGGGCATCCAAATCGTTTGCTCTCATCGTATCACGCATATCAGTGATCCATTGCATAAGTTCATCGTTAAAGAAACGGACATTAGCCGATATTAATCGAATGGCAGGGTTAGGGTATTGAATAAGGTCTTGAACCATGGGGGAATACTTTAAGGGGGGAAATTAGAGAACCAAAAAGGTTCTTCTAAAAATGTTAGTGACTTTTACTCACAACTACAATCATCTTAAGATTGATGATAACGAAACGGATAAACTGCCAAATCTTGCATGTACGCATTGCTCGTGCAAATTTTCCTGGGATCATTGCATTATTGAATTTATTGTTTTTTGCAAAATTAAATTCTTCAGGTTTTACTGCCATAATTATCTCCTTAATATATTTAAAATAGATGGTTTATTCTGGAATTACTTTCCAGAACGGTTTTAGCTTCGCTTTGTACATAAACAAATAATGAAGAATATGTTTAATCCAGTGACCAGCCAAACCAATTTCACCAAAGGTATAATCGGTATCGCGACCCGTTCCAGGATATTTTTCAAAGTCAGGAACAACAGGGAAAACGGTCATAGCAGCTGCTTGACCATCCAACCAACCTTTACCTGCGGATGCAACACATGCTGCACCCATTTCTGCCATAGATGCTTCATGCAAATGAGCGCCTTCACCATTTTTAATCAAATCACAAACGCTGTGAGCCACTGCTTTACCGATAATACCACTTGGCATACCTGTACGTGGTGGAGTTGGATTAATCACAGTACCGTTTGGTGATTTTGCAGGTTTAGAGATGATATGCGGAGGTGCAAATGCGATTCCTGCTGCAAAAAGATTTTTGAACGTTGGGTTTTGGTAGGTTCTAGGCCAATCTGATGCTTTCCACTCTTCGTATGGTTTAGGAGTATAGTTTGCATCCACTTTCATAAAGCCGTTTGGAGCAAATACTGTATCCGTAATATCATCCCCAGCTTTATTATAGGCTTTAAGACCAACACCTGCAAACGGTGGAATCAACATTGAAAAGTCAAATGTCTCTTCGCCCATAGATCCATCAAGCAATTCGTAGGTAACTTTTCCTTTTTCTACTTTGTTTACGTGTGCACCAGTGATATAATCAACGCCGCGCTCAGCAAATAATGATTCGGTAAAAATACGGCTACTTACAACATAACCGCCCACTTTCATGTGCAATCCGCCCATACCAAAATCGCCTAGAAATGCTTCATTTGAAATCCATTTGATCTCAGCCTTATCACGAACACCGGCTTTGCTGAGTTCATGTTCAATGTTAAAAATATATTCAAAAGCTGCACCTTGACACGTACACATACCGTGACCCGTACCGATAAGGAACTTTTGGTGTTCCCCTTTTTTCATTTTTTCAATGCACTTTGCAAGCTCATGTGAAGCATGCTCTGCGTGATCTGCGGTACACACTGAAACCGTATGCTCACCAAGTTGTGAGCCTTCGCCCAATCCTGGCGTAGCACCAAAATTTAATTTTGGTCCAGTTGCATTGATAAGATAATCGTAAGTGACCTCTTCGCTTTTTCCAGCTTTTCCTTGACCTGTATACTCAATCGTCACAAAAGGTTTATCGCCTGAAGCATTTCCCTCAGGATTAAGACTTATTGCCTTAGCTTGCTTGTAAGTGATTCCTGCTTTTTTGTAAACAGGGTCAAGATCAAAAGTGACCTCTTCTTTGGACATTTGACCAACACCAACCCAAATATTTGAAGGAATCCAATTCCATTTTGCGTTTGGAGTGACCACAACTACTTCATGATTACTTCCAAGCCAATCTGCTGCAAATGTTGCCGCTGTGTGTCCAGCGACTCCGCCGCCTAAAACAACTAATCTTGCCATATTTTCTCCCTACTAAACTCAAATTCCATAAAAGACGATTATAATCCTATTACGTCACAATGCTATCACATCCTTAATTTAATCCTTATAATTTAGACTAAAATTTTAATAAAGTCCATGAGTGTTACTTTTTTTCACAATCTAATTTACAAATTTTATTCCCATTTACAAAGAAGCAATATTAATATGCACGCTATAAATAAATATTATTCAACAAACTGATTTGATATTATAGCTTTATATAATTTTATGATTAACTTTATATTATTTTTATTTAGGAATTGTTATCATTTACTTATTTACTTATTTACTTATTTACTTAGTTTAATTGGAGATTGTTATGGCGGTAAAAAATGTTTTAATTCTTGGTGGAGGTATTGCCGGTCTTGAAGCAGCCATCTATTACAAAAAAGAAGGGTTTGAAGTAGAACTTATCAGTGATCGTCCTTACATCTTTATTTATCCTATCGCTATTTGGATTCCGATTGGCACCAATTCGTTTGAAGATGTTGCCTTTCCTCTCGAAAAACTCGCCGCACGTCACAAATTTACCCTTATCCTAGACCGTGTTCTCTCCATCAACGCTCATGAAAAAACGATCACACTTGAAAATAGAGGCATCCGTCAAATTGATCATCTTGTTATCGCAACCGGTGCGAGTAAAATGAAACATATTGGACTCGAACACACCCTCTCCATCTGTGGCGCACCGGAGCAATCACTTTTACTCAAAGATAGAATCGACGCACTCATCCAAAAAGGGTCTGGAAAAATCGCATTTGGATTTGGCGGTAATCCCAATGATTCCAGCGCTGTTCGAGGCGGTCCTGGATTTGAACTGTTTTTTAATCTTCATCATAAACTCAAAAAATTGGGAATCAGAGACAACTATGAAATGACTTTTTTCGCTCCCATGCCTACCCCCGGTGCACGAATGGGAGAGCAAGCACTTAAACTCATGACGATGCTGTTCAAAAAAAATAATTTTGGCTCACGTTATGGCAAAAAAATTAATCGTTTTGAAGCCAATAAGGTGGTCTTTGAAGATGAAAGCACATTGGAAAGTGATTTAACCATGTTTATACCTGCTGGGGAAGGTCATCCATTTATCAAAGAAAGTGATTTAGCTCTTAACGATGCCGGATTTATTCAGATTAACGATTTTTGCGAAATTATAGGGACTAATGGATGGTATGCCATCGGTGATGCTGCCGCACTTGAAGGTCCTGACTGGAAAGCTAAACAAGGGCACATTGCTGAAGTAATGGCACGCAATGCAGCTCGCAACAGCGCAATAACATTTGGTCTCAAATCGGGAGAGAAAAAGGGGTATCAAAACCACCTCAATATTCTCTGTGTCATGGATATGGGCGATGGAGCTGGATTTGTTTACCGTGACGATAAAAAAGCACTCTTCATCCCTATGCCCATAGTCGGTCACTGGCTTAAAATTTTTTGGGGATGGTATTACAAAATGTCAAAAATGAAATATTTTCCCCGAATGGCTGGGATGTAAAACTATAGAGCTCCTCAATAAACTTTAAACACCCAATATTTTCACAATAATCTCGTAAACGTTATTGGAAAGGTTTGGATGATTTTTAATCCGCTCCAATTCAATCCCCATTTTGGCTTTTTGCAATGGAGAAAGTTTTCCATAACTTTTAAATGCCCCTGCAAGTCCCGAAGCAATTTGGGGATTGAAAGCATCTATTTCCATCACTTTATCCGCAACAAACGCATACCCTTCTCCAGAAACATGATGAAATGCAACTACATTACGCGAAAAACTTCCGATAAGGGAACGTACCAGATTTGGGACTTTTATATCGTAGGCAGTGTCGTTTTGTAAGACAATAACACGTTCCAGTGTCCCCTCTCTTCGTGAAGTTGAAAGAAGGGAAAAATATTTGTTCATGACCAAGGTTTCATGAGAATGTTTGTGATAAAAATCGCTTAATGCCTCAGTTGCTAAGTGTGGAGAATAATTTTCGAGTAAATCCAGTGCGGCTAAGCGGCTCGTCATATTGATCGATTCTTTGTAATGCGTTGCGCACATTTTTGAAATAGATTCGTCTTCAAGACTCATGAGAAGTCCAAGATAACGATTTTTGAGCGCACGTGATGCCATACTTTGTGCGTCTATCTCACCGTTAAACGGTTCATACAGTGTTTCCATCAGAGGAATAAGTTTCTCTTTGTAGTGCGATGCCAAATGTTTTTTGAGTGTTTCAATCGCCGTATGAATCGCATCAACGTCCAAAATCTCTTGACGCTGCATCATCGTGCTGATACTTGGCAGTCCTAATAGTTGTGCTTTAAACATCGACTCCAACGACGCATCCGACAAAATCACTCCGTATGCTTTTATAAATTGAGGATCGATGGCTTCGCCCTTCATCATTTTTTCGATGGTCTCCATCCCAAAAACCTGCGATGCTTCATAGCGATTAAATCCATCACTGTCCATTGCCATCAAAAAGGGGTAATCCAATTCTTCACACTGTATTTTGACAGGAGCGCTAAAATGACGATTAAGAGAGAGTTTTGGCGCTTCACAGACCTCATCAAAAACAATAACCGTACTTGCCTGATCTATCCAACAAATTCCCTCATGAATCATCATAACATTGGTACTTTTTAGCGGTATATCCCCACCTAAACTGTCCAGCAATCCAAGAGCTAGAGGAAATGCATACGGAAGTTGTTCACGACCTTGGGTGTCTTTTGGGATGATTTGCGTCATTGTCAAGGTCAAAGTCTGTACAACCGCATCGTATACGCTCGAAACGTTTAATGTTGGTGTACGCTCTTGAGAATACCATCGTTTAAACTGGGTCAAATCAAGAGGGCTTTGAGTTTGCATCGCCCACAAAAACTCCTCTGTTCCCACCGCTTGACCATCAAAATGTTCAAAATAGGCATCCATTGCCAAACGGAATTTCTCGCTGCCCAACAACGTATACAGCATCCGAATCACTTCGGCACCTTTTTCATAAATGGTTGCCGTGTAAAAGTTGTTGATTTCGATAAAGTGATCGGGCTTAATCGGATGAGCAGTAGGACCCGCATCTTCGACAAACTGACGTTCACGAAGTGATTGAACATCATCAATACGCCCTATGAGCTGCGAGTTCATATCGGCACTGAAACACTGATCTCTAAATACCGTTAACCCCTCTTTGAGCGTCAGTTCAAACCAGTTTCGGCACGTGATACGGTTTCCTGTCCAGTTGTGAAAATACTCATGCGCTATGACACTCTCAATTCCCATAAAATCACTGTCCGTAGCACTGTTCTCATCGGCTAAGACATAGTGGGAGTTAAAGATATTAAGCCCCTTGTTCTCCATCGCCCCCATGTTGAAACTGTCCACGGCAACAATGTTGTAGACACTTAAGTCGTACTCCCGTCCGTATGTCTCTTCATCCCATGTCATCGCTTTTTTTAAACTGCGCATAGCGTGGTGGCATTTTTCTTCATTTCCACGATCACAATAAATTGCCAAATCGACTTTTTTACCGCTCATGGTGATAAACGTATCGTGGATACTTCCCAAATTACCTGCAACAAGGGCAAAAAGATACGAGGGTTTAGGGATAGGATCTTCCCAAATTGCGAGATGTTTTCCATTTTCCAGCGTTGCCGTACCTACGAGGTTTCCATTTCCCAGCAATATCGGACATACAGCTTGATTGGCGATGATTTTGGTGGTAAAACGGGTCATTACATCGGGTCGATCGATGAAGTAGGTAATACGGCGGAACCCTTCAGGCTCGTTTTGAGTACACCAAATACCGCCGGAGCGATACAATCCCTCTAATGCAGTATTGTCATCAGGATAGAGGCGGGTAATAACGCGGATTTGCGCTTCATTGGCATCAAGGGGGAGAAGTATGGCATTTTCTTCTTTAACGTACATATCTTCACTAAAAAGCTCATCATTCACCCACAAAAGCTCAATGTCCATCATCTCACCATCAAGACGAAGCTCTTTGGCATCAGAATTTTGGCGTTTGATTTCCATAACATTATCAACACGCGTAGAACCATTATCAATAATAAATTCTAGGAGGCACGATGTAATGGTGTAATCGCTGGGTTGGTAGTCGTTAAAATAAATAGGTTCAGGCAGTTTCATTGTTTCTCTTTTAGCTTTTTGAAATCATAACGCAAAGAGGATGAAATTGACTGCCTAAAATTTGTTACATCAAACCGTTCAGCATCAAATAACGATACATCGGTTGAAGCATGTACAAGTCAAACGCCCACCATACCCATCGTGGCTGAGAAGGGTCGAGAGGAAACGATGGAGCCAAACCGTCATAGTTGAACTCTGCCATAATGATCTCACCATAAGAGACTTTGAGAGGGCATACGGTATAACCGTCAAATTTTAATATCGGTTCTTTTTTCTCCATTACCGAAATGAGATTGCCTACAACAATCGGTCCTTGATGGCGTGCGCTTCCTCCCGTTTTACCGATGGGGATACCACACGTGTCTCCGATTCCAAAGACGTTTTTATAACGGCGGTGCTGAAGTGTTTCACGATCCACTTCAAGCCACCCTTTTGCCGTTCCTTTTTGCCATCCAAGCATCGAATTGGCTATTGCATCCACTGCACTCATCGGGGGAGTAATGTGGATGAAATCGTACTCCATTGCAACATCTTCTTCTTTAGAGAGCATGTCATACTCTTTGAGTTCTTTGTCGTACTCGCCTTTTACTTCATATTTGTGATGGAAAGTTGCGATTTTTTTCTCGGCATCAATGGCGATAAGTTCATGAGCGAATTTATTCGCGATGTTGCCGTATCTTTCTTGAACTTTATGCAGTGCTGCATCAATTTCTGGAAGACCAAAAAGCTTTTCTCCTGCCGTTGCAAAGGTAAAGTCTGCTGTTAATTTGTCACGTTTAAGGAAATCATCACTGAGATAAAGAATTTTTTGAGGAGCTCCGCCACATTTTAGCGGGGTTGAGGGTTGCGTACAAATAACACGTGGCTTAGAGGTTTTTGCTGCTTCATGAAGTGCTTTAAACCATTCATTGGTAATCGTTCCGCCCTGAGCTGTTCCTGCTGTAAGATCACTGAGATAAACGCTTGAAATACCATTTTTACCAATCATATCTGAAGTCAAACCTTCAATTTGCTCGTAATGGTATTGTACACCCGTTGCAACAACGAGATAATCATAGTCAACAACCGTGCCGCCTTTCGTTGTCAGTTTATTGTTATCAGGGTCAAACGTTGCGGCTTCGTCCTTGATCCATGTTACATCCTCGCCAATGTAGCCTTTGTTGTCAAAAATAATATCTTCAGGAGCATATTCACCCGCTGCTACGAAAATCTGTCCCGGTTGATAGACGTGTTTTTCATTGGGAGCAATAATCGTAATATCAGGCTTTGACAAAGCGCGGCGAAGTCGAGAAAGAACCATCAAGGCACCTGAACCCCCTCCAACAATGACAATTTTACCTACAGCATTCGAAGAAGAAGCCGATAATGTCGTTGGAGCCGCAGATCCTGCCAATACGGATGCAGCAACCGGAGACAGTGCCATCATTTTTAGGGCATCACGTCGTGAAAGTCCTTCGTGCGCTCGTAACTTTTTCATTAAATCTTGATGATCCATAATCAACTCCTTAGTAACGTTTAAACGTTTATAGAGCTATTATCGCCGTGATTAGATTAAACTTTCTTAAAAGTGAATACATTTTCAGTTTTTTGCACTAAATTTTTACCACACTGGTTTCCCAACCGTCATATTGTCCGCCGCATTGATGTGAAAGTTCGATCAAATGTAAGGTTAATGCATCAATATCGTAGTAAAATGGTTTGTCTTGACGGTAAAAACTTATTCCGACCATCGGAGTATTTTCATTTGCATCTATAAATTCTTTGACTTTAAACAATTCGGATTCAATGCGTTTACCAAAAGAGTCTCGTTGGTCTAGTGTTTCAAAATAGGCTTTATGCTCAATAGCACGAGGGAGATGAAGTGAGTCGCCTTGGGCTTTTAGATTATCACAAACTTTGTGATTTTGAATAATTTGCCACTCGATAGGGGTTGGAAAAAGAAGCTTATGGTAAATCTCCCATTCGCTGTCCATTTTTGAGCCGTAGTCATAGCTGTAGTCTGAAAATTCTTTCATAGCGGCTTGAACCATATCCGACCATTCAAAATCGTGTTTGAGATAATAAATAAAAGTCATCTCACCATTGGAAACGATTTTACCAACATAGGTTCCGATACGGTAGCGCAGTGATTCCATCTCGATTTTGTCTTCGATAAAACTCAACTGCGCTTCTTCATCTTGCGCAATAAGCCCTTTATCGCTCGAAGAATTCATTTTAACCTTGATAAATCCCATAAAATACTTATCGTCACTGGGCAACTCTACCGAAATACCTGCATTTACTAACACCGATGCGATGTTGCCATCGATTGTCTTCATGTACAATTCCCAATATTCTTGCATGTTCTACTCCATTTCCAAGGTCATTAAATACATATCTTCACCGTCGATCACTTTGACATCCAAACTTTCACACGCGGGGCATTTGTAAAAAATCTCTTCCAAGGTTGTCTGTACTCCACACTCTATGCATTCGATCACCAAAGGCTGTACATTCAATACGAAATCAGCCCCGTCACACACTGTTTTTTCTTTAAACGTGTTGAACGCCATTTCAAGGAGATGCGGTTCCACTCCACTCATCTTGCCGATTTTAACAATAATTTTTTTAACCGATTGGGCTTCATTTTCACGTGCTATATCTTCACACTGGGTTAATAGTGCCTGTACAATTGAGTATTCATGCATTTAACAAATCCTTGGTAATAATTCACCCGTCGGCAAATCCATAAACCGTTTTGATCCCCATGCGCTTAGGAGAATGACACGTCCGTCATATTGATGGGTGACATTCGCAATCACAGCCGCTCTCTCACCTGCTTCAAACGTTTTTAGAATCTCCACAGCACGATTTGCATCCGTGCTTTTAACTGCCAGAATGAATGTCCCCTCGTTGGCAAGGTTATACGCTTCAAAACCCAAAATTTCGCAAATCCCTCGTACCGTATCACTCACCGGAAGCACTTCTTCTTGAACTTCGATACATACTTTGGATTGTTTCGCCCATTCGTTCAGCACTGCTGCGACACCGCCTCGAGTTGCATCGCGCATCGCCGTGATCTCAATCCCCTCAGCTAACAACTTTTCGACCAAAGGCCACAGTGAAGTACAGTCGCTTTTCAAATCGCTGCTGAACTCCATTCCCTCACGGTTGGCGAAAATCGTGGCACCGTGCTTGCCGATTTCATTTGAAACAATGATCGTATCCGCCGTACTCACACAGTTGGATGAGATTCCGCTTTTTTGAACGACACCCACTCCCGTCGTATTGATAAAGATTTTATCCACCGCGCCTTTGGGAACCACTTTGGTATCTCCACAGACAATATTAGCTCCATTGATTTCCAACTCTTTTTTCATCGATGCCACAATCGTCTCCAGCTCTTTTATCGAAAAGCCCTCTTCGACGATCACCGCACACGTCATATACGTAGGTTTTGCTCCCATCATCGCTAAATCGTTGCACGTTCCGCAGATGCTCAGTTTTCCAATATCGCCACCGTCAAAAAAAAGTGGACTAACCGTAAAACTGTCCGTAGTAAAAGCTAAACGTCCCCCGTCGATAATCGCCGCATCTTCGCTCTTTTCCAATATCTCATTTTTGAACTGTTTATAAAATATTTCGGAAATCAGCTGGGCATTTTCTGCTCCCCCGTTTCCTTGTGCCAGTGTCACCGTTTTTGTCATATCAAATTCCCATATTTGTAATAGGCGGCACACGCCCCCTCTGAACTTACCATGCAGCTCCCTAACGGCGAAGTCGGCTTACACGCCGTTCCAAAGACACTGCAATCTTGAGGCTTGGCACGTCCGCGTAAAATATCTCCGCAAATACAGAGTTTATGGTCGTTAATCTCTTCGTATGGGAGAAACTCTTTGTAGATCACTTCGGCATCCAATGCTGCGAATTCTGCTCGCAGTTTCAATGCACTTCGTGGAATATGCCCGATTCCGCGCCATTTGAAAAGATCTACTTTTTCGAAATAATATTCCACGAGAGCCTGTGCTTTAGTATTCCCCTCAAAGTTAACCAACCGTTTGTACTGAACTTCGAGATCACTGCGCCCTTCGTTGAACTGTTTGACAATCATATAAATCGATTCCATCATATCGACCGGCTCAAACCCTGATACGACAACAGGAATATGATATTTTTCGGGGAAAACCGCATAGATTTTTGCACCGCTGATCACACTCACATGAGAAGGTCCTATAAAGGCATCGATGCAATGGTCATTATCGCTCCCTTTTATCAAAAGCTCCATCGCTTCGGGAACGGTAACATGGTTGATATGAAAAAAGATATTTTTGATATTGCGCTTGATCACAATATCGATCAGTGCAGCGCTCATTGGAGTGGTTGTTTCAAAACCTATCGCAAAAAAGATTATTTTTTTGGTTGGATTCTCTTCCGCAACTTTCAGCGCATCCATCGGTGAATAAACATAGCGAACATCCGCACCCTTGGAACGTGCGTCTTGGAGCGTCCCCAAACTTCCGGGAACTTTGATCATATCCCCAAGCGTGAGCAAAATCACATTCGGCAGCATGGCAAGTCGGTAGGCATGATCGATACGCTCTTTGGGCATGATGCAGACAGGGCATCCCGGACCATGAATAAAGTTGATGTTTTTTGGGAGAAGTTGCGTCAAACCGTACTTCATAATCGTATGTGTATGACCGCCACACACTTCCATGATGTTGATGGTACGAGGCAGTTTTTGCGCCTCTGCCGCAATCAATTTTTGAAACCCTTTAATCACCTCAGGATCGCGAAATCCGTCATAAAGCTCTTTAAGTTCCAATGAGCTCATGGAGCTTCTCGATTGGGACAATTATCGTCTTCTAAGACCAAAGCTCTGCGTTCTTCTTCATCCAGCGCTTCGAGGATCTCGCGATACACCCGTAATGATTCCATCGCGTCCTCTTCATCGATTTTATTCATAACAAATCCGATATGAAGCAAAACATAATCTCCGATTTTAACAGAGCCCTCTTCCATCAAATCAAGCCCAGCGGTTCGCTGTACTCCCATCGTATCGACGGTTGCGATATTGAACTCTGTGTCAATTTTGACCACTTTTGAAGGTATCGATAAACACATAATTAAGCTCTCATCTTTCGTTTAAATTCAATCCACTCAACAACTCTCATAACGGATGCTTCATCGTTAACATTGACCTCTAAAATATCAACGTTTGGTTTGATTTTACGGGCTTCGTATTTTTCGCGCTCCATGTCGTATTTAAAATACGGGAGTAAATCGGTTTTCGTGATCAAAATCAGATCAGCCGTTCGAAACATCACCGGATATTTGGCGATTTTGTCTTCACCCTCAGGGATGGAAACTAAAACGATATTCAAATGTGATCCCACATCGTAGCTCGCAGGACATACCAGATTACCAACATTTTCGATAAAACAAACGTCCAAATCGGCAATCGGTAAATCATGAAGCCCCTTATGAACCATAAACGCATCCAGATGGCAGGCACTTCCTGTTTGAATTTGTACGGCATTGATCCCTTTTGCAATCAAACGATCTGCATCGCGTGACGTTTCCAAATCTCCTTCGATTACGGCAAATTTAAACGGAGCTTTTCCAGCCATTGCTTCTAACAATGCTGTTTTCCCGCTTCCCGGTGAGCTCATTAGATTAATCGCCAAGACCCCGTGTTCGTTAAAATGCTCACGGTTATGGTACGCTTCTTGGTCATTTTTATCCAAAATCTTTTTGATTACTGCAATCGTTTTGGTGTCGTTGAGCTGTGGATTATGGTGCAGGGTTTCATGCGCCACCTGATGGCTGTGAGAATGATCATCTCCATGATCGTGGTGATGACCGTCGTGATCGTGATGGTGGTCGTCATGGTTGTGGTGATGGTCGTGATCCGTGATAGAACATCCGCAGTCTTTACACATAATTATTTCTCCTAATTTAAGCTAATAACATATTTCCGCCCACAAGGACAGAAATGATTCCGACCGCAGCAAATACACGGCGAACATTTTGTATATTGGTGAGTATATCTTTATTGATCCATGAAATAACCAAACCAAAACTAAAGAACACCACCATGACTCCTGCAATAAATGCGAATATCATCGTAAAATCAACAACTTGTCCATGAAGCACGCCAAGCGTGACGAGCATACCCCGTACTCCACCAATCCCCATCAAAATACCTACTCCAAATGCCGATGTAGTGATAGAAGATTCATGTTGGTGTTCATTCCCGAACCAAATATGAACGTGTTTTTTGTGCTCATGGGTATGGGTTTTTAAATGGATTTTATTGGCAAAAACCATATAAAGCAGATAGATTCCGATGGAAAGAATCACACTCGATGCAATCACATCTCCATAAGATAAGAATGCTTCACTCAGTGTATAATGTTGCAAAATTTTTGCAAACATAAAAAGCATTATCCCATGCCCTACCGCAAAAGCACCGACAATCAAAAATGTTTTTTTGACCTCTTTACCGATTGAAAAATCAGCAATAGCGGTCAAATGGTCAGGACCAAATGCATGTAAGATGCCATACCAAAAAATTACGATTAAACCAAGTTCCATAGCATCCTCATTCATTTATGAATAATCATTCAGATAAACGATTATAAGACAATAGCATAAAAAGAACCTAAAAAGATACTTTTCTTATATGCTTTCAGGACTAATTTTGTTTTTTGGCATGCTTTAAGTATCGATGATTCCACTATCCATTTCTAAGCGCTATAATTCGATTACTATTTTTAAGCAAAGGCATATCTAGTGAATTTTCTATTTTTATTACTCTTAGGTACATCTACTTCACTTTTCGCTCTTGTCAGTATTGCGCCGGTTGATATTGGGTCAAGCAAGGGCTTGAGCGGTAATGCTTCAGGGGCATTAAGCTCCAAAAGTGGTAATACCCAAAAAGATGCGTACGCGCTTGGATTGCGAGTGCAATACGATCAAGGAACCAACTATTTGGCGTGGGGAATTTTTACTTACGATTATGGAATGTCCAACGGCAAAAAGGATGAAGACAAAATGTATGCTCACATGCGCTACATCCACGCCATAGATGAAACAAAAAACTGGACAGGTGAATTTTTCGTCCAATCTGAACAAGACAAATTTAAAGATATTAATGAACGCTCTCTTGCAGGAGTGGATCTGCGTTGGCGATTTTTTAATTCTGATGAGGGGGGGAAAGGGTACGTTGCAATCGGCGGTTTATTCGAAAAAATCGACTATGCCCATCCAGACATCAATGCCCATGAAACCAATAGTCGTTTCAACAGCTACCTTGCTTACACCAAAAACTTTATGAGCTCTTCGAAACTCAACTATTTAGGCTATTATCAACCAAAATTCAATGACTATTCTGATTATGTCACATCACAGACGGCGGAGCTTATCATACCCATCTACGGCAAATTAAATTTGAGTTTATCTGCAAAATACGTCTATGACAGCACTCCTCCCATAGGCGTTAAAAAAGAAGATACAGCCTACATAACAAGTTTGCTCTGGACTTTCTAACGTATTTTCTACCATTGCATCTTCATTGGCTACAATATACTTTATGAAACAATCGCATCACTGTATCTACTGCCACAATACCCTCTATTCACTCAACGATGGGATGGTCAAATGCTCGGTGTGCAAAAAAAAAATACAGCCCTGCTCGTGTGA
>Ga0208103_1000231_pt1 | contig 25704 bp, 41 predicted proteins | sample CryBogmetaGMA75M_FD_184550 | JGI IMG/M metagenome (GOLD analysis project Ga0208103, IMG submission 184550) | Freshwater microbial communities from Crystal Bog, Wisconsin, USA - MA7.5M (SPAdes) | ecosystem: Environmental > Aquatic > Freshwater > Lake | place: Crystal Bog, Wisconsin, USA... | reverse complement strand
ATAGAGTATATACCTGAATTTGCACGCTTTAAAGATGCTGTTAAAAATAATATGAGTTTTAGAAGTCTTTGCAGTCAAGGCTTTGCCAAAGCATTTTTTGAAGTAAATAAATAACCATTCAGCCCAGCCGAGAGGTGGCATAAAACGCTCGGCAGCATAAGGGGCGGCATATTCTAATTCTTTCACCGCCCTGATTATGTAGCCTCCCTTAAACAAGGAGGCTTTAATTTGCCTCGGTTACTTTGTTTTTTGTGAATTTTTCGACTATACGCCAATATTTAAGATTTGGCTGCGATTTGCCTAAACACCACGCATTGAACGTATTAGGCGATATAATATATCCCGTTTCTGCTTCAATAGCTTTAGAAAGTTTTACATAGCTATATCGATTTTCATCAATCCAATCTCGTAGTTTCATTTTAATTTCCTTTGTTGTTGTATTATCACAATACACAAAATAATATATAAATCAAGTAAAATAATTGTTGACTTGTTTGTGTGATTTGTTAGGGTGAGGTTATTAACAACGAAAGGATTTAATATGGAATTTGATGAAGAATTATTTAAAAAATCATACAAAATTATATATGGTATTACATATTTTGATGAAGAGAAGCAGAAGCAGGAAAAATGGCTTGTTATGAAATATCTCGGGCTTGCTAATCAAAAAGAGGCGAATTTGATAGACAAAGAGGTTTGTATATCAAAAAGTGATGAGCAACGGCTTGATGATTTTACAAAAGCGGCTTTGACGGGGATTTTGAGTAACCCTACAACTCTTGATAGAACAATAGATGCTTGGAGAAAAAATGAGGCTTCAAATAGATTTGATACAAACCAGATAATTTCTATGGCGGTTGTTGACCTTGTTAAAAAAACAATTGCAGAGCTAGATAAATGACAACTTATCACGGAAGACCTTGCAAGCATTGTGGCTATACAGAGAGATATGTCAAAGGAAAGGAGTGCGTGGTTTGCAAGAGAGCCACACGGCGGATTGCCTGGAGTAGAATGCAAGAAAGGAAAGCTGCCGCTAAAGTTAGAGAAAAAAACCAAATTGCATCTAATAATAAGCAGGTTGCAATTGACGCAAAATCAAGAATATATGAAGGCTTGGAGTGTTCTGTCTGCAATGGTGTTCGGCGGTATATTAAAAGCAATAATTGTGTAGCGTGTTCAAGAAATAGTTCATTTGAATCTTATCATAACAAAATAGTCCGTAAAACACCTGAGCAAGTGTGGGCGGAATTAAAGCCAAGATTTACAGATGTGAAAACCGATGATGAATTTAAGGGAAGGAGTTACTGGATATGAGATTAGAAAACTATTTAACTGATTTTACATTACGGGTAAAACTTGCTAAGATAATGGAAAACCTCAAGGCAAAACATAATGTTCAATTGGTTCAAAAACCTATTCAAACCGAGAATTGTTGTCATTGTGACCGACACGGGCAAGAGGGCTGATTGTGTCTATTGCATGATGATAGGCAACGATGAGAAATACGATAATTTAAGACGATATATTGAGGGGATTATAGATGCAGATAATATTGATAATACTAAGCGGAGTTCTAAGGCGTTTCGTTGGTATGGATACAAACGGAAGATTTGATAATACCGAAAAACGGTTTTACTGGGCGTTTTTTAATGCGTTTTGTATCGGATATATAACCGAAAATGAACTTGCCTTTATTGCTTCGCTTGTGCTTTGTTTTGCCACGCAATCAATCGGACATGGTCGCTGGTTGCAAGATAGTTTTTATGATTCCGTGATTATGGGCTTGATAAATATCGGCAGACGAACCGCAACTTATCTGCCCGTTGCATTTATCGATTTAGATGCGTTTTTAGCAGGGCAGGCGATTTGCTGCCTTATGGTGTTTGCATACTGGATAGGCTATCGCATTGCGGAGAAAATCGGCAAAAGCGAGTTCTTTGACGGCGGTACTTCAATCGGTGAATTATTAACCGGTATGATTTGGGGGGCTGCGATATGAAATATTTTTTATTTTACAACGCTTATTGCGAATATATCGATGAATATGCCGAGAATATTAAGGAATTTGACCACAAACCAACACTTGATGAGGTTGCGTCTTATCTTGGGGATATAGAAGGTAAAGAAGACGAAATATGGATTAAGATGGTTGCGGAAGATATTGTCAACCTTGGCGGTTCAAGCGATTTTTATTTGGAGAAGTTATGACTGAATTTTTACTCGCACACTGGAAACAAATAGCATCAATGGCAGCGGTATTTGTCGTAATATCTGCAATATGGTTTCACGGCTACATATCGGGAAGCGATGCAGTTAAAGCCGAGATTGCCGCTAAAGTACAACAAAACCAACAACAAGTAATTGAGAAGGAGAGAAAAGATGTCGAAACAAGTAATAAAATCGGTGGCGACCTTGATAGCGACATTGCTATTCTTAACAGCATGTACGAAGCCGCTCCCGATACAATGCCCGCAACCGATGCCCGTGTCATCGAGCCTAAAGTCTGCAATACTGGAGAACCAGAAAGATTACGAAAAATTATCAATCAAAAAACCGCAATAATTCACGCATGCGGCAAACAATTAGGAGTTGTGGAATGAAAAGCATTATTCTTTGGGTTTTAATAATACTATGGTTTTTTATAGCAATTTTTGCCTTTCCTTTAAATTGGCTGCATGATGCGATTCACAAGAAAGCAAAGGAAATAAACGATGAAAATTGAAAGAGAAACAATTGTAAAAATTGAGTTAAGTGAAAGCGAGGCTGGTGATTTGCGTGCTATTTTGAAAGCAATGGCAAAGCTTTCTTGTCCCCTAGATATGAGGTGAAAAATGAAAAAATATAAGACACAGAAGAAATGCAGAGGAATCCCAATACGTAAACTCGACGGAAGGGCTGCAGGACTTGTTAAAGCTCCGAAACAATGGCTATATTGGATTAAAAAGTATGGATTTGTTACATATGACAAACGACATAGCGATGTTCGGTGGGGAGCATTCTTTATCGACCCAATATCCACAAGACATTTTCAGTTAAAAGAAGATGCTAATTTTTATATGGATAGTCCACCCGGTTTATATATTTCCGAGATTGACGAGTTTTTTAATAAATGGAAAGATAGTGCTATAGCATATATTGAAGTAAAAAATAAACTTACGGAAAGAACATTTATTGAGTCTATAAAAAAACTACAAGAATATGCCAAGGATTTCACAACGCCTTTAGATTATAGCTATAATCCTGTTTGTTTGGGGGAAGTATGATTGATAGTATCCTTATTGAATATACCGGTGATATTATTCTGCAACCCAAAGGCTTTAGAAGATTGGTTGATTGGTTTTGCGGGCGTAATTATTTTTATTATATAATGACAAGTCAATTTAGTAAAAAATACTTAGAATATGAGGAATTGAGACGCAAGCAACTTAAACCCCGTAACGTACCGATGTTGTGTTTATGAAAATATTTAAAAGCGATATATGGCAAGTATGCCTAAAATGCCACAAAGACCTTGTTGGCTTAAATATGTTCGACTACGAGGGTAATGTTGCACCAAGGTTTAGAGAAAATTGCTATGAGTGTGATAAAAACTCTTGCAAAGAAAAAGAAAGTTGATATTATGAGGTTGTAAGATTTTATACTCCTTGCACCGGTGGGCATGACATAAAAATAATCAAATATCTTGAAGGATAAATATTTTTCTTGTGTTATGCCTGCTGACAATCAATCATTTTTGCGTTTAGGTATATTTTGAATATTAACTTCAACTGCCTTTACAGCAACTCGAATATCATTCATAAATTGTGAAATATTATCTATTTTAACCTCAAGGCGTAACGCATCTTCTTTGGTTTGGAAGTTCTGCATTTTATCCTCAAGTTTATTTTGACGTGTATGAAGACTTATGCCAAACCAACCTAGAATTGAAGCGAATCCACCTCCTATCCAGGTAAATAAATTTGCATCAGGTATATCCATTTTAAGCCTCGGTTAAGAAAAGTTGTTGTTCAGCAAGGCGACGATTTTTTAATCCTTCAACTTCGATAAGCTCACCGTTTACCGTCATTTTATCATAAAGAGGCATTCTTGCGGCTGCACCTTCATAATCACCGGAATTAAGTAATCGTCCAAATCCTTTTGTAAACGGCATTGTCCCGAGATTGAATATGAAACTTACCAAAGCATCGTATTGGTTTTGATTAAGTGGAACTTTAACATTACGATAAATAGCAATCTCAGTACGTCGCAAATCTTGTCTCAAAAGGAAATCCGCCTCTGCTTGGCTGATATAAGAAGGTATAGCATCGGTAGGCAATAATTTATGACCATAGCCAATAGTCATGTTTCCTGCACCGTCATCATACGGCTCATTACGCAAGCCCTCGAAGCCTTCAATGAGTTGGATTCCCTTAAGACTTGTCTGCATTAGATAACTTTCTCGACAAGAGTTTCAACGCCGCTAACAACTTCTTCGGCTAAATCTTTTACATCTTGTACAAATTCAGAAACTTCTTCTTCAATTTCGTCAAGAATGGTAGGCTCGGCAGTTTCAGTATCAACTGATTCTTGAATAACTTCGGCTACTTCAGTAGTTGTAGGAACTTCAACAGGTGCTTCTACAGGTACGGTTATTTCTTCAGTCATGGTGTATCTCCTTGTGTTGGTGTTTTAAAATACTTAGCGGTTTCTCCAAGTTTTGCGGCACTATAATTAACAACCCAAGCTGTTAAAACTGCATTTAAAGCATCTTGAGTATGCAACCATATTGCTATACAACTACTTACACAAAATGCACCAAAAAGCAATAACCTCGACATGCTATAATTTCCGCAATCATCTTGAAAAAATCCAAATGTCATATATTTACCTATAAGCAATGATAATATAAAGTTCCGGTATAAGCTGTCATACCAAAAGTTACAGCCGTTGCCGATATAGAGGTAATTACCGGAGACACGATTGCGGCACTGCCGATAATAGTACAGGTTTGCGGTGCAGATAATGTCTGCCCCGAAGCAAAAGTTATAGTGCAAGCCGTCGCAGCCGTAACACCTGTAATAGCACCTTTATGAGTTCCCGAACCGGCAGTAATAGTGCCGCCTCCGCAAGTGCTTATGGTTGGGGTTGTGCCGTTGTTTGTTATTGCTAAAGTGCCACCCGATGTAATAGTTAGCGAATCAACCGCATTTCCATTCACCACAAAATGAATTGCATTACTTGTGTTAGTCCCCAAAGCCAAATCGCCACTCTGGGAATACAAATAAGTTGCATTCGGCAACGAAAATGAACTGCCACCGAGCCAAGCACTGCTATTTATGCCGAAATCACCATAATAACCATAACTCGTGCCAAGGTTATTAGAAACGATAAAATCTGCACTTGCCGTCGAGCCTGCGTTGATGTTCTGGATTATAGCCTGAATATAGCTGTTCGTGTCCCCGGTGTACTGGGCTTGCGTACCTGTATCCACGTAAGCAGGGGTCCCGATGCGAAACGGAGCTTGCCCTGCGGACGGACTTGAGACAGCCTTCAATCCTGCTTCAGCAGTAAAAGGCAGTAAGCAAATAGCCAATAATAAAAGTTTTTTCATATTAGTTACCGTAACCTAAAGATATTTCCAAAGTAGTTGCTGCACCTGATTGAATCGCTGCAATAGTATTATAATTTGGTGGATAGTCCAATATCATAATAGAACCTGCTGCTATATAAATATTACCATTATCAGGAGTGGAGCTTGTTGCGGCGGCTGTTGCTGAATCAATACCGCAAAAAACATAAGCCCCCGAGCTTCCTGTATTTGTTATCATATATGTTGCACCGTCCATAAGTGCAATAGAAGAAAAAGTTATAGATGCAGATGCCGCACCGGTGGTTAATTTAACTGATGAAATAGGCGTAAAATTAGCTAAAGTTACAATATTCATATGTTATTCCTTTGTATTTGCGGCAAGCGGAGTGTTTCCTTCGCTTATCCATTGTTGAATTATATCTGTAGTTACCAAATGACTCTCCATAGAGCCGTCATCATTAACCCGAAAAACCACTTCATTTTTATCGTCCACATATTGCCAATTCATAATTCCGCTCCCGTAAATAAAATATAAGCAGAGGCATTATTAAAATATGTTACATTGCCTTGACCTACCGTTGCCGCCGTTACCTGCCCGACATTTATAGTCCCCGCCTTTAAACCTGCGTTAGAAAAAGTTATTGCATTTGAAGCAGTATTAACCGCTGCACCTGCAATTTGAATATGAGCGGCATTAGACGCTATAATCCCAGTCGGAGCAATCCTAGCTTCCACGCCAAACGGTATAATAACCGGAGAGCTTGTTGTTGTCGCATAAAAACTATTACCAAGCGTTGACGTTGTATTGCCTGCAAAAACCGACGGTAAATATCTCGCACAACGCAACTTTTCCGCAGTTATATCGATAACTTCAATTGCCGGGGGAAGAGTATTCAAGCCTATTGCCACACCTGGAGTCACTCTAAGTTCAACATTAGAAATAGTGACTGATTTAGCCACTGAGTTAAGTGTTGAGCCGAAATCAAAACTAATTTGCAAGCCGTTTAAAGAATTTGACGCAGCGGTATAAGTATAAGCAACTCTGGTTAACCCTCCGTTTGCAATAGATTGTAATGCTACGCTTAAATCATTTGTAACCGCTCCAAAATTATCAATTGAATTCGCATGGTCAACACTCAAAATAGGCGTTATTGAAGCACCGGTATTATTAATAATTAACGCTTGAATCGTTACTTGTTGCCCGTCAATATAGCCGACAACATTGCTTTCGATTCGCTGATAAATTCTTGTGGCTGTAACGCCGGTATTCCCCGTAATTAACATTGATTTTAAAGACGGATAACCGAGAGTTCCGCTTTGTGACCAAGTTATATTTGCGGTGCCTGAAAACAATATCCAGCCGTCAAGCGTATATACGGGAGAACCGGCTGTTATCGTGCCGCTTGTACCTCGACTTGCAATCGTCATGCCGGGATTGCGGATTTTATTGACGTATCCGCCTGCAATAGAGCTATTTATAGTGGTAATACTACTGTTTATAGACGCTAAATTTACCGATAATAACTGGAATTGAGTACCGTCATATTGAATTGAAACAACCGCACCGCTCGCAATGTCCGAAGCGACAAGAGCGGTTGCTCCGCTTTTTGTTAATGCTTTTGCACCAAGTGAGCTTACATTAACCGTGACATTGGTTGTATTTGCCGCCGAAGCAATAAATTGGAATTTTTGCCCTGCCGCATAAGATGTAATTGCTATACTTGGAGTTATTGTAATAACATCACCCGTCCCCGTTGCCGTACTACACCAAACAACATTATCTTGAACTTGTCCTACTGCTGCATATTGATTTCTAGCTGTTGCATTACCTACACCGGTATGAGCAAAACCACTCATTGGAAGGTTTGCGGTAATCGTAGTTTGACCGTCTTTGCAAATACAATTTGACAAACCTGTAGCAAATCCGTTATCTTCGGTATCAACACGATTTGCAGTAATCGGAATTGCAGAGCCTGCATCAACCGTCCAATTGTAAACTCGAGTAAATGAACCGCTTCCGTTAAATGGCATGATAGGAACTCCTTATGATAATACAAATTCTTTGTATTTGGTTTATATATTGTACTTTATATAAATAATTCATTGACCGCCCCCTAATGCTTTGCCAAGTAACATTCTTGTTGTTGGTGAGGTTGCGACTTTATAGAGCTGATGCCCGCCTAATGCGGCGGCTAGTGCCTCGGGAGGTAATGTATTTACAGCAGTTAATCCTACCCCTAATATACCTGTTTCTTTTGCAAGCTCTTTAAGATTAGTCGGTGTATACTTCTGAATCTGCCTACCAAGCGGGGTTGCGGCTTCTCCTGCTGCTTTATGAGCTATATTATCTATGGCATTAAACATGCCTGATTGCCTATCTAATGATTGCCTTACCCCTATATCCGGCACCGCCTCAGAAATTGAATTATTCATTAAATTGCGTATTGCAGTAACAGCTTTAGTTCTCGGTGTGTCTATGGCACTATCAAATGTTCTTGGTGCTTCATTAAGAATTTGATTATCAAATTCTTTCCTAGCTTGCAGCACGCTAGAAGCAGTCAAAGGGTAATTATTGGTTAAATGAGTAGTTGCTGCATTTACTGCCTTCTCAATAATAGGCTCTCCTGCCGATGTAATGCTTGTTGCGTTTGGCAAAGTGTTTCTTATATTTTGCAATCCATTTAATATAGAGTCTTCATTTATAGGAACATCATTTGCCTGTAATTTAATTTTTAAACCCTCCGCCTCTGCATTATTAGCATCTTGAATTAAATTAAGATTTTTTTGGAATGAATTCGATGCTTTTACCTCAGGAATACTTTTAATAGCATCTATCATTTTAATATCTTGCGAAGTGGGTTGATATATATTTTTACCGTTTATTTGACGGGTATTTAATGCCCGCTCTTCCAAAACGGAAGGTGTTAACTTAGGTGTGATAAGTTTGTTTATAAAGGTATTATTTGCAGCTTCTTCCCCTGCCTTACCCGAATTATACAGAAAGTCACCTAAGGGTTTTGTGGCAGTATTTACGACCGAAGTAGTCGGTGCTATGGCAAGTATATTTGCCAATGCCTTTGCGTCATCGGAAACCTCATTTGCCGTATCCTGCACATGAGGGCTATTCATTAGATAATCACCTAGTGATTTTCCTATATCAGTATTGCTTAACTTGTTGATTCCGCTATTATAAGTATTATTTATAGCGTTTCCTGTAGATTGCACGGCGTTATTTATCGGTTGTGTTATAGAGCCGGGAAGTGAATTATATCCACTTTTCACAGCTTCAGTAATAGGGGTAACAGCACCGGAAGAAGCCGCACCAAGCATCTGAATCCCTGCACTTGCTGGGTTTAAATCACGATTTGCATATACTTCGCCTATCTTATTCATGCTTTCCGAAAAATCCTTACCGACTCTATCTAAATATCCGGGGTTATTAGATGCAACGTGTTGCTGTACGGTAGAATCAATAATATCAGGAGAAGTTCCATCAGGAAATTCTAGTATTGTATTACCTCCAATATTTGCGTGAATTACCATTACAACCTCTTACCTGTAGCATCATATTTAATTACTTGAGAGGGTGCGGAAATAGAATCCGAATTTGGCATACCTTGTTTTGATAATTCATCGATTTGTTTTTCGGTTAGTACAGGGTCGCCGTTCGGAAGTGTGTTAATTCCTTTGGCACGCAAATCATTTGATAAAGATTTTAAAGTGTTATAATAATTTTTATGCAGACCATAAACATCTGAAATTTTTGTGTCAGAAGGCTCACTAGCATCAATACCTGTCGCACCTACTATTATATTTTCAAGCATTTTATTGCCTTTTACACCTGCATTTGCCAAAGAAGGTCCAATTTCCGCCAGAGTTCCTTGCTTAGATGCCTGTCCAAATAATGAATTTGCCTTTGCTGTATCGGTATTAAATTGTTTATTCAAAGTCTGTTGAAATCCGTCACCCTCATTATTAACACCAAGGCCATGGCTTGTATTTGGTGCATTTTCAATCATTGTGGCAAATCTATGATTAACGGCAGGGGCTGCACCAATAGCAGCAATGTATGCTTTTTGAGAATCAGCAGCATCAGCGGCTTCAGTTTCCAATTTTTTAGTTTCAGCGGCAACCCCTGCTTTAGTATCTGGATATTGGATATTGCCGGTTTTATTTGTCTCTATTCCGTTAGTGGTTAATTTAGTGGAATTCGGCACTAAATCATTAAGAGCGTTAGGATTTGCAGAGGCATCATTCATCTGCGTAGGGGTAACTCCGGGCGGCAAATCTCTACTTGTAATTTGCGGAGCAGGGGTTGGCGTGCCGGAGATAACTTGTGGCGGTGTATATCCGGCGGCAGGTTGTGGATTTGATGTAGAAGGTAATTGTGGATATAAACTATTTGCGGGAACTTTTCTTCCGCTAGGTAAATCAACTAAACCGGCAGCAAGAGCCTTGTTTTGCTCAAGTTGCATTGCTGCGTCTTTACCGAGATTTTTCTGTTGGTCGGTTATTTCCGCATTTTTAGCAAGAGCATCACCTGCCTTACCGGTCATGTATAGATAATTATCGATATTTTTATCACCGGTTATTGCCGGTAAACTACCTTGTGAATTTTGCAAAGCATCTGCAATCTTCTGATTGGTTTCTTTAGCCAAATAAGCACCTGCAAGCATACTGCCGAGCTTACCTAGTCCCTCGCCTGCAGTGTATGGAATTGCTACGCCACCGGCTGCAGTACGATTTATGCCGCCTTCAACGGGAGCTTCGCCTTGTTGCATCAATTGAGCCGCTAAAGCCTGCTGTTGCTGCAATTGCATTGCCGCCGCAGGATTAGTAAGCTGTAGCATATTCATTTGAGGTGCGGTTGTTGCTATTAAAGGATTTGCCATATTAGAACCATTTTTTCGCCGCCATTGCACCAAGCCCGCCTAAAGCACCGTCTGTTAAGTAGCTATTGTGCTTTATAGCTCCATATATTTGAGGGGCAGCCATACCACCAAGTGCAGTTAATGCCATATTATTATTACTCATATCACCACCCATTAAGCCCCCGGCTAATTGTTGCGGAGAGAACTGTTGTTGTCCGGGCATCATTGTTTGAGCTATATTTACCATATCAACCTCCATTCAACCAAGGTAAGGATGCATTCGCATTATTGCCATAGAATTTAGTCGACCAAGGCAAACTTGAATCTGCATTTGCATTCATTAAGCCTGAAAAGCCCCCTTGATTGCTTCCGGGAATAAAATCATTACCCGTGGCTTTTGATGCTCCAGCCATAGACATTAAAGTTTGAGGGTCAATCGAGCTAGATTTACCGCTTGAGAAGTTAGCAGGTTGTGCTTGTGTAATATCACCTTGTTCCTGCATTAAAGCATTAGCAAGTTGCTGTTGTTGCGAAAGCAATCCCTGATTATTATTTTGCATTAAAAAATTAGCAGTGTTCATTGTAGATAATCCTTTATGCTTAATAGGCTTTTCTCGACTATATCAATAATATTCCGTATATTAGCATTATTATTCCGATGCTCGATATTGTGGTATTTTTCCATATACTCTCTCCTATCGGCAATCCCACTCAAGAAAGCTGTGCAATTGATACAATCAAGTGAGCTTTCTGTAAAATCAAACCATTCAGGGACTTCTTCTCCCTGTGATGCCAAGTAATCTAAAACATCTTGTTTTAACCACTTTTCAATAGGGAATAACATTTCAATTCCCGCATCAATATTACCGGAACGCAAAGGGGATTTAGTTGATTCCTCGTTACGCTGCCCTCTAATAATAAGCGTTACACCTAATTCAACCGTTTTATTAAAAGCAGGAATCCACATATTGCTTGCACAACAATCATAACCGCTTACTAACCTTAAACCCGATTCTCCATTCATAGATTGAGCAACAATGCTTGCTCCCGTGGGTAAAATATCCGTAGGCATTCCATACATTTTTTTAAATGTATTTACATCTGTTTTTATCTCAATAAATTTAGGTAAATCTTTAGTGTGTTTTTTTACTAATTCTATATTTTCAGGGAAAAAATTACTTGTATTAACCCAAATCACATTTATTTTATGTAAATAAGGTTTCAACAGAAATAAACAAGCAAGACTATCCTTCCCCCCCGAAAACATAAAAACTATATTTTCGTGGCGACTTAAAGCATCTTCGATTTTATTAAGCGAATATTGCTGCTGTTGCAAGAGAGCCTCCTAAAGACATTAAACCATTTTGAGTCGCACTATTTTGTCCAACTTGAGAATTATATAAACCAAGTTGATCTTGATATGATTGGTTAGCAATTCCTGCCGTATTAGTCCCAGCCATAGTAGTAGGCGTTTGTTGCGGTAACTGCGGCATTGTAACCTGCGAACCCGAACGCAACGCATTAAGCTCATTAAGCGGCTGTAGCTGCTGTTGTGAATTAAGAGCAAACAGCGATTGAGCATATTGCGGAGCTTGTGTAATAGCGTTATTTTGAGCTTGTCCATAGGCATAATCACGTTGGCGACCAAGTTCATCTTGAGCGTTTCTCCACGCCTCGCTTCCCTGGGTAATGCCTTGATTGGCAAGCTGTGCATCTTGTTGGGCTTGCATCTTTTGATATTGGGGGTCAAGAAGTGCAGTTTGTTGATTATAATAAGCATCACGCCCTTGCTGGGTAAGAGAATTTATATCTTGTGGAGTCGGCTGTTGACTTAAGATAGACTTCTGAACTTGAGACAAAAGTTGATTGCCTGTATCAGCCAAACCAAGGCTTTGTGCGTTTTGAGCATCAAGTAATTGTTGTTGTGCAGGAGCAAGAGTAACATTTGCCGTTACTTGGGGATTTCCTGCATCAGATAATTTGAACTGGTCAAGCGTAGGCATCGGCGTTGAATTGGCATTATTATAACCAACCGGGGAAATATATCCCCCTCTACCTCTTGTTGGAGTATTGGCGGCTACTTGCTGTGCCTGTTGCCATGCCGCTAGAGCTTTATCGTATGCAGCTTGGTCATAAGTTGCACCTTTTTGGCTTTGATTATAAGTTAAACTGCCGTAAGGAGTATTGTAATTCGGGTTGTTTAAGCCAAAGTTATACTGTGCAGTTTCTTTATTAGACTGCGTTTGAGCCTGTGCCGTTTGATTTGGGTCTGGTGCAGCGGGCTGCGAAGGTGAACTTTTTCCCATTATAACCACTTACATTCATGTTTAAGCATTGAGTAAACTACGCAATCTCCACCAAATATCCACCCTTGACGTTGACAACCCTCATATACAAAACCGAGACGTTCAACAAAATTTCTAGCGTGTTTATTCTTTTTAGAGATGCTTGCCTGTACTCTTTTCACTTTTAATTGAATGAAGGGGTAAGCGAATAATATATTTAGATTATGCCTATTACACCATGATTTGTCAATACTATAAATTGACATCTCAGTCATAATAGGTTCTCCGGTTTTTATATTACTACTATAATTATTATAAAGCACCACGCAAATCAAAAAACCATCTTTCCTAAATCCAATTGCTTGGCAGGGTTCAAAAGATATTCCGCCCGATTGAATCGAAGCCCACTTACACATTTCTTCTTGATTTTCAAAATCAACTTCAATCACAATAACCCACCTTTTTGGAAAGAATAATCAACCGATTGCATAGAAACAGGCGTATTTGTTGATAATCTAGCAGTAATAGTAGCGGCAACACCCAATCCGGTTACACTTTGCCATTGTGACGAAATGAACGCATTTTGCCCCCAAAGCGATGTGTCCCAAGGTGCAATATTCCATTGCGAAGCACCACCGCCAACCACTACTTTGACCACTGATTGAGGTTGTAAATCTTGAAAGTCAACATTTATTCCTAAATTTGCCGAAACAGATGTATTTGCAAGAAAATATACTTTAATCATATTAAAGAATTTTTGCACCGCATGGCTACCGAAATAACTAAAGGCAGGCTTTACGGTTGATATAATATTACTACCGTTGTCCGTGCTTCCTATATCGCATTGATATACTGCATTATCGCTTCCAAAATATATTTGGTCATTAAAGACCTCATAACAATAAGACTTCCATGCTGAATTTTGGTTTACTTTTCCAAAAGTACACCAAGCATTAGTAATTGTATTCATTACATATTGATAGGTGGATAACCTCTCAATTTGAGGTACGTTAATAATTAACTTATTGCCTATCGGATATAAAATAATCTGCCAACCAAAATTGTTAGGATAAGCTTGAACGTCCGAAGTTACCGAATTTACAATTTTATTACTTATCGCCTCTTGTATTGCACTCCTATCGCTCAAAAGTGCTTTAGAAATCATAATAACGCCATCGGCGGTTATCATAACAATATCAGAACCCATTTTAGCATAAAAACGCCTTCCTTGCGGTCTTCCGATTCTAAAATGCCCTGCAAGTGAAAATGTTGAAGCATAAGAAGGGTCATATCCCTGATAAACTAAAACCTCGCCTTCCGATGATACAAACGAAATAAACTCTTGAGTCCCGGCTGCGTTATCGATTGTCCATGTAATCGAAGCCATGATGTATCCACCAAGTTTCAATAATGAACCGACATCAAAAGCAGTTGCAGTACCTGCAATTGAATTTAAACCCAAATACCATAATTTAGTGCTGTTTTTTTGTGTGAACCAAACACGACTTTTGAATAGATTACAATGAATCAAAGTAGCAGAATCAACGCCTGTAATGTCATGAGTGCCGTCACCGTCACGCCACCAGTTAGTGCCGTTGAAGCCACATAATTTATCTGCACCGTTTACTGCGAGTAAAAAACTCCCCCCGGGAGTTGACATATTTATATGCTGAAATCTTCCATTAGATAAACCGCTTACCGACGCAACTGCCCCGGTTAAAGACGTAGTTACATCTCGTATATTTCCATTACTATCGGCACTAAATAAATTTTTTGAAATTGCACCGTTATATGCCATAAGCGTTTCAACATATCCGGTAGGATTAGAGTTTTGCAAAACATAACCGCCTCTAACCTCGATATTAGTCGTGCTAGGAAACCAATTATCTAAGATAACCGCATCAGTCTTAGGCATTGCCGCAATAGAATCACGGTCATTTAAACCACCGATAGGGGCAGGGACGGACGAAACCGTTGTTTTTATGCCTCGGTTAATTTGTTTCTTGCGTGGAAATATTGCCATATCATGAACCAAATCCTGTATCAGGTACATTTGCACTACTTAATAAGTGAGTGCCTCTTGCAGTTGCATTAAGCGGTAAATAACGAGTTCCGCCGTTACGGGCAGACACACGCTCCATAGCAGCCTGATAATCGGCAAATTCCTGCTGGTAGTCAAGCTTTTTAGCAGCAAGAAAACGCCATTTAACGCCTAAAATAAAACAATCATCATCAAGAGTATAATAATTAGTATCAGCCGTCCATTTAGATTGAGCTGCACCCGAAACACTTTGACACCAAGCATTGCTATAATATTCCAAGCTTTCAACACCTAAAGAATCGCTCGGAGGCGGGTCAATGTAAAATAAGTTACCCATGACCCTATAGCGACGACGTGGTCCGGTTGGTGAAATACCCGATTTTAATACTTGCCATTCTTGAGCGGATAAAGGACCGAGAAGTTGCCAGCGATAAGTTCTATCCCATGTTGTTTGCGGTATAAAATAATTAACATCATTAGGAATCGGATAAGCATCTTGAGAGAATAGCAATGTAACACCGCTTCCGCTTAATGTGGGAATTGAATCAATAACAACTGAATTTGCACCTACGGAAATAACCCTTGTATCGTATGGAATGCCGTTACCGCTAACTAAAAACAATCCGGCTGTAATTCCTGCGGTCGAACTTATACCTGTAATTGTTGTTGAGCCTGCCGCTACCGTGCCGGTCAATCCGGATATTGCATTAGTGCTAAATTTATATTGAACTCGTAACTCTTCCCAACCATCTGCACGTTTATCATGTTGAGAAAATTCTTTGCCTTCACGATTTGCAATACTTAATAACTGCAAGGCTTGCGTATCATTATTTGAGATAATAGAAGTATATTGTGGTAAACCTAACTCTGCGGTTGCAGCATTGATTAAGCCGAGCAAATTAAGTTTGTTAGCCTGTACAATAGGAGCAACCACAATATACCTCTAAAATTATTACTTGGTTGCCCAAGCAGTGCTGTTTCTTTTAGTAAAAATAGTCAAAGTATTAACCGCAATCGAAAAACTGGTTGCACCATTGTTTACCGTATCAGTGCCGGGAGGATACCAATTGATAGCATTACCTGTATTTCCGTTATAAACCCACTGCGAGTCTCCCGGATTTCCGGGAAGCCCGACAATACCGGTTGATGCAGCGGCAGAAGTAACTTCAGTTCCAACGGTAGTTGCCACTAAAGCGGTAGCTTGGTTAGTCCCTAGTGCGGTCGCACCTTGCGTAACATCACCTACGATGTTATTAGCAGCTTGTGCGGCAATGCCCGAGCCTAAAAGTCTTTGAGCTATAGCCATATTTAATCTCCTATTATATCAGTCATCACAGGACGACTTCTTTTTTTCACAATAGCATTTTCTAGATTTTCTTCAACAGTTTTATTTGATTCTAATACTGCAAGACGCTTTTCAAGAGAGGCAATGGTTGCGTCTCTTTTAGCAATTTCTGCACCGTGTTTTTCTAAGAATGCAACCGCTTGGTCACGTCTTGTTCTTGCACCAAGCCAAGATAATGAGCTATCAGGTATAGCCGCTAGAGCTTCCACCGTAAAAATATTCATTGCCTTAAATTCTGCAACTTCCGATTTAGACAATAAAGTCCACTCAGATAACGGTGTTCCGCTTAGTTCGACAGATTCTTCACGCTGGAAAGCCTCCCATTGTTTGCGGAAACGCATTTTATCATCTTCATTTACAGGGCGGTCAACCACTTTGGTTTTATCCCCGGCAAACATAATACGAATAAATGCAGTATCTTTAAAAATTGGACGACCTTCAGTTTCACTCTCAAAAGGTTGGTGAACCGCCTCATTGCGAAACTCGATATAGAGATTGCTATCGCTACCGTGTTCGACATATAAATTAGTTCCAGACTCTCTGATTTGTGCAGGTGCAAACATATAAAACCTTTTTAGTTGTTAAAGAAAGAGGGTGAAGAAAATCCCCACCCCCGAAGAAAAATCAAGTAATTGCACCTTGAGCAAATGGACGATTCAAGAAAACAAGTGCTTGTTGTGCATTAAGTACAACAGTCGAGTTACCGGTTCCGATGGTTTGGCTAACTGCCGAAGCATAAGTAGCATTTACCATTTGAGCCGACAAAACAGCAGTAGGAGTTGAAAATCCATTAACAGCACCGCCATAAATACGGTTACCTGCAGCAGGAGTTTGTCCTGAGATAACCGCTGTAACTGCAAACCCTTCGATTTGAAACCAACCCCACTGATTGAGAAGTAGCGGAGTTATTGCAACCGCAAGAGATTTTCCTTGCAAAGTTGTTGAAGTCCAAGGAGTTGCAACTAGAGTAGCCTGCCCGGAAGACAAACCATAAGTAAACTCACAAACATGACCCGGCTGAATAAAACTGTTGGTATAAGTACCGACTGTAGTAATCGCACCGGAAGGAATGCTTGCAGGAACGTAGGTAAAGGTAGTTGTCGAAGGCACTGTAGAAACAGTATAAGTACCGACATAAGCTGAAGGAACTTGTCCAACCATAATTACGGTAGCACCCGGCAACATACCGTGAGCCGAACCGGTTGTAATTGTAACCAAACCTGTAGCGGCAGCATAAGTACCGCTTGATATAGTTTGACCGGTTACGTTTGCAGTAGTGTTTTTAGCATAAATAAACTCACCACCCGAACGAAGATTTGCGTCATACCCCCGATAAGTTTCCCCCGGAAATACCAAACGCCCGGAGCCTGTACCGGTAACAAGGTTTACAAAACCCGGGTCAACTGAATCAGGAATTGTTAGATCGGTTACACCGAGACTATTATCATAAGCAACATAAGCCATAAAATTATCCTTTTAAATATATTAAGCCGATAAAACGCCTTGCAAACGACCATTTGAAAGGGTCATATTGCCTGCGAATCCAATTAGTTTAACCATTGCATCTTGATTGACTGCAAAGCGGTCATCGCCAATCGGCACAAAATAGCGTTCGGAATGTGGACGGAAATAGATGTAATCGGTATTAAGGAAATACATGCTATTTGTTGGAGCACCACCACCGAAACCACCATCGAGAACAACGTCGGCTTGTTTACCTGCACCGAAATAAGCCAAAGAAGTAAACCCTGAACCTGCCATTTCAGATTCATTATTTATACGTTGGATTGCTTGAAGCGATTGCAAATACAAGTTGTAATAGTTATTATCGGCAACGATTAAATCTGCACTATCCATGCCACGAACAAGCTGCAAAGCAACCGAGTTCATATAAGCCTGAATATTAGCAGAAGAAACAGGAGAACCACCATTTGTAACACCGCTAAATGCGATATTACGGAAGAATGAACCGACTGTAGTTGAGCGGTCAATACCGCCAACAGTACCGGTTGCAGGTGTTTTGCTTACAAGAAGTTGCAAGCCTCCGATTTGACGACCACCGTCTGCAGTGCCGTCTGAATAAATATCGATTGCGATATTGTTGGTCAAAGTACGTTCAGCGTTGGCAATCCGTGATTCAAGCAAGTCGATAATTGCATTCTCACCGCTATTTTGCAACATTTCCAACCCGGAGATTGAAACGGCAACCGCAGCCTGAGCAATATTGAACTCTGCACCGGTGAACACGTCGGAAGGAGCAATATTAAGAGCCTCATAACCGCTATAGCGTTTATAAGTTCCGTTCTCTGCATATTCTAGTTCTTGTACGATTGTACGACCGCCTGAAAAGGTTTTAACTTTGCCTTTTTTGCGAAGACGTGACAACAAAGCGTTGTTTTTAGATACGTTGTCCGCTAGTTTACCGGTGCGATTACGCAAGGTAGTGGTAACTATCTCGGTCAATGTACTTGAAGGGTTTATTAAAGCCATAAAAGTATCCTTTGATTAAATTTGATTAACTTACGAACTCTCTAAAGTTCGCTGTGATTTCGTCACGCAATGAGCGGTTAGTATTAGAATTTGCAGGAACATGAATCCCCGGATTACCAACAATAGAACCTGCTGCACGTCGTGCGTTATCCGATTTAGCCTTTATTTCTGCAACTCGTTTCGCTTCAGCATCAGCAACTTGCCGGCTAAGTAGCGTTGAACGAATATCAGGTCTTGCCCAAACAGCCATATCATAAGCCTCTTGCAAATCCTTAGCACGTCCAGCCTGTAGTAATGCAGCCATATCGGCTTTTACTGATTCAAAATGAACATTTTCGGAATTAGCAGCGAAAGTCTGTATAGTACTCTGTATAGATTCCTGTTGTAGTTGCTGTTTTAATGATTCTTGCTGTTGCAAGTATTGCTTCATTTGCTCTAACTCTTGTTGAGTCCGCTGCAATTGAGGGTCAATTTGTTGTTGCGGCTGCATAGCTGCCGATAAATCCGCACCATATTGGCGAGCTAAATCTAATAGCATTTGCCCTTTGGCTTGTGGTGTTCCCGTACGTAATAAATAAGCCGAATTAAGCAAAGACTGAATTGCAATTTGTGGAGTTCCGCCCTCTGCCGCAATCATCGGCATATAAGGTGTTACAATATCTTTAATCGATTTTCCATATTGTCGCTCTTCATCAAACTTAGTAAAGCCTTTTTCAACTTCAGCTTCACGCTTTGCAACTTCCGCTTGAATCTCGGCAGGTAATTCAGCCCACTTAGCCTTTGCAGCAGCAGTCCATGAATTAGGAGCGGTTGATACTTTGGTGTCGACGGTTTTTTCTTCAGTCTTTTCAACTTTGTCGGGTTTCTCTCTGTTTTCCGTTTTTTCAGCTTTTTCAACCTTATCAGATTTAGGAGTTTTCTCTTTAGTTTCTGCTTTTGTAAGCTCACGCTTTTCATTAACTTCTTTAGATGCAGATTCTATCTGTTCACGCAATGAAGGCTCTTTTGATTCCACATTATTTTCTTGTGGAATATTATCTTTTACATCTTCATTTTGTGAAATATCAGTCATAAATTACCCTAAATGTTGTTGAATCGCCTGATGCAGCTCTTTTCTTACGTTAAAATCACCACGAATCTCAGTATTTGCCTTAGTTGGAGTTTGGTCGCCCATTTCAATATAACCCCTGGCACGCAATGAGGCTGAATAATCCCGACGGCTTGTATATCGCTTGCCATCTGCCATTGATTTAATCCCGTCACCCATAATAGCATCGGCATCGTAAACATAAGCCGCTTTACCGGGTTTAAACTCAGGCAACGGCTTTGATTTCAATTCTCGGTAAACCCTTATCGAATCAATCGCATGCTCACTATTCTTAGGCATGAAGGCAATTAGTTGATGAGGCTCAAAATCCTTATCCTCACGAATCCATAAAGTGCCACTCAAGGCAACCCCATGTTCTTCACATAATTTACATAATTTTTCTGTAAAATCTTTATACATAAATCCTAAATTACAGTTTATTTCTGTAGATATAATATATCTACAATTTTAATTTGTAAATAGTTATTTTACACAATAACAGGTTGCATCTGCATTCTCTCACGTTCTAGCTCTAATTTTCCAAGCATTTCTTCACGTTGCAATTGCATTCTGCCTTGCATTTCTTCACGCTCTAATTGGATTCTTTGCTGTGATTCCTGTTGTGAGATTTGTAATTTAGCTTGTTCTAGCTGCATATTAGATTGTTGGCGTATTTGCTCGGATTGAATATCAGCTTGCATTCTTGCTTGTTGTGCCTGCTGGTCAGCTTGTGCTTTTGCCTGAGCAATCTGCATGTCAGCTTGAATCTTTTGTTGTGCGGGATCGGGCTGCGGAGGTGCATTTTCCTTAGATTCAGCCAACTTAATTAGTTTTTGCTGTGTCATCTCAAAAGTAGTTTCAAGTTGCTTGCCGACGGGAAAACCACGAATGCCGAACATTAACATATCCATGAGCAGCGGAGTCATTTGTGGTGATTGCTCGGCAATCGGCATCATTTTTTCCATAAATGTTGAAACTGCAGTTAAAAACTCAACCCGTGAAGCTTTTTCCGCTTCTTGGTCGGCTTTCATTGTCGAATCGGTTTCAATATCAATTCTAAAACACCGCATTGCATTATCTTTAAGCAACGCATAAACCTCTTCCCACGCAGGTTGTGCCATTAATTCTTGTAATTCTTCAGGCATCGGTTGCGGAGGTGCAGGCGGTTGTCCCGGCATTTGCGGAGGCGGTGCAAATTGCATTTGAACTTGTTGCTTTTCGGAATTTGTAAGCAACTTAATGCCGCTTATCGACTTAATTGTCTCAAGCTGAAAATGATTTGCAATGATTTGAGCAAATATCCGTGTTAATTCACGGCAGAAACGCTGAACACCATTTTGTCCGTCATCAAGCCTTAATGCTGCATATTTACCTTTCAGATTTTGAGCGGTTGCAGTCTCGCTGGCTTTTGTTGCACCACGGATAATATCGGCAATCCCCGTAATTTCATATAAATCTTGTTTGACTTTATCCCGAGCCTCATACAATCCAAGCAATGTTTGTAAAATTTCCTGCATCGGCATTAAATCAATAACACCTTTCAATCCGCCTTTGTCGCCAAATACAGCCCACTGCTGAACAGGTATAAGTTGATTCTCAACACCTTCGCTTAACAAATTAGCAACACCGCTTGCCGAAGCATCATAAACACCCGCAACTTTAATTGCCTTCGTAATTGCAAATATTCTGCCCGTTAAATCGTCAAGCTCTTTAGCCTGGTCTTGATATTGAGTATAATCGGGAATCGGCACAAGGCTATCATTAGTCATTGTCGGAAATAACGGACGTGGACAAGGATAAAAATCATCTAAACCAAGCGGGTCATCTCTTTCGTCCAATATTTCGTCAAAATCCTTATGAATCCAAACAGCTTTTTTTTCCCGTTTGTTCCACATCTCATAGATAATCGCTTTTTTGCTATTATCTTCAATCTTGGCATCGGATAGATTTTTAGGTGAATAATCGAGCGGAACTTCATTAAATATCTCGCCAAAACGCTCTATACCCTCTTCTTTCGTTAAATAAACAATACGCCAAACAATAAAAACCTCGTCCCAGCTACGAGCTACATTATGTCCGAAATCTTCCCAATAAACATAATCAGGAACAACCTCTTCATAGGCGACATCTTGCAACGGCTCTGCCTCATCGGTGTCTTCGGTTACTTCAACACCTTCATCTTGTACCTCTTGATTGCCGACTACTTGCACATCTTTAAAATGCGGAACATACCGCACCCAAACAACACCTCTGCCGGGCAATAATCTATCTAAAACTGCCTGTTTTACATTATGACGAAATCTGTCTTGTGTAATGAAATAATTAACGCAACGCTCCCAAATCTCTGCGGCTAATCTACCGGTATCATCTTTATCCTTAAAACGACGTTCAATATCGGGATTTGGTGAGCGGCTGAAATAAGCAGGCAGTAAAGTCTGAACGTTTGAATATAGAATGTTGTACTTACGACCGCTTTCGCTGCTGCCTCTAACGTCTTTATAACGCTTGACAATTTTACGCCCCCGACCTTTCCAAGTTTCATATTCTTGGTCATAGGCAGTAATTTCAGCTACATATTCAGAGTGTTTCATATTCTAGTCTCTTTCTTTGTTTCATATCCCCAGAACAATTCATCGGCAGTCATCTCATTTAAGAATCTAGGTCTATTAAGTATTGCCGGTGCTTCGGGCTGTTTAATTACCCTTGCAATCATCTCTAAGGCATCGCAACCATGAGAAGCCCAATCATGATAAGGTTTCTCTTTATATCGTTTGCGGTCATTATCAAAAATATAACGATAATTCTTAATTGCTCGAAGCCCGTCGTGGCAATTAGTTTTATGAAAGTGTAAGCGTGGGAATACTTTGCTTAAAGCGTTAATTGCGTTTTGCTGTGTTGTCGCTTGTACTAGATTCATTCTAACGCCTAAATCATGAGCTTGACTAATTATTGAACGTCCACCGCCTTGTAATGTTTTATTTGCCGCATCATGCGGAACGTAATGATTTCCGTAATGATATGGCTTTGATGCGATGATATTACAGTAATGCTCTATTTTTTCAAGGCTATTTTCATAATAGTCTATTAGGTGTATTTCATTGCCTGATTGTTGATAAAACCAAATCGCGGTTGCGTCATCAAATCCCAAATCCCAAACCGTATTTACGGCAACATTTGCTTGATAATCAAAGTCTAAAATCCGCCCTTCAAGCTCTGCTTGTGCTATTTCTGCTCCATAAACCAAACCTGTAACCAGTGCATTAAAATCGCATTCAAATTCTTGTGCATATTCATTGTCGGACATTAGCTTTTTAAGCCTAAGTAATTCATCAGGGTTGATTATCCCCGTTTCGCTTGCTTTCAGCACCTGCCAGAACCAATCTTGCGGGGAGTTTTGAGCATCAACTAGAAAGTCATAAAGCAGGTTCTCAGTGCCTCGAACCGTCCCCGAAACATCAAGCCAGCCCTGCCTATCCGATAAAGCAGGCATAATAACTTGATTTATTACGCCACGGCTTATGTCTTGAGCTTCATCAATTACAATCCCATCGAAGTACAGCCCACGCATACGGTCGGCATTTTCAGCACCGTAAAGTTTAATAATTGCACCGTTATGAGGCATTGTGATTGATAATTCTGATTCATTACATTTTGCACCGAGTTCAATTAACGGCAGACAAAATCGCTTAAAATACAGCCATGCAATATCTTTTGCCTGAACATAGTAAGGGGCTAAATAACCAAATCTAGGCTGTTCTTTCTTACAAAGCACAGCTTCTTTAATGATTCGATTAACCCTTGCAACTGTTTTGCCTGCCCGTCGATGTGCAATAGTGATAGAAAATCGCTTATCGCTTTTGTGATAAGGCTTGAATGCTTCACGGGGCGAGTAATCAATTACAAGTGTCACTCTTTCCAACCAATCTCTATTTTAGCTTGAACTTCCGATTTAACTTCGCTCCTAGCGAGCTTGGGGATATGATACTCACAAACCGACATGATACAATCAAACGCTTTTGCAGGGCTTTCTTCTTCAATCTTGTCTAACAAGCGTTCAAGCCTATCCACATTACCCTCAACAAACGCAGCGATTGCCTCACGGGCATTTGTAGTTGCCGCATTAGGAACGCCTTTTTTACGTCCGTTTGGATTCATTGCTTTACCCTTTGGTGCAGCCATATAAAAAACCAAATTTCTTTTTTTTATTTTTCTAAAAATAATTCAATCACAAAAAATTCACTTTGTCAATTACTTATATAATTATAAATTATTTTTGTCAATCTAAACATTTTATTGTTGACAAAAGTGTTATTCTGCTATAATGTTATTTTCAGAGACAACAACAAACAAGAAAGAAACAATATGAGCAAATTACTTAACAACTTTATAGCTGCTTTAAAATCGGGCGACATCAATGCAATTAACAAAACTGCAAACGCTGCATTAGTTTATCATCGCAAGCACCCGATGGCTTCGGGCTTGTTAACCGCTGAACAAGTAATTGCTCTCGACTACTTAAAATCTAAATAACAACAAGAAGGATTAAGATAATGACAAATAAAAAACCTACATTAGCAACTTTGAAATCTTTTATCAAAAAGAATGCTGATAATTTATATATTAAAAAGCAGTCGAGATTTGACGGCATGCAAGATTGCGTAGTTGAGTGCGAAAAACCGCTTTATACAAAAATAGAAAAAACTGAACGCCATATAAAAAATACGCTCGGCATTCGTGGGGTTTGGGTTATCGAAGGCGGAAGCGGCAGAAACCTAATTACAGAGATAAAAAATGGCTTTGAAGTATATAATTGCTGTGGCTCGTTTGCTCTTATAACAGGAAAGGCGGCATAATATGGACAAAGAGATTTTAATCTATGTATCGACCACCGCATTTGCTTTTATAGTCTGGTGGGGCTTTATTTACGCTGTCATGGCAGCATTTTAACCAATAGAAAGAAACAACCAATGAAATATCTAAATAAAGAAGAAAAGGAAATACTTAGGGTTTACCTCGGAAATTCTAAAGACAGGGGGTATATTACTTTTTACATTCTTTTATGTAACACAAGCAAGGTATTATGCGGAAAACTTCCCAGCACTGTCATAAAAAGATATAATGTTATCACTAGATATAATCGCATTTTAACCAACAGAAAGAATAACCAATGAAACACGCTATAACCTACACCACATTATCTTGGCTTCTCATAGCCAGCCTAACCCTAAATTATTTAACCTTTCACGATTACAAGATTTTGCCACCTGATAAACGCACTGAGCAAGTCCAACTCATGAAAGACATATTTGAAAACGCCGACATCGATAAAGGGAAACGTAAATGAATTTTTTATCACTTTTAACAGTATTATTTATCGGTTTAAAGCTAACGAACAATATAGATTGGTCGTGGTTTTGGGTATTGTCGCCACTGCTTTATTATCCACTGATATATGGCTTTATCTTGGTTTTTGCGTTTGTCGCCGCCACCGTTATTGAATTTTCCGAAAGGTTTAAGAAATGAAATACAGCACAATCAATATCGATAAAGACCTACATAGAGAACTTAAAACCTTTTGTGCCAAAAAAGGCTATATCATTAAAGACGTAATCGAAGAACTTATAAAATATTACATCAAAGACAAACAATAACCCCCTCTATTTTGCCTCTCGACCCGCTTTTTAAAACAAGAAGCGGGTTTTTTAATGTCAATTACTTCAATCTGTTTCAATCTGTTTCATTAAAAAAATTTGAAAGACTCTATTATATAAATCAATATATTAAGTAATAATATTATATATTTCAAGTATACTCCCCCCCTAAAATTACAAAAGGGGAGGGGGGGGTGTACCCTTGAACACTCCCTTTTTATATCTTAAGTTATTGATTTATATAGCGGACTGTTTCAAATGAAACAGATTGAAAAGTTTGAAGACTTTTAAAGTCATTCCACGAATATTAAATTCGTTTTTCCGTTGCCGCAATTTTCTTGAATAATTTGACCGCTTTCAAAAAG
>Ga0208103_1000230_pt1 | contig 25775 bp, 20 predicted proteins | sample CryBogmetaGMA75M_FD_184550 | JGI IMG/M metagenome (GOLD analysis project Ga0208103, IMG submission 184550) | Freshwater microbial communities from Crystal Bog, Wisconsin, USA - MA7.5M (SPAdes) | ecosystem: Environmental > Aquatic > Freshwater > Lake | place: Crystal Bog, Wisconsin, USA... | reverse complement strand
TTCAGAGAGATGACCATCATCCCGCCTATTATCAAACATCCAAGCTGAAAATACGGGAACTCGCTCACACTTGCTGTTGCATACTCGGCAAAACCGAATGTAGATGTCATCAGCACCACAAATACCGCCAGGCCTAATGTCTTAACTGTTTTTTTCATGATCTGTTTCCTCCTCTGTTTCTGATTTATTTGCCATTATACAAGCGCAATATGCGTGCCAGCTTTATCAGATTCTGTGTAATTATCTGTAACGCGTCTATAATACAGGTGAATCTCTATCTGCGGAATCACTTGGATGAGGCATCAGAGCCCTGAAAAGAGAAAAGTATTTAATGAAACATTCAATGACATTGAATGAAACGAGAAATCGAATGATGGCAATTTATGATTGTCTACACCTGTCTTCCCATATTCTGAATCGCATGTGACCTCATGGATTGCGCCAAGTAATTTACTGACGTCTTCCTGAATGTATTAAGTTACAGGATCCCATTTATGGGAAGGAGATATCTTGTGAACCGCGGATGAACAAAAAAATCCCAGCATCCTGTGGCTCCCTGAAATCACATTGGTCTGGATTTTTAAAGGCCTTTATGTAATCATCCCCACGCACGACATTTAGCCTATGAAAACCTGATAGACGTGCAATAAAAAGGAGGTTCTGTATGATAAAGAGAAGTCTATTTTTTTCGATTGTTTTGAGCCTTATTTTCGCTGTTGCGGCATTTGCGGCGCCCAATTATCAGGAGGGGCTCTGGGAGATAACGACTACAATGAATATGCCGGGCATGCCGAAAGAGATGATGCGCCCTATGAAGAACTCAATCTGCATGACTAAACAGAATGCGGTACCGCAGCAGCCGCAGCAGAAGGGCGAGCAGCAGTGCAAGATGACGAACCAGCGCACGGTAGGCAATAAGGTCTCTTGGACCATGACGTGCAAGAACGGTACGGTCAGCAATGGAGAGATAGCTTACAGCAAAACTACATTCGACGGGTCCCAGACTACGACGACGAGTCAAGGCGGCAGGCAGACGACCATAAAGAGTACAATGAGCGGCAAGTACCTGGGGCCCTGCACTAAGTGAGACCTGTGAACTGAAATCACCTGTTACGACTGATGACAGCCGTTTCTCTCATTCAGCCGGAAGATGACGGCCCCAGAAAATCCGGGGGCATAATATCAATTTTCCAACACTGGTATTACGTCCCCGGGTTTCCCCATTTTGCTGTTGACACACCAGTGTAACGTGCCTATACTCCATCACCGAGAAACAACTCCTATCAAAACTGTCCTAATTTTTCATACTATTGCCCATGCTACGGTCGTATCTAAAGAAGATAGCTGATACCGCGACGCGAGGGGATGCAAGAGAAGAAAGCTACTATTCTATTCTAAAAGACTTGCTTGATGAGTATTGCATTTCAATCGTCAAGAAAAAAATTCACATTACATCTCAACCTAAAAAGACAGAGGCAGGAAATCCGGATTTCCGGGTTTGGGACGGCAAACAGCACATCACAGGATACATAGAGGCTAAAGACCCCAACGTTGATAATCTCGACAGGATTGAAGACACCGATCAGCTAAAGAGATACCTGCGCACCTTCCCCAACCTGATACTTACGAATTTCCTCGAATTCAGACTTTACCGCAATGGACTGCTAACTGATAAAGTCCTTATCGGCAGACCGGTCATACTTCACAAACTGAAAACCACACCTCCTATTGAAAAGGAACAGGAACTGTTAAAACTCTTTGAGAAGTTCTTCTCTTTTTCAATTCCTAAAGTCTATGATGCAAAGAACCTCGCCCTTGAACTTGCCAAAAGGACGCGCTTCCTGAAAGATGAAGTTGTTGCACAGGAATTGAGGGAAGAAGAAGAGACAGGCAAAGGATTTATCAGGGGATTTTACAAGGCGTTCAAGGATTACCTCATCAGCAGTCTCACAGAGGATGAATTTTCCGACCTCTATGCGCAGACCATAACCTACGGACTGTTTGCAGCCAGAACACGTGCTGAGAACGGATTTAGCAGGAAGCTTGCCTATGACAATATTCCAGCGACGATAGGAATCTTAAGAGATGTTTTTCAGTTTGTCTCTTTGGGTTCGCTCCCTCAACAGATGGAATGGATCATAGATGATATTTCAGAAATCCTTTCTGTCACGGACATAAACAAGATACTGAGACAATATTTTCATGAGGGGAAGGGTAAAGACCCCATAATTCATTTTTATGAAACATTCCTGTCCGAGTACGATCCCAAAACAAGGGCGATGAGAGGGGTGTACTACACCCCTGAACCTGTAGTGTCTTACATCGTCCGTTCATTGCATAGCATCCTTAAAGAACACTTCAAAATACCTGACGGATTTGCAAGCAGCACCGTTACGGTCTTAGACCCTGCCGCAGGAACGCTTACCTTCCTGGCAGAGACGGCAAAACTCGCAGTTGATGAGTTTGTCTCCAAATACGGCGAGGGCGGCAAAGAGAACTTTATCAAAGACCACATCCTGAAAAACTTCTATGCCTTTGAATTGATGATGGCTCCATATGCAGTAGGTCATTTGAAGATGTCATTTCTGCTTGAGGAGTTAGGTTACAGGCTGCGAAAAGACGACAGGGTGAAACTGTACCTTACCAACACGCTTGAGATGGAAGAACTTCCTGAAACACAACTTCCTGGGATGTCGTCCCTATCTGAAGAATCACACCTTGCAGGGAAGGTCAAGAAAGAACAGCCCATACTGGTGATATTAGGCAATCCGCCGTATTCTGTAAGTTCCGTTAATAAATCAGACTTCATTGAACAGGAAATGAACCTCTACAAAGAGGACGTCCGAACCGAAAGGAACATTCAACCTTTGTCAGATGACTATATAAAATTCATCCGGTTTGCCCATTGGAAGATTGACCGTGACGGCAAAGGTATTATTGGGATGATAACCAATAACTCATACCTTTCAGGATTAATTCATAGGGGCATGCGAAAGAAATTGTGCGAAAGCTTCGATGAGATTTATATCCTCAACTTGCATGGAGGTAGTCGCATAGGTGAAAAAGCCCCTGATGGAAGCAAGGATGAAAACGTTTTTGATATCCAGCAGGGTGTAGCTATTGCGCTATTTATCAAAAAGAAGAAAAAGGGGAAAGCCTGTCACGTCTTTTATCAGGACATTTATGGTCTGAGAGAAGATAAATACGATTATTTGAGCAGACTCAACAACCGAACTACAAAGTGGAAGGAATTAACGCCTATTGAACCGTATCACTTTTTTGTTGAGAAGGATTTCTCATTACAATCGAAGTACGATAAATTTCTGAAGCTCTCTGAAATATTTGAAAAGTACGGTAGTGGAGTAAAAACCAATCGTGACCATTTTCTTGCAGATTTCGACAAAAGGGTCTTAGAAAGAAGAATTCAAACTATGAGGGATAATAAGTTAGATGATGACTTATTTAACAAAGCCTATCATCTGAAAAATGGCGATTATTGGAACTCTACTCGTGAAAGAGAAAAGGTGCGTAACAATGATAATTGGCAAAGTCAATTTTATAAATTTGGCTATCGTCCTTTTGATATCAGATGGATTTATTATCAGCCCAACCTAATAGAAATCGGCAGAGGTGGAGCGAGCAAACATATAATGTGCAATTTTTTTGAAGAAGGAAACCTTGGTCTTATGGTTTCGAGACAAGTAATAGAGAGTTTCCGACATGCGTTTGTCTCAGATAATATTGTCAACTATAATTATATCGATGTTGGTGGTAAATTTGGAACAGGTAACTACTTCCCCCTTTATCGTTATCAAAAAGAGAATAAGCCTGTGAGGAGGCATTCACTTAGCTCTACATTTAGGCTCTTCGAACCGGAAGCAGATTATGGAGCGAAAAAACCTAACCTATCTGCCGATGTTGTTCAGAGATTAACTAAAGCATATAGGAAGACCCCTTCCCCCGAGGAAATATTCTATTACATCTATGGCGTCCTTTACTCCGAAACTTACAGGACAAGGTATGCGGAGTTCCTGAAGATAGATTTTCCGAGAGTTCTGTTTACAAAGGAGTACAAGCTGTTCAAGAAAATGTCTGAATACGGCAACCGGCTCGTTGACCTGCACCTGCTAAAATCATCAGACCTTGATTCACCAATTGCAAGATTCCAGGGCAATGGAGATAACAAAGTCGAGAAACCAAGATATGATGATAAGGCAGGATACGTTTACATCAACAAGACGCAATATTTTGAAGGCATAACACAGCATGTCTGGAGCTATCAGATCGGCGGCTATCAAGTCTGCGACAAATGGCTGAAGGACAGAAAGGGCCGGATACTATCTCTTGACGAGATACAGACCTATTGCAAGATCGTTACGGCCATCCAGAAGACCATCGAGATACAGAAGTCTATTGATGACATATATGAAAAATTGGAACGTGAGCTAATATAATTTTGAGTTTCCCGTATACGTCAGTCTTATGTCCCCGCGTTTCTTCCATGCTGACTGATTACATATCCAGAGCCTGTCCCCGCGGAGGCGGGGATGGCAATTTTTATACCCTATCAGTTTTTCATGAAGGGTCTGCCTTACTGAAGCAATCATATTGGGAGGTGTGAATTTCTATGATACGTACCCGCTTTACTGAACTATTCGGTATCAAGCACCCTATCGTGCAGGGAGGGATGCAGAATGTCGGCTGCGCGGAACTCGCTTCTGCTGTTGCCAATGCCGGGGCCCTCGGTGTCATTACGGCGCTTACCCAGCCTACTCCTCGTGACCTTGTAAAGGAGATCGAACGCACGCGGCAGATGACAGACAAACCCTTTGGCGTCAACCTGACTATCCTGCCTGCCATCAAGCCCATACCCTATGAAGACTATGCCCAGGCCATTGTTGACTCCGGCATAAAGATTGTCGAGACTGCGGGGAATAATCCGGAGAGATTCCTGCCCGCATTCAAGCGAGCAGGCATCAAGGTCATCCATAAGTGCACTTCAGTCCGCCATGGACTTACGGCTGAGAAGATTGGCTGCGACGCTGTGAGTATCGACGGTTTTGAATGTGCCGGTCATCCGGGTGAAGATGATGTTCCCGGTCTTGTGCTCATTCCTGCCGCGGCGGATAAAATCAAGATACCTATCATAGCCTCAGGCGGTTTCGGCGATGGCCGCGGCTTGGTTGCCGCCCTCGCCCTTGGCGCTCACGGCATCAACATGGGCACCCGTTTCCTGGCAACGAAGGAAGCCCCGGTTCATGAGAACATGAAAAGAAAGATCGTCAATTCCGACGAACGGCAGACGACGCTAATTCTTCGCACGTTGAGGCATACAGGTCGTGTCTACCGCAACAGCGTCGCGAACGAGGTTCTTGAGACCGAAGCCCGCCCAGGTGAGACTGAATTAGCAGACATTTTGTCCCTTGTTTCCGGTGAAAGGAGCAGGAAGGTCCTAACAGACGGAGATTTGGAAGCCGGCATTTGGTGGACCGGCATGGTCATGGGACTGATCCGTGATATACCGACAGTAAAAGAGCTCGTTGAAAGAATCGTGAATGAAGCTGAAGAGCTTATTAAAGCGAGGCTCTCGGCGTTGCTGTATTGATTTCATCTTCAGTTACATTCGCATGTCCGGCTGGCATCAAGGGCTCTAACAGAGACTGGTTCGTCATAATTTGGTAGAGCCTTTTTCATTGACATTTTTTTGTCTTCTGCATTATTGTCTCCCACGGCTACAGCACACACCTATTCGAAGGGAAGAAATCTTAACATGTACGAAAAGAAACCCTGGCTGAAATTTTACGGCCATATCCCAGAATCCCTCAATTACCCGCGAGTGACCATGTATGAAGCGATCATGAAGACCGTGGAACGTTGTCCAGAGGCCACGGCTTATGATTTTTTCGGGCATTCCTCAACTTACCGGCAGTTCAGCCACGACATCGACCGCTGCGCGGATGCACTGGCCTCGCTCGGCATGAAGAAGGGAGATCGGATTACCGTCTCCATGCCTACGACGCCCCAGGGGATCATCTGCTTTTACGCGGCGAACAAGCTTGGCGCCGTGGCGGCCATGATTCATCCTCTCTCCACGGCAAAGGAGATCGAGTTCTATCTGAATTCGAGCAGGAGCCGCTTTGCCCTGACCCTGGACGCATTCTACGGCAAATTCAGGGAGGTCAAAGACAGAACACCTCTCGAAACTCTGATTCTGACTCGCATACCAGATTATCTAAAGGGAATAAAAAAAATCGGCTTCAACCTCACGAAGGGACGTAAGATACCGAAGGTTCCTAAAGACCCCATGGTGAGGTGGTGGGGAGAGCTTATGAAAGGCCATTACCCGAAAGCTCCCAAGGCCCGGATGGATACGGATGAGATGGCCGTAATCCTCTACAGCGGCGGAACAACGGGCATCCCCAAAGGAATCATGCTTTCCAACATGAACTTCATCAGCGAAGGCATGCAGGTCTCTGTTATCGGAGGACTCTCGGAAAAGGACACCATCCTCGCCATCCTTCCTATCTTTCATGGCTTCGGCCTCGGCGTTTGCGTGAACGCCTGCTTCATGGGCGGCGCGAGGAGCCTCCTTGTTCCCCAGTTTACGCCGGATACTGTGGCCAAAGTAATCAAAAAGAGGCGTCCCACGTTCGTGATCGGAGTGCCCACCCTTTTTGACGCGCTGGGCAGGAATCGTCATTTCCAGAAGACCGATCTGAGCTGTCTCAGGGCCACCTTCAGCGGCGCTGACTCTCTTCCGCGAACTGTCAAGGAGCGCTTTGAAAAGATCGTTAAACAACAGGGGGGAACCTGCCAGCTCCTCGAAGGATACGGCCTTACGGAAGCGGTGACGGCCATCATGGTTACTCCCCTTGACCAATACAGGGAAGGAAGTATCGGCGTCCCTTTCCCGGATATGCTCGCCAAGATCGTGAGAGCCGAAACACTGGAGGAAGCCGATGCAGGGGAAGAAGGTGAGATATGCCTCCATGGCCCGGCGGTTATGCTCGGGTATCTGGATAACCCGGAAGAAACGGCCGAGACATTAAAGAAGCACCCTGATGGAAGGGTATGGCTCCACACCGGCGATATAGGCACCATGGATGAGGACGGATTCTTTTATTTCAAGGTCAGACAGAAACGGATGATCAAATCATCGGGTATGAACGTCTACCCCGCCCAGGTGGAAGACATACTCTGCCTGCATCCCGAGGTTGAAGGGGCATGCATCATCGGTGTTCCGGACGAAGCCCAGGTGCAGCGCGTAAAGGGCTTTGTGGTCCTGAAGGACCCGGGGAAGGCGGGCCCGGAGATGGAGAACGCGCTCATTGATCATTGCCGGGAGCATCTCATCAAGTGGAGCTGCCCCCGTGAGATTGAATTTCGCAAGACCCTGCCAAAGACCATTGTCGGCAAAATCGCCTATAAGGTTCTCGAAGAGGAAGAAATCGCAATTTTGAAGAGTTCAGGTAAATATGCGGGAGAGTGAATGAGGAGTTTCGTGAATGAAACAAACGGATGAATTTTACGAGATACTGAAAGACCCTGTATCATACGGCAGGAAAATGAAAGCACAAGGGTGGAAGATCGTGGGATACTTCTGCTCCTACACGCCGGAAGAGATCATATATGCCGCGGGAGCTCATCCTTTCAGGATTTTCGCTGGAGGAGAAAATATTCACTTTGCCGACGCCCATTTTCAATCCTACTGCTGCTCTCTTGTGCGGGGAGCCCTCGAAGGGGCCCTGGCAGGCAATCTTGATTTCCTCGATGGTGCCGTATTCCCGCACACCTGCGATTCGATCCAGCGGCTTTCCGACATATGGCGTATGAATGTGAAAGGGCCTTTCCACGTTGACGTGGTGCTGCCTGTGAAGCTGGATACAGAGAGCGCCAGGGCATACATGATCGATGTCCTGAAAAAATTCAGGAGCGAACTTGCTTCGCACCTGCGCGTAGAGATCACGGACGACAGGTTGAAGAACGCCATCGGGACCTTCAACACCATCAGGGGTTCTCTCAAGAGGCTTTATGAACTGAAAGCCGAAAAACCCGGAATCATCAGCGGCAGCGATGTCTATGCCATTGTCAAGGCATCCATGATGATGGACCGGGACCATCTTGCGGAGGTCCTGCCTGCAGTTATCGAGGAGCTGGAAAAGAAGAAAGAGAATGCAAAACTATCCGCGGGCAAGCGCATAGTCCTGGCCGGAGGCATCTGCAATCACCCCGATATCTACCGGATCATCGAAGAAGCCGGCGGGGTAGTCGTCTGGGATGATTTCTGCACCGGGTCAAGATATTTTGAGGAATCGATAAAGGATAATGCAGATCCCATCGCCACTATTGCCGGACGTTATATTGAGAGGCCCGTATGCCCGGCAAAGCATGCCGGGATCTTCACCCGGGGTGAAAATCTCTTAAGAATTGTGAAAGAGAAAGACGCCAGCGGTGTCGTCTTTTTTTTCCTCAAGTTCTGCGACCCCCATGCCTTTGATTATCCCTACATGAAGGAATTCCTCGATAGAGAAGGCATCCCGAGCATGATGCTTGAAGTGGAGGATCAGCTCCCTTCGGAGGGCCAGTTGCGCACGCGGTTTGAGACATTCGTCGAGATGTTATGAATTCTTTTCTTGAATGAAAAAACGGAAGTGAAACGTCTATGAATAAGATGCCGGAGATGGTGCTCTTCTTTCTTGCGAAAATCAAGAAAGTTGCCCTCTATTTCAAAAAGAAAAAGAAGATGAAAGAGATCATGATGATCTATTACATGGAGGCAAAGAGCGCCCGCATCAGCGGCAGGAAGGTTGCCTGGATTACGAGCGGCGGTCCCGTCGAACCCCTCATAGCGATGGATGTAATTCCCGTTTATCCGGAAAACCATGGGGCAATGATCGGGGCGAGCAAGATGGGAACGGACCTTTGTGAAAAATCGGAATCCATGGGATATTCAAGCGACCTCTGTTCCTACGCCCGCTCTGATATCGCCTGTGCAACGGTCAACGGCGGCCCTATCGGCGGTCTTCCCCGTCCCGACATGCTCATCTGCTGCAATAATATCTGCGGGACCGTTCTGAAATGGTATGAGGTTCAGGCCCGCTACTTCAACGTCCCCCTTTTCATCCTCGATACACCGTTTTGTCATACGGGATACGCGGAAGAGGTCCAGAGATATGTACGCAGGCAGCTCGATGAATATGTCCTTTTCCTGGAAAAGGCATGCGGAAGGAAAATGGATATGGACCATCTAAAGGCTGTGGGAAAGCTTTCCCTTGAAGGTCAGCGGCTTTGGCAGGCCGTGCTCGCGACGACCGCAAACAGTCCCGCGCCCATGACGGCCTTTGATGCCTTTTACCACTTGGCGCTTATCGTCACTCTAAGAGGGACACCGCTGGTAATCGACTATTACACCCAGCTCTTGGAGAAGATGAAAGACCGCGTGGCCCGAGGAATCGGAGCTATCCCCAATGAGAAGTACAGGCTCCTCTGGGACAATATACCCATCTGGCCCCGAACACGCTGGCTCTCGGAAAAGCTGGCGTCTCATAACGCCTGCCTCGTGGCGGATACCTATACTTCCGCCTGGTGCGGCACGACAAAGTACATCGACGAGAATAACTTCTTTGACTCCATGGCCGAGGCCTACACGCGCATCTACCTGAATATCGGCGTGGATGAGATGGCCCGTACGGTGCTTGAGATGGTGGACATGTATAAGGTCGACGGTATCGTGATGCATTCAAACCGGAGCTGCAAACCTTATTCCCTGGGCCAGTACGATATCCAGAAGATCGTAGAGAAGGAAAGAGGGATTCCCTGCCTGATGATTGAGGCAGACATGGTGGATGAGCGGAGCTTTTCAGAGAGTCAGGTTTCCACGCGCATCGATGCCTTCATGGAAATTATCAAGCAGCGAAAAGGGGCTTAGACAGTAGATGGAAGAGAGCCATTAATGATTACAGCAGGAATTGACATAGGATCCATCACCACAAAGGCGGCCGTCATGGCCGAAGGGCAGATACGGGGCACAAGGGTCATCTTTACCGGGTACAACGCCGAACAGGCCGGCACGAAGGTGTACGAGGAACTGCTGAAAGAACTCGGCATTGAGAAGTCTGACATCAAGAGAGTCGTGTCCACAGGATACGGCAGGAACAGCGTAAAGTTCATGGACAAGGCCATGACGGAGATCATCTGTCACGGCGCGGGCGCCCATTATTTGAATCCCCGTGCCCGCTCCGTCATCGATATCGGTGGGCAGGACAGCAAAGCCATCGTCCTCGACGAAAAGGGGAAGGTGAAAAACTTTGCCATGAACGACAAGTGCGCCGCCGGGACGGGTCGCTTCCTGGAGGTGATGGCGAGGGCACTGGAAGTGGACCTTGACGGATTTGGAGCCCTTTCCCTGAGAGCAGGCGATCCCTCCAGAATCAGCAGCCTCTGCACGGTCTTTGCCGAATCGGAGGTCATCTCGCTCATCTCAAAGGGCGAAAAGCGAGAGAACATTATTGCAGGCATACACGAGTCCATCGCCGCAAGGATAGCGGCTATGGCAAACCGTTTGCGGATTGCACCTCTCGTGGTGATGACGGGCGGCGTGGCAAAGAATATCGGTGTTGTGAAGGCCCTCGAAAGAAAGATCGGAATGGCCGTCGAGGTCTCAGAATATGCCCAGGTGAATGGGGCCATCGGGGCCGCCTTACTGGCCATGGGTCTGAAATAATAATATCACAGGTAGCTTTTTACCTCTTCTTCCTTCAGCAGGACCCGCAGGCCGCCTTCGGCCAAGGCCGACATCTCGTCTTCACCGGGATAGACGAAAACGGGTGCAAGGAAACCGACCCACTCTCTGATCCAGTCAGTCAGCATCTCTGAATGGGCCAGTCCACCCGTCAGTATGATTCCGTCGATTGCGCCTTTCAATACAACGCACATGGCACCGATGTCCTTGGCAATCTGATAGGCCATGGCTTCATAAATCAGTTTCGCCCTTTCGTCTCCCGCATTGATCATGTCGCGGATCTTCTGCCCATCCGTTGTGGAGAGATATGCCAAGAGGCCTCCCTGCCCCACAAGCCGGCCCTGCATCTCTTTTTTGTCAAGCTTTCCCGAGAATGCAAGATTGAGCAAATCTATTGTGGGAAGGGAGCCGGCTCTCTCCGGCGTGAGAGGCCCTTCTCCGAGTCCGTGGGTACAGTCAATGACCCGACCTTTTTGATGGGCGCCGATGGTGACGCCCCCGCCCAAGTGGGCCACGACGAGGTTCAATTCCTCGTACTTTTTCCCCATCTCCCGTGCCAGCCTCCTTGCCGCAATCTTCTGGTTCAGGGCGTGAAAGGCGCTCTTCCTCTCAATTTCGGGAAGGCCGGATATTCTCGCAAGAGGCTGGAATTCATCTGTGCTCGGCGGGTCGATGACGATGGCCGGCATGCCGTATCTTTTCGCAATATCAAGGGCCATGGCAGGCCCCAGGGCTGAGGGATGCATTCCGTATTTACCCTCCAGGAGATCCTTGCACATGTCCTCATCAATCCTGTAAGCGCCTGCGGGCGCCGGTTTACCCAGTCCGCCGCGACTTACGATCATATCGATCTCTTTCAGGATGATCCCGTTACTTGCGAGAAATTTAAGGATGTCCTCCTCCCGGCGGGGAAGCTGTTCACCGATGGATTTATAAGAGGCCAGCTCTTCACTGCTGTATCGAATCGTTTCGAGTACGGCATGGTCTCTGCCCGAAAACCAGCCCACCTTCGTCGATGTCGAGCCTACATTGATGACAAGCAGGTGATGTTCCTTATTCATCATTCACTCCTCACCCCTCACTCTTCACTCTTCACCCTCACCCCTCCCCCGCAGTTCAGGCATGCCAGGGCTATTTCCACAAGCCGGTTCTCTCGGGAAACGAAGGGAAGATTCAGGATCACGGGCTTCGTCACTCCCATGAGGACACCTGCCATTTCCATCCTTCCGATAAAAACGAGGGACTGGGCAAGCGGATAACCACTCTCGATATCGGGTACGAGATAGATATCGACGTTTCCGGTAACGACGCTCTTAATCCCTTTTCTTCCCGCTGCTACATGGCTCAAGGCACAATCAATATCGAGGGGGCCTTCGACGACGGCGTTTCCGAACTGCTTCCTCTCCGACATCTTGGAAAGCACGGCGGCATCAAGCGTCGAGGGGATGCTGGGATTCACCTGTTCGATGGCAGCAAGGACGGCCACCTTCGGCGCCTCGATCCCCAGCAGACCCGCCAGCTTTACTGCTTGTTCGAGGATCAGCCGCTTTTCAGTGACGCCCGGATAGTTATTCACGAAGGTGTCGGTCACAAGAATTAGTTTGTCGATCTTTGGCAACTGGAAGACCGATATATAACTTGCCAGCTTGTCCTTCAAGAGGCCTGTCTTTGCATCGAGAACGGTGTTCATGAATGTCTTTAGATCAGCAGCTCCCTGCATAAGCATATCCGCACGCCCTTCCCGGACGAGCGCGACTGCTGCCCGAAGAGACCCGCCGGCATCTTTCACATCTATGATTTCATGTTCCAGAGATTGAAGGGCACTCTTCTTTACCAGGGCTTCCGCCGCTTTGCCGTCACCCACCAGCAAGGGAACGACAAGACCCTCTCTCGCCGCCCTGGAGATAATTTTCATATCCGGTTTCTTCGGAGACGGGATGGCCAGCCTTCTTTTCACCGCCTTTTTCTTAGCCGCTTCTATAATATCCGCGAATGTGCCGGCCATTTACCTCACCTCCTTTTCCAGCCTGTCGGCCACCACGACGCCCATGGCAAGCTCCGTCACAATGGAATCGCTGAAGTCTGAACGGGAGGGAATGCAGACTGCTCCTCTCGATGTCACTGCAATGGAGCAGCGTGTCACGTCCAGAAAAAAATCAAGCTTGCACAGGATGTTGCCCGTATCGAGGCGGGGGACGAGGATGATGTGCGGCATTTTCGCTAAATCGATATCGCGGTAATCTCTCAGGCGACCCCTCGGCCCCAGGAATATCTCCGCGAAGGAGGTGGCATGGACAACCTCACATTCTCCGAACTCTCCCGCATCCGCGGCTTTCCTGAGCAATTTGTAATCCCGGTAAGAGTCGAGTGTCCCGCCGAATTTCCTCTGACCGGAGATAGCGGCGATTCTCGGTTTCTCATACCCGAGCAAGTGGTACAGAAAGACGGCATTCCTGAGAATATCCATCTTCGTCTTGTAATCGGGCATTATACTGACACCGGTGTCCGTGAAGGCAGTCAGATGGCCAAGTCCCGGAATCTCCCAGAAGGAGACGACGCTCACTGTCATGCCGGAAGCCGCCTTCCCTTCCGCCCTGATGATCGAACGATAGACATAGGCGGTCGGAATCTGGCCTTTGCTGACGATAGACAGTTTTCCAGAAAAAAGCATGCCGATGCCGAGATCAGATATCCTTTGCCTGTCGCTTTCAATAATCCTTTCGAACCTGCTGATGTCGAACCCGACCTTTTCCCCCAGTTTCTCCATCTTCTCCGAATTCCCGATGAGCACCGGTTCGATATGCCCTGCCTCCCAGCTTCTCTTCACCGCCAGCATGAATTCCTCATCTTCAGGGGCGAGAACGGCAAGCTTTTTCGGCCCTTTTTCGCCGGCAATCCTGGAGACATCATCAAGTGATCTAATCATCAAAGGCACCTCGCACGAAACTCGTCATTCGGAAGATCTATTCCTTTCCGTTGAGTATTAATTTCTTTAAGTAAGGGACGAAAGATAGGAGCGCAGATTTTGCTTTTTTGACAGGCCCACTTTATGTCTGATATGGTAGCGGTACACGTTGACAGCACTTATAGAAATATTTAATAATGCCGATATTTCTTCAGTTGTCTTTCCCTCTTTTATTAGATTGGCAACCTGCACTTCTCTTTTGGTAAGATTCAAGTAGGTGACTGACAATTTCTGAGCGAAGGGTGACATGATGTCCCTTAGATTAGATGCAAGGACATTCACATAAGACATTCCCTGCAGGTCCACATGATTTTTCAATTTTTCCATGTGCGGCAGAATGAGTACTTTGATGTTCGACAAGACTTTTTCTTCCAGTTCGTTTCTATCCTCATCCCTCTGTTTCATCAAGACTCTTAGTGCCGAGTTCATGTCTTCGAGTTCATGCGTCTTGACCTCAAGCTCCATCTCCCTCTTTTCCAGTGCCTCCTCCGCCTGCTTGCGTTCCGTAATGTCCATGGAGTTTCCCAGAATGGCCGGTCTGCCCTTGTAAATAATAGGTGTAACTGTTTCCATGATCCAGTGAACATCACCGCTCCGGCTGATGATCCTGAATTCATGAGGAGAAGAGCGTTTCCCTTTGAGCATATCTCTTGCACACTGCTTGTGCCGCTCCTTGTCTTCGGGGTGGACAATGGAGTTCGATTTTTTTCCCGTCATCTCTTCCGGTGCGCAACCGTAATATGAAGCGGCGTTAGGGTTAATCGACTGGAACTGGCCATCCTGCACCACGTATATGCCGACAAGAGACTGTTCCGTCAGGGATCGGAAAAGCTGATCATTCTCGCGTATTTTTCCGGACCCATGTTTGTCATGGATGCCTTTTTTCTTCATTTTTTTGACCGCCGCCTGTTTCTTCATGGGTTATGCTTTCATGTTGCGCCCATCCGAGGTTTACAAATACCATCGGTACATTTGAAATGCAAGCGTATGATATGCAGCCGGAAGACCGTTCGTTGGCCCCCCTGTCACGCATCCTATAGGTTGACGGGTGTTGTCATATATGTAATATATGAACCGGCAATCGTCAAATGATTCTTTAGTCTTTTCGGTGAAAGAATCTCACAATTATTGAAGCTCTCCGCAGCAAGGTGTGGGGAATGCGCTCGCTACCGAATTCAATCACTTGATGATTACAAGATGCTCACAGAGGCTGTCCATCCACCGCAGCTCCACTCTCTGTGAGACTCCATAGTGAGGGAATGCGCAATGAAAATTTCAGAAAAACCCATGCATAAGTATCCCTGGTACATTCGTCTATTGTTCTGGAACCAAAAAAGAAAGTATGGGCAGGTTCTGAAACCCGCCCTGCTCTGGGCGAGAGTGCCCAAGCTTTTTTTGGCGGTATCTATTCTATATGGTGTGCTGGATAGGAGAGAAAGCCCCGTCGATCCTGTTCTGCGTTCATTGGTCATGGTCAGGGTGTCACAAATAAGCTGGTGTCACTTCTGTGTTGATATCAATGCATCTCTATTTGCAGAGAGAGCCGGCTCTCTCGAAAAGCTGGAAGTCTTGGCAAGTTGGAGGGAAAGTGCGCTTTTCAGCGAGAAAGAAAAGGCTGTTTTGGAGTACGCTGAGGCAATTACCTATCCGGGTCAACAAGTGAGCGATGAATTAATGGCGCGACTACGTGAGTTCTTTGACGAAGATGGGATTGTCGAACTTACGGGTTTGGTCGCTTTTCAAAATTTATCCAGTAAGTTTAACAACGCCCTCGATATTCCCTCCCAGGGTTTTTGTCGGCTTCCGTCTCTTTCACCGCAAGTAGATTGAGAACCTGCAATAATAGCCGTTAGACTACGTCTCTGCCCTAATCCGTGAACTGTCCAGATCCGCTCACCTTAGTCGTCTCCTATTGCAGAAAATCTGTCCTTAACATGTTCACTACCTAATATAAACGAACAGCAGGAGGTGGATACAGCATTTGCTTCTTGTTTTTGGCAATTTTCATCATAATACAACATTTCAAACGAAAATCAGCAATGCGGGGTAAATTATGGAAGGCAATTTATCCCTTGACTATCCATGCAGATGAGAGTACGAGCTATACATAGTATTTCCTACCTGGCCCTAATTAATCTAACAACCATTTAGATTGACACAAGGTGGGTCTATGAAGTTATCATTTACACCTGTCCATAAAAGAAAGCCCTGTATTTTTTTATCTGCTTTTTTATTATGTATCCTTGTGACCGGACATTATGATCAGGCGTATGACAGCACAGCCTTCCAAGGGTATGGATATTTTAACCTCAATGACGATTCTAACGATTTAGATTCACAGAAACACAGGGTAAGACATTCAGAGCCCGGTATTACTTGCGTCCTTTTTCATGATGTCCACGAGGTCATTGCATATCGGATTCCATTCGAAGAACCAATAAATGTAACTTCTTTCAATTTACTCATCAATGCCTATCGCGCACCTCCCGAAAAGTCATCTTAAGTACACAAAGTAAATCCCCAAGAAGCAAAAAAGAAATATTTATTCATTATAGTTAACTTCACTGGGTTGCTCGCCATTTGATAAGGGCAAAAAATATAGCAATTAAAGAAACTCAAACCAAAACCCACATATCCAAGATATAAATTGCTTGGAGAATACTAAAAAATTAGAAGTCATCACAGAAAGGAAGTAAATATGCAGCATGGAAACCCCCAGGCTGGGTGTCGTCGTCGCCATCACTTCTTTTCTGACGGGGATCTCTGGTTGTGCCTCCTTCAACAGGGATCCCCACCTTATAAATATGGAATAAAATATAAAGGGGCAGATCACGAGTCCATCGATCCATATTAATTAAGATGGTGCAATATGAGTAAACGAGTCGAAGAAGACGCCAAGAAATGGGTAGATAAAGCCGTACATTTTTATAATGCATCCGGAAAAAGAATCGCTTTGGCAGAATACACAAATCCCAATGGTCAGTTTGTTCAAGATGAGATGTATATTTATGTGTTGAACCGCAAAGGAACCATGCTGGCACATGGGGTCAATGAAAGATTTGTAGGAGAGGATTTCAGTGACCTCAAGGATTCTGATGGAAAGAGTTTTATCAGGGAGATTCTCGAAACTGCCAATACTCAAGGTAGTGGGTGGGCGGAATACAAATGGTCCAACCCGATAACCAAAGAGCTGCTGCCTAAGAAGGTGTATTTTAAAAAAGTCGATGACCTGATAATTTGCTGCGGCATCTATAAACATGTCGTTTATCCTTTGAAATTCAGTTGCATTTAATAGAAAGTTTTCCGAACATGCGCAGGAAGAGCCGGTAAGAGAAACAAACCTGCTGAATAGTCTAAATTATTTAAAAAGATTGACACGCAGAGCTTGATGGTGACGCTTTAAGCGGATCAAAAACTAATTTAAGAAAAGGGAGGGTGAAGAAATGAACAAGGGAGATATCATCAATGTGGTCGCAAAATCTACATGTACTAATGCAGAAGCAGCAAGGGCCGTAGACGCCGTCCTTGAGGCAATCAAGAAGTCTCTGAAAAAAGGAGAATCGGTGACCCTCGTCGGGTTTGGGACGTTCAAGGTTGCAAAGAGATCAGCACGGAATGGAAGAAATCCGCAGACCGGCAAACCGATCAAGATTGCGGCCAAGAAGGTCCCCAAATTTACAGCTGGTAAGGGATTAAAAGATGCGGTGAAGTAAGAAAGGAGGAGAGAATGAAAAAGAAAGTACTTCTTGCTTTGCCCGTGTTTGTCCTCATAGCTGCACTGTTACTGGGTTGTTACGCTTATGCTAAAGACGGCTCACTTGCAACTCGAACGATTGATCCCGTAGTTTCCACGGACTGGTTAGCAGCAAACAGCGGTCTAAAAGACCTTGTGATAATTGATATGAGAAGTGGTGCTCTATATAGAGCCGGTCATATCCCCAACGCAATAAATATTCCCTTTGATCGCTATGTCTCAGTATGGATAACACAGAGGGATAACTTGGATCTTGAGGTCCCGGATGACGCTGATCTATTTAAAGTTCTTGGGTCTGCTGGGATAAAAAGTGATTCACGGGTCGTTATTGTTAATGACGCATTTCCCACAGACCCCCAGACTCCCCCATCTTATCCTCGTTCCTATGCTACCAGGGTTGCTGATACTCTCATCTATGCCGGAGTGAAGAATGTGGCTATCCTGGATGGGGGACACACCAAGTGGATAAAGGAGGGAAGAACTTTATCTAAGGAAATAGTCACCCCGATGCCCGTCACGTACCGAGGCGAAGTAAATAAGGCAATGTTTGTCTCTAGGCACTATGTTAAGGAAAAAATTGGGAAAGCTGTCATTATTGACGCCAGGAACCCGGAATTCTACTTCGGGGCAACGGTTGCCCCTTTTGCGCCAAAAGCCGGACATATCCGGACTGCCAAATCTCTGCCTACTCTTTGGATATGGAATGATAAGGATGGAACGTATAAACCTACCGATGTGCTTGAAAAAATGGCCTACGGCGTGGTTGGTAAAGATAAGGCTAAAGAAATCATAATCTACTGTGGCGTAGGGAATAATGCTGGCGGTTGGTGGTTTGTACTGACCCAGATACTGGGATATGACAATGTAAAGTTCTATGATGGCGCATCCCAGGAATGGGTTAGATATTACGACATGGTTCCATATCAATGGGACTGAGACCGTTACATTTGGAGTGTAGTATGAGAACGAGCTTCCGAAAGGTGCCGCTATGAAGCCTCCAGGGGGGCAGCAATGTCCCTTTGGGGGCCATCCCTCTATTTTCGCAATACCTAAAGCAAGTTATTATCAACAACAATAAAGGAGTGTGACCATGAGAAAATCTATTTTGATATTGGTATTGAGTTTAGTTTTATTGTTTGCTTTTGGGATAAATGTTTATGCCCAGAACAAAGAAGTGAGCGAACCAGGCATTAGCACCTTTTATGTTACATCAAAAGTCCTTCCCCTAGGAGAAGGCATTGTTTACTTTTCTTACGAAGCTACTGGCTTAACTGTTAATGACACAGGTGGAGGATTATTTCACAATGCGACAATTCGCACCCTTGGGGGAATGAAACTGGAAAAAGGTGTCTTCAAGGATGAGCGAGGTTGGGGTGTTTGGAACCTCCAGAATGGTGATAAGGTTTTTTGTACATATGAAATGGCCGGAGAAGTAAGACCAGGTGGTGTAAGTTTTGGGAAGGGAACGTTTACCATCACTGGAGGCACGGGGAAAGCCGCTGGTATTCAGGGCAGTTTTGAAATGGATCGAAAAACGATACGTTCAACTTTAGAAGGAGTTGGGATAGCTTATACTAAAGGAAAGATTAGATATACACTGCCTTAAAGTGAATGTTCAAAATTGATGACCTTAAAGAAAGGCAGAACCAGAAATGGTTTTGGGGATTCCATGACCACTCAAGAAGTTAAACGCAAACTTGCCACCATTCTCAGCGGAGATGTAAGGGGTTACGGCCGCCTCCTGACTAAGGATGAAGCAGGAACAATTTGTACACTTAGTACGTATAAGGAAATGATGGCAAGCCTTATTCAACAGCATGGAGGCAAAGTCATCGATGCTCCAGGAGATCATGTTCTCGCCGAGTTTTCCAGTGTAGCAGATGCAGTGCAGTGCGCCGTGGAGATTCAGAAGGAACTCAAGAATCGAAATGATGAATTACCTGAACATCGAAGAATGGAATTTCGCATCGGGATCAATCTTGGTGAGGTATCAGAGAAAGAAGAAAAGATTTTCGGGGATGGGCTCAACGTTGCAGCACGGATCCAGATGCTTTCTGATGCGGGAGGCATTTGCTTATCCGGGATTGTTTATGAACAGGTTAAAAACAAGTTAGAATTCAGCTATGAATATATTGGAAAGCATACTGTAAAAAACATCGCGGGACCCGTGCGGGTGTACCGAGTTTTGCCGGTGGGGGAAACTGCTTCATTGGTGAGCAGTTGGAAAAGGATCGGTTTAAATTATTGGAAACAGCTCAACCCTGCCATTAAAATCATTATAGTTCTGATTGCTTTAGCCAATGGCATCTGGCAGTTATATCCGCATTTTATTAATCCATCCGTGGAGGTTGCATCCAAAAAGAAGATGGCATTCCCCTTGCCGGACGACCCTTCTATTGCCGTACTGCCCTTTGTAAATATGAGCGGGGATCCCAAGCAGGAGTTCTTGAGTGACGGGATCACCGAGGTAATCATCACCGCTCTATCCAAAGTTCCCCACTTATTTGTGATATCCAGACAGTCAACCTTTTCCTATAAGGGCAAGCCTGTGAAGGTTAAACAAGTGAGTGAGGAGCTTGGGGTTCGGTATGTTCTGGAGGGAAGTGTTCAAAGGTCGGCTGACCGAATCCGGATTAATGCCCAGTTGATCGATGCACTCACAGGACGGCACATCTGGGCGGAACGTTACGATCGTGATCTAACAGACATATTTGCTCTGCAGGATGAGATCACCATAAAGACCTTGACGGCCATCCGAGTGAAGTTGACGGAGGGGGAGCAAGCTTCAACCTACGACAAATATTACAAAGGGAAGCAAGGTCTCGATTGCTATTTGAAGACAATGGAAGGGTGGCATTACTATTGGGGTCACAATGTCGGGGACACCAGGGAGGCTCGGCGGATCGCAGAGGAGGCGATTGCGATGTGTCCGAATGTTCCAATGAATTATGTCCTCATGGGTATGGTTAACCAGATGGAGTTTTGGCTGGGCCTTGGAAAGTCCCCTCGGGAGTCTATTGAGAACGGTATAGAGTGGACACAAAAAGCCCTTGCCATAGATGATTCCATGCCTTTTGCACACGGCTTATTGGGTCATTTCTATTGCCTGAAAAGGGAGTATGACAAGGCACTTGCTGAAGGGGAACGGGCTGTGGCACTTGATCCCGGAGGGGCGCTCACCCATTTGGGGTATGGCATGAGTCTAAACTATGCGGGTCGGTCGGAAGAAGCCATTCCAATTTTCATAAAAGCAATCCGACTTGACCCCTTAGGTGAGACCGGTAATTTCTTACACCTCGCCCAAGCCTACCGGGTGACGGGGCGGTTTAAGGAAGCGGTTTCGGAATTCAAAAAGGCACTCCAGCGGTCGCCTGACAACTTATTTGCGCATCTTGGTCTGGCCGGTACTTACATTCTGATGGGTCGAGAGGAGGATGCTCGCGCTGAAGCCGCTGAAGTCCTCAGAATAAATCCGAAGTTCTCATTGGATTACTTTGCAAAGATACTTCCGTTCAAGGATCAATCGGTAATAGATACCCACATTAACGCTTTGCGCAAGGCAGGCCTGAAGTGAGTATGGGTGACTTGTAAAAAAGCCCCGTTTAATTTAATCATGCACATTTCTACCCGTAATCGTCTATCCAGAGAGTTATCTCAGACTAAGGACTCGTAGGTGGCGACGAGAGCCGGCACATTTCATATTTCCATTGAGTGATCTTACGCAGTACGGGTTGAAACATGTGAAGGCTCGACAGCTTATTTTTTGTTCGTATAGAATCCGGCTGCCTTCCTGAAATCAGTAAGCAGGCGGAGTGAGCAAAAGTTGATGCTTTCTTGTGGAAATCGACAGCGATACCTGCCATATTTTGCGAGAACATTAGCTTGACATAGAAGAAAAATTTTTCTTATACTTCCTCAACAAAAAAGGAAGTTCTTATCAATTGCGGCATGGCAGAAAGCCAGGAACAACAAGGGTTCAAAGGTTAACTGGCAATTCACTGCCGAGGATGCGAGGATAAAACTACGCCGTCTCTATCCGACACCTGATGGTTGACGAGACACTATCAACAAAGAAACATATTTACGCATCTAATCTCAACTTAACAACTTGGAAGCCTGACCCCTGGGCTCAGGCCCTGTATTTCGTACCTATAATAACCTGGTTAAGGGAACATGGGGGGGACGTAGTGTCCAAAATGTCCTTACTAACGTCTATAGAAAAGCGCCGGAGAATTTAGGGGACGTTTTGTGCCGCCGTGAGAAATGTCCGCTTGAAAGGCGGTCCCAATCTAAGGGAAAGGAAGCGTTTATGTTTACTTATCGAACCATTCTCCCCACATGCATTGCAATTTTTCTGTGCTCGTGCACGGCGACACCGCAACTGCACGTGAGGAGTGCTGAGATGTCAATGGAGTTGCATCAATCTGCGCCCAAAGTCGAGTCAGTTGCCTTTTCGTCGGACGGGAAATATGTCCTTTCCGGCAGTATCGACGGGACCGCCACGTTATGGGATATATTGACCGGCAGTTTAATAAGAAAATTTAGTGCGCTAAAAGATGCCCCGGATGAAGGTCTCAAAGTAGCTTTTTCATCTGATGGATTATACGGGATAGCCGGCGGCGGAAAGGGTCTGAATATCTGGGATTTGTCGACAGGAAACGAAATAAGAACAATCGGGGCCCCGAGAAGAGTGCGTTTCATGGCCGTCACTTCTGATAACCGATCCGTGCTCACCGGTGGGTGGCAGAGTGGACATTATAAACCGCTGCCAGCGCACATGATATTATGGGACATGAAGACTGGAAGTAAAATCCAGGAATTCGAAGGCCCCTGGCTGGGCGGTTTCAACGAGCTTGGGCCAAATGCAGTAGCGATCTCACCGGATACAAAATATGCATTATGTACACAGCTGAAGTCCAGGCTGACCTTATGGGATGTTGCATCCGGAAAAGAGATTCGTACGGTCAGTGCAGGCGGTTCTCTTTATCACATGCGAGCCGTAGCATTTTCACCGAACGGGCAATTTGCACTTTCCGGGGGCAATGATGGCAACTTACGGCTATGGGCTATTCCTTCGCTCGACCTCGTGAGAACGATCAACGCACATGAATGGGGCAGGGCCGGCATAAGTTCGGTGGTCTTTTCTCCAGAGGGCAAATATGCCCTGTCTGGCGGCGCATCCGATGGATATATTAAAGTGTGGGATCTCTCAGCGGGCGTTGCAGTCAAATCTATAGAAACGCACTCGGGTACAAACAGGGTATGGTCATTAGCGCTTTCTCCGAATGGGAAATTGATACTTTCCGGCGGAGACGCCTCAACCAGATTATGGGATTTTTCGACTGCCGAGGAACTTGCAACAATGGTAAGTTTTGAAAACGGCGAGTGGGTGGTGATAACATCGAATGGCTACTATAACTCATCCGAAAAAGGCGCCCAGTATCTTAAGGTTCAATTTGAGGGGAAGGATTATACAGTCGATCAGTTCTATGACGTCTTTTACCGCCCTGATATTGTGGCAGCGAAATTGCGGAGAGAAGACATAAGCAACCTTGTTACCATCACCATGAAAGATGCAATAAAGAGTCCGCCGCCGACTGTTGAGATTACCCCCCTCAGGGATACTGACTCTCCGCGAGTCAAGTTTTGCTATCAGGCCAGGAACGCCGGGGGCGGCATCGGAGAGGTGCGGCTGTTCCACAACGGCAAGCTGATCCAGTCCGACGGTTATTACAAGGAGATGGCCCGTTCCACCTCCGCTGACATGCAACTGGCAGCCCTGAACAGCAGGGCCATCTATTCTGACATGCGCAGCCTGTCGCTAAGAGCTAAGACGGACGCCGCCCCCATATCCGCCAGGCCCAAGGGGGACCTCTTTGAGGAGTGCAGGGAGATCGAAACCATACCGGGAGAGAACGAAGTCAGCCTTGCCGCTTTCAACGCCAGCAACACGGTCCAGAGCTCAATCAAGACCATCAGCTTCAAGTCAGACGCCAAACCCGAGGCACCCCACCTTTACATCCTGGCCGTCGGCATAGACCAGTTTCGTGACAGCGCAATCAGCCTCAAATACGCCGCAAAGGATGCGAAAGAGCTGGAAGAGAAACTCAAAACGCAGTCCGCCACGCTGTACAGGCCCGAAGACATCCACTATACGCTTCTGACGGACAAGGAAGCCACAAAGGCCGCCATCCTCGACAGGATCAACCAGCTCGCCGCAACGATCAAGCCGCAGGACAGCTTCATACTCTTTGTGGCCGGCCACGGGGTGCTATTGCAAAGCCAATACTACATGCTCACCCATGACTTCAGCGGTAAGGTGAGCAGCGACAGCATGATCGGCTCCAACGAGATCGTGGAGATGTCGAAGAAGATAAAAGCCCTGAGCCAGCTCTTCATTTTTGACACCTGTCATGCAGGCGGGGTGGATACTATCGTCAGCGGTCTTTACGATGCAAGGATGTCTGTTCTGGCCAAGAAGATGGGTTTACATATCTACGCATCGGCCGGTGACAAGCAGGCGGCGATTGATGGCTACAAGGGCAACGGTCTTTTCACTTACAGTCTTCTTGATGGTCTGAACAACAATAAGGAGGCCGACAAGAATAAAGATGGGAAGGTCACTATTGTGGGGCTGGGCGAATATTCAAAGAAGATGACCACGAACATATCAAAGGAAATCGGTCACAGCCAGACGCCGCTCATTATCAATTTTGGGAAAGACGGTCCCGTTTATAAGTTGCAGTGAACATTTTGATCGTTAATCATCAATCGTTTTATATGTTGTCAATGCTTTGTTTGTAGGTGTTTTCAGCGAGCACTCCTTTAGTTATTGGCTGACAGGTTGCTACCATGATGCAAGATTTAACTTGATAATCGTTAGCTGCAATACTGGTCTGAAACATTCCTCCATAACTTGTGACTTTTTTGTTTTGACATTGAACCCCGTTTTTCGTATTCTTATCAGACCCCAAAGTGAGTTCTTATCAAAAAAGGAAAGGAGACAGTCATGAAACATAATAGAATCCGGTTTACCATTGCGATCCTAATGTTGCTTCTGGTCTTTCCCTTGGCTGCCAGCGCGCAGCTCATGATCATCGGCAACGACGAGAAAGTAACGTGGAACGACGCCGGAAAGCTTGTGCTCACAGCTCCCGGCAAAGACACGATCTCCATCGTGGACATCTCCAAGCGGGAATCGCCGCGGATCGTCGCCAACCTACCGCTGATGAACTCCATATTCGGCCCGCCGACGAACTTGGCCATCACGCCGGATGGGCGGCTGGCCATCGTGGCGAACTCCGTCAACAACGTGCCTGATGGGGCGGGGTGGAAGTTCGTGCCCGACAACAAGCTATACGTCATCGATCTCACGACAAGCCCGCCCAGCCACATCGCCACCGTTGAGGTGGGCAAGCAGCCCTCTGGCCTCGACATCAACCGGGCTGGCAACCTGGCGTTGGTGACCAACCGAGCGGACAACTCCATCAGCGTACTGTCCATCGAGGGGAAGGACGTGAAGCTGGTGGACACGGTGCCCATGGGCGAACAGGTGGCTGCAGTAGCCTTTACCCCGGACGGGAAGCGTGCTCTGGCGGCCAAGTTCCCCGGGCACAAGGTGGCGTTGCTGGAGGTGGACGGACAGAAGGTGACCTACAAGAAGTATGACATGAATGTCGGCCTCTGGCCGTACAACATCGCCGTCACCCCGAACGGCAAGCTGGCCATCTCCGCCAACAACGGCAACGCGGGTGCCGCGGACGGACAGGCGGACACGGTAAGTGTCATCGACCTCGAGGCAACGCCCCCACGCGTCATCGACCATGTCGTGGTCGGGGATGGGCCGGAAGGCTTCGTTATCAGCCCCACGGGCAAGATCGCCGTGGCAATGCTGCTACGGGGCAGCAACTCGGATAAAAAAGCGTGGTTCTACAACCGCAACGGCAGCGTGGCTGTGCTGAAGATCAACGGCAAGAAGGTGACAAAAGTGGGTGAGGTGGAGGTGCGGGGGCTTCCCGAGGGGGCAGTCTTCAGCCCGGACGGAAAGTACCTCTATGTCGGCAACTTCCTGGACGGCGATGTGTCCATCCTGAAGGTGGACGGCACGAAGGTCACGGATACCGGCAAGCGCTTTCAACTGCCCGGCCACCCGGCATCCATGCGCGGGCCGATCCGATAGGCTGCTTCTGCGTGGCGGTGCTGTGGCAGGCGGGCCGTCGAGATAGAATTTTTCAAGAACGAGAGCGTTAAGAACAGCAAAGTGGTTTATTTGGTCGGGGAATCATTATCAGATTCAAATTGTAAAAACACACAAT